>OKKB01000036.1_pt1 | contig 96577 bp, 54 predicted proteins | sample 1613931 | NCBI WGS metagenome assembly OKKB01 (sample SAMN04436893, study PRJEB24849) | human gut metagenome | biome: human gut; feature: NICU; material: stool | host: Homo sapiens | place: USA: Saint Louis, MO | collected 2012-02-08
ATCATTGACAGACAAGAACAAATATTACAAATCAAAGACAAAACCAAATAAAGTAGATGTGCTGCCTTACCATATCTTAACTGCACTGCTTCTAATGAAGTATGAGCTGTAGGAATTTTCTTTTTGGCATGGATTCCAAGAACACTCATAACAGCAATTTGCACTGCTAATCCAGCACCAAAATAAAATCCTGCTTGAATGCCATAGTTATAAGTCATCAGAGTCACCAATAAAAACTCAGTAGCCCACGACCAGCTTGAGTATACTGCTGATGCTGAAAGAAAAGTACCTACTGAACGATTAGCAACAGAAAATGTTTCCGTGCTATAGGCATTTTCATGAAGGTATTTTTGTAATAGGAATGTAGTTAAAATCATTCCACCAGCAAATACTGCACCAACACCGACTAATACTCCATAGCCAGCTCCCTGTGTTAATAAATGAACAGTGTTCTCTGCCATGATTCTCAGACTGACTTCAAAAAACTCAAGTATAGCGATGAAAAATTATCGTTACTAAGAAACGTCAAAAGCAGATCACTGGCTCTTTAAATGATGAATAAAATACTCTCGGAATGGTCAACCACTATTCAAATGATGTACCGCGTTTTAAATGACAGGAACTGATGCCATAAATCTGTATTAATTAAATTATTACAATAAATGAACGTATGTGTCATGTGAATAATCCATAGTTTCCAACTGTGGCGACATATCACAAATTTCAATTAAAGATGCCGTGACTAATCGGGCTAGTGTGCAATAGCTCTTTGATATAAGCCATTAAGCATGAAATAGCTAAACCCACCAGCAAATCTCCTTGACAAGCCATTACTTGCTTCAATGTGGGAAAGACCAACATTTGCGGTGCAGTTGGCTTTGTTAGTCACACCAAAGAAGAAACAAATCTTCGTGCTTCCACTCGTTTTTGAAGTTAGTTGTTGGTGTGCCTACCATAATTAAATCAATATCATTATATAGCCTTCAAGCGTTAAAGAATCTCTATCTTTCCACTTTAACAAACTAATATTTGCATTTAGTATAAAGTGTTTTTTTTAGCACATTCGTGAAGAAACCACAAAATTCCTGTATATAAACATCACCGTAAGCTATGTTGATTTGAGATCTTTTGATATACTAGCAAAAGAACAAAGTAAAGCCAACCACAGAAAACTGGTTGACTTGAAAGCTAAGTACCGCATACCAATTTTGATAACAATGTCACAAATTGTCCCTGAGATTTATGTACCGCCTCTCCGATTTAGTATGGTTCAACCCAGTCTATATCGAGGTGCATATCCACGAGAAGTCAATTTCAAATTTCTTGAAACTTTACAATTGAAAACAATCATATCTTTAACTCCCAACCCAATCACCAAAGAAACTGACCCGGAACTATACAATTTTGCCAAAGAAAATCAAATTCAGCTAATTCACCTAGAGTGTGCACAGTCAGGCAAAGGTAAAAAGAGAGGGGTGCCCCTAGATTACGAAATAGCTATACAAGGATTAGAATATATCATCCATAACCAATATCAACCCGTTTATGTTCATTGTTATAATGGTGGACAGGTGACGAGCTTAATGGTTGCTTGCTTGCGGAAACTACAATTCTGGTCGGCAATTTCAATCTTTAATGAGTTTATTAATTTTACAACAAATATCACGGTGAATGATAGGAGTTTTGTTGATGGATTCCACGGCGAAATACACATAAATCATGACGATAAAGTCGATTGGTTATGGGTTGGTGTAAGTAAACATGTGGTGGGACACCACCCCAAGTTTCAATTTATTGACAAAAATAAATCTATGAGTTCTATTTAATACTATATTCTCTGAAAGAATAAACAATAGGCATTCTTATTCAATACATCATTTGGTGATTTGTTGAAAGTTACTCTAGAATCATCAAAGTAACACCAGTTTCTTGCTTTCTTTGAATCACTACTCTTATGTACATAAGCAGTATAGTGTCCAGTAGTTAAATTACCATAATGATTAGCCACGCCAAACAATTTGTATTTGAAAGGCGGTACTTGGCTTCTAACTGGGAAAGTACTCAAAATCTCTTTTTCCCTTTCTATAGGCATTGAATTGTTGGCACTGATGGTAGAGCCAACATCCGGCCAATACGGAGTCATGTCCAATTCTTCATTCACAGGGTAAGTCACAAAAGTTTCCAATTTGTGAAATCCACCACTGGCGGTCATTTTGAACCGCTTAAAATTTATTATCAATACTTGGGGTAATCTAGTAATTGCAATTTTCTTTGTCAGTTTGGTAAATTTTTTACAATTGGGACAATACCACTTGTTATTATCATCAAGCAACTCTGTTGTCACAAATTCTTGAAGGCATTCATCCAAAGAAACTTTCATCAGTTTGTTTAGTTTCTCCGGGATGGGTAGTGAAAGTATCGAAAACGCATTATAAGTTGTTGAAGTAAATCCACATTCTAAACATTTCAATTGGGATAAATATTGCCCTTGAAAATAGTCAACAATTATAGAAAAATTTAGTTTGAGGTACCTCTCCCATTCTATAGTGGAAGCTAATCTGACAGGCAATATTTCTCTATTTTTTTCCTGCTCAGGGGTTAATTCAGTGATCATCTTTCTTTCCTGTGGGTCGGCTATGGTCACTTGATTGAGATCCTCATGGAGCGCATCCAAAAGAAAATTCAAAAACTCAATACAGTCTTGTTGATCAAAGGAAGCAAACTGTCGAGCCGGTGACAACGAACCCATTATTTTCTTAAACTTAGAAGGACTGAATGAGCGTCCATTGTTGTTAAGCATACTCAATATCAATTCAACAAAACTGGTTGTCAACATTCCCTTTGTCCCTAATTTATTGTTCACGTTTATATGTCGTTTGTATGAATGGTCCGAAAACGATTCAGTTATCGTGGGGAAAAAAAATGAAGTAAGCTGTGGAGTCGCAGCCAAACATTGAATAACACAGTTCATATAACATGAATTTCCCAAATTGACCAAACCAGTGGCATACAGTTCGAGAAATTGTGACTTTTTCGACGAAACAGTAACATCTTTAGCTGTAACATTGTTTGGCAGCTTCCCATTTGACAGCAAAGGTTGCAAAGGAGGCGCCGGCGAATTGGGGGTGGATGAAGTCGGAGTTAAGGGTAACTCAACTTTGGGTGACGAGTACACTGTAGCAGTACTTTTTGGTGGTATAGAATCAAATTGCTCGACTTTCTTTTGAACTGGTCTAATATAAGCACTGTTGTTCTCATTTGCAAGTGTGACTTCTGAAGGCAGACTCTCTTTTGAATTCGAAAGATAATCACTAAATGAAGTTAAGTACCTAGTTTCTTCCTTTAAACAGTCTCCATTTTTGATCGAGCTAGTCTCTAAATAATCTGCACCGAGAGTATGGTACCAATTCAAAATTCCACCCGAGAGAAACAGCGGAGCTATCTTTAATCTCGAACTGATGTATTTATTATTCAATAATATCCCTATCAAAGAAGTGAATGGGTTTTCCTTTTCTAGTAGATCTAGTATTCCGTAAAGTCTCTCTTTTGACGTCGAGCCATAGTTATAATTATAGACAACAATCAAATCAAACTTGTTCCGAATTAAAAACATCTGAAATTCTTCTTCCGACAATGATACTCTCAATACTTCTTCCAAATCGGAATCTGTTGAAGATTCTGGTAATGATTCAATTTGTCGTGGTTCTATATTTATCAAATTATCAAACTTGATATGGTTGTGTAAATAATCCTTCTTTGGTCTATAGTCTATTAACAACACATGTTTCTCGCGAAGCGTCCTCTCGAGTTCAACAGGTGTTATCCATTCGCGGTATATTAATTCTTTCTTGATCTTGGTTGCTGGATGTGTTTTCTCTCCGCTCAAAGACTTGAATCTATTAATAAGGGGATCTTCATCCTTTTCATCGTCGTCATTTTTGAAATACCCTAACACCTTTTTAAAGTTGCTTGCTTTCTTTCGAATAGATTGTTGTATTCCGTTGTATATGTCGGCAGTTTTGGAATTCGATTTATCCTTCATAACGGCTATCAATTGAATGATGATCATGTATAGTGCATATGCTACCTCATAATCACAATACCCTGTAGCCTCCAAATTGTTTACTTGTTTATCAAATAGTTTTAGTAGATCAAGTTGAACATTAAACAAAGACTTGAAACTGTCATGATTCTTTTTGAGTAATTCAACCAATGCTTTTGAAATGTTATCTAGTTCCGTAGTCTCTTTTACCAGATTTTTCATCTTCAAAGAACAAAAGTTAGAGTTGGTGGTAATTTAGTTTGGAATCAGAAAGTGTACGAAATTATCGCCATCATCAATAATTTGTAATCAGTGCGAGTAGATATTTCCTGTGCAGGATTTCCTTTATTTTGGCTGAGTTTTCCCTCCGATATGGCTAGCATTCCCACTTTGTTGTGGAAATAAGATATGGCCTGGCCATAGAGAAATGTGTTTTCGCAACACAACTAAAAATCACCATACATTCATTGCTATACTATTTGTAAACTTCATTACAACCGAATTTGATAACCATATGATATCTTTAATTTTTTGCTTTTAGATGAGATAATGATTAACGTGAAGATGGAAAAGGAATCACGTGCACTTTCAAAATTGTGCTTCTGAAGAGAAATGAGAATTATACGTAAGAGAATAAAACTCAAAATAAAGCTAAATCTGCTTTGACATTATTTCTTGATTGAATATCATATGATGCTAAATAGTTGCAAAATCTGTGATTTCAGAGGTACTCGGAAATATGAATAGTGCATCTGCCTTAAAAAATTGCACACAATAAAGATAATGGGTCCTGGCTGTTCAAGCAAAAGTTATGTTTTCGTGACACTTCTTTGGCAATATCGAAAAAGTGTTTGTCCTCTTACCCATAGCGGTACAACTGGTGCAAGTTTTTTTTTAAATGTAGGTTTATTACCATAATTAACTTATTTCCAGAGCGTCTAATCCTTTCAATTTTTGATATGTTTTCAACCTTTTCTCTCTCTAATTTTTTTTTTCTTGTTCTACCTTTTTGTTAGTATTGCAATCCTCGTATCCATATCAATTTGAAAACTTTGCAGCCGCCAAGCGAAATCCATCATTTACACTATCAACAAGAAATGGCTACACTCAAAAACAAAAACAATCACCTTAAAGCATGTTCGACATATACCGATAACGAAAATCACTTTTTAGTCGATTCGAGATACGAAATTGTGCGAGTGTTAGGAAAAGGATCATATGGAGTCGTTTGTTCAGCTATTGATACGAAAAGTTCAGTCTCAGCGATGGAGCACAAGATTGCTATAAAGAAAGTAACAAAGATTTTCAACAAAGACATCCTTCTAATCAGGGCAATACGAGAGCTTAAGTTCATGATGTTTTTCAGAGGCCACAAGAATGTATGTACATGAAACTTTAAACTTTGCAACTTTGTTTTGCGTTTCATTTTACTAACATGTGTTGTCAGATTGCAACTTTGCTTGACTTAGATGTTGTATATGTGAAGCCTTATGAAGGCTTGTATTGTTTTCAAGAGCTAGCCGATTTAGATTTAGCTCGTGTTTTGTACTCAAACGTCCAATTTTCAGAATTTCACATTCAAAGCTTTATGTACCAAATTCTTTGCGGACTCAAGTACATCCATTCTGCTGATGTAATACATCGCGACCTAAAGCCAGGAAACATATTGGTCACCACTCAAGGGACTTTAAAAATATGTGATTTCGGCTTAGCACGAGGAATAAATCCTGTATATTTCAGAAACCGCTCAGCTGTCATCACAAACTACGTAGCAACACGCTGGTATAGGGCACCCGAATTAATAATGTCCACTAAAAACTACACAAAAGCAGTTGACGTCTGGGCTGTGGGTTGTATTCTTGGTGAATTGTTCGGTAGAAGACCATTATTTCCTGGTAAAAATCTGCACGAGCAAATTCATGAACTATTCAAGATAATAGGCAATCCCCCAATTGAAACCATCAAAAAGTATAACTGGAAAGTGGAAGGACTACTTTGGGTAAAGTATCGACCGGTTAAATGGAAAAGCTTGTATCCATTTGCTCCCTTGAATGCATTAGAGTTGTTAGACAGCCTTCTACAATGGGATTACAAAGCAAGATTAGAAGTTGAACAAATACTAGAACAAGAATTTTTCAAGAACTTGCGAAACGTTCACGAAGAACCATCAAGCAAGGCAATTTTTGACTTTAGTTTTGAGGAGAAAGGGAAAAGTATTCCACAATTGAAAGAGATACTTGAAACGGAAGTAAGAGTATTCAAAGAGATTTCTAAAACGGGAATAGAGTGAGGAGTTTGTGGGAGTATTAAGTCTTACATTTTTTTGTGGGGCAAAGTTTTAGTGGGAAAGATTGCAAAAACAAATATGACAAAATTAACATCCAACTACAAACCATAGTTAGATCAGGAACACAAAACGATCTGAACTAGTTATGATTTCACATGAAAAAAAAAACGAAAGAATACTACCGATCCCCGAGCTTTATAGTGATGTTATAGCGACACAAAGAGCTAGACCGATAACAAGCGACATCCCGAGGAATAAACAAGCACTTTGCCCATAAAAAAGTATATAAAGCTTAGTTGTTTTAACACATTTAGGACTGGAGATGTAGAAATTGTTATACATCAAAAACAAGATTAAAATAACTAGTTCCAACAAATAGCCCAACTCACATAAATGCCAGTCGAAACCCACTCAGATTTTCAAGTTATTAAATTAGTTGTCAACGTTAAAGGAAAAGAACCTTTTGATGTTCCAGTCAAAGGTGCAGACAGCATCACTGTCACGATTCCAGGTGGTGTCAAGTATCACATGACCATGCACTTTCAAGTCAAGAACAAGAAATATGAAGACCTCCGTTACATTCAAGTAGCTAAGAAAGCGGGTATCACCATTAGAACCAGAGAATTAGAAATTGGTACTTATGAACCATCAGAAGAAACCGTTTACACTAAAGACTTTCCAGAAGATGAAACTCCAGGCTCTTGGTTGGCAAGAGGGATTTACTCTTGTAATTCGACATATTACGCGGGCGATGAGGAATTGTTTTCTAATGACTGGAATCTCGAAATAGTTGCAAAGTAATAAGTAGTGTAAATACTTTCTTATTTTCAATACACAAATATTTATATTATGTCAAGAAAAATCCAGAAACCTAAAACTGCGAGATCACTTCCTTTGTGTGGATTGATAGTTGTGTAGGGGATGTGTATTGTTGGTAATCTAGTAGATTACAAATGGAAATACCGGCTATCTACTATTTTGGTATGAGGAAGCGCGAACGAGCTTTAGTTGTCTGAGGCAGTGTTAGGAAAGAGCGATAAAGCTGTGTTCTGCTTTTCTTTCTTTTATTTTGTTACTAACAACAAAGTTACACACCATACGTTACAAAATGAGTATTCGTCCTGCTACCCACGCAGGTTCTTGGTATAGCAACAATCCTACAAAATTAAAGAACCAACTTGATCAGTTTTTTGCCAAGGCAAGATCATTGAAAACACCTCTTAGTGGCGAAGATGCCAGCAATGGCATTGATGGCGCAAGAATACTCATAGGCCCCCATGCTGGATATACCTATTCTGGTGAAAGATTGGCAGAATCTTTTAATGCTTGGGATACCTCAAAAGTCAAAAGGGTGTTTTTACTAGGTCCTTCTCATCACGTCTATTTCAAGAACCATGCATTACTCTCCCCCTTTGAATATTACGAAACACCGTTTGGCAACATTCCCGTGGATGTCTCTACCATTAAAGAATTGTTAGATGAGCAATGCAAACACGGACCTGTTTTCAAGTACATGTCTGAAGAAATCGATGAAGAAGAGCATTCTTTTGAAATGCATGCACCATTTATCTATTACAAAGGCGAAACAGCGATCCATGGCTTACCAAAAATTATTCCAATATTAATTAGTGGGATGGATGGTAAGTTACAAGAAGGTATAGTGAACTCATTGCTTCCATATTTGGACAATGAAGAGAACCATTTCATAATTAGCTCTGATTTTTGCCATTGGGGTTCAAGGTTTGGCTATACAAAATACTTGTCATCTGGAGAAACTACTTTGGATACGTTGAGTGATAATATCACATCGCTAGGTAGTTTGCACCGACCAAAAGGGTTGCAGATTTACAAATCAATTGAATTGCTAGATAAAATTGCCCTTCAAATTGCTACTAATGGCTCCTCTGCTGCTTGGTCTAAGTATATTGATATCTCCGGTAACACTATTTGTGGACAAAAGCCTATTCTCATTGTGCTTAAATTATTGGAAAAGTACAATAATAATTCTTCACTGCGAGGAAATACATTTAATTGGATCGGCTATTCTCAAAGCAATCCAGTCCAAAGAACGAGTGAAAGCAGTGTTTCCTATGCATCTGGATATGTTAGATTATGAATTAACTAGAAGGGTAACCAGCAACGTATTGGTCACCAATTTCGTTTTCTTTTCTTTTCTTCTTTTGATTATGCTGCATCTGAGTAGTTTTTGTTAATTAGGCTTATACAGAGTTGATAGGTTAATGTATGGTTTTAGATAAGTAGGTTTTTGTTTTAAATGGATTTGGCTTCACTTATTTTTAGTAATCGCGTTAATACGTGTGCTGATATCTCTCTCCAGCTCCAGCTGAATTCTCTTTTTTTTTTCCCGTCGTTTCACAAATCAAATATAATTTGGTCCTCCCTATTTGTTATTCTTTTTTTTTTTCAAGACTAAATTGAACAAAACCTTGACCTCGTCTACCCACCTCTTCATTATTATTTCATACAATACAATTGATATTCGAAAGATGAGTGACGGGAAATTGTTTACTAGATCAAAAACTACTGAATTACGCACTGAGCTTGAGCAAGCATTCAAGAAATCAAAACCTGTCGTTAGGGTTAAGGTGGTTCTCAAAAAAGTTTTGGCAAACATAATTTTAAATAACCATGAAGTCACAAACTTAATGAAGGATATTATCCCACTAATGAAAATTGATGATTTGGAGGTTAGAAAACTATGCTGTGAGTATATATCTACATATGCTACCACAAACCCAGATGCCGAAGATGCAATACCCTTTTTTTCCCGGTTTCACAGTGATCCAAACCCCTTTCTACGAGTATTATCGTTAAAAACTATGGTGTCAATAAATCGGAAAGAGTTTTTAAATTTATCTATTACTTCATGCAAAAGACTGTTTTCTGATAAAGATCCCGACGTTAGAAAATCGGCAGCATACGCAGCTGGCCAAATTTATCAACATGATCCCGCTAGAGCCGAAAGAGAGGGTTTAATAGAATTACTTAATCAATCATTATACGACGAAAACTCCTCGGTAATTTCCAGTGCATTAGCATCATTAGGGACAGTGATTGAAAATAGCAAGACATTGAATTTGAAAATAGATAAAAACCATGCATTAACGTTAATAAAATTGCTACGTGCAACCAATGAATGGCAACAAACTTACATCTTGAATGCATTAATGTCATACACACCACAGAATGAGGACGAAGCTTTGAATTTGATTGAAGCAGTCTTGCCTTCTTTGCAGCACGAAAACTCCTCGGTTGTAATGAATGCGATTAAAGTGGTGATATACTATTGCAATTACGCAAGAAATCCAGAATTACGTTTACCCGTATTGCCCAAGAGGTTGGGGACGTCGCTTGTTTCTTTATTATCAAAACCAGCTGAAACTCAATTTCTCGTACTACGTAATGTAATATTACTATTATTGGGCAGAAAAGAGTTTGTTCATTTTGATGTTGAAATGTTCTATTGCCGATTTGATGATCCAATATATGTAAAGGACACTAAACTTGAAATTATTTATTTATTGGCAAATGAGTCCAATGTTGGCCTGGTTTTACGTGAACTCGAGGAATATGCCACGGAGGTTGACGTTTCCATGGCACGAAAGGCAATCAGAGCATTTGGGAATCTTGCAGTCAAACTAGAAAATGCAGCCGAACAGTGTGTTGAAGTGATTTGTGATTTGGTATCTAATGGAATATCCTATATTGTTCAAGAATCTGCAATTGTAATTAAAAATATACTACGCAAGTATCCGGGACAATTTGAATTTGCGATCAGTGAATTGATTAAACACTATAAGTTAATCGATGAGCCAGATGCGAAAACGGCATTTGTTTGGATTTTGGGACAATATTGTCAGAATATCAAGGAATCGAAATCTATTTTAGAGGACTTTATTACTTCATTTAAAGATGATCCGCTAGATGTACAATATGCCACCTTAACAGCAGTTGCAAAGTATTATCTAAAATTCCCGGAACAAGGAGAGTCGGTAATATTGCGAGTCTTGAAATGGGCAACAGAAGAGGTTGATAATCCAGATATCAGAGATCGTGGCTACATTTATTGGAGATTGTTGTCTTCGGAACATGCCAGTGGGCCCAACGGAGAGTTTCAATTGAATACTAAGAAAATCATATTGAATGATAATCCTGTAATAACATCCGAAAATGACAACATCAACCCTGTTATTTTAGAGGAATTGGAGTTAAATATAGGGACGTTGGCTTCTATTTACTTAAAACCAGTACAGACAGTGTTCCGATTATCAAAACACAAAGAACTTCCATATAGTCCTGCTCTTCAACGAAGGAATCTGTTTCATTCGGGGGTGGCTACGCCACAGCCCCAAAGTAGAAACCTGAAGGAACATTCTCCAGGAGCAGGTGCGGGAGTTTCCAGGCGAATGTCCTATAGAAGAACTAATAGTGATAATGGAAGTCAACGAAGCACCCACTTTGACGAAACCACAAACACTCAGCAACATATGCCAAGAGAGAATTTAGCACAAAAGTTTTCTCGTAAGGCATCATTTATTACAAATAGAATCAAAAGCTAAACTAAGTACGTCTACGTAGAACATTTAAAATCTGAACATTTGGTGAAAATCGAACAGTTGCATTCGCATACATTATAGTCTCTGTTTCCAATTCTGGAATGTCCGGTTCTGGACCTATAGGCAAATCATCTTTGAGCTGAGATAAATTCATTCCTAGAAATGATGCCAAAATCAACAACGCAGCTGGTCGTGACAGCACTCTCATTTGTTCCTTGCATGCACTGGAAACCACACATAAGGGACAACCCCACACGCACTTACAGTTTTTGACACGCGTGAAAGTGGCCCTGATTACTTCGTCTATGCACTCAAAACACTTGTAAGATAAACCGGTTCCACTTGGTCCTCCTTTAGTGTCATAAAAAACCAACCTTGCAGGTCTTACTCTGTGGCTCTGCCTTGTTGAAAACTCTTTTGCTGGTGATTTACACTCAGTTGATAATTCCGTATCAGCAGTTTGTCTACCATTTTCTGACGCTCCATTGATATAAACAGGTAGCATATTCATAATAGCATGAGAAGCCGCATGGATTCCACCAGCAGGTGAAAGCTTCTTTTCCTTTACAATTTCCAAAGTCTCTTGCGGAACATTCAACCAGAACCCTTTCGAAAAAGCTATTACAGGAGGGTTTTTCACTTCAACCACTTCTAGTATTTCCTCACGCCTATTCACTTTAAAAAACCCAAATACCTTCATGGTGATTTTAACCTTTCCAGAAAAAACTGGTATATCCAAAGCCTTTGGGGCATCAATAGGATAGAGTGGTTTCACAAATTCGACTTCTTCTGGATCAACATCAGTATAATCTCTCTGCAGTGTTGTCCAATCAACATTGACTCTTTCCACTTTTGCATAAAATTCTTTGTCGTTAAACTCTTTGACAAGGTAGGGTTGTCCCTGGTGAAGGAATATTCCACCCTCATACAATGTGAATGTTGTTCTCAGAAACTCTATTTCTTCAATGATTATGTTTCTGTTGTTGGTGATGTCAACAACTGCAAATGCAGGTTCTTCAACTGCCCGTATCAGCACAACCTTGTGAGGCTTTGGGTAATACTTTGGATTAGTTTTGAATTTCCCATCAATGTCCAAAATCAAATTGGTTTTCAAAACATCTTCAAAGTCCTTTTTGGAACCACCAGGCATAAGCCATTTTATATCATCTAGTTCAATAGGTTCTTCATAGGCAGCACACTGTAAATGTCTTTCTAGAATCATTTTACCACATTCCATATCTCTAACCCCCAGTACACAGAGATCTTCGTAATCGTTCCCTAATAACTCATGTGGGTTTTCTAAATAGTATTGGTCTATTGGATTTTTGCCGGGAACGAATATTGCCAAACTACCATTTGCATTCTTTCTTCGGCCAGCTCGTCCAAACTGTTGATGTAGATTCAGTTTCAGCATAGGAAATCCACAAGTAATGACGACATCCAAATGAGACAAATCAATGCCCAATTCCAAAGCGTTGGTTGCCACAATAGCTCGGAGTTGCCCACTAAACATTTTCTGTTCAATGATCCTTCTGTCACTCTTACTGTACCCTCCTCTGTAAGCCATAATATCACTCTGAGTTATTCCAGAATTTTTAAATGAATTTTGTAACAAATGACGCACTTCTTTCATCAACATTTCACACACAACCCTTATAGGGCAAAAGACTATTATTTTCAAGCTGTCATTCGCAGTTACCAAATTTACTAGCAATTTAGCCAGCTCTGAAATCATACCCACTCGAGGAACATATTTATCAACTGTGTCTTCCTTTTGTCCACGTTGGTTCATCAATGGTGGCGGATTCCAAACTATCAATTTTTTTTCGCAACATGGACTACCATCTTGGTCGACATGAACTATTAATTCATTTTCTGGCAATGAGCAAACAGTTCTAAAATGAGATACAGGATTATGAATTGTTGCCGAACAAGAAATGTATTGAATAGAGTCGTCTCTCAGTAGCAAATTTTTCATTCTTGATAGTCGTCCCATAACAAAGCCAACATTGACCCCAAAAGTGCCTTTATATACATGCAATTCATCCATAACGACAAATTTCAATGCACCAAGAAATTCCTTCCAGTTGTTAAAGCTATGGTTAGGAAGAATAGACGCGTGTATTGTATCGGGATTGGTAAAGATTATATCGGATTCTTTCGAGATTTTGTCTCTTTCTTTGAAAGGTGTATCTCCATCGTATGTGTTGACGATAATTGGCCGACTTGATGCAGTTGGTAAGTTCTTTAAAAACTCTCGAAAATGTCTTATTTGGTCTTGCGCTAAAGCCTTTGTGGGGAAAATAAAGAAAGCAGTAGTGTGTCTTCCCTTCAATCCACTAGAAATATCCCATAAAATAGAATTTAAAACTGGAATTTGGTAAATTAAAGATTTCCCAGATGCTGTCAGAGTGCTTACTATAACATGAGACTTGTTCGCAGGGTTCAATAATGTTTCCAAAGCTCCTGCCTGGTGTGAATACAACCCGTCTTCTAAGCATATATTTTTGGTTTTAAGTAATGCGTCCTTAAGATCAGGATGCACATACAGAAAGGTTTCAGTCGTTAGCTTCCTAAAATCCGCAGGACGATTCCTGTTTAGTAATTGTGTTGATGCTATTTGGTCGCAGTAAAATTTTGAATTTTCAAGTATCTGAATCATTTCGTCTGTGGACAAATTGTGGCCAGAATCTGTAGTAACACTTTTCTTTTCTTGCAACACCTCCACCATATCTTGTAAATCAGGTTCTTGAGGAATTAGTTCAGCTGCTTTCTTCAAAAGGCTCTTTTTCGCTTTTTCTTGGTTTTCGTATTTGTCAACAAATCTTTCCAACAATAGGATGAATTTGTCATTTCTGCTTCTTATCATGCTACTTAATTGAGATTGAGTTAAAGGTTGCAACAGAAATCTATTATCGCCTAAAAAAAGTCCACTTCTTTGATCGGATTTATAATCTCCTGAATCATTTTTTAGCCTTTTCCTGTTATTTGACTTTTTCATTTTCCCTATTCCATGCACCTTGGCATCTTGAAAGGAGAAAATTAATATTTGCTTTGAATGACGCGTCTGTTCATCATACTTATCAGCAATTGGTGTTTGATGATATCCACTCTGATCTACTTTTACTTCCTCAATAAAGGACAACATTATTTGGTTTTCATCAACATAATCAAAAAATATCTCATCTTCAGGAAATAAGTATTTAATTACAGCTAGGTCCAAGGGTGTTATGGAACTATTCAATTTCTGTAATAAGTCTAATGACGGCACGACACTACGTGAATGCGACGATAAAAAAGTCAAGTGAGTGTTAATCTCTTGGAAAATCTTTATACTTTGTTGGAAAAAAGGAATCCAAGGAGTTGAATTATTCATGCTTGGGAGCAAAATGCATTTATGATGAACCACCTGGTCGCCTATGCGATAGTTAATATTCTTGATTCAATGTGGTTTGTAATTCTTTTTTTTTGTGTGTGTGTAATCCTTATTGTGAAAAAATTAGTTTCGGGTTTCTCGTTGTTTCCGATAATTTGTTTAAATTTCATTCAAATTTTAACCGCAGCAACTTAGCAACCATTAATACTTACTCAATTAGCCAAGCAATCAATTACTCAATAAATCACAAAAAAGCCGATATTACAAAAATCAAGGGGACATTATAAATACAGCGAATAATCCTGCGAACCCTTATCATTGCTATTCCCAAATCCACTTCTTCTTTCATTTTATTCATACAAACAGTGTAATAATAATCTTTTTCCAACTCAATTGTTAAACAATGCAAGCAGCTTTTTCCAAATTAAAACTTAAAAGTAAAGCTTCAGATATCCCTCAAGCGGATTCAGCAAGTACTTCAGGCAAACCACCTTCGACTAAACAAATTTACCAATCACGACAAAATTTTGGTGTGAATTTCGGAGCTTGTTTTGTTTTAGAAAAATGGATATACCATGAATTGTTTTCAGAAACCAACGGTGATGCTGAATTGGATGCTGTTCTGTCTTTATTCAAAAAGCTTGGTGAAGATGATACTAGATCCAGATTTGAAAACCATTGGAAAGGCTATGTTAATGATGATGATTGGAAATGGCTTTCTGAGCATCATGTTAACTCAATTCGTTTACCGATAGGTTATTGGGAAGTGGACGGTGGTGCTTATACATCTGGCACAAATTTTGACAAGTATAAAGGTGTTTACAAGAATGCATGGAAGATAATTAAAGATGACTTTATTAAGAAAGCATTGGATCATAAAATTTCTGTTTTGGTTGATATCCATGGTCTCCCAGGAGGTGCAAACAATTCCGGTCATTCAGGTGAGTCTGGTGCTGGAGGAAAGTTTTGGAAAGACGAGAAAAAACAAATTGCTATTGCTAAGATGATGGGGTGGATTGCTAATGACTTGAAATCATTTGATAACATTGCTGGTATTCAAGTAGTCAATGAAGCCGAATTTTCAGATCCAGCTAAAAAACAGTCAACTTACTACAGTGCCTGTATCACCGAAATAAGAAAGAGCGATAAGCTGGTCCCCATCGTGATTTCAGACGGCTGGTGGGCTGATCAGTGGGTTAAATGGGTTCAAGAAAAACAAGGTTCAGACGGATACATTGGTGTTGTTTTGGACGAGCATGTTTATAGGTGTTTCTCAGACGATGACAAGAAAAAGAAGCCTCAACAGATTATTGATGATTTACAAGGAGATGTTTTAACTAACTTGAATGACAACGGAAAAGGAGTTGATTTCATTGTTGGTGAATACTCGTGTGTTTTGGATCAGCAATCCTGGGATAATGATAAAAATGCCGATAGAGACGACTTAGTTAAAAAGTTTGGTCAACGTCAGTCTGAGGAGTTTGCACAAAAGACTTCAGGTTCTTATTTCTGGACATTCAAATTTCAGTCTGGTAATGGTGGTGAATGGGATTTCAAAACAATGACCGACAAGGGTGCTTTGGTTCCACCGCCAATTCCAAGTAACCAACCTCTGGATGATAAGTTTAAGGAAGCTTTGAATAATGCCTATAACGGTCACGTTGACTTCTGGAAGAATGAACATCCTGATGGTAAATTTGAACATGATAATTTCAAAGAAGGGTTTACCATTGCTTGGAAAGATGCCGATGCCTTTGCACAATTCGATGGTTCCAGAATAGGAAGAAAGGAAGCCTGGAAAAGATCCAGATTACAAGAGTTTGCATCAAGCAAGGGGAAACTGGATTTCCTTTGGGAATGGGAGCAAGGTTTTGATCAAGGTTTAGAAGGGTTTTACTCTGCATCAACATAATTTATAGCAGGTACTCAGAGGTTGTTTTGTATAATTGTCTACTCTTTTCATAATAATCATATAATCAAGATACAATAAAGAAGCAATCAAAGCTTAGATGTTAAGCTACACTAAAATATTTTTATGTAATTTCAATTTTACCAGACAACTATTTGAGCTCTATTCAGTGATAGGTCATCACACTTTTCCAGTATCCAGTATAGTACACATGAACAAAAAATGGTCTTTGTAAGGTAATACGTACTATATCAATCCCTATCCAGTGGGCACTACTCTTCCGTAATCGGACTATCGCCACGCCACTGAGACTCGGGTATAAATACCCTCCCTTGACGCCCTTGTCATCAACTACTTCTATAGGCTTTCTATATACCACACTAGAGCAAAAACACGCTATTCAGCATTGCCTAGCTATCACAGTCTTAGCCATACAACATATTTAATCTTTGTGTAATTATGCTTTTTTTTTTCCTGTCTCCTTTGCATCTCACACTTCGCATCATCTCATCACCGATGTTATACGCTAACAAAAAAAATAATGAAAAAAAAAAGTGAAAAAATAGCTCATCCTTTCGTATCAAAAACTCCAACAGTGAACAAACACCATGTCTAGTTTAGCTTCACAATTACAGTCAATCAATGAGAAGACTGCTTCTGTTGCTTTGGATAGAAAGCAACGCTCAAAGTTGCATTCACGATCATTAATATTTGATCCCAAACAAGCAGCAACTCAGGACTATGAATATATTTATGAAATTGCTACAGAAGGTCTTGAAGATTTATGTGAGTTAGATTCCAGATTCAATAAATTCAAACTGACATTGTTTTCTGAAACTTCTGTCAACTTGGATAGAAATTTACAAACAAAAGATGTTATTAGTCAATTGGATAAAAATATTGATGCCTTCTTGACATTAGTGGGGCCATATTATGGGTTGACATCATCTTTAAAAGCAGTTGAATGGCTTGTTAGAAGATTTCACGCAAATATCCATAATGCTGAGTTAATGATTTTAACTGCATTGCCATATTTCCAACATCCAGTATTTGTGAAGGTATTGAATGTGATTCCAAAACAAAACTTGCCACAAATATTTGAATGGCTTGTGGGATATAAAGATCAATTGAAAACACCACCTGCGTCGTCCATTCTTAAGGCATTTCGCAATGACTTTCACTTTTTCAACTTTTATAGTAAATTTTTGAATGACCAAATCAAAAATCACACTGTTTATAAAGAGCAATTGGTTTTCTATTTATCTAATACGGTACAACTTTTGGCCTCCTTTTCCAAGAACATTGAGGAGTTGAATGAAACTCATATTCCTGTTGTTCTTGAGACTACTGCCTTAATGTTATTACCACAGCAAAAACCCAAATACTCCTCGTCTATAAACTCAGACTTGAAGTTGACATCATATTCGATTATTTCTGTACTTAGCTCAATTTTCCCATTTTCCGCTGATATATTGAAGTCGTTGACTGTAAGCATATTAGAAGATGAGGATGCCCTCAAGGGATTTACCAAGCCAACTTTAATTGTTTTATCACAATTATGGAAGCATTTTCAAGGAAACTTGGAAGTCATTGAAGCCTTCAAGAATTTTAAAATTGGCCAACATGAATTGGGTGTTTTAGATGAATTAAAAAATGAAAATTATCAATTGAGTACTTTCATTATATTGGTTTTCATTTCGACTTTCCCTTCTAATGAATCGTACAAGTTGTTGCCTTTCATTGATTTGTCAAACAAGACAGTTTTTGAAATTATAACCAAGTTGGTTTTACAAAACTCAACCACACAGGAAGACTCAATTAGATCTAATTTGACTAAGATTGCCCAATCTCTAACCAAATCTGATCCTAAATTGTTCCAAACAACTCTTGAAAGTGAGAACTGGAAAGTAGACGAGTTAGAATTGAAGCTCATGTCTGTACTTGTTGAAAGCAAGAATGACGAAGCTGAGTTTGATGCAGGTGATGAAGATAATGCAGTGGAAGATATTGAAATTGTAAAGACTGTCGATTTTAGTAAATTGCAATCTACTGCTAAGAGTTACTTTAATACAGAATACGATGAAGAGTTTAATTTGGTATTAAAAGAATTGAAAAGTGTTTTGTCCGCATCCGATGCTAAATTACACGTTTCTGTCATATTGACATTTTTGCAAAAAGTGTTTTCAACTCCTGAAGTGGCATTGACATTTGCTTTCCGAGTTGCATTAACTCCTGCAGTCCCCTTGTCTATCAGATTATCGGCCATCAAGAGTATTAGAATTAAAATTAAAAATGCTGCAAATGGTAAAACTGACTTTTACTTGTTGATCCCACTTATATTATTGGCATTGTTTGATAATTCAAAATTGATTAGATCGGGATTTGCTCAACTCTTACGATTAGTCATTGAAATTAAAACTAAACTTACTACTGGTGCTGCCTTATTTTTGGAAAGAGAGATTTATGGGTCTGTTTCTGATAAGAAATACCCAACTCCTCATGACTCCTTGTTTCTTTGCAGTTTGTTGAGTGAAGACAATGTTAAGGATACTGTATTGGACCCATCAAGAGTCATCAATATTTTATTTGACAGCATTTTCAAAGCAAAGAATGGGAAATCAAAACCAGGAAAGTACTTCAGATCATTTATCTTCACTCAGTGGTCGTTGTGCTCATTGCCAATTGTTTTAAAAGCAAATGCTTGGAAAATTGTGGCACAAGCTAACAAAGCAGGAACTGACGATAGGTTCTTTTTCTTGGATGGAGACATTGAGAATTATTTTAGCAAGCGTAACGTTTGGATTGATCAGGCATCTATTGCTGGCATTGCATTCTTTGATAATGCCGAAGTCTCAGTTGTTGGTTTAGTTGGTGGTGTTGCTTCAAATGATAAAAATAGTAACACAGAGGGTGAATGGTTGTGTAGAGCATTGGAAAATCCATCAGGTAATTTACAGATGACAGCTAATAATCGTGTTCTTGAAACTTTTGACACATTCAAACCAATTGAGTCAAGATTGAAAATTGTCAATAAATTGGTAGATATATTGATCAACGATGATATTGTTGAGTTTGATCCAATGGCAACTTTACAAGAATTAAATATTGACCGCAATTTATTCTTACAGGCTTTGACGAGTGTGCAAATTGGTGATCAAATCCCAGAACAAGGTATCGCTAAAAGAAGAAGAAGGTCTTCAAACTCTACCAAGCAAGCCATGGTGCGAGATGAAATTAACAACATGGCATCTGGACACTTGAAGAAGCTCACATTTTTGTTAGAAATATTGGAATCTAGTCTTCGAAAGAAAAGAAATGTTGCTGGCCCTGATTTGCTAAAGGTGTTATTCAAAATTTTGACTGACTTGGAATACTTAGGGAACGATGGTAACTTGCCTGTTCTTTATGCCCAAGAAACATTAGCATCTTGTATGCTTTTGAATATCGTCAATTTAAAGTCGTCATCTAAGGAAGTCAAGTTTGATTCTAATTCAATCAGAGCAGATTTAATTGTTAATTCCATTAGGGCATCACCATCACCTCAAGTTCAAAACAGATTATTGTTAGTTATATCAGAGTTAGCATCTTTGGCTCCAGAAGTAATCTTGCATTCGGTGATGCCCATCTTTACATTTATGGGTGCTCATACTGTTAGACAAGATGATGAATTTTCTAGCTCTGCATTACAACAAACAGTTGCAAAAGTTATTCCTGCATTAGCTTCAAATGGATTATCTCCTGTGAATAATGAAATCGAGTTTTTGTTGGCTAGTTTTGCTACTGCATTCCCACATGTTCCAAGACATCGTCGTGTGAAGTTGTTTGTTTCCTTGACCAAAACTTTAGGCTGTGCTGAATCCATGCACTTAATTTTGTTTTTGATGGGTCAACAATATGCAAATAATGTTCATAAGAATAAAAATGGAGATTCGCAATCTGTTGTTGAGTTTGTGCATGGTTACATGAAGTCGTTTTCTGCCGAAGAACAACTTGCAGGAATTGTTGCATTCACTAAATTGTGGAATGATATACCCCTCAATCAACTTGAACCTGGTTCCGAAGAGTTTGAAGTTTTGAATAATCGCCCAGTTTTTGGCACCACAATTGCGACATTGGGCCAATCTGGTTTAGCTGTGTTGAGAAACGATTTATTGCAATTTTTAGATGAAACTTTGAGTTCAGAAAATAAGCATGAGCTTTCTTCTTTGAAGACAAAGATGGCTTTGGTTTTAATTGATGATGAAGATAGCAAGGTTGCTAAGAAAGAACTGGTTTTAGATAAATTTAGAGCTATTACTTCATTTGCCTTGGCCAGTTTAGACACTTTCACAAATTCACATGCTGATATCAAGTTATGTTCTACATTGTATTCATTATTGGGCAATTTATTAGATTTGTTACCTTTGAATTATTTTATTGATTCAATTGTTGCTTCATTGGATGTCGATACTTTGTCAGATTCCTTGTCGATAAAAGTTGCTAGAAACTATGCAATCTTGGCAAGCAGAAAATTTGAAACCGAATTGAATGTTGCCCACTGTGACCAAGTTGTTATTGAATCCGTAATTAACAATTTGTTACCAATATTGATTAAAGGAATCAAGAAAAATGTTGATGTTGAGTTGCAGCAGGCTTACTTGGATACTTTTTCCACCATCGTTAATAGGTTTGGAGCATCAGGTACTGAATTTGCGCTGAGTGACGTTTCTAAAGTTCTTATTGAATCTTTGGGTATCGTTACTACAGACCGTGGTTTATTGAATGAGCAACCCGAAGTCATCATTGCTTCCATTAACGCAATTACAAGTATTGTCAATATCTTGGGAGTTAAGACACTTGGATTGTTCCCTAAAGTTGTCCCTCCCGCCCTTAAAATTTGGGAATCGACTAACTCATTGGGGGATAAGGAGAGTGCTAAATTATTGCAAGGTTCAGTGTTAGTTTTATTATCGTGTTACATCAAAAAGATTCCTGCATTTATGTCAACTACGTTAGAAGCTGTTTTGCTTACTATTTTGTCAAGTGATTTGATTGATAACCATATCAGATCAAGTGTTTTAGATTTGATTGTTGACCACATGGATTTGGCTCAAGTTTTGAAATCCTTATGCAACGTTTGGCTTACCAAGAAGTTTTACACAAATGACAATTCTGGTAACATTGGTTTATTCTTAAAAACTTTACAAGCTACAATAAATAAGATGGAGAAGAAGCAAGCCACAACTCAGGCAACATTGTTTATGAGATGGCTTATCAGTGCCTTTGAATTCAGACAGTATTCGGAAGACAATGACAACAAATTTGATAACAACACCATCCATAGATTAGAAAGCTCTTTCCATGGATGTGCCATAGCATTTGTCATGAAATTGAATGATAAGAGTTTCAGACCGTTGTTTGCAAACTTGGTGAGATGGGCTGTCGATGGTGAAGGTGCCACCTTGAAAACTAATGAAGTGTCTAGGTTGTTGGCATTTTTCCGTTTCTTCAACAAATTGCAAGATGAATTGAAGAGTATTATTACTTCATATTTCTCATACTTGTTAGATCCAACATCGGCATTATTAAAGAGATTTAGCGAAGGTAGTCTTGTTGCAACCAATTTAAGAAGAATAATTTTGATTGGGTTGACTTCTTCATTCAAATACGATCAAGACGACTACTGGTCACAACAAGGAAGATTTGATAGCATTTGTTCTCCATTATTGAGCCAATTGTCCAATATTGAGGATTCCATTGGTAAATACTTGGTAAAATCAGTTAGCACATTTGTTACAGATGTTTCCTCAGACGAATACAATGAAACGTTGGTCCACGAGTTGATCAAGTATATTTCTAATGCCAATGAAAATTCTGCTGCTACCAAGATCTGGAGTATTCGTACATTGAAAACGATTTTCCAGAAAATGGGAGAGCAGTGGTTATCTTACTTGCCAACCTTGGTTCCATATATTGCAGAGTTATTAGAGGATGACGATGAAGAAGTTGAAATGGAAGTTAGACGTGGTTTGGTTAGAGTTATTGAAAATGTTTTGGGTGAACCATTAGATAGATATTTGAGTTAAAAGTAGGGAATGTAGTTTTTGTTAGTAAACAGTTGATATTGTTAGTCGTGCAATTTTGTTCAGTGGAAAGAATCTTCTATCCGATTCGATGGGAGAGAAATGGTAGGAATTGAGGGAGAGTAGAAAAAAGCTGGAAAAAAAAAAATAGGACTGAAAGAAAAATTTCACTACCATTTATATTTTTACTCTAGTATCCAATTTGAATACCGTCAACTGAATTATCAAAATGGTATGTTGTTTCAGAATTCAATAAAGTTTATATAAGAACTCATTACTAACAATTGACGTAGTCCTCAATACTCAGATCTGCTAAATCTTTACAACCATTGTTCGATAGAGTTTTGGTTCAAAGACTCAAACCAGCTACCAAAACTTCCACTGGTATTTACATCCCAGAAAAAAACCAAGAGAAATTGAACCAAGCCACTGTTATTGCTGTTGGTCCAGGTATCACCAATACCACTACTGGTCAAGTTATTCCAGTTTCTGTCAAGGCCGGTGATAAAGTTTTATTACCTTCATTCGGTGGTAACCCAGTTAAAGTCGGTGAAGAAGAATACTTGTTGTACACCGACAAAGAAATTTTGGCCAAGATTGAAGAAAATTAGATTGAGCTAAAAAAAAGAATCTGAGAGATATTGGCATATATAAGATAAGTCATTCTTGTAAATAATGAAAAAAAAAATATAAGACTTATATTTATTACCTGTTTATACTTGTAGATCTGTGCACGTGACCTCTGTCTTGGGTTGAGTGGAATAACCAAGAATTAGTAAATCAGAAATTAATGAAAATGACAAGCAAATGTTATTATGTGTGTGTTGTGCGAAGCAAAAAGGAATCAAATTTGAGAGGAATCCCTAATCAGCAAAAAAAAAAAATAACTTAAGTAAGAAAATCGTGTAGTTCCTGCTCTTGTTGATTAAAATACAAAACCTACTTTGATAGAATCAATTTATCTTAACTTGTCTAATATATTGTATACCTTCACCTCATCTATTTATTCCAAGTTAAATTTATTTTCATGTCGAACAAACAATCTAACCAACGTTTTGCCCAATTCAAACTTGTGCTTTTAGGAGAAAGTGCAGTTGGTAAATCATCTATTGTACACCGTTTTGTCAAGAACACATTTGATGATATGAGAGAATCGACTATAGGCGCAGCATTTTTAACACAAACAATAACTATACCGGAATCCGAGACGACGATTAAATTTGAAATATGGGATACTGCAGGACAGGAGCGTTACAAGTCGTTGGCACCAATGTATTATAGAAACGCCAATGCTGCATTATGTGTTTATGATATAACTAGTCGTAGCTCATTTCAAAAAGCCCAAGATTGGATCAAAGAATTGAAAAAGCAAGCTCCAGAAGGTATTGTTATTGCTCTAGTTGGGAACAAGTCTGATTTAGACGATGAAAGAGAAGTCGAATCAAGTGAAGTGCAAGAGTATGTTCAAGAGCAAAATAGCGATGGCTGTTCTATAATTACTGCTGAATGTTCTGCTAAATCTGGAGATGGGGTTTTGGATGTATTTAACAAAATAGGAAGAGCTTTACCTGTGGACGAAGTTATAGATGCTAGTAGATCAAGACAAGGTGCTGGTGCTGGAGGAAGAAGACCAGGAGGTGTTGATTTGAATAGACCTAGAGGTCAAGTAAATCAAAGCAACTCTTGCTGTTAGAATTTGATATAGTTATTATTATTCATTAATCATTATTATTCGAGCTTCTATTTTTACTTGATCAAAGCGAGTGCATGAACAAACATCTTCTCTTTCAACAGTAATCCTCTATAACACATTACACTACATTGGACACTAGATGACAAAAAAATGAAGATAAGGGAATTAAAAGATATATATTTTAAAAATAATTCATACACAATATACAACTTTTAACAATTCTAGTTTTTCAAAACTTCAGCGAATTGACCTTTAGATGGTTTAACTTTAGCTTGTTCAACCTTGGCAGAACCAACTTTTTCAGCAGCGTAAGCCTTGGCGTATGGGTTCAATCTCAACAAGACTTGTTTGTTCTTCAATGGGTTCTTCTTCAAGACGTGAGATTTCTTTTGGGTCTTTTCACCAGCTGGTCTAACAACGGCTTGGACTTCAGCGGAGTTAATCAATCTGGTAACATCAGTGTTAGAAATGATGTTAGATGGCAAGGTGTAACCAGATTTGATTGATTTGGTGGAGTCAGAACCGTAGACAGAGTCCAATGATTCGAAAGCACCTTGGGTCCAGATGATGAATCTACCCAAGTGAGCACCTGGAGCCAATTGCAACAAACCCAAGTGTTTGACAGAAGCGGTTTCGACACCTGGAACGTTTCTCAAGGCTTTAACAATACCGTTGTCTTGAGCGTAAACAACCAATGGACCTCTTCTTTGGGTGAATCTTCTACCTCTCAATTTACCTTTACCGGCTCTCAATTTCTTGGATTTGATAACCTTGACAACATCTTTGTGGGCACCAACAGCCTTCAAAACAGCAACGGCATCCTTGGTTTTGGTGACGGATTCGAATTCGTTAGAGACAACCAATGGTAATTCTTTAACTTGTTCAACTCTGTGACCTCTAGCTAAAACCAAAGAAGTGACAGCAGAAGCAGCAATGGCAGAAGCGGTGGCATAACGTTTTTCGTTATGGTTAACTTTGACATTCCATCTTCTCCAAGTCTTGGTTGGAGCAAACATACGACCACCTCTACACATGTTACCAAAAGCAGCTTGACCGGAACGGTGAGTACCACCACCACCAACTCTTGGAATTCTGGCAACAGCTCTACCGGTACCCCATGATTCAGCAGAGGTTTGGTGACCGGCATTTTCAGCGACAGCGTAAGCTTGTCTCTTGTTTTTGTTAACTCTAACAAAGACAGAGTGGACTAAGTCTGGTCTGACTGGAGCAGCGAAAACAGCTGGTAATGGTAATTGGGATGAACCTTGTTCACCTTTAACGGAAATAACAGAAACTTGTGGTCTTGATGACATTGTAGTATAATGATGATAAAGAAAGAAAGAAAAAAGAGGAAAAAAGAAGAAGAAATGATGGGTACAGCTTTGAAATAGTGAAAAATTTTTTCTTCTCTTCTTCCGAGACACAAAGGGCTAGAGTCGTGCATGCACAAATAATTTTGCTAGTTGAATGTGGTTTTCCTGCATACTTCACAAGAACTTGAATAGTCTACACGAATAATGCAGATCTTTGTTCATCATAAATGTTAAAGCTTACTTTTGGGTGCAAATATAGTAAAAGGAATCTGTTTGTTGTTTTAAAAACTATTACAGAAAAAACTAACGAAAATATAAAAAAACACAATGAAGAACTGAAATACATCATCATCAAATTAATCTTTCTTTTTTTTTTTACTTTAAAGGTGGCAAGACGTTGTCAACAAAGTATGAGTGTCCTGAAGTGACATTCAAACCAATGACATTACCACGAGGCAAGTATTCACAAACAGTGATTTGTCTCCAGGCAGTAGAACACATCATTTTAGCACAACCAACTTGAGTGGTACTACGCCATACAAGTTGAGTAAAGTGTCCGGTAGACTCAGTGAAATCGACATTGTTCCAATCAACCATGGAGATTTCATCATACCAAGCATCAACAGGACTAATTCCACCCATATAACCAGCAGCCAAATTTTCACCGTATGGACCACCAGAATGTTTCAAGTTAAGATTGCTACAATCGAATCCAGTGTTAGCGTAATCTTGAGCGTATTCGGCTAATTTGTTACTCCAACTAAGTGCAGGCACACCATGGAGTGCTCTCTTGACATTATGTTCTTTCAAAATTTCCTCGGCAAATTCAACATCGGCGGTAGGTGTAGCGTCTGAATCTTCACTAGCAGTAGATGAAGATATAGTGGAAGTTGTCAAAGTTGACGAAGATGGAGCTGGAGTTGTAGTTTCGACATATGAAGTGGCCGAACTACTGGTTAATGAGTTGACGGAGCTAGTAGTTGGGGAGGTAGAGTCTTGAGTTTTACTAGTGAGTTGTTTTGGTGGAGCTGAATAAATTGTTTCAACAAATGATTTGGTGGCCACAACGGTTTGACTAGTTTGGGTGACAAAAAGAGTTTGAGTTGAGGCAGTAAAGAATTTGGTGATAGTGGCAGCTTCTGTGACTGCTAATAATGCAGCAGCATTAAGTAAAGTATTTGTTATCTTCATAGTTGTAGTAGCGAGTGGAAAGGCAAGGGCAGTGAGAACGGTGGGTATGAATTGATTCGAATTTTAAAAAAAGTAAAAGTAAATATACCCTTTTTCTTAACAAAAAAAAATGGTATCTTCTAGGGAATTATATTTCTATTTAAATGATTTTTAAACAGATGCAACCGTTGGTGAATTCCCAAAAAAAAATAATATCGATCAATTTTAGGGAGTATGTGGGTGGGTTGGACAAGACCAGTAACTAAGATTTTTTGCAATCAGATATAGTCTGTTGTTACACAAAAGAGGTTGGCTGTACGTACGATTTTTTTTTGGCTTTTCACGTTTTCTTTGTTGTTTAAAATATCTAACACAAAAGGTTATATATTCCAAACGTATCTATTGTTTAAAAACACACTTTAACAATCCAGAAACAAAAATAAATTATCGTTCTAGATTAATAACGCCAGAAACTTAGATATTGTTTATTTTTTTTTTTACTTTATTCTGTCTACAGAATTAAGGAGTGTAAACACGGAGTGATAGATTGAATGCTTTTCTTTTTGGGTTAGTTTACGTTATACGGAGTTACTGGTAAATCTTATGATGAATGGGAGACTTGTGGCATGATCTGGAAGTAGACCTAATTATAATATGCCAGAGATCTCCGAATATCAATCTCCATCTTAATCGGCATCACTGCACCGATCAAAAGAAAAATTATATATGAACATATGCAAGCTTGCGTTTCTCTCCTTCGTATTTTATTGCGAGCAAGAAATCAAAAACAGATACAAAGCAAGGATAGGAGAAAATATAATAAATTAAATTAAAAAATAGAATCAATTGGTAAGTTGATGGTTATTTACTATTACTGGCTAATTCACAGCTAGGCTGGTTACGGAGATTTGTCCATAAGTTTTAGTGAGAGGTTATTTTTAAAGATTATTTCTCCTTGCTTTAAAGATTAAATCTCGCGTTTTTTTTTTTTCTATCTTTGTTTCTTATTGTTCAATGGAACTAATTAACTATCTGCCGTTTTTTGTTTCCACTTGTTCCATTCCTTCTTAATATAATGGTATTGAATATCAATCGATCCATTCTAATGGAAATAAGATATACAAAGAAGGATTGGGAGCGGAGCAGAACATTAATTTCAATACAAATAATGTTCAACCATAATTAAGTATTATTTTTTAGTTGGTTAGCAACTTTGGTTTCCCGTTTGGCCATATTATTTTTTTTTACAATTGTTACAATTTTGAGATAATTTTTGTCTATTTTAGTTTCAATTACGGAAGGTTAACTCTTGGCGATTGGATTTAAGCATTAATTGATATTTGTTCAGATGGATGAGTTATTTTTTAATTCTCCAATACTCACCATCACGACACGCCAACTAAATGGAAATAAAAAAAGTGGGACAAACTTAACAAAGTTCATTTTTGAATTACCGGTATCTCTCCATTGTTTGAATGGAAATTGTTAATAATTACCTGTTTTTTTTTGAGAAGTATTAGAAGAAAAGGTTGTTTTCATCGACAGTGTTATACTGAAAATGATGGTGTATGTAGAACGTTTTAGCAACTACTAGGTGGTTTCTGCACTTGAAAAAGTAAATGCAACCAGCGTCCAAAAAGGAGAGCTTCTCAGTTGCCTATTGGGAGAAGTTCAATTACAAATAATTTCACAAAAAAATCACTCAATTTCTAAACCTATTGTTACTAAAATTGCGGTACTTGTTGAAATAATCGTTCTACTTGTTCAATCCATCGTTCTACTTGTTTTCCAATGTATACGTCAACTTCTTTCTTTGTTTATATAACGTAGGTACACTAAAGATTATGAATTTGCGTTGCTTATTTTGTTTATTTTGTTGTGATTATTGCCAAATCGACTCCTTTCAAGGATTAATGTTTAGATCAATTGGTTTTCTTCAAGCTAATATTGTATTCATACTTAACAGTTGAAACTCATAACTCTTTTGCAAAGAAGTAGAAGGCGGGTTATGAACTCCACTAATGAAAAGAATACAAAACTTCTTAGAATTAGTATTTCTTTTTAGTTTCGAACATTTTAGGCTTTCATCTTATTTGGGTACGAATTGCAAGATTTTTTTGGATTTTATGCAGTCTGGTGCTGTTTTGCTTTTGTGTTGTTTTTGGCTAACTAATAGTAGCTCTCGGGGAGTGACAATAAGTTTTCCCGAATGAGTACTCAACTATCCCAATTTAGAGTTTTGATACCAATTGGTTTGAACAAGAAGTATGTTCTGATTTTAAAATAACGTTATTTTTTGTATGTCGTTGATTGTTTTCCGCTCTGTTGTCAAGATCTAGATTTCCAAAAATCGACTTTTTCAATCTCTCGGTGAAAGCGTATCGTGCAAGTTCACAATGCGAATTATACTTCAATCATTGAGTAGATGAGGTAATAACGTGATTATGAATTGTCGTTTTTTGGAAAATTGTAATTATGAAAGCGTTGATTAAGTGTTGCAGCTGGACAATTTTGTATCATTTTCTGGTTTAGCACTGGTTTGGAACAATTTATGAAATTTTTTTTGAACTACTTGCTTGCTTTTTACATTTTGAAATTGCTTGGCAGGTTAGTGGATTGGAATGCATCTACTAACTTTGCTAAACTGAATTAGGAAGAGATGTATACCAATGGAGAACTAACAACCATGTTGGTTTGGAACTAATGTGCATCTTTGATTGGTGTTGAGATGAGGCATATAGGAACAAATTGATTTATAAAAATATACAAATCGATAATGTTTTTGGTTTTGAGTCATTCATAATCCCCTTGGAAATTGAAATCCACTCTGGTTCTCAAATCAATATGTGTTCAAATTACAACTTGTTTTTCTAAAGGTTTTTTTGCCAAAATTTTATCAAAAAAAAAAAAAAACTACTGTCATACTTAACCGTGAAAGTAATTGAAATACATCTCTCATACTACAATAGTTAGGTTGTAGGTACTATTGACTTTTGGGTTCTTAACAGGTGCAAATTAGTTTTCATAAAAGTTTTGTGTTCACGTGACCAACATGTGCTATGTATTGTGTTCTTAAAAGTAAACCTACACCAAGTCCAGTACTGCTTCAAACGCACAGGCGTTTCTCGTAATCATTTTTATGGTAGCGCTTATATACTTCAGGCGGTTTCAATTAACAACTGTTATGTATGAGAGTATAGTGAATGAATGACAAACTGTGGTGGCTACTACTTCCTAGGTCGTGGATAAAACCATTTTTCGCAACGGAAAAAAGAGGAATAACTTCAACCAATAGCAATAAAGCCGGATGAGATTTCCTATTAACGGAATTACTTTTCTCAACAAAGAAAAAATTTCAATCATTTTTTCTTTTGCCGTACATTCTTTTATATAATGGACCAATACCAACAACCACTTAAGAAAAAACCAAGAAAATTATCGACTGATATTTCATACATCGATTAATAAGGGGACTGATTTCTAATTAACTGTCATCTCAACTACTAGTTTTTTTCTTGGATAAATGGCTCTTCCCTGAATTTGATTAATGTGATAGCAAGGCTAATTAATTTAACCTTACATTCATTTCAAAGATGAAAAAAAGAAGAAATTCATTGACGTGAGTTATCAGTTAGACATTTTCGTTTTCCAATTTTTCTACTAAAACCAAAACCAAAAAAAAATTTGCAAATCAATTAATAAATTTGAAAACCAATCTTCTTGACACGTTTGTGTTATTGTTTCTAATCAATTTAATATTTTTCGTGGCATAAATAACTGAATCTAATTGGTTGAAATTGAAAAATTAGTTCAGTTTTTCTTTTTTTTTTAGATTTGTAGCCTGTCTAATTTTATATACCGGAACATGGCTTTAACAGGATTGTGTAGAGGAAAAGAAAAAAAAGAATACAATCCAATTTATCAGATGGAGTCTTAGTTAATAAATTTATACCCAATGAAAACTCACTTGTTTGGAAAAAGGGGTTTTCCGATATTATTAAATTTCTTTTGTACAGTACTAACCATATCCTGTAAATAAACAGGTAAATTCAAATCTACAAGCTTAATATACAAGATTTGACTCATTACTTAACTCAATTTGTTATCTGATTAATCTAGCCACAAAACAAAAAAATTATTATTCCCACCACACGACACCCCCCTTCCCACCCTCATCTGAAAAACTAAAAGATTTACAAAACCACATATTTGTCTAAAACTGCAATCATTTAATTGGTTTAGAAGTAGGACAATGTACATCGGGCCTAATCGTTCCCGGTTGTTATTACATATTCACTAACTTTTAACGATAATTAAATTATTGTATTGTGAAATCTGAACAATAACTCATTCTAATTTAAATTTTAATTTTTTTTTCTTTTTCTATTTCATTATTGAATGTAGATGTATCCTATCACCTTATTCTAATAAATTAATAAAATGTATAAATATTGAAGCCATTCCCTTTGTTTGTAGATTAAATGAATCCTAATTCTCTCTTTTTCCTTTTCTTCTTTTTCTTCTTCAGATTTTGGTGAATCTCCCTCCTTATTGAAAGAAATTATCAAATCTTTACATTTAAAGCTTTGTTTGTGAATTAGAGTATTGTTTTTTTGGCGCAAAAAATAATATTTCCATTTTTTTATATTTAAATTCAATATTTCCAGCTTACTATAATTTTATTGTTGTTGTATCTTATCAATTATTCATTAGTTTAATTACTTTGACAGAAACACCAAATAAAAAAAATAAACATTAACAATGGTTGACGTATTTAACGTTCAAATTTTCTTCATCGTTTTCAGAGAATCTTTGGAAGCTATCATTGTTGTTTCAGTGCTTTTGGCATTCGTTAAGCAATCTATGGGTGGTAGTTCCGACCCTCAATTGAAAAAACGATTGTATCGTCAGATTTGGCTAGGGGCGGGGCTAGGGGTTCTAGTCTGTCTTATTATTGGTTGTGCTTTCATCGGTGCGTTCTACGGTTTAGGTAAAGATATTTGGGGTAATTCCGAAGATCTATGGGAAGGTATCTTTTGTATCATTGCCACGGTCTTGATCACTGCTATGGGTATTCCAATGTTGAGAATCAACAAGATGAAAGAAAAATGGAGAGTCAAATTAGCTCAAGCTTTAATTAAATCTCCAACTAACAAAAAAGATAGATTTAAATTGGGTTACCTTGGTAAGAAATATGCTCTTTTCATTTTACCATTCATTACTTGTTTGCGTGAAGGTTTAGAAGCTGTTGTCTTCGTTGGTGGTGTTGGTTTGAATAGTCCAGCCACCTCTTTCCCAATTCCAGTCATTGTTGGTTTAATTGCCGGTATCGTTGTTGGTGCATTATTGTACTACTTTGGTTCCAGTATGTCCATGCAAATCTTCTTGATTATTTCCACCTGTATTTTGTACTTGATTGCTGCTGGTTTGTTCTCCAGAGGTATTTGGTATTTCGAAACCAACACTTACAATAAAAAAACTGGTGGTGATGCTTCTGAAAACGGTTCTGGTCCAGGTACTTACGACATTTCTAAATCTGTTTGGCACGTCAACTGTTGTAATCCAGAAACCGATAACGGTTGGGATATCTTCAATGCCATTTTGGGATGGCAAAACTCTGCCACTTACGGTTCTGTCATTTCCTACAACATTTACTGGCTCTTTATTATCTGTGTTTTGTTGTTAATGGTTTACGAAGAAAAACACGGCCACTTGCCATTCACCAAGAATTTGACTTTGGTCCAATTGAACCCAATGTACCACATCAAGGGTAAGAAGAAGTTAGAATTAAACAAAGCTGAAAAGGATGAATTGTTCACTAAACTTCAACAACAAAACTTTGGTCAAGCTGCAGAAGTTGATGAAACTTCATCAAACAAATTGATCGAATCCAAAGAAAACAAATAAACTTAGTTAATTATTATTCAACAACTAAAAGAATAAGGCAAGAGACTGTGATTTGATTGTTATTGGGAAAATATTGGTTTCATTTTTATGTTGTCTTCTGGAGATATTAAAAAAATAATGCACACACACACACAAATATATATTTTTTAATATCAAAAGGACAATCAATTGGATGAATAATATTGACCAATTCTAATTGATATCTTCAACCATCTTGATATTATTCTTGTGAATTTTGATCTAACTAATTTTACATTCCATTTTTTTATTTTTTCGTCTTTATATTTTCATTTATTTTTTTTAATTTTGGTCATCAAGTTTACAAAGTCGCCACACTTAATTTTTTTTTGTTAATTTACAAATGCTTTAAATGTGATTTTTTTTAAGATATAATTTTAATATAGGGGGTTTTTAAGGGTTAATTTTTTTTTTCATATTGTTTATATATACTATAACATATCTATGTATGCTTTTTCTTAATGTACATTCAAACGGGTCAATAAATCAATCCAAATTAAATGTAGAATGAAAAATTAACAGTATTGCGATTCCTTTTTATTCTTATCTTAAAACAATATACAAACTCTAAACAAAAAACTATTTCATTTTTTTATAATCAGCAAAAGATAGCTTCTTTACAACTTTAGCAGGGGCAGCAGTTTCTGGCACCAATTTCACATCATGCTTCCTATTGTCTCCATTGTCAGACACCAAAGACACTTTTTCAACCACTTTCAAATTGACATCTTCTCCTGTAACTGTCGAGGCTTCTACTTGTTTGATTATTGGTTTTAGTTTTTCTTCAATGCTTTTGTCAATAATTGCAACTAATTCCGGTACTACTGGGACAGGAATCTCAACTGCTACTGGATCAGAATCATCTTCACTAGATACTGGGGTTGGTTGTTGGACTGTTGTTGTCATTTCAACATTGGACCGAAGGTTTGCCAATAATTGTTGTTTGAAAGGTAATTTAAATAGCATAGGTGGTTTCTTCTCACCTTTACTATCGTCAGCATTTGCCCCCATTCCCATAGTTCCAGAACCAAGATCAGCTCCACCATCTTTAGCTTCTTCTAATGCAGACTCTTCTTTTTCTTCAACTTTTTGTTGCCCATCGTTATTATCTGACCCTAATTTCTTCTTTTCTGAGAATAGCTCAGCTTGAATTCGTTGATTCCGTTGATTCAACCTTTCCTCCCATGAAACATATTGTTTTTCTGGTCTTGGCAATATCAATTCTTCCTTGGACTTTGTTATATTAACATTACTCAAAGATGATGCCTTTCTTGTTGATCTCATCAAATAGGACGTTGCCTTTTTTATTTTGAAAATTGCACACAGTGAAGAATTATTTGACGTCGAGCATCCACACTCAACAAAATGCAATATATTATCAATGTAAGTAATCAATGCTGATTTTTCTTCATTTGTCAAATTCTCAAATTTCTCCAGATTATTATTGGCATAAAGTTTCAAGATAGGATGATCCACATCCCATTCCCAAGGTAATCTCAATTCTTCATCTTGATTCTCTGATTTTAATGTGATTGGTTTGGAAGTAAACACCAAAAATCGAAACTTATTTTGTTCTGGTACATATACCGTCTCTATTCTGCAATTGGCTGATGACGGACACGCTTTACGAATAAATCTACTTTCATTACCAACAAATCGAGAATCCAAAACAATATCCAAAGTCTCATCACTGTATTGCGTTGGAATTGTTGTTTTTAAAACTTTCGGTTTTGGACTACCCCACATACGATATTGGTTGATTGAATCTCGACAATAGTTTTTAAACAAATCAATTTCTCCCAAGTATTCAATTATTGGAGTATTCTCTGGAATAGTGAGAGAACCCCCACCACTGCCACCACCATTACTGGATATAAACAACGCTAATTTGGAAATACCATTAAATTTTTGCTTCTGATTATCTGTATAAGGTTTGACTTGAATAGTGGTTTTGTTGAAATTATTCTTCTTTTTAAGCTTATTATGTTCTTGTAAATATTTAGTATAATTTGGTAAATTAATTTTACTCCATTTGATCGATTTAAATTGATTGGGACTCATAATGGTAACGTTACGGAAATGTTTACCCTGCTGTTCCAGTTTGGGCAACTTGAAAAATTGACCCGCAAAATCCAGTCCTATATTATCAATGAATTCTTTGATTGCTTGTCGCTTGTAATCGTTTTCCTTTAAATTATAATAAACTGATTGGTATGATTCTGCTGTTATTCCATCCTCAAGTAATTCATTGTCTTTGTTTGGCAAATCATCCATCTCATCGGGACGAGGACTTTGAAATTTTGGTGCTGGGGATCCACTAGCCGAGTTGCTTGAGTTTGTGTTCGTGCTTGTCTTGTCTTCTGTTTTCCTTTTCTTATTGTCGGCCTTTTCGGAATTCAGCTGTTTTCTTTTTGTCCCCTGTTGTTGATTTTGTTGTTGTGGCAAGGTTTTGACTGAAGCTTGGTTACTGTCCTCGCGTCTGTCTATATCCAATCGCTGCATTGTTCTCAAACGAGATGCTTCGGGATCAAACTTCCCCCATTTGCTTTCATCACAATAATAACACTTGTACATATCTTCTGGAACTTCTTCTGCATTTTCATAGCCCATACACACACAATGCTGCCATCTAAAACAGACATCACATTGAATTGTGAACCCATCATCATCCTCAATTCCACAAATACATCCTATTAATCCCGAGTCGGGATTGACTTGATAAGTTTCCAAAGGTGGAGGAACATACTTCTCTTTAGACGGAATAGCAGGCTTACTTGTAGAATCAGAAGCCACCTCTTGCTTGATTTGTGAGTGGTTCATATCTATCGGCATCTGAACAAACACAGGCATTGGTACTGGCACTGGCACCACTCTTGCCTCCACCATTTCCTCCTCCTCGTCCTCTTCTTCAGGCTCCGTTAATTGGTCTTCCTCTGATTTTGATACCGCTGGTACAACTGAAACAGGAACCACTTGAGCCCTTTCTTTAACTAAAACTGGTTTCTGCTCGACAGTCTTTAACGGGAGTGGGTTGTCAACAGCAGCAGTTAAAGCAGCAGCAGCAATAACTGCATTTTCGGTATTTCGTTCCTTAGATCTCAAATCGATACCTCTTTGAAATGCTGGTGTGGGAGATGGTGTCGCAGATTGATTTTGTTGATTCTGTAGTTGCTGAAGTTGTTGTTGATGATGCAACTCTAGCTTTGCTATGGTTGCCTCAGGAGTCGATCGTGATCGTTCATGGTTTGGTTTGAAGCTTCCCTTTTTAGGTAACCCAGAAGTTGGAGAAACAGACTTTTGTTTCATTTCGTAATTACCAGACACTGCTGGTGGAGACGGAGTTACAACAGGTTCAGGTGGATTCATCAAAATACTTATGGAGCTTTTCCGAGGCTGTGGAGTTACTTTAACGGCAATGTCAGATGGAGTATCGTTAACAAGCATACTGATTGAAGTTCTTTTCGATTGAGTTGTAGGTTTATTCTTCTCATGTGTGACTGATGCAGACTGGGGGTTGTTAATGATATCGACAAATTTGACAGATGGGGGTGAAGATACTACACTGGTCTCCTTATGCTCGGATGATTTTCGTGTGGATGATCCAGAATTAATATACTGTTGGGGAAGGGGCTGCTGCGGTTGTTGTGGTAGTTGTTGAACTGTTGGTGGGGATGACATATTTGATGTTGGTGAATGCTGATTCAGCAGTTCATGTTTGGCTACCAGGCTTGCAAACATCAACAAAGTGGAGGCGTCTTGAAGTAATTGTTCTTGGTCTTTATTTGTCATTAAAATAAACACTTAAAAAGACTACTATCTAATAGTATCGACAAACCAAACAAACAAAATAGAAAACTAAAATGAAAATCTTCCAGTATTTTTTTTAATCTCTCTTGAATATAGGAATAATTAATGAATATATATATATAAGTGCGTTGGTGTGTTGGTGTGTTTCTTTTGTAAATAATGGTGATAAAATAAAATGAAAAAAGAAAAAGCAAAGAAAACTTCCAACAAACTTGAAGTAAGATAATTAAACGATATAAAAGTAAGGATAAACTATTTCAGTAGTAATTTGTATGAAGTTATTCTACTTTTTTTTTTCCTTTTTGTTTATTTTATTTTTTTTCTCTTCGTTCACACGCATTTATACGTACACACATATAATTCTACTCCCCTCCTCCTTCCTTCCTCCCTCCGCTCCGCTTCTTCGTACAATTGTTAGGGCCACACACACATAGTAAATATTATGTGTGTATCATCAGCCATCTATTTCATGTTGCTTTTATTTTCTCAGACTTACACATTTTGTCTATACGACGAGAGATACTAAAAGAAAATATAAAACTAATGCAAGTATGTTATGCTAAATTTACAGAACTGTCGATTTCTATTTTACTCGTTTGTGTGTTTGTTTGTTCCACACCAATATGAAATTTACTAATTTTCTTCTCTATACGATCAACTACTAAAAGCCCAATTTTCTGTGGTCGTATAGACCAATCAAAACCTACCCAACCCGACCGAAACCTGCAAGAAATGAATGAATGGCTACAAAAATTACCCAACTAATCCGAATTCACCACTAAAATTTGAAACTAATGCAACCCCGACCATTCTATCCTTTGTACTCGTTTTTTTATGTTGGTTGTGGCTTGTAGTTTTGCAGTGTTATATTTTTCTATTGCTGTCTTTCCAACATATGCAATATTTCCAACATAGAAATGGGGTTCATGCAAGATCAATACTACATATCATTTTGATCGTCCAATGTTAACATCTTTACAGACTTACATGGGTACGAACAATTCCCATTGAAACAATTCAAAAAAAAAAAAAAAATGAAACTAAAACCATACATTATATTATGATCACAACTATTTACATTAATCTAATCTTAACCTCCCCAAGATAATAAATAACCACTACTGATGCACATATGACTCATCACATAATAGATACGACCAGAATCATTGGACTAATTGGACGCCGCTCCCTTTTCGTTTTGCAATTTCTCCAAATACTCTAGCTCTTTCTTTAACGTATCCATCGCATAATATACTTTACTCTGGAGATAGAATGAATTCCCTTGTTCTTTTGAGTTCACATTGAACAAATATTCGTATTTCTCTTCAACTTTATCTAAACTTAACTCGCTCTTCTCTAAATCCAAAATTTTCATTGCTTCTTCTACAGGTATACCTCCAGCAGAACTAGCTTTGGCTGGTCTACCTGCGGCACCGGCAGCAGAAGCCTTGGCAGCTTGTCTATAAGCTTCAGTGAAAGCACGACCAAAGACGGAAGCACCAGTGAATATCACGTTAACTAATAATCTGTGAGCCATTTGAAAAGGTAAAACAAGTTAAATTTGAAAATGTATATGACTAGGTAAGGGTTGGTGGTGGTACTAATAATCGTTAGATAATCAAAAAATTTTCTCTTCAAAACAAGGATCACATTTTTTTCTCAGTGCCTCTGTTAATTAGAGGTATGGATATCAACCAAAATACACGACCTTTCAAGAAAAAAAAGAAAGCAAAAAAAGGACAACCATCACTGTTTGTCACTTTCTGTTCATATAGAGAGATATAAAATACATATTCTACATGAGAAATTGAATGTAGCACCATGCTTTCATCTGGATAATCATCGATATTTCACTAAATTACCAGAACTTTTATGTTGTATAAACACATGTAAATGCCGTTATTAATCTAAAAGACCGAAACGAAGTATTGACTGTGGCCGAGTTGTTAGCAAGGTCAATCAAAATACTTAGCTATTGGGTTAATAAATAAGACAAGTCTTAAATAGTATACATCTATGATATACTACCAGTAAGACTCGCCATAGTCTTTATAGTAAAGTAAGTTATATTATAATAAGTATAGTATAACCACTACTGATGATTGGAGAATTGGAAAAAAAGGGTGGACGAGGGAGATCTGCTCAATTTATAGTAATGAAAATGTACTGCATATAGCTGTCATTGGTGAAATTTTTTTTTTTGCAATGAGATTTGCCTCATCACAAAATAATTTACCCGCCTTTAATCTCTTCACACGACCTGTTTGGATCTGAAAAGTTGATCCTTTTTTTCATTAGGGTTTCTAGACATTGTTGTCAAGATCTGCACAATTAGGTATTTGTTATTCAATGTCGTCTACATTATCAAGTAAAGTAGAACCATTGAAGAACTGGTTGAATAAAAACTCATTTTGGCGAGAGGACTTGATCATAAAGGAATCACCTTATGGAGGAATTGGGGTGTTCAGTCAAGGTCCGATCGATATCGAAGAAGACCCATTATTGTTACGTATACCGAAAGCCAACTTGTTAGCTCCTAAGAACTCTTATATTTATAATCTTTTAGTTGATTATGAACCTGAAAATCCCGATATCATACTATCGGAAGGGATGTTTGGATTAGTTCTTACAGTGATATATGAGCTTCAGTGTCATGATTCTTCACCATGGTTTGAATATTTACAAACGATTGATTTTAATAATTCCCAAATACCCGTATGTTTATGGGACACAGTTGATAAAGATAATTTAAAAAATACCCAATTGGATCTATTGAATTTCCTTGACCCTCAAGAATTGATTGATTTTTATGTAGAGGCCATTAGATTTGCTCATAAGAATCTGGATACATTGCCAATACCGTCAATATTAAATATAGATAACCCAGACTTGAGTCCAAAACTATTGAGTGAGAAACATAACGATAAATTAATTGAATTTGGTAAAGTTATTCAAAGTGTGATTTCTAGAGCATTCCTGATTGATAATTATTACCAGTTGGCATTAGTTCCTGCAGCAGATTTATTCAATCATTTATCACCAAAAACTAAAGATGGGAAAGTAATTGATCGCGAAAATATCCACTTTGTTTGTGATGGAACAGTTTGTGAAGTATGCGGAGAACAAGAATGTGATCATGAAGAGGAGGGGGAGGTCGTTGATGACGATGACGACGACGACGTCGACAATATCGAACAAGAGCCACGGAAAAGCAGTGATGATTCTGAAAGTATCACATCAATTAGTATGGACTATATATATGAAATGGAGCAAGACGAATTGAGTGACGCTGATACAGATGTTGATCCAGAAGAAGCATCCACATTATCCATGGAAGAAGAGATTGCAGTTAATGGAGCGGACCACGATTTAGCTAATGAATTATCAGATAGCTCAAAATGTTGTGATGTTGTTTTGATCCGCGAGCCACAAGAACAACATGAGTTTGAAATTTTTAATTCGTACGGTAATGAACTTTCTAACGCCCAGTTATTACAAAAATATGGATTTATAGATATGGACGACAACCCCAATGACACATGTTTACTTTCAATTCAATTTTTCAAGCAATTGAAAACCTTGAAAGAGAAATTGGGGAATCCCAAAAAAGCAAAAGAGTTGGATCAAAAAATCGAATGGTTGGAAGAGATAGGGTATGAATTAATTAATGAAATCATCAGCGCTGAAGACATGGAACATAATCACGATGAGGAGGATTGTCAAGATGAAAGTTGTGATCAGAAAGATGCAGAAGTTATTTTTCCCGAGTCATGGCCTCTTTCCATATTTGTAAAGAACATAGATGGAAGTTGTTCACCACAAACTTATGCGATTTTGAAATTAATTGAATTGAAACACCCTTATTTTGTTCAAAAATTAGAAGCCATTGATAATGAAAAAATACTAATTAAAAACATTCAAAAATATTTGTTGAATTATACTGAAAAGGAATTGAAATCATTCAATAAAACAGTGCTGAATTGGTGCAAAAATAGATTACAAAAGTACCCAGATTCAATCAGGTCAAGCAAACATAGTGAACAGATATCAACAATCATCAATCAAGAAAAACGCATCTTGCATAAATTTATAGACTTACATAGTTAATGATAGTGCTGAAAACAAGCACGATATACTGCATTTGGAGAAAACAAACATTTTTGTAGATCCGATACACCTTTTTAATCAAACCCTTGGTTCCCAGAGTATGGTTGAATCAATTCTGAACTTCTATTACAATATATCTTGACGACAAAAAGTGAAGTAACAAAAAGGAATGCGTTCAAGCCTAGGTTTAGTGCGAAAGTGGCCATGACTAACGCGGTTTCAATTTTCTACTAAACTAGAGTTAACCTTTTTTTTTTCTGGCTTTTCCTTGTAGTTCTTTCTTTTATTTTTTTACTACCCTTACTCATAATTCAACACGTACCCACTGACACGCAAGTAATCAAGAATTTTTAACAAAAAAATGGGGGTTTCAGATGATGATAATATTCTGTTTGAATATGATGACGATGTAGATAACGATGAATCAGAAATTTCTTTTGTTTCAGAGGACGAAAATGACGGAAACAATCTTGAACCTCCCAACAAGAAACTGAAATCTACTTACAATGGGAACGGGGTTGATGACGATTCTGTTGTAGCTGGCTTTAATGGAACTATTTATAGACCTTGGACATTTGAAGAATTCATAGAACAACGTTTTTTGAATCCTTTGAAGAAGTTGGAAAAAGTACATTTGAATGGTTGTACTGAAGACGATTTATTAATCATGTTACAATATAAGAAATGGAATCTGGATGAAGTGATAAACTCTTTTTTTGAATCGCATGATAAGCTTATGGAAAAATGTGGGTTACCAGTGGGGAAGCCATCAAACAACACGTTTGAAGAGGTTGACAACTATGATTGTTTTATCTGCTGCGAGCTGTACCCGAAGACAACTGTTTATTCGTTGACGTGTGGTCATCAATTTTGTTTCAGCTGTTATCAACAATATATTGGGAATGAAATTGTACGGGGAGAGCTCATCACATGCATGGATCCAGAATGCCACTACACCATACCTCACAGAGATATCGATCAATTTTATGCCCCAAAAGACAAGGAAAAGAATTTGATTGTCACTGTTAAATCTTTGTCATCCAATCCTTTGTTGCACTCAGCTGCTCGTTATTTGGTGAATTCCAAACCAAAGTATACCCATTGTCCTGCCACCGACTGTACCAGTTTTGCAGAAATATTGGATGACTTCAAGTGTTCTTCGTCTCAACTATTCACCGAGAAATCTTCTGATAGGAATGTGGATTTGTCTCGAGTGCCTATTATTGGTTGCAGTGAGCATCACGAGTTTTGCTTCAATTGCAAGTATGAAAACCATTTACCGTGTCCATGCTGGGTAAGCAAAAGGTGGATCAAGAAATGCAATGACGATTCTGAAACTGCTCATTGGATTGATGCAAACACCCATAGCTGTCCTAAATGCTACTCTTCTATTGAGAAAAATGGAGGGTGCAATCATATGACGTGTCAAAAATGCAAATACGAATTCTGTTGGGTGTGTTTAAAGGATTGGTCTGATCATAGAAATAACTATTCTTGTAATCGTTTCCGAGACTCGAGGGTTGAAGATCAAATTAGGAAGAATAGAAGTAGACAAACATTGGAAAGATATTTGCATTTCTACAAGCGATACTTCATCCATGAAAACTCAATGAAAGGCGATCAAAGAATTTTGAAAAAAATTGATGATGTGACTCGTCTTTACATGGAAGATAGACGTGAAAATGGCCTGACCTATTTATCATGGAATGATATTCAATTTTTGCCCGATGCAATGAAATCTTTGCAAAATGGTAGAAAGACTTTAAAATGGACGTATGCCTTTGCTTACTATTTATCCAAGTCCAATTTCTCAGATATTTTTGAGTTTAACCAAGATTTTTTGAATAGAACTGTTGAAGATTTATCCGAGATTTTTGAAAAGATTATGGACAAGAGAAACAAAAACAAGGTCGGCACAATTTTGAAGAACAAAGCAAAGATCATTAATTTGAGTGAATTAGTCAACGCCAGACGAACTACTTTAATTGAAAGCGCTGAAGAGAACTTACAGAAGGGTTTGTTGAGTTTTCAACCGTAGGTCAAGAATCTAGTTAGATAGCTTCGTTCGTTTATTGAACGAGTGGTAGAAAGAGTTAGCATTTACGTATGTAGGCAAACTTTGAATATTGAATACCTTTTTTGTATTAACTCCCAAGAGACTTGTAGTAACAAACCTCTTGGTTGTAGTTTCTTTATCCGTAAATATCTTTCGAAGAACAATTCTTGTTTATTTTTCCGCTTTTAATTTTAGTAGTTTAGCGGGTGGTTAATTAATTAATATGTGGTATCGCTTTAATTAGTTTTGTGTTCAAGCAATAATTTAAATTTTCTTATCAGTCGATAATTTAATTGGATTGCGGATAAAATAGGTTTGTAATCTGTGCAATTGATTTTGTAATGTTTTCAATATTATAAACGGTCTAAGATCAATTTTCATTTTGAATTTAAATTCAATTGGATGATATATATAGTGTTGCTAGTTGATTAGTTTATTTTTTTTTTTGATATAAATTAGAACAATAATCAATACTAAAGTATTTGTGGAGAGTGGAAATTGTGTTACATACTTGAAGATGCTATACAAAAACATACAGCAAACTCCGACAACTATACAGCCACACACAAACCAATTCAGGAATCACCAAAGAGATGAAGACGAAGAAAGAGGTAGAGCTAAAAGTAAGGATCCAATTTGTCAGTCTACAAAACTACACTTACAACCGGACCAAACCAATCCTATACTAGGGCATGCATACCAAGGTTCGATACGTTCTAGATCAACAAACGATACAAGTATATTAGCAAATCTAAGAAAACCACTGAACAAAAGGACAGGAACAGAACAGCTATTATTTACGGCGATTAATCAGAACCATCAATCAAAATCTAAATTAACAAGATCAATATCGTCACAAGGAGTCAATGCACTCCAACAACAACAGCAACACATTCATTGGTCACCACATCTACCTCCTCAAAATAAGAAAAATATACCTATGGTAAATAACGAATTACCAACAACAAACCAGAGTCGTCCACAATTTAGACGATGGAATCTGTATAATGTTCCGGAAATTACGTTAAAAGACCCGGTATTGAGAAACGATAACAAACCAGAAGGTATCACCGAAAAAAATAGTATATCACCTTTGACTGTACTTAAAGACCAATATGATACCAAGAGACCCATGGTCAACAATGTTATTACCAATACATCAACCGATAATTCTTTTAGCTCATTATCTAAAGCTAATGCAAAGGAGATCAACCCTAACAGGAAATCCCAAACAACATTAACTAATTCACATAACCAAAACTTGTATGAAAAAATGAAAAACATGGCACACACAGGAATGAGTTCCCTATTTTCTTTAACAGGAACTGAAACCCAAGAAAAAAGTGTCAAATCATATTTGCAAAGTGACCTGGACGAAGAGTCTGATGAAGACGAAGAAGAATTGTGGGATAGGAAAAACAATGACAACAACTTAGATTCCGATACCCAGTACCCCATCGAGCAGGTTAGTGCCCCTACCACTAGCGATGAACCAGACAATCAAAGGGTTGATTTTGAAGAGCTCATGATAAAGATAAGTGGCTTTCAAGAAAACTTTGTTAATAAGTTGCCTTATACAAATGTCAAATTGAGTCGAACCCAACAACGACAATTAGATTACAAGCAGTTGTATGAGTATGAATCAACTGATATTGAAAACGGCTCTGATTTGGTTTGCTATGATTGGAAAATTCAAAATGAAACAATACTATCCCAATATACATCAATTCGATTGAGGTTCTCTTCAAAACAAACCACTAGCAAAAGGCAAAATAAACAACACGTGGAAAATCATATGGGTGTACTTGGATTCATTGACAGGTATAGAAATAACGCTTCTGGTAATACACCAACACGCAATTCGGATACATCATTTGACGATGTGAATGCAAAGTTAAACGATGTATGGACACAAGAGTTTAGTCGCTTGTTTGCACATAACGCTAATGCCACCACCGTACAAAAAGACACAAGTACAACTTCCAACACGGTACCTGATATTGAAGATAAAAATATTTATGAAGACAGAACAGCTAATATGAGTAATTTAGCGAAAGGCGTGAAACTAAACGGACTTTTGAAAATATAAAAACGTATATGAATTATTTATGATGACGATGTAAGTATATGTAAAACTAACTAAATATTTCATTTTCCGGGCACCTTTGATTGGTTTTTGTAATGGGGCTGAACTTCGTACGCATTAGGTTTTGACTTTTTTTTATTATTGTTAGATTTCGGGGCTATCTTCGTGTTTTTATCATCCTCTTCATTATCTGAAGAATCACTAGACGAGTCACTGGAACTTGAACTATCTTCTTCATCACAGTTCCGATCCGATGGATGAAATATACAGCATATTTTTGTCTTTTTCTTATTTAGATGTTCATTATCAACGACGTTTGCATCCCAAGAGACGTCACGAGCTTGTCTTTCTTGAGCTCGTAGCTTTAAAATAGGCGAGGCAGTCGTTGTAGTTGTTTGTGAAACTATTCCTCTTTGGTTTTCTCTTTGTTGAGACATTCTAAGGTTTTATGATTTTGAAGAGAAATATTTTAATGCCAATTAAAAATTCTAATAAAGAGACTCGGAAGATTTAAATAGTGTATCAGTATTTTATGGGTCGTGATCACGTTGTTCAATTGTGTCTTGGCACTATCTCGGAACAACCCTGTAGATCTGTAAGATAAACACACCACCAAAAAGCCAGGTCACGTGGATTTACATAAGCAGAAAAGAATAGTGTGAGAAACAAAATGCGGTTTTTAACTTCAACTAACATACAAGAAAAACAAAGTCAACATTTCATCAAGTAAAACAGTTATACCGACATTTTTTTATTTTTGCATACCATCCATTATGAGTAAACGTGGTAATTATCCATATTTATCAGCAGATATGTTCCCGCAGAATCCCAATATTACAACGTCTCTGCGAATTACCAGCACAACTTCTCGAACTGGATCAGTCATATCTAATCAATCATCGTCAATATATATTCCAAGACCAACAATCAATTATGGATATTCATCATCGTCAACTTTAGTCTCAAGATTGAAGAACATCAAGGTTATGGTGAAAAGGCTATTCAAACCGAAAACTCTTGATTTTGAAACGGCAATTTGGGAAATATTTCACTTGATTGTTAACCCCAAGAAAATGTACCGATCTCACTATTATTATAAGCAACAACAACATGAACAATTGGGGAACGGGAACTCATATACCAGAGATGATCCCAGTTTTTTGATTTTGTTGACAGGGTTTTTATCTTTAAGTGCAATTGCTTGGGGGTTGGCATACCAACCTAGTTTTAAGGAAATTATAAAGTTGATAGTGTACATGGTCCTAGTTGATTTTTATCTAACAGGGATTGTGATATCGACAGTAACATGGATATTGGTTAACAGATTGTTTAACCCAGGTGTCCAATTTAGTAGTTACAACATCAATTATATATCATGGGGGTTCTGTTTTGATATTCATTGCAATTCATTTTTAATAATTTGGTGTTTGCTATATGTGGTGCAATTCATACTATTACCTGTGATCCGAATTAAGCATTCAATTTTTGCCTTGCTTGTGGGGAATCTGTTATATTTCGGTAGCATTGGCTACTATTTTGTTGTTTCCTTTTACGGATACAATTCATTGCCTTTTATCAGTGCAAATTTTGGAAACTACAGTTCGTTTAGTAGCAGCGCCAACAACAACAATAAGAACAACCCCGCTCGAACATTACAGTTGGTTGTTGTGGCAGGAATTTTGCCAATTCTAGCGTTAGGATGGTTAGTTACACTACTTTTTAGAATCAATGTGGCAGATAGCATGGTCGACATTTACTTTAACTAGTGATTCTAAAATAAATGCATATATGTATATAAATACGTATTTTCTTCTAGTTTTTATTAAATTCTAAAGAGTTGCTAGTTGCTCTAATCTATCACCGGCAGCTTTAATTCTCATACCAGTTCTATTACTCAATTCGTAATCACCCTCTCCCACAATCTCTGCTCGTTTGAGCCAGCTCTTACTTTCTTGGACAGCCTGATGTACATCCAATTTGGCAGTATTCTTAGTCCTCAATAGCCAAACAAACATTGTTTTCTCATACAATGCAGTCGGATAAATATATGGACTGTATGTCATCTTGTGGAACCTGAATTGATGAAGAGGTTCGGATATGACATACTTGGAAATAACATGATTATCTAACAAACCCAACCCATCATTGATACTACCCAACTGTCTCAAAGTTATTCCTTGCAAAAAATATCTAATCATCGCTTCGTCTTCTGTTTCTTCTATCAACGCGTATAAATTTCCATTAGTGTTAGCAGAGTACTCACTATTAGGGGCACCCGAGTAACCTAACAATTTCAAGGCAATCTCCAAATCATGACTGCTCATTCGATTATAACCATTCCAAAAATAAATCAATTCATGAATCAAAGATGTTCCCACTATATCGGCAGTAGGCAAATTTGGATACTTCTTTTTTCTAGCTTCAATATGTCGACTCTTACGTAATAAGAATTTGTCAAATGGCATTTGCTTATTGCTTCCACCAATACCACCTTTTTTGCCAACAGCATTGTGTCCATGACCGGGCACATAACTCAAAGCAAGATCAAGATATTTATCGAAAAGCGACGAGTACTTGGCCATTTCCGATTCTTTATTGTCAACTGAAATGATATCCATTTTAATCATTCTATACTTTTCCAAATAACAAGAAGCAGCCATAAACAAATACACAGCCTTGGACCAAGAGTTAATATCAATCAAATAAATTAAATCTCTGGCTGCATTGTCGTACTCGTGTTGATAAATATAGATTGTAGCACGGTCAAAGACCAACAATGCCTCAGCCTGTTGCATTTGGATTTCATTGGCTGGATCATCAGTGAAATCTTGCATTGTTTTAGTAGCCAAAGCTAAATCCCCTTCTGCGGCCAACATTCTCCCTTCTTGTAATATCCAAAGAGCATTATGAGGAAACATTCTTCTGGCTCTGCGCAACAACTGACTCGTGTACAATTCTGGTCTCTCTAAAATTATATCCAACTCTGCTTCCGAAACAGTTGCTTTGTTATCCAATGAGATGATCTTTTTGTCATTTCCTTGATCTGGCAAACGGAATCCATTATCAACAAATTGCACTGGCCCATCATAAAACACTAGAATAAATAACAATGCCAATTCACCATGTACATTTCTACATGTTATAGCGGTTCTCCACAATAACCTCAAACCAACTTCCCTATCTCCTCTAAAACCAACAATTGACAACACTTTCCCAATGGCAGGTGGGATTAAAGACAAGACAACTTGCAATATACCGAAACATAATTGAACACCAGAATGAATATATTCATCAATAGTGGACACATGCAAATGATTGTCGGAAGCGTTTTGGGCCAGACTTGGTGATGTTTCAATTGATGAAAGCACAGACTGTGCACTAGAGTGGATTTGAGGTGGAGGGAGATTGAGGGTATCTTCAATATCAAACTCTTCCAGAGCATCGCAGTACTCATTGTCACTGCTACTACTATCATCCTCACCAACATCATGGCTGTTGTTGTTGTTGTTGGCATTATCAACTCGTTGTTCCTCATACTTGGGATTGCTTTGTTTGGCCAAAGTCAACGAGCTATTCAGGTCTTCAAACAAGTTAACACGTTCAGGGTTCACATTATTTGCTAAAGTAGCCCCTTCGATTCGGGATTTCCTCATCAAATAAATCTTCTCCAAATTCTTCATCAACGAAATATCTTGCGGTAAGGAACTAGTGGAGCTTGTTTGCGAACTATAGCCAGGTAGATCAACAGTACTTATAGAAAAGTTTTCTGTAGTTATTATGCTGTTTGACTTAGTACCATTTCCTTGCATTGCTGCTTCTTTTTTCAATTTGGCCAAGTTTTTGTTGAAAATTGGTTCCAGCTCCTTGATTTTTTTATACACAGCATCCAAAGTTTGATAAGCACGACGCAACTTAAACAACGCCTTGGCACTTTCTACCATCCCGTTGTTTTCTGTTAACAACATCAATAATGCATTTAATAAAGTGGACTCAGCAAATGTCACTTGGAACTCAGTTCCTGGGGGGTAAATCATGGAAGTAGCCAATTGATACTTGAGGTTATATTTTGAATTATTTAACGAGGCATTCTCGGCTTCTGATAATGTTTTATGGGCTTTTGCCATAACTTCTGGTTCAAACCCTAATGTAGCTTCAATAAATTCCATTACTCCTAATGCTAATGGGAAAATAGCATGTGGTTGTTCAGAATTATTGTTTTTTGATGCTTCATTCTGTAACAAGTCTGTCCCTGTTTTGGTCCTATCGTCCAATAAATAGTCCATGGCCTTAAGCGCTATTTCAAAATCGTACACCTGAGTCAATATTTTGTCATAGTTGGATTCTGAGTTTATTGCTGACGATGTTGATTGCTGCGAAGCCATAGACCCCAAGGACAATATTGATGCCTTTTTTCTTAAACCTTTAAGCATAGCGGTTGATCTGGAAATGTGAAAAATGCTTATTCGATTATCAACAATGTACTATTGAAACCTATAAGAAAAGAAAGGAAACTAAAATGATATAAAAATATGCAAAAAAAAAAAAAATGGAGTAATGTGTTGTCTATAAATCAATATTTGTCGAAAAATTATTCTACGCGGAACGATCTTTGGAATTGGAGTAGCAAAAAAGAAAAACAACAACACCAAACTAAGCGTGCGGGAATTTGTCCTCTACTTTTGTTTAATCGGTTCAATATAAAACAGTATTATATTCTACATTGAAATATTACTTGCTACAGAAGAAACAGTTGTTCTGATTTTAGCAACAATGGAGTGTGTCGTTGTTCTTGACTGGCTGAATCTGAAACCAGTCGGCGTCATAGTGCAGAGTATTAACACGAGTGTAAGAGATAACAAAAAAAAAAGGAAAATCTGAATATGGCGATAAAGTTTTTTTTCAATTCTTTACGTCGGCGGTGCTTATTTTTATCCACATGCACATTTGCTGCCACCGCCGCCTTGTGGAATGATCGGCCCCAATTAAAATTCTCCGTCATGCATTTTGTTATTTTTTACTTTTTCATCTGATCTCTGAAAGAAAAGGATAGGGGTAGCACACAAAAGCTTACTGACACGTCGACGACAGAGCCATCACACACAGACACTATTATATGATACAGCAAGTTATCACAAGAGTTTAAACTGAAGCATATGATCTGGTTTTCTTTCGTCTTTTTTCCAATCTTGTTTCAAGTTTTTCTAAATTATATGTGTCGCCAAAAATATTTGAGGCAAGTTTACGTGTGACGATGTGACTTTTGAAGTATAATAATAGCACTCGACGTGCTTTTTTTTGTTGTTGTTTTATCTATTGTCTAACATTTTGTGCCTGTATGATGAAAGTTTATATTCATAAATACATTCAAAATGTGATTCCATAGAGTCACAATAAACTACAAAAGAGATGTAATGAAAAGTTTTTTTTGTAGTTGAACCTAAGTTTATTGTTTTACTGTATCGGGCAAATTACTTTATGTGGCTGAATATAAGTTGGCGTCACTATTGTCACTCTGAAGACGATTATTAGTCTGATTTCTTTACTCAAATAGACAATACATAAGTTTGTTGGTTCCTCCAACCACTGTTAATTAACTTAAGGTAGTCCTGTTAGTTGCACTTGTACATTCTCTGGTCAAACTTCTTCCACCAGATTCACTAGAGATGTTGAAGTAATGGTTGCAAAATATAGTTAGAGCCAGTTTCCGCTATCACATAAATGATACAGCGATTACTGCAAATTAGTTGCCTTATTCTACTGCTGAAGCCAACTCAAAAAAACTTCATGTTTACTTTTGATTACCCGTTCATATATATATATTGATACAATAAAAATAAAAAAAGAAAAGAATACCCTTAAGAACCCATGTAATTATACAAAAAAAAAGACGTCATTGTTAAATAAACACAATAACCGTTGCTTGATGACCAATGAAAAAAAAAATTGAACAAACCAAATAAACTCATATTATAAATATTTAAAAGTGTACCTCAACACCAGCAATAAGGATATATAGATACCTAAGTATACGTATGTGTGTGTGCGATTATCTTTATTGCCTTTTGTTGAGCTTACCCCATAAATTATTTATTTTCTTGAGTTTCGACTAATTTGTTAGAAGAAGTTTCGTCAATTTCTTGAACATCACCAAACTTTTGTTTTTGAAGTTTGGTGAACAATTCTTCCTTTTCAGCTTTGTTTAATTCTAACTTCTTCTTACCTTTGATGTGGTACATTGGATTCAATTGGACCAAAGTTAAGTTTTTGGTTAACGGTAAATGTCCGTGTTTTTCTTCATAGACCATCAATAACAAAACAGAAATGATGAAAATCCAGTAAACATTGTAGGAAATGACAGAACCGTAAGTGGCAGAGTTTTGCCATCCCAAAATGGCGTTGAAGATATCCCAACCATTGTCGGTCAATGGGTTACAGCAGTTGACATGCCAAACAGATTTGGAAATGTCATATGTACCCGGGCCAGAACCATTCTCAGCCGCATCACCACCAGTTTTTTTATTGTATTGATAACTCTCAAAGAACCAGACACCTCTGGAGAACAAACCAGCAGCGATCAAGTACAAGATACAAGTGGAGATGATCAAGAAGATTTGCATCGACATATTGGAACCAAAGTAGTACAACAAGGCACCCACTGCAAGACCACAAATTATACCAACGATAACTGGGATTGGGAAAGATGAAGCAGGACTAGTAATACCGACCCCACCAACGAAAACAACAGCTTCTAAACCTTCACGCAAGCAAGTGATGAATGGCAAAATAAAAAGTGCGTACTTTTTCCCAAGATATCCCAATTTGAATCGGTTCTTCTTATTTTCTGGAGATTTGATTAAAGCTTGTGCTAATTTAACTCTCCATTTTTCTTTCATCTTGTTGATTCTCAACATTGGAATACCCATAGCAGTGATCAAGACTGTGGCAATGATACAAAATATCCCTTCCCACAAGTCTTCTGATTTTCCCCAGATATCTTTACCCAACCCGTAAAAGGTACCAATAAAAGCACCACCAATGATTATACAAATAAGAACACCTAGCCCCGCCCCTAGCCAAATCTGACGATACAACTTTTTCTTCAACTCTGGACCGTTTGCTGAGGAGCCCATTGATTGTTTGACAAATGCTAAAAGCACTGAAACAACAATAACTGCTTCCAAGGCTTCTCTGAAAACAACAAAAAAGACTTGAACATTGAAAACATCAACCATCTTTGCTCGAAATAGACTTGTTTATACCAGCAATAATAACTAAATATGTAATAAACTTAAGAAAACACCACTATGTTTACCAATTACTGTTTCAATGCTCAGTTAAAATGTACCTAATTTAACAGGAACAACTTTCTTAAGTAATAATTAGAATATAGCAGGGGAAGGATTCTTTAAAGTTTAAAGAACTGGTAAGAAAAGAATACTAGAACCAAAACGTAAAAGAAAGAAAACAAAAAAAATATCAAAAAATGTACATTTGAAGGAAATCGTTGACTATATATAGAAATAATAGTGAAAAAAATTTTTTTTAAAATCTGGTAAATTTAATCGATGGCCTTTTTCTTGTCCTTGATGTTTCTATCTTTTAATATTTCTGCTCTACACATGAACTTAGAAAAAGGAAAAACGCCATTGTACTAATGTGGATTTGTTCCTTCCATCATTTCAATTAGTTTAGTGTTTAGCTATGAAATATGCAGATAGAAGTAAAATTTGCTCATGGAAAATAGTAATTCTCTGGTGAAATATCAATTGGATTAATATAATAATTATATATTTATTGAAATTATAATGACACAAAACTGACATCTCATTTCACGAAAAGTGAGAAACGTTTTTTTTTGCGTCTTAGCTCCAATTCGTTTTTCAGCTAGTCTGGCTTTTACAAATGCAACAAGATTGTATAATTTCAGGAGTATTGTTTTTCAGACCAGCTTAACAAGCAGTAACGACTTCATATCCTTACGACCTGTCCCCAAGATATCGTTTGGCCTCTCGCACATGGAAATCAAAAACGAGATGAACCAGAAAGTCGCATAAACTTGAACGAAAAAAAAACAGCACAATTATGCATGCCATCACCGTATTTATTGAAGCTGACCAATCAGAGCTGTTGTAATTGCCATTAGTCATTTAAAACTTCACAAAAAGTAATAAAAATAGACTAGGAGTACCAAGGGTTAAGTATGCTGCAACTAAATTTAGGTCAACATCTTAGGGGAGTAAAGATTGGCAGGTGGTAAACCAGACATTATTGTTGAATAATAACAATAGGCCACTATTATTATTAAAGAAGAAGTCTATTCTCAAAATAATTTTATTTTATTTTATTTGATCAGTTTATCAGATTACAGTTACTAAACATGTTGTATATACTACCCTGTTCAGTTTTGAATTTGTGCTATAGTTTTAGTTCATCAACCCAAACTAAAAAACTATCAAAAATAGCCGTGGGGTGTTGTTCTAGTATTTTTGTGGCTGAAAACCAGATGGTTCTTTCCTTGTGAGAAAACAAAACACATGCATTTCTCGATTCATAATTTATATTTCTCTACATACCGATCCTAAATCACTGATGAAGGTGTTTCAATATCTACCATAGATCCTCGCTCAGGAACATCAACTTCAATGGCAATGCTTTCGTCTCTTTCAACCACCTCGTTACCATTGTTGTCTTCTACCAGCGACTGCTGAGCATTTTCGCTTATTCTTGACTCTTCGCTTTCGCGTTCCTTGTTTGAAACTGCTTGATTTTTGATGGTGTTAGCATGTTCGTCTTGTTGTTGGATTATTTTTGCAAACACACTCCCTAATTTATCCTTGTTCAATTTGATTCTATTGTACAACTCATCTTGAACTAGCAGAACATTGACTAATGATATCAACTTTAATGTAAAGACCGAGAGATCTTTTTCAAGGTTCCAAATCTTTTCCTTTTTCTTTGCTTCTACCTCTTGGTTTCTTGTGGTCGAGCTATCTTCAGTACTGGATTGCAGGGTTTGGTCGTCATCGTCAAACATACTTTTTTCTTGTAGATAGGATTCATCGATTTTTTCAGTGTAATCTTCGTAATTAACATCTTCTTCATCGTCTCTATCCAAATCCACATTCAACAAATGACCAAGTCTCACTTCTTTTATCAAGAACAATTCTAATAGCTGAAACTGCATGTCTCGTTTAATAAGCAATAGCTGCATGTTACTATTGAAGAATTCTTGGAAATTGTCAAAACTGTTGTCAGCTTGGAATCTAACATAAAACACTTTGAACGACAACATAAAGTCGATATATCTTGATATCAATAAAGTTTTCAAGTCAAGAAACTGCACACTATTTGTACACTCATAAATCAATCGGATAGTTTGATTGACTAAATCAACGATTCCATCAAATTCCAAATCTATAGCATAGTGGCGCTGTTCGTCCTTTTCAATTTCAACCAATTTCTCAAACTTCCACGATACCACGACTAGCGTCAAATCATATAAGCATGTCAAAGCAGGCAAGAATTGTGGTAGCTGCTCCAAAAAGTTATGCTTCCATTGCGACATAATCAATGCTAAATCAAACTTTCGTAACACTCGGTTCACCAAAGACGACAACAAGTCTACCATATTGGACAAGTTGGCAATGTTGACGAAGTCACCCATTTGTTTGATTTTTTGTAGTATTGGCAATGCTACTTCAAGTGTCTTGATTAGCTTTGTTTGCTCTAATACCTCAGTATTTGTCGAATCGATATCATCATCCTCCGACTGTTGGTCACTGATGGTCTTAACAACTTCCTCACAAAGTTCTTCAAGTACAGTCTGAATACTAAACTTGATATTGGTTGTCAAACCGTGAGAATCAAATAACGCAGTAAAGTAGCTAGAAAATTCAGCAACGGTGTCAAAATCCTTGAAATACTTGATGATCTCTGAACTTATTTCGTCGTATTGGTCCAATTTGTCTAACTTGTTAGATATATTGTACACTGATTGCCGACCCTTTAACAAGGTTGTCCAGATATTTAAAAATACCGGAAACATTTTCGAAGATCGAACACACACATTTTGAATTTGTGGCAAATACTCAATCAACCGCACCAATTGGCTCTCTACTTCTTCAGAGTTCTTCTTAGTGTAAACATACTCAACAAACCCTTGAATAAATTTGAGCAAAATCAACCTCTCGTCAGAGTTTAAGTCGATAAACTGTCTAAACTCCTCAATTTCCTCACCTTCAACAAACTCTTCTTCCTCTTCGTCTTTCTTGGAAAATTTTATCAGAGAGATATCCAGTAAAAAGTATTTCACCAACATCTCCCAATTACCCTCGTAATGACTACTCATATTTTGAAATACCAAATGTAAAGGTTTGTCAGCGACAAACTTCAACAAATTTATCAAACTTTTGATATCTAAACAGAATGGTAAGTCTGTTTCAAATTGATTTGGCTTGTAAGTTTCGATAAACAACCTATACTTGTCGTTTATTCCAGTCAAGTTCTCTTCATTTAAGATTGTAACAAATCTTGCTCCTTCTATTTGTAGCTTTGAAGGACCAGAAAAGGGGAAATTTTCAATTACCTGCCTTGTATCTTTCTCTTCTAAAAACCCTAATCTTAATAATTCACAACAAATTCCTAAGATATTCAACTTTACTTGGGCATCACTATCAATTTGGCTCATCTTGATAATTTGCAGTTTGTACTTTTCGGAAAACTGACGGAGACCCAAGGTCAAATCAGCTGGTGAAATGAAACGGTATAACTTTAACAAGCTCCTGGTGTTTTCAATCCTAACTTGGGCAATTGGATCTGACAACAACCATCCAAAGTATCTCAAATATATGCCTTGACAGAAGAAATCAGGATATATTAAGATAAATTCACATAAATTCTTCAAACATGCTAAACGAATTTGGGGATCAATGTCTCTATACCTTCTGTCAATGACGATATTTCCAGTATCATTGAAATACTCCAAAATTGTACGCTTTTGAAGTTGACAACTTTCTATTGTTTTGCTTATTGTGTTGTACTTTGATTTGTTTGATTTTTTGATTTTTGACAACTGACGCTGTGATCTCTCGAGACTACTTTCCACCGAAGCTATAATTTTACATAATTGAAGCTGAATGGCAAATAATATTTCTGTAGAAGTGTATCGCAACAGTCTAATTGGACTGCTTGACAACGAGGTCACCCAAGTCAAAATATACGACATCAAAGGAGATGCCAAAGATTCTTCTTCTTCTTCTTCTTCTCGATTGTTGTCATATTTGTACAACAAACCCTTTTCATGGGCGATATCAATAATCTCCTTAAAAAGCTGCAATGAATTTTTCTTAAAAACTGGTACAGCTTTAAATGGATATTTGTGAGATGATTGATCGCCAAAGGCAATACCAATTTCATCCACAGTATCAGCACTGGATTCTAAATTGCTCAAATCATGAGGCTGGAATAAATGCAACGATCCACAACTTCTCAAAATAAAGTTGATTAAACCAGTGATAGATTCATACTTGTCATCCACTTGATCTTCTTCATATTCTTCAATCCAATCAAGAGCGATATCTTGAATGTTCACCTCGTTGCTAGATAACGCTTTATACAAATAATTTTCTTCCAATTCTTCTTCTAATTGCTTCAAAGACTTTTTAGATGTCTTAGTTCCAGACTTCTTCCGTTTCTTTGATGCAGAGCTACTCTTGTTGTTTGCCTTTCTTTTGGTGGGTCTGGTGCTGTAATCATCTTCTTCGGGTTCGAAACTCTCCTCAGCTTCAGAATCACTGGACTCCCTATAGGACACAGGGTTAGCAGCTTGTCTTCTTGTCAGTCTTCTAGCCATGTTTGTGGAAATATCTGAATCGGATTTATGTCGTGTTTGGTTGTCCTGCCTTTGGAAAGAAAAGTGAAAAACACAATTGGCTATTATTACAACCAAATGAAAATCAAAACAAAAAAAAAATTACAAATTGAGACGCGTTGCGACGGTCGTGTACTTATTTCACTTTTTGTTGAAAAGTCGTGTGCTTTTGGACAATACTTTGTCAACAGAAAAAATCTTTTCCAAGAAGTTGGAAAACAAAGACTAGAAAAAAAAAGACCTTAAAGAAGTGAAAACAAATCTAGATTAAAATTTCAACACAATTACATATCATCAACAAGAGAACACAAACAATGTCAGCTGAACCCGAAATACCAAAAGTTGAAGTTCCCAAGTTAGAAGAATCTGTTACTGAAGATACTCCAGCCCCAACAACAGATGACCAAAACAACCAGACGCCGCAAGTTATTGATGTTGAAAAGCTACAACACGAATTTCAGGAATCGGCCAAAAGATACTTGGTGGAACAAACAGCTCAAGTGATCGTTCCATCATTTGCCAAGTGGTTTGATTTGAGCAAAATACATGACATTGAGAAAAAATCGTTGCCAGATTTCTTTGTTGAAGATGGCTCCGGTTATAAATCATCACAGGATTACAAGTACATTCGAGATTTTATTGTCAATACTTTTAGATTAAACCCCAAGGAATATTTGACAATTACTGCTGTTCGTAGAAATTTGTCAGGGGATGTAACCAATATAATAAGAATTCATCAATTTTTGGAGCAGTGGGGGTTAATCAACTACCAAATTGACCCTAAAACCAAATCATCAGTTTTGGGCCCACAATATACTGGCCATTTCCAAATCACATTGGATGCACCACAAGGCTTGGTACCATTTGTTCCAGAAAATGCCGAATTGACAAAGGCAATTCCATCAAATGTTACAAAGACCGACGACTTGAACAACGAAAATATACCTACCGCAAAGGAAAATGAGTTGCCATTGAATTTGGAAATCAGACGTAATGTCTATGCAACTGGGGAAAAGAAGACAAATTACAAAACCAACAATATTGTTCATTATTCGTGCAGTATTTGTGGTAAAGATACAACTGAGGTCAGGTATCACAACTTGAAAATAAAATCCTACATGTACAACCCAACATCAACCATAAACAATGCCAGTGTTTTATGTGAAATTTGCTATGACCAAGGCTTGTTTCCACTGAGCTTTCATTCGTCTGATTTTATTCAATTGAAAAAAACCGAAGAAGGAGAGAAATGGAGCGAACAGGAAATCTTGTTATTATTAGAAGGTATTGAAATGTTTGGAACTTATGAACCACCATCTTCTACTGGCCCAGTAAATGTCAATGCAAACTTGAACAATCAATGGGATAAAATCAGTGAACATGTTGCTACGAAAACCAGAGAACAGTGTATCATCAAGTTTATCCAATTACCAATTGAGGACAAGTTCTTGACAAAGTTAATAAAAGAAGAAAACGAAAAAGACACAACAAAAAGTGTAGTATCACAAAGCTTGGTACAGGATATTGCTGCCAAATTAGTTTCTACTACTGAGGGCCGTGAATTTATCCTGCAAAATGCTGAAGAAAATTTAAAGCATGCACAATTGGAGCAAACAAATTTGGTGAACCAAGTAATTGAATTGACATTGGAGAAGTTCAATTTGAAATTGAAAAAGATTGATGAATTGCAAGCTAATTTGCTCAAGTACGAAAATCAATTGAACTTAGAGAGAAAACAGATTCTTCTCGAAAGATGGGTCCAATTTGAAAAGATATCCAAGTTGAAAGAATCAAACCCCGAATTATCCACTGTTTTGGATGACTTGCTTAAACCAGTCAAGATCAATGAAATACACAAGTCTGTCAAACAGAGTAATCAAACCGAAAATGGCGACGATAAAATGGATGTTGATGAAAGCAGTAATGAAAATGATGACAACACTTCCAAGTTGCCCGTGAGTGTCAAAGAACCCAAGGCTTACCAATTTTGGTCTGGCTAAAAACTTCTGTATCTAATAGGTATTTTTTTTATAGTTTTGTATTTTTAATAATAGAGAAAACATGGTTAAATCTAACGTAGTAGTACATTATTTAGTATATGCTAGACAATATCATTTTAAAAGAATATATAAACAAACTAATAAAAACAAACCGAACGTAACAATATAATACTTTTCATGATTTGGTTCTGCCTCGACTTTGTGCTTGACTATTTATCTTTACCCCTTCAAGTTGTGAATGATGGTTGTTATTTGTGGCATCTGGAGACTCTGATTCTTTCGAGAACACTATTTGTGGTACTGTAGAAGTTCTACTTGATTGCATATCATCTTGATTTAAAGTAGGCTGGGGAGTCTGGGTACCAGATTCTGCACCTAACGTGGTATCACTTCCTGTTCTGTCTGCTTCCACTACATTATCGTGGTCTATCGGTACTGAAACACCTGGCTGCATAAACAGTGGATTTCTAGCTGCAGCAGATATACTCAACATTGGATTCTTTGGAAGTACAGCTACTCCAGGGTAATGCCGTGTATCAATACTGGAACTTCCGATCGTGCTTGAAAAAGACGTCTCCGATGAGGGTGTGGAGGGTACCGAGGAGTTGATTTTTGATGCCAATATGTTTCTAATACTCTTCGAATTCTCACTCTGTCGTACTGGACTCAAGCTGGGAGCTCTAATACGAGAGGTACTTCGGTCACGACGTGTCAAGGCTCTTCTTATAGGCAATGTCTTTTCTGATTGGGTAATCAGTTGAATATCATTACAGTTTTTAATTTGTCCCTTTCTGTAAAAATCAATAAACATCCTTCTGTAGGCATAGGCACAGTCCTGTCTGAAGACCCTTATCAAACCAAACTGGTCAGTGGTGACAATGATATCGCCACTCTGAACAGTATCCTCAAGTTTGTGGTTCTTTGAGTTGCAAGTGAAACAGCTTGATGGGCTGATTCGACAGCTTTCCCCACGTCTTTTGAGATCATATATCAAATCGTCTGATAACAATAAATGCTTTTTGGTGGACTCAGGCGCAAAAATAGCGACGTTGCATCGAGAATGATGTGCATGGAAGCAGGTGTAGCTGTTATTTTCATTGGCCACAAAGTCGTACTTTCGATCTTTATCTTCCTCTAAGAACTTGTTCAAAAATTTGTTCAACGATACAAACTTTGAATATTTTTCGTGCTTGTGGTGAAAGTCTGAAATGTGTTGTTTACCATCAATCATAAACTCCTTCAATGATTGTTTGAGTTTGTTATTGATAATTGAATTGTTGTTTTCCCAGATATAACAATAGTGGTCTTCAGATCCAGAAATAATGTATTTTTGGTCATCACTGCTGTGGGCAACAATCGACGACGAGTTGTTTGTTAGTCCTCGGAATCTTGTTATTAATCTTTTTTGCGTAGTGGTTATGATTCTGACCTTGGAATCGTTTGTTGTGACCAAAACAGTCCACTTGTCCAATTGACCCGGTACACCTGAGCCCTGATATAGATTGTTATCGAAAACTTTGATCCCAGTAATTTTATTACCATTTTTATTAACAAATGGATGAACTATTGATCTCTCTTTGATCTCTACTCTAAATACCTCAAACAATCCCTTGGTTTCAAGAATAAACAAAGAGCCATTGAATCCGCCAACAAAACAATGTAGACCATCAGGCGAAAACTCTAATGCAGTAATCAACACTTCATCGCCCAAGTTCTTACTATACGAAACCGAGTTTTCTAAAACTGACCAAAGACGAACCCCGTTATCAAGAGACCCACTAAGAAAGAATCTGTCATCCAGCGGATGAAACTTTACCGAAGTTACAAAATCTTCGTGCTCAAAAGTCTGAAGACACCGGTCACGATCTACGTGCCATAGCTTGACAGTCTTGTCCATACTCCCAGTAATCAAAAAATTATTTTTGCTCCATGCCAATGACAACACACTGCTGGAATGACCTCTGAACTCGCGCACTGGCTGTCTATGGAACACCGGTGCTGTATCAAAAACACTATCTCGTTTGTTGCTGCGTAGTGGTTGGCCATTCTCCTTCTCGAGTTGGTTGAATTCCATTCTTGCAAGTGGAGACGAAATAACCTTCCATATTCTTATGACAGAGTCTCTTCCTGCTGCTGCTAAATATTTCCCATCCTTGCTAAACTCCATGACAAATATTTCTCTTCTGGTGTCTCCTCCGAAATCTTCATCATGCAGTAATCCGTCGTGCTCATCTTCTGTTTCAGCTTCCGCGTCACCACTATTAACAGCCGTCTCATTGACATTCAATTCCTGGGCCAAAAACAAATTATTCACAACCCTCGGACTCTGTTTATTTCTGCGAGTGGTTTTTACGTATTTGGGACTAAGAAATGATTCATAGGTAAGACCAACGTACGGCGGTTCTTGATCAATAGGGATATCCATATCCAATCCCTCAGTACTGGCAGGAAACATGACCTTTTCACTTAGCGTATGATTATCAAATGTTGAATTATTACCTGTGACAATTTTCTCAAAAGATGCTGGCGAGTCCGAATTGTCTACTGTTTCAAACATGGAGTCATCTGTCTCATCGTCTATTATCGAGGTACTATCATCCATATCATCATTATATAACGACGAGTTATCGTCATCAACAAATTGTTTGCTATATATAGAATCTCGTTTACCATTTTTGATGCTCGATCTCCGACTAGCCAGTGAAATTGACTTTAATTCAGATTGAGTTAATGTTTTGGACAGACCCTTCAGATCTTTAGACTTTTTGATCAACTTATTGAAAAATCCGGTCTTTTTTTGAGTTATATGGGAATCACTAGTGTTGGAGGTGTGTAAAGTTTCCGATGATGCCATTATGCTGGATAATAAATGAAAAGTGGTATGGAAAAAAAAGTGTTCAACAGCAATTATGATTTATTGCTTATATTGACTTATAAATATACAAAATATGGATTCAGGTTGTTGATCTTGGATTATCCAGTACAACCGGTATCTGTTGAAAACAATAGGAATTGGCGGAGAAGTGTAAGTGGGAAAAAAAAATAATCACAGAAAACAATGACATTGATTATTGGGCAACGGAAAAATGGTAATAGCAAGCAAGATTTTCTAACCATTACTAATGTTTGTAATATATCCGATACTTTTTTTTTTCCACATGAATATCTGTTAGAACAAACTTCACAAAAAAGGTATTCATCAATACGGTCTATGGGGATTTGTTTCTACGCCAGAAGTACTTTAACAACTTTTATTAACTCCGTGATTGTTCTGGGACAACTTAATGTCACGAGATTTTTAATGTGTCAAACAATGCAGCACCAACCATTGTAACTTTAACAACTTATATTAAACTACTATACATGCAAATATGTCTTACAATCACTCTATTTAGGTTTTCTTCTTCTTTGACCATTCCAAATGCAAAATCAAAGAATGGTAACCTTTACCATTGAATGTATCCAAGGCCCTTTGAGCAATTTCTTCAGTTGCAAAGGAAACATAAGCAAACCCTCTGGATTCGCCAGTTTCTCTGTTTCTCACAATAGTGACTCTTTGTAATGGACCGAATTTGGCAAACAATTCGTTTCTCAACATATCTTCATCAACAAACGAGTTCAATTGACTGACCTTCAATGTGGTAGAGTCGTCTCTTGCTTCTCTGGTTGGGACATTTCCATTAGCGTCGGCTCTCAAGTGTCTTGGAACATATTTACCTGCACCAGCTGCACCGGCGCCACCTTCACTAGTAGGTTCTGGGGTAGTGCCACTTGGAGTAACACCAGCAGCAGCTCCCAAAGTATCCTTAAATGGACATTTGGCTGTGTAATGGTCACCGCCACACACTCTACATTTGATAGTTTGGACAGCAATTTTTTGAGCTCTTTCGTGCGCTTTGTCTTCCTCTTCTTTCTTTTCGTCTTGTTTCCAGGATGTACCCAACTTCAAATCCACTTTTTCCCCCAACTGTGTGGTACTGGTATCTGGTCCTGGTGGCGAGTTCTTTTCTTTACCATACTTCTTCCAGTTTTTACGTTGAGCAATTAATGGATGTACTTTTTCTTGTACTTTTACTTCTTTTATCTTTTGGGTTATTTTGACTTTTTTACCATCTTGGTTGGTTCTGAAGGTAATCACAGTTTTGGTTCCGTCTGGGTTGGCTATAACTTCTGGTGGAGCTGAAAACTCATCTCCGGCATCTGCCCATGAGTCGAGTAATCCTGTGGACATTATAATGGATGTTTTAGATTGTGGTGTAGTGGGTTGGTCAAACAAAGATTTAGTGATCTTCTACTTGAAAATTTTTCCTCTTCCACTAACAAACTGAAAAAAAAAAATTCCACGCAAGATATTAAAGAAGGGGTAGTGCAAGGGTCACAAATTTGCATTGTAATAAGCCATTCTAATACGGAGATGTCACACATCACCAAGGAAGGTTAGGAGGAATGAGGATAGACCTGTACATTTACCAACTAAGAGATTGTGATCAGTATCTACCTATTATCATTCAGAGTGGTTGTGTCGAATTCGTAGTCAAATTTTTTATCACACTCAATGAGAACGCGAAATATTCTTGTTGAACAGAATAGACTACTTACTCTAGGCAAAGATGGAAGACATATCTGAAGAGCAAGAGTTCAAATATGGAGAACATAGTTTACAAAAGATAAAGGTCTTTAAGTACAGCTCGACCAATGCAAGCACATACATATATATCCACGGAGGTGCTTGGAGAGACCCCAGCAACACATTCGATGAAATGAGACCTGTTTTAGGTATCCCCAATGCTAACTTGATAGGAATAAATTACCGTTTGTCTCCAGAGATCAAACATCCTGAACACTTGATTGATATATTAAGGGCATCGAGATTTGTCAAGCAGAATTTTGACGTCAGCCAAATTACTTTATTGGGGCATTCGGTTGGAGCCACTATGATTCTTCAGTTGTTGCATTACAGACAAATTATACGTGATGGGTTGAAGCACACACACAAAGATGATTTATCCAGCCTAGACAACTTGTTTGCTTATGTCAATGACAATGTGCTTTTGCTGCAAGTGATATTTTTGGATGGCATTTATGATGTGGTTGAGTTATTGAAAGAGTATCCTGATTATGCATCGTTTGTAGATGATGCATTTGTGTCTAACAAACATTTCGCCGACTCAACCCAACTTAGTTCGGCAAATGAATCGTTGGACTTGCCTTTTTCTTTGGTTTCGAAAGACACAAAGTTTTTGATTTACCAGTCCTTGGAAGATGATCTTCTTTCGATGAAACAAACACATCTATTAATTGACTATTTGTCTTCAAAAAATCAAGGGTTCACATTGCATGTAGGCAATTGGGGCAAACACGAAGAGATATTTGGCAAATACAGAGAAATAGTGTTTTCTGGTAACGTACCTTAAAGGTAAATGTATAAATATTAGTCTATAAACGTCTCAATTTTAATCTATAATCGTAAGTCATTAAATAAAGTATAGTAAACAAAATTAGGTTAATAATACAAATTTTCCAACGAATTCCTGATTCCTGGTCTTAAAAAGTTCAACATGGCGATGGTAGAACAAATTTAACAATAATAATACAAAAAAAGGGTATAGTGATCTCAAACATAAAATTGAACAACTTTTCAGTAAATCTCAACTCATATCCATAGTACATTCCACTTCTATCTTCTCCGTCTTAAAATATCCTTTGATATCCATTTCGTTTACAATAAAATTTTACACAATTAACATATAAAACAAAAATCCAATATAATGGCTTGGCCAAACAAAAAAAATAATTGAATATAACAAATAAACACAACAAACTGTAATCTTTTTCTTAATTCCCTTTGGAAACACATCCTAAACGTACTTGATTCTTAGCTGATGTAGATTAAAAACGGGTTGGAGATCTTTCACGATCGTATGATCCACCTCTGTCGTTGAAGTTATCACGATCGTATCCACCTCTATCATATCCGCCTCTTCCCCCTCTGAATCCACCTCTTCCACCTCTGAATCCGCCTCTGTCAAATCCACCTCTTCCGCCTCTAAATCCACCCCTATCATAACCACCTCTTCCTCCTCTAAATCCACCTCTATCGAATCCTCTATCGAAACCACCTCTTCCTCCACGGAAGCCGCCTCTGTCATAACGATCGTAGCCACCTCTTCCTCCTCTGAAACCACGATCAAATCCTCCTCTACCTCTACCTCTGAAACCTCCTCTACCTCTTGGTGGTGGTGGAATGTATGGGCTGGTGTCTTCTTCAGCACCAATAGTGATATCTCTGAAGACAGCTTTGTCTAACAATGGAATAGCTCTATCCAAATCTTCACGGCTCTGGAATTGCATGCTACAAGTAGTTTCACCGTTATCAAAGTTAGTGAAAACCTTGACATAACTTGGTTGACTATCAGTTTTTTCTCTAACGAAATCTTTGATATCCTGCCATGCAGTACCTTCTGCCAAGTTGGTGATTAAAAGACGGTATTTACCACGTGTATCTTCTCTTCTTTCCTTAGCAAATTCAATTTGTAATTTTTCACCATTGAATTCGGCATCGTTAAGTAATTCTAAAGCTTGTTTTGCATCATCTTCATTTTCAAATGTAACAAAAGCATAACCTTCCATCAAACGCACTTCAACAACAGGTGCAGCTCTGGAAAAATGATCTTGGACCTCTTCACGAGTAACATCGTTTCTCAATGGTCTGACAAACAACTGTTTAGTAACTTCAACTGGACCATCCATTTTTTGATTGATTGATCTATTGAGGGAATTAAAAAAACAAGAAGAAAAAGTAAGATGGGATGAAATTTTTTTCCTTTGAAAGTGGCGACGAGCCAGCAAAAAGTAACGTTTTTTTTGTTGTTGTTTTTCACACACACACGACTTTTGACAGGACCAACGTTTTGTTTAATACCCATCAAAAAAACATCAATACTTGCAAGTAATTAAAATTCTAAACAAAAGTACAAAAGGTAGATGCTATATATTACAAAAAAAACATTTAAATTTAGAGAATAGGAGAAATAAATTATTATCGACGGTGATATAATTGTACCAGTGGGTGGCAAGAAAAAAAAAAGACAATATTAGGTATGAATCAAATAAGAAAAACAAAAAAAACGATGCTTGCAATGGAGTAAGAATAATAAAAGTCCTTTTGGGATTGGCTAATAACAGTGAACTAAATCACTTAATTGAAAATCTTTTTCAAGAATCTTCTGAACGAACCTTTCTTCTTTTCTTCAGTCTTTCCGTTTGTTGTAGTTTTCTTAACTGTGTTTTTCTTTTCTGGTTCGGCTTTCTTTGTAGTTGGGCTGACCTCTTTAGTTGGGGATTCAACCTTCTGTGATTTCAATTCGTCTTCAGGAACATTAATCTTTTCAACGGTGACAGACCCGTCAACACCAGCAGCAAGTTTGGCTTCTCTTGTCAATCTCTCCTTTTCTGATTGGGTTGGTTGGATTTCTTCAAGAGTTACACCAGCACCTTCACGAGCTTCAACAGCTGCAGTGATATCCTTCTCGCTACCTTCAGCAGCAATAATGATTTCTTCTTCGTCTTGGGCTGTTTCGTGAGTATTTCTAGATTCTTTGACGACAGGTGATGCATCAACTTCTTTGGCTTCAGAATCAGGTACTACAGCATTTGGATCTAAAGTCTTTGGGTGTTCCTCAGTAGCATCAATTGGCTCATTGGCATAATCGGCTGGGGCAACGTCCTTTGATGTTGCAACAACAGGTTCAGGTTCGGTTTCAGTTTCTTGGACTGGAATTGGAGCAGCAGTAGTTTGGTCAACAGCTGGCTCAGCTTTGGTTTCTTGAATTGGAACAGGAACTGGGACTGGAGCTGTTGTGGTTTCTTTGATATCAGATTCTGGTTCTTTTGGCATAGCAACGGAGTCGACTGTTTGGTCAAGAGACTTTTCTGGCCCCGTACTAACTATGTTATCATCTATCTTTGATTCTGGTAAGCCAGTGGTTTTAAGTTTTGAATCGAGGTTTGGTTCTGTAACAGAATCTTTTGGTTTCTCGATGGATGTTTGTGGTTCATAGATAGGTGGTTGTACAGGATCTTTACTGGTAATATGTCCCCCGTTAGTTGTAGATCCTAAAGTGTCTGGATGATCAGCCAATGCAGTAGTAGCAGCAATTGTGGCAGCAGCTGCACCACCAGTACCAGCAGCAGCTAAGCCAACAGCGGCGGCCTTTGAATGATTATTCTCTTCAGCTTGAGTAGTTGGCTCTGGAGTAGCTTCTTCAGTGTCAATGTCACTAGTACTATTGGCTTCGCCAGCAGCAGCTTCAGCAGCTCTTTGCTTCTTTCTAGCTTTGTATTGCGATTTCTTGACCTTTTTCTTTTGTTTCTTTCTTTCTTCAGGGGTTAATTCGGAGCCTTCAACTAAAACACCTGTTGAAGGAACAGCAACTAGAGAATCTGGTTCGGCGTTTGCAGTTCCAACTTCAGTGACGTTTTCGTTCAAAACTTTGGCATCTGTATCCTCAACCTTTTCAAATGCTGATAAAGCGTCTTTTTCCTTTGGAATAACAATTCCTGGTTCACCAGCAAGAGATGGGTGGTGAGGTTCTTCTTTAGGTAACACTGTAGTCTTCAAAGTATCTTGATTGTCAGAAACTGGTTGAGCTGTTGGTGTAGTTACAGGTAAGCCGGATTCAGGAATTAAGGATCCTGGAACAGCAATTAACTCCTTCAAGTGATCTTTGGAGATAATGTTGTTTTCAATACCACTTTCGTCTTTGGTGATGTTTTCGTCAGAGTTAATTCTCCATTCACCATCAACAACGTATTTATAAATAACATCCTCAGCTTTAGGTGGTAATGGGACTTGCAATGAAAAGGAGCCATCTGTTTGTTTAACAAGTGGTAAAGACTTTGACCAGTTGTCGAAAGTACCAGTGACAATTACGTCTTCGGGACCCTTTGGCCTAAACAAGAGAATCCGTTAGTATCAAAAGTATATCGTCTTGGTGTCAACATTCAAAGCCGTGTGATCGGTGCTGGAATGAGATTGCTATTCGGCAATAAAGCCACCAGTGTTTTCAACTAGCATTTATTGGCAAGATAAAACCACCAATGGCATACTTGAAGTTGCAATTATCTTGTTTCCTGAAACAAACTTCTTCACGGCTAGGTAGATAAACAAAAGTTAAATTATCCAGCAATAGTTACATACCATTTAAATGTATAATGAAGTGACATGGTTCCAGTAAAACTAATATCAAAAACAATTACGATTGAATATGTATTGAAAATGAATATGGTAAAAAAGAAAGAGAAGGAAAAGTTTTTATATAAGGAAAAAAAAAAATAAAATAGAAAAAGTGGGACTCGAAGAATGTCAGGGAATTAAAAAAAAATAAACAAAAAAAAACCGGGCAAACAAGAAAAAGCTAATTTACAATAAACCCACCACATCCAGTCGTCAAAAAAAAAAAACAATAAAAAAATTCTCGACGTCAACGGTAAAAGTTTAAGCCAGCTGATATTATCCAGATAATTTTAAGGGACCCAATTTGCTATCGACACAGCTAGGGTCGAGAGTATTGCTTGTCGGAAGCAACTTTATTCGTCATGTTTATGTTGGGTAAAATAGTCAAAAATGGATGATGATACTTGTGCAAAAATTAAATCTGCATGTACTGCATGTAATGACCCAGTTTTGTGTAAAACAGCAAAACAAAAGCCATTACAGTCAAAGATGTAGCCACTTCTACTAATACAAAGTATCGCTTTGGTGGTAGAGTCTGAACGACTTGTCTCGGTACTGCAATGTAAAGACTCGGACAACACTACAACTTATCAAGCTTGTCCAAACAGAGATAATGACCTATTTAACCAATTTGGGACGAAAGTTGCTATTTCTGGTAAGCCAGCTCATGCACAATTTCATAAGTTACTTTCTCACTCTTTTATTTTTTCCCATGATATCATTTAAAACTTTTCTTTTGCATTAATTCGAAACTAACTTTTAAAACAGAAACCTATGTAGTAGAAACTTAAAAGCTTAATAACACCGGTAACAAAACAAATGCGTGGACAAAACTAATCACAACTAAAGAGAGCCACATTCTGAAATAATAAACTTCAAAGATCTGAGATCTTGTAAAGGCTAAAACTGAAATACCGATCAATTTTGTCAACGTGACTCCACTTATCAACGAGCCTCCAACACTGCACAATGCGTTATGTGCTTTGGTATTTCTGAATTCCGCATTCAAGCTGGTTATTGAACTTCTTCGAGTGTTTTCTGGCTCAGCATTGACGAGGTTATTGTACAATTCCTCTTCGGCAGGATTATCAAACATCTTAACTTTGGGCACGCAATATGCTCTGGTCAAGTGTATGGTAAACTCAACTGCAAACCCGACACATATAACCAAATTGACCAAAGTGACTGCATTTAGGGATATCGACCACAATGCTAATACTCCACCGATGTTAATCATAATTGCTGTGATTGTAATTGTGAGAATACTTGCAGCTCTGAATGAGCTCAACAAAAATGTGCTAATTACGTATATGATTAGCATTGCTACTGTTAGTAAAGCTACTGTCAACAACACAATGTTCTGGTATTGTGTGAAAAATATGAAAAATGGGGAGTAGGCAAATACGTCCATTGAAGGAATCAACTTTGTAATTTCTTTGACAATGTTGTTTCCACTTTTGTATGCATTGATAAACTCATCTTGGCCTCTTAGTGGCGCAAAGGATGTTCGGAAATAACTCGAGTCGATTTTCTCGGTGGTTCGGGATATAGCCTGTCCATGTGCAGCCTTTCCTCCCAATGGACACGGATCCGATGGTTCCTGTATCCAGTCATTAAAATAAAACATAAAGTCTCTTTCAGGGAAAGCCTTCATACTTGAGTCATAAGGAGGATTGTGGTTTAAATAACATGATTGGCATTGACGTTGAGGGGCATTAGGTGAGCAAAATTCTGGAGTCTTTTCGAAGACGGTACTCTTCTTAAATCGACAACATTGATCCAAATCAGGGTTCAACCAAGTAAAGAAATCATCCAACCAGTTGGATGCAGGTTCAGAAAGCATTGATATATCTGAACGTTTAAACTCTTGTTCCAAAATGTTGGCCAACGAAAATTCATCGCATGCAGAAAATCCACCACAGATTTTCTGTTGATTCAGTCTTTCGCTATAATCCAAGTCCTTGACAACAAAAAAAACTGGAGGACCAACGTTCAAGTAGTCATATACTGAATTGAAATAGTTGACCAAATAAGACTTGGAAGGTATGGCAATTCTTTGGTCTAATCCTAGCTGGATTTTAGGAAACAAACTGAGGGAAATCCCAACCCATAACACAAATAAAGTTATGACTTTGGGCTTTGTTGTTTTCTTTAGCAAAAATGGCGCATAGTGATCTCCTATCCAACGAGAAAAGTTGTACTCAAGATGTACTGGTTCATTAATTTCATCATTGTCCTGTAATTGGATTGGAGGAATTGTAACCCAAGGAACACAATCAACTCTGTTATCTTCTAGTCTGCGCTGGTCTAATGCTAATAGCCCGATAAAGCAAGTCATCTGTAACGAGAAATTGATTAAAACCGCACCAGCTCCGTAGTATGCAAAATTCTTTACTGCTGGCATACCCACAGAAGTAGCCAACAAAAACATGCACACCTGTAAAACAGCACTTATAAAACACGAAGGTCCAATATGTTTCAAAACTTGAGAAATCCGTACCTCCAAAGCCAAATTAGGATTGCCCTCGCTTATTACGTGCAATTCGTGGACTATCAAGAATATGTTGTCGATACCTATTGCTAACACCAAAAACGGAATCACCTCAGCAATAATTAATGTAGATCTTAATCCAATAATAGAAAAGAATCCCACTGACGCTGTTACAGATAATAGAATTATAATAATACTCGAGAACCCTAATGTAAATCTTGTTTTCACCAATGAGTACAAGTTGGCGCTTGGTAGTTTGCCACCAAGGGCTAAAGAAGCATATATAAACATAACCAAGTACGATATGGCAATAGTTTTTATGTCTGTATTTGAAGATTGATTAAGTTCTTCTTTAAGGGAGATCTCGGTGCTGTAAGCAATATTCAAATTTGGATATTCTGTTTGTAAGTCTGCTGCCCACTTCTGGAACAGATGTTCATAGGAGATTGTGTTGGAAGTGTAGTTTTCATTTTGAGTATCGCTGTTTACCAATACCGTTACCGTGAACGCCTTGGCTTGGGAAATGTCGTTACTATCAAACAAAATGTTTGGCTTCAATGGCTGTTGGAAAGTGGGTAAACAATTTACTGGAGAGTCAACACAACTTTGCAATTTTGACTTCCAGTTGGTTTCTGTTAAGCCTGAAATATCGCCTTGGAAGTACTGTGTAAATGATTGCAAGGCACAAGTTTCGTCTAATGGTTTAAAGCAAATATCAGATAAGCGGACATTCTCATTCAATGTTTCCAATTGAGATTCTTTATCAAACCACCACTTGACAATATCCCAATTCAAAACGGGTCCATCGTCTTTTGAGCTTACAATAACTTGTTCAATTCTAAACCATTCACCAAAATTGGACTCAAAATACTGTTGGTTCTTGTAAGCAGGGTCATTTGGACTAACCCAAAGCTTGACGGGGTCAGTTTCTAGTTGCAATTTAAAAAGTCCCAAAGAAAGCAAAACCACAACTGCCAAACTAGTTCCAATTGAGATACCCGGAAATTTTGAGCAAAAGTAACCAATATTTGCAAACCAATCTTGAATTTTCAGTCCTATTTCACTCAGGAATTGTTTAGCCCGTTTCTTCCCAAGTCCAGCATAAAACAAAGGGTTAATCATGGTGCTTTCGTCATCTTCGGAATCTTCTGCAATTGATCGTCTTCGTTCTTTCTTCAATTTTGCCAAGTATACATGATATCCTCCTAACAAAACTATCATGCATGACCAAATGATTATGATGCTAAACGAAAAACACGGTAAAACACCAACAGTACATTTTTTGGTTAAATCTTTAGCATGTGGCAATTTTGGGCATGATTCTTCACAATCAGTACATGCACATTTGTACTCTTTGTCATTACAGTCTCTTAATGGTTCATTTCGCAAAACAAGACCCGAGTCGGTTTCTGGAAGTTTGTATACGAAGTTTATTTGGTAAGGAGACCCGCCCAATAATGGTTTTTCGTCTCCTAAAAACTTTAAAAATTGCAGATAATTCTTTGCACCACCACCAATCAAATCCATTGCGTAACCGTTGGTTGCCAGGAACTTTACGTTTTTGCACGAGTCAAAAAACTGGTTTGCCATTCCTGGTTCCACATACTGGTTTATTTCAGTTACTATTTCTTTGCCTGTATCTCTAGCAGTTTCAGTTTTGATGATTTCAACAAATTGGGATTCATTGGGTGAACAACTGAATTGGCAGAAGAAGTCATAAAAGTTCTTTCTGCATGCTGGACATGACGAAATTAGTGGGTCGACTCTTTTCAAGTTCAGCTCCAAAATATCAATTTGTTCTGGAGAACAACAAATGTAGTCGAAATCCTTTCCACATATTGATTTTAATTTCTCTCGTGACTCCTGACTTGCCTTAACAGCAGGGACAAACTCGGCACATGGTAATGGTTTGCCAAACACCGACTTTTTACCGCAATTTCCATAAGTGTTGCAATATCCAGGCTTGTGAGACAGTGATACCGACGCGATTGCTAGGTTGATTGTCAATAGTAATAAACAGATAGCCCGCATAGCTTGTAGAATAAGTGAACTACTAAAGAATTCCATAAAAGCCAAAAAAAAATGAATTGAGGAGGAAAAAAGGGGGGAAATAGTCGGTGTAGTAGCAATGGTCGTGCGACAAGTTTTATAATACACATGGTCGAAAACAATGTGGGCAAGCACAGACGAGAGGGAAAATTAACGTGCATTAGCGTACTAAAATGATGGGCAGATATTCCTTACCATCACAAATATGGAAATTGCCGAACATTGTGACTTGTTAAAAGAGTGCAATGTTATGATACATCACAGTTAGTGATAGATCTCACTCGCGACAAGACTAAAATCGGAAAGATGAAAAAAAAAATTGTCGAACACGCGTTTCTACCAATACTTACCCAACGATGTTGATTGGTATATCTGGTACCTTAAGCTCAGGAAAGACTGAAGTCGCTAGATACTTGACTTTCCAAGGGTTCAAGCTAATTTCATTTAAACAGGAAGGCCATGAATCAGATGCCACCACGCCAGAGGAGGATGAAGTGTCTCACCAAATTACGGATTTGACAGTCGATGCAGACTACAAAATGGAAGTTTTTAAACATTTCGATGATTTGAGTGCTTTAGATAATTATGTCACGGTTAATTGGCAAGATAATTTTGTGATTTCCCATATACAAGATATGAATATGTTGAAAGCATTGCAGAAAAGACCATTTTTCCTTCATATATCTATCGATGCCCCGGTCTATTTGAGATATCAAAGATCAAAACTGAAAAATAATTTCACGTTGGAACAGTTTGTGGATAAAAACGATCAATTGTTATTCAATGTTGCTAATCCATTGATTGAGATTAATAACCAGGCACAGGTGAAAATTATAAATACATCGACTTCGATCAAAGACTTGTTTATCAAGTTGTCGGAACTTAATCTTTTAAACGGTTCTCGATTGAGACCTACTTGGGACTCGTACTTTATGCGATTAGCAGATTTGGCGGCGTTAAGATCAAACTGTATGAAGCGTAGAGTCGGATGTGTTATTGTTCGCGAGAACCGAGTGGTTGCTACTGGGTATAATGGAACTCCTCGTCACTTAACCAACTGTAATGAAGGAGGCTGTTCCCGATGCAATAAAGGCCAAGGAAGTGGGGCACTGTTGGCCACATGTCTTTGCTTGCATGCTGAAGAAAATGCGTTGTTAGAAGCCGGCAGAGATAGAATTCGCGGTGAGAGTGTATTATATTGCAACACATGTCCGTGCTTGACATGCTCGATAAAAATTGTCCAAAGTGGGATTAGAGAAGTTGTTTATGCCCAGAGTTATTCCATGGACTTACAAAGCCATAAAGTGATGAGCGAGGCTAATATTATATTAAGACAATTCCACCCTCCAAAAGATGGAATATTTATATAGTGTCTATATCTGTTTATATTCGTAAGGACCTGGTTTTTCTTCGGCGTCGAATTTAATCTCTTCAATGACTTTACCGTTAACCAACAATTGAGCTTCAACCTTATCGCCCGGCTTAACTTGACCAACACCTTTTGGGGTCCCAGTCAAAATTAAGTCTCCCTTTTCCAATGTCATAATTGCTGACATGTGGCTCAAAATTTTATGAATGGGGAACAACATCAAGTCGGTTTTATCTTGTTGTTTGACTTCACCGTTAATTTTCAACACCAACTCAACTTTGTATGGGTCTGGGATTTTTTCCTTGGCGATGAATTTAGACACTGGCAAAAAGGTGTCGAACCCTTTACCAATTGACCAAGGCAATCCTTTCTTTTTGGCTTCATCCTGAACGTTTCTTGCTGTCATATCAATAGTCAAGGCATACCCTTCAATGCTGTCAATAGCTTCTTCAGGAGAAAAAGTAGATGGCAAGTTTTTCAAGTCTTTGTTTAACGTAAATGCCAATTCCACTTCATGATGAACAATAACTCCCTTGGGAACCAAGAATGGGCCAGAGTCGGGCTTTAATACTGATGAAGATGGTTTTAAAAAGAAAAATGGCTGTTGCGGGGTGGCATTGTTTAATTCCTTGATGTGGGCAGCATAATTACGGCCAATACAAAGGATCTTTCTGGCGGTGTCTAAGTATTTCAATGACATTTCAAGTGGGTGTGTTGATAAATAGTGAAAAAAAAGAATGAAAAAGTGGAGATATAATTGGATCTAAGAGAATTAGTCACAACGAGAAGATTTCCCGAACGTACTATTTCGGAGCCGAACCAAAAAGTTATGTGTGGACTTGTTAGGCAAATATTTGGTGCATTTTCGTGCCAAATTTGGCCAAAAAAAATGTATAGGTTACACCCAGAAGGATAAATTTTTCTCCAACCTCAGTGAAGTGAAAAAAATAATCAGATCATCTCTTGCACCATAAACCCATGTTGTTAAGACGCAGCCTACGAGGCCTATCTAGATCATGTCGTATATATACCACAACAACGCCACAACCGTACTATCCTGTGCATAAACCATACACTCCTACAACCACCACAGAACCAATAAATATACTCCCAGAAAATACATACACCCAGCCAACACCCAAACCTGATGACCATATAATTGTTGCTATGTCCTCTGGTGTTGACTCTTCGGTGTGTGCAGCATTATACAAAGACTATCCAAACGTGCATGGGCTATACATGGCCAACTGGTCGCAACTGGCAACATGCACAGAACGAGATTGGAAAGATGTGCAACGAGTGTGTCAAGATCTAGGTATTTCCAGTTGTGAGAGAGTTAACTTTGAACACGAATATTGGCAGGATGTGTTTATGCCAATGATAGAGAAATACGAAAAGGGACTAACGCCGAACCCTGACATTGGGTGCAACAAATTTGTCAAATTTGGGAAGTTGATTGATTACTTGCATAAGAAATACGATGGCACAGGCAAAGATTGGTGGTTAGTCACTGGTCATTACGCCCGAATCATGAAACACAACGAAACTGGGGAGTACCATTTATTGCGAGGTTTGAGTCAACGGAAAGACCAAAGTTACTATCTTTCGTCGATCCCACAATCTTCGTTATCGAAAATCTTATTACCCATTGGCCACTATATCAAACCACAGATTCGGGAATTGGCACATGACCAGTTTAAATTACACACAGCAACAAAACCCGACTCCCAAGGGCTATGCTTTGTTAATCCGCAACAGTCAAACTTCCGAGAGTTTTTAAATGATTATATCCCAGAAAATCCAGGTGACATAATCACTGAAGATGGTAAGGTTTGGGGTCAACACAAGGGGCTATGGCATGCTACAATAGGCCAGAAATCTTCAGTTTGCATGCCGCAAGCAGATCCACAATACCAAGGCATTTGGTTTGTCAGCGATAAGAATTATGAGAAAAATCAAATCATCATAGTTAAAGGTCACGATAACCCCAAGTTGTTCAAACAAACTGTGGAATTGACGCAGTTAGAATGGTTACACCCCAAGGAAAAGGTGTTGTGTCTCCAATCATTGCAATTTCAGTATCATTCATTGCTGAAGTCAATCCCTGTTACAAGAATTATTGAGCTGCAAGATAGGTTAACCGTCGAATTAGAAACCCCAGTTCGTGCTTTGGCGCCAGGTCAAGCTGGTGTGTTGTACAAAGGGAATCAAGTATTGGGAGGTGGAATGATTAATAGAACCATGTAAATAGAGAACGGTAACACTACTTTCAAAACTTGTACTAATAAAATAAACTTATACGTAATATACAATAAAACACACTAAAATCAAACATGAGGAAATAAAAAAAAAAAAATTGAAAACCACCCTAAACAAAAAAATAAAAATAAATAAAAAAGTAAAATCGGTATAATTGCTTAGAAAGCAGTTATAGTTGGATATAATTTAGTTTCATTAACGTCAACCTCCTTTTGTTCTTTGCTCTTTTCCTTTTCTTGTTGTTCGATTTGGTTTCTCAAATAGCCAAGAACAGCATGGATCATTTCTCTGTGCTTGGCAACATCCTTCAAATTGAACCCATCAATCGTCACTTCTTCAACTTTATTGTCATCGATGTTTAATTTATCAAACAAGGTGTCAAGCTCGTCTTCTGAAGAAGTGCTGTAATCGTCTTCCTCTGAACTGTCGCTGCTGTCTTCTTCATATGATTGTGCAGATTTCTGGTAGGTTGAAACACCGCCAAACTCTAATGCACTTGGTGGTTGTTGTGCCACACCAGAAGAATATGGCAAAGAACGGTTGATTTGAGGATAAGATGGCAAGTATCCATTATGGTTATTAACCAACCCTTCTTTGTGTGATGATCCACTGGTGGTGTATGAGCCATTGCCAATGGTTGGTAAAGAAGGATACAATTGGCCACTTGCTTGTTGAGTTGGTTTCTGTTGAGCAAAAGTAGAACCAGCATGTTGTTGTTGATATTGGGTTGACATGTTTTGATATTGCATGTCGATGGAATTCGATAAGGAGTTGAAGAATTTTTCAGCTTCATAGATGTTACCGCCATATTGTTGTTGTGGGTGTTGCTGTTGAGGGTGGTGGTGGTGCAAGTGGTCGTCCAAATGATTCAACTTGTTAAACACATCAATGTTATACTCAGTGCCGGCTTTCATCCTCTTGGTGGTGAACTCAGCAGAACCTGCGGTTCCAACAACGCCTGGTTGCTGTGGAGCTTGAGCCATTTGTTGGAAGTTGAAATCGTTCAAAATACTATTAACCACATACATGTTGTGTTGAGAATTGTTTTCGTATCTTCTTTTTCTGGAGGTGTCGTCGTAGTTCAATCCATCAGCAGGGTTACCGGAATAGTAGTTCAATTGCAAATCGGATGCGGTAGTTGCATTCATCGAGTTTGCTCGCTTGTTGGCCAATTTCTGTTGTTGCTTGGCCTCTTTTTGTTGTTGTTTCATCAACTCTCTTTGTGCCTTTTTTAACTTCTTTGGATGGTCTTCAGCGTGAGTCTTGGAATGTTTCTTCAAATCTTGAGGTCTCTTGAACGATTTGGGACACAAGTCACAATGGAAAGGCTTCAATGGGACATGGACTCTCAAGTGAGAAGTAATGTGATCTCTCTTAACTGTAGTTGTGCCACAATTTTCCCAAAGACAAGTCAATGACAAATTGTTCGAAGACTTTCTACCAACATGGTCGTCACACAAATGATCGTACAAAATTTCTGGAGTCTCGAAAATAATGTTACAGTTGCTCCACAAACACTTGAAAGGACCTTTCAAATCTTCGTCTCTGATTTTCTTGTATGTCTTTTTGAATGGCTTGACTGGATTTTGTTGTGGAGCTGGTTGATTCTGATTCAAAATGTTGTTGTTTGAGTAGTATCCGTGATGGTCGTGGTATTGCTGTGATGGTTGGTTAAACTCTTGGTGTTGTTGTTGTTGTTGTTGTTGTTGTTGGTAGCCATAAGTTGGTTGGTGTAAATAATAAGATGGTTGGTTGTTGTAGGCTTGGTTAAGACTTGGGTGTAACTGAGTTGGTAATTGTTGTGCTGGTTGGGTATAAGATTGCAGAGCTGTGGTGTTAGATTGATTAGCACTAGGAGCAAAAGCTGCTGGCTTGGTGGTGGTTGGTTTAACCAAATGTTGTTTGGCATCAGTGATAGGAGAATTGGCTGCAGATTGAGAAGTGAATGAGGAATGGGGACTGTTACCCATAGCATTAATGTGAGGTGATTGGGACGAAGTAAAAGATGAAGGTGACGTAGCATTATCTACATCAATATCTGAGGAAGGTGATTTCTTGGAACCATGGTGACTTGCAGTACTCTCACTTGCACCGGTATTGCTATCAGCATTTAAGTATGTTACGGGATGAATGTTGTAATTCATTGTCTAAAAATCTCGTTTGTCTAGGTTAAAAACTTGTATGTAATATCTATAGTTGGTGGATAGTATAAAATTAGTTAGTTGTTGAAAGAAGAACAAGTAGAAAAAAAAAAAGGTGTGACTTTTGTAACGAGAAAAAGTTGATAATATATATAATGTATAATAATTTCTCCCTAGAAAAAAAAAAACTGCGAAGCTTAAACAACCATTATAAAAAAAAGAAAATGGAAATTCAAATATTTCCATGCAAAAATAATAAACCAATGAATGATCTATTCGTAGTTATTACTTTGTCTGGGAATTGATTGCCAAGAAAAATTTAAAAGTTCAACAATCAAAAACTTTTTTAGCTTGGGTTTCTTTTTTTTGAAACCAAGAAAAAAAAGAGAGGAATTGAACAACATCACACTACCTACTAAATGCTAAATTTGTCAGTATACACGAGGGGCTGTGAGTGAGTACACACACTTTTTTTCTTTTTTCTTAGCGCCAAGGATTTAATGAAACCACGCCCCCCATAAAGTGAAATGTCTACTCTCAAGTTTCCAAATCACGTAATTTTGCTTATTGTTAGAGAAATTGCACAGGGCTTTTACGGCGGACATGTTCACATCCCCTAAAGTGTTTAAAGTTTGTCTATACGGAGAGCCTATGTTAGGCCATTTCTCGGCTCTACTTGCTTGAAAGAAGTGACGTTGGCTCATGTCATTATTGGCCGTACCAGCCGAAGATCTGGGATTACGCATATAAGGTCGTAAAAGCGAAATTACCGTCGAAAAAGTAAGCTAACTTCTGGGATGAGTTCTTTTGGCGTAAATATACCTAGGTTTGGGGTGGGTAGTGTCTGACATGGACCTCCACGTGCTTGGTCTTAGCTCCAAATAGATCTTGGGTCATGTCCAGCTAAGCCCACACAAGAAAAATACTAACCATCTGTGTGTCATTCACTGCATACTTGTGCATTGAGTGTGTACTCTGTTTATGGATGCAAAATAATAAATCACATCGTGCCGAGAATGTAAAGGCTAGACGGTTTCTGTCAAAGTAGGTGTAATAGTTTAATTACAACAACCAAAGATGTATAAAATGTAACCGAAAAACAGTCTTTCGACAAGAAAAAATGCAACTCCATAGTATGAGGATGGTCAAATGATGGCTTTCTGCTATAGTTGCGTAGTTATTGCTTTTTAGGATAGTCGTAAATAAGGAAAGCCGATGGTGAGGGGAGACAACAATCGAACCATCTCCAGCACTACATCTACAAGAAATTTGTCTTTTGTCATATTTGACTTGGCTGATAAAGTCTTGCTCTACATGTATTTGCAGAAGTAAAAGGGAGCTCAACTCCTCTAGTAATAATTCTTTTTTGAGAGAAGGTTTGATTTATTTAAGGGTTACAAACTGCCATGAGAGAGAGGGTTTGCTCATTGTTATTCTGTCAAAAACAATAGGCTCCGGCTGCCGAGTCGCTTCATGATCTAGATGGCACAAGGAGCATTCGGTATTATTGGGTTAACGACATAACTGCGTGTCTCTACCAATTGCTTAGAGTCAACTGATTTAACCATATTTTTTTCGGTGAAATCCTTTTGTTGCTGACATTAATAATCCACAACAAACCAAGTATACAATGTCGAATCAACCTTCAAGAACAATAGTACAGGAAAATAACGTTCTACGTTTGAGGCCCGGATCCGAACCAACTCCATCATCATCGAATCAACAACCACCACAACAAGAGCAACAACAAGAAACTACATCAACAAAGAAGAAGAAGAAGAAGAAGAAGGCACCAAAAGTCAGATGGACAGAAGGCACAGTTGATAACGAGCATATGAACAAGAAGAAAACCAAAATATGTTGTATATTCCATCCACAGCGGTCATTTGACGAAGAGGTTGAAGACGACAAACATAATCATAGTTGTTCGAGTTCCGATGAAAGCAGTGATTCCTCAGATAACGAAGGCGATAAAGGTGAAGACGAGTCTAGACCTAGCAATGGCATACCCAAACCAAATGCTTATGAGTATCAGCCACATTATGAGAACCGATCAAAACTTCCTGAACAAGGATAAACATAGATGTTATAGGTAATATATATCATTAGACTATTAAATTATAAACTATGTAGCCATCAAAACTACTATGCTAGCGAAGGTAACCAAAAAATAAAAAAAAATCAGTCTTGCTGTTCAGCAACTGCTTTAACGTGTGAAATAAAAACGATGACATATGCGAGTGTGGTGAATAAATAAGGTGATGCTATTACTCAGGATTAGTGATTTTAAGCTTTCTTGAATAATCTTGATTATCACCAAGTGATTTGTTGGAAAAGTTTTGATTCAAGAACATTGTGTCTGGATCTAATCTGGAATCTATCTCATTAATTGGGAACATAGCTCCTCCATCTGCTTCTGGGTTGTTATTGGGCGATGAGCTCATTTGACTGCTTCTCCTGCTCATCAATTTTCGTCTTGACGAGCTTCGGTTGACTCCACTCTCTTTATTCGTATTGTCGCCTGTAAAATATGCAAATAAAGTCTTTGAGGAACTGTCTCTCTTTAATGTAGAAAATGACGATTGCTTGCTGTATGGAGCAACAACTGTTGCATGGTTGACCGACAATTCGTCAGAGCTGTATTGGTTCTCTTCGTCACTGTACCCGTCGTGGTCGTTGTGTCTGCCACCTGCTCCACCAAAGCAGCAGCAGCAGTACAACATGGCACCGACTATCCCGACAACAACTATTCCAACGGCAGTAAAAGTACCAGCAACCTTACCCTTGTCGTCAAAAAATGCATTCTTGTTGGTCTTGGGGGAATCCGTTGTTGATGAGCTGGGCACCGACAGGGTTGGCGCAACAGAAGCGTCCTGAGACCGCAAATTAGATATTGATGCTGATTCAAAACTTGTGGTGCCAGTTGTCGAATCCAGAGTTGATTGGGTCGTGAATTGGGTTATGTATAGTGTTTTGATCTCTTGTGTTTGAGTTCCATTTACTGTTTTGATGGAGTAGGCTGTTGTTTGTTCGATTTTTGTGGATACTATTGGTGTTTGTGAGGAGGATTTCGATGATGAGGAAGTAGAAGATTTGGATGTGGTGCTGGGAGACACGGTAAGTACTTCTGTCGAGTACTGTGTGACTTGAACAATATTGCTTGAACGATGAGTTTCTGTGATTTGTGTTGTTTTGGTAACCATGGTGGTGGCAGGGGAGATGGAAGAAGAGGGTTCTGAAGTAGTGGAAGTAGAAGTGGATGATGAGCTTGAGGTGGTGCTAGTGGATGATGAGCTTGAGGTGGTGCTCGATGTAGAGGTGGAGCTAGTACTTGTTGATGTGCTTGTTGAGCTTTGTGTTGACTTACTCGTACTTGTCTCTCCTCCGACGGTTGCTGATGGTTGTCCAATAATCAAGTACCCAAAATAACCATCTCCAGCACAATTTTCCTGGTCTTTATAACCTGGACATCCAATTTCACAATTCGACATATCTGTAGTGTCTGCTGGGACATCGTTGGTACAGTAGCAATCGTTTCCTGACAAGACAGCAACAGCATACCCATCCTTTGAACAGGTGTCTCGACAAAGCCCATTTGACATGAACTCGCTGCTTGTTTTTTCACCGCCCAAATTTGTCGAGGAGCATCTACTTAACGATAGTGCATGGGTCAACGAGATGTATAATAATATGACCAATAATCTGGGATGTAGTGTTGGCATTGCTTGGTTTCGTAATGTCATCACTCAAGCCTGCAAATGAATGGTTGGAAAAGTGGTAAGGAAAAACTAGTCGGCGACAAAAAAAAAAAGTATATATAATCAACTGATGAGCAGAAATAGCAAAATTAAAAATAAAACACAGTGTAAAAGATAAACAAAATTAACTCAAAAAAAAAAAATACTTATTAAGCCCTCTTTTATGTTCCAATAATCCCGAATAGTAAATCTAAAAACAACAAACAAAAGGAAGCTTCTTTCACAAAAACAATGAAAATGGAAACCAAATAGCCGCTTTGCGTTTGAAAATTTCAGAAACCTCTCGCTGTCCTCTTCAATAATGGGAATGTGAGAAAGACTTGGTTGTATAAACCTAAGTGGTGAACAAGTGTAGTTATTAATAGCAGGGTAGTATGGTATTGTCTCGAGGAGATCTGGTTGCTCGTTTTTCCCCCTTTAATCTAAACTATTTGTAATTTCTTAAAATAGCAACTAACCAAAAAAAGAGCGAGAAAACTGGTATATTGGAATCTGTGTAGTTTAAGGAAAAAATAAGTGATGTTACGGGGGAATAGGAGAAAGGGGAAGTCGAAGTGTATATATATGAGTATGATTTATCAAAATAGCCTTTGGTGCTTAGGGGGTGGAAATTATAGCACAAAAAAAATCTCCCTCCTTCCCAAAATATCTCCCGAACCATATGACTGTGGGTTTGACCTGCTAGCTTGTATAGTAGCATCTGATATATCAGCAAACACACCTTTTTGTGGATATACCGCCAGCAAATTCGGTATTGAGATGGGTGGTGAATGTGACCCACATGGTGGTTTAGGGCCCTTTGTTGGAGTTTTAACTTTTAAGATTTGTTTGTTTTTCGGTTGATTGGGCTTTGGTTGCTTTTCTGAAATAGGAAGTTCAATGATTCTTTAATCAGCCACACTAACTGTAGGCCCGCTATGCCCGGCAATGACAACAATTTCGGCCTCGAGCTACACATGCATGTTTGTTAAATCCCAAAATTAATCATTTTCATACGTTTAGAGTGTTACCTGCAAGCTTGCTTTCTGTTTCATATATGCAAAATGATTTTCTAGAACGGGGAAAGTAATTAGTTGATGGGTGGATTCTCTATTGACGAAACAAAGTTTAGGGTGAGAATTGTTTCAAGTTTTTTTTGGTTCAACATTTATTGCGAAAATTTTACAAAACGTTCGAGGTTGTCCAAACCGATTACATAATGTAACATAACCAGAGATCTAATATACACACTTTAGTTGATGCATGGTTTACACAAAATTAACTATAGCAAACACCTCTCCTTCATTAGATTGATGGTGTAGTTATCAAGTCCTTGAGTTAGCTTATGGACTCGAGTCCTGTTTCTACTAGCAATGCCTTTGGCTTTGATATGGCTCACGATTTTATCGATTTCGGGTGCTGGAAAAACAGTTGGGTTTTCAAATTCTGGGAATAGTTGGGTGGTGTTCTTTACCAACACGGTCCACCTTTCGATTTCTTGTTGTGAGAGCATTTGCCATGGCGGGGGTATGTTTTCAAAAGTATGATTGTTGGCGAACTCAACTCTGGCCTGCAATTCGTGTAGTTTGCCATACAGACTTCGAGCAAGCATCTTGTAATTTTCGGGAATTGTTTGTGCCGAGTCGGTGTACTGGATGATTTCACATGGTAAGTCGAGCACCCGAGTAGCCTCATATACCATGCCTCGCACAACAAACACTAGCTGCTTTAAGTGCCTTATATCTGTATACTCTTCAACCAAAGTATCGATAATGATGGTGAATATAGGAAGCGTTTCATGGATCTCTACTGTTCTCTCAAAATACTGTTGTAGCATCAACATGACTTTTTGTGGCTGGCCGCTACTTTTCAATCCCAATAGCCAACTCTTAAAATCGTATTCGTTAGCACCAGTAAACTTCCCACCATTAGCACGTGCCAGATGGAATATCACTTTATTTCGTATCATATCGTCGTGCTCCCATTGCGCATACCCCAAATCATTCTCAATAAAGTAGGTCAAGTCGGCTGCTGTCGGAGCTACTCTAGCAAAGTCGTCGATAATTCTCAATAGTAAACCTCTCAGTATGGGTATGCCATTTTCCTGTATGAAACTGATAAATGTTTCCTTCAAATGCACATTGTCGATAATGTCGTATACTTTACTCCATGTCAGTAAGTTGACATCTATTCCCAACTTTTGGCTCAATTTTAGGTACTTTAATGCCAAAGTAAACGAGCTTGTGTTTGATCGGATTCTTGAATGCACTTTAATGACTTTTAGGAGGTAGTTGATTGTTTCGGTGTTGAGCAAGTGTCCCTCTATGTTCATCACAAGCAATAGTTCTCGTGCAAACGAGCTTTGGTTCTTGTCGTGACCGAAATACTTGATCAACCAATTGAATGTGGTGGTAGACCGGAATGGCCTAAACTTTTCGTTAGTGCTTTTGTGTGTGTATAGTAGGATATGGGGGATAATGCCAGACTGCAACGACAGGGAGTTTCTATAGTGAAACTTGCAATGAGTTAGGTGGTAAATGTATTGTTCGAAGGAGTCTTTGGTTAGTGGCGACGGTATGGGTGGGATTTCGTGAAATGCGTGGTGCGGCACATCATAGACCTTGGTTTGCTGGTCTAGGATTCGACGCATAGCCAGTTCGTTTTGGTAGTCGATATTTTTTAGCTGTGGTGGAGTCACTTCCAACAAGTACTTTATCAATTTGTCGAACTCGGCTTTGTCTTTGTGGAAGGTGGCTAATATGTCCTGTGGGTTGGTAGAAGACCGTTGCGACCAATTCCTTGATGCCTGGGCACTATCGTACTCTTCTTTAGCATTGAACGTTTTCAAGTTGGGGATCTCTATTGGTTTGAGAAAGTCCTGGAACACTTTTCTTTGGAAATCTGTGTAGAGTGGTTTGAGTTCCGAAAGTTTTTCGTTGGGCAAGTAGTTGTTGGTTTTGTGGAGTAGCCGGCCACGACGATGGGGATTTATAGTGGGTCTGGTCTTGCTTGATTTGGAAACATTGTCGATCTGCCGTATAGATTTCCCTATTCTTGAAATCGTCTCCCTAATAGATAGCATTGAGGAGTTGTGTGGTTGTTATGGGAGCACACTTTTTCTTTTGGGCTAAAAAAAAAATTCTCATCGAAAAAAAAAAAAACTTCAACAAAACACATTACTCATCAACCATGGCATCTCCTCAAAGAGAAGGATTCAGCATCCCATCATCTATCTCACATGCTGCTTTAGGTCAAATTCAAAGCAAGTCGCTTGGTGTTAAATACAACTGTGCACAGTGTGCTGCGTCGTTTTCGTTAAGTAAGAGTGATACCATCAGATGCAAAGAGTGTGGACACAGAGTTATATACAAAGCCAGAACAAAGAGAATGGTACAGTTTGAAGCTAGATAGGTTGAATATATTTACATAAGGTTTGCTATTGGAACTATAGAAGGCCTTCCGTGGGCACACTGAAACGGAAGCTTGCACCGGCTGAGTTTGTTTACTAGGTCTTGCATTTCATCTTTAGTCAAGATGTCACCGAACATTATTGCCGATCGACAGGCCTTGGAGTTGATCAACTCAGTTATGATTCGGGGCAAGTGGTACGACGTTTCGAACCAGTTGTCAAAGTTGGGGCTGATCCGCTTGACGTGGTCGTGCAAGTCGTAGCAGTGTTGTAGCAAAGAATCCTTGAGAAACTCTGCGTCGTCCTCTACCTTTGTAAGAAGTATTAGTGGCAAATGCGTAATGACCACTTGAGCGGTGTCTGTGGTGTAGCATATGCCAAAACTATTAAAGTTGGCAGCGTACTGATCAAACAACATAAGCTCTGAAGCATGCACGTCGAAAGTAATCGGGCTGTGTAGTCTCAATCCCGGGTTGGGCTGCAGCACAAATTCTTGTAGATACTGCTCGACTCTGATTCTTTCGTCGCTTGCGTGCTGGTCCAACACCACTAGCTGATCGTCAGCCGCCAATAAAATAAACTTGCGATCGACCTGGTTGATCACTCTAAATTTTTCTGGTGCCAAATTGGTTTGCGAGGAGGTTAGATGAGGGGTGGTGTGGGTGGATGTACATTGGTGTGGGAGGTGTGCGATTGTTGGTATTCTGGGTAGGGGTGCTTCCTTTCCGTGGTATGGCCGATTATCGACTAGCCCATCAATTTCATTCTCTTTTAGAAACCCCAACTTTGTTTTGGTGGTTAGAATGTACTTGTCGGATGTGCGATGGATAGGGGGAGTCAGTAGTAGTGGCTTTGGTGGTTGTCTCCTATCTAGGAACTTGGCAATGATTTTGTAGATGATGCGTAGTACGATATTCCATGTGTATGAGTCTTGAACCACCTCCCGTTTGCCTGGGTATACTCTAAACATAAATGTCGGGTGCTTGTAGAACGGTTTACCGGTTGTTTTTGTCCTGAAATCGATATCATTAAACCCAGAGCTGGAAAACAAGTCGTTTAGTCGTTTTGATTCGCCCAAAGAAAGTGTGACTCTCCTGTCGTTGACAAACACGTACTGGTGTTTTGCGGTGATTGGCTCCCTCCCAATAACCCCCACAACTTTGATATTCTTAAATTTTGCACGCACAGGTTCAAACTTTGTTTTTACTCCAAAAAGCTGGAACAACAATGGCGAGTGTCCGCATATTGCAACTATCTGATCAAGCTGGAGGGTGGTGTGATTGACAAGGAAGATTTTTAGGTTAACACGAGCGTTCGGGGTTAGTGATTCTAAAACCGCCACCTTAATTGCTTCAACAAGTTTGGCGTGTGGTGTAGTCCTTATTTGTTCTCTTCGTACAGGGATATTTCTAAACATGTTAGCTGCAATGACGACTGTTCCTTGGGGGTTGATATCGCCGATCTGGAAGTACCCGCCAGAATACTCGTTGTACAACTCGGCCACCAGGTTGTTTAGCTTGAACGGTGTTGTGTAGTCGGGTGCTTTGGATATGATGGTTAGGTTTGAAATGACTTTTAACGCAAAGAGCGCCTCTCCTTTATAGTTGTGGCTGTGCCATTTCGAGGTATAGTGTTGTAATGTAACCTTTTCCAAATCGTCAGGGGTGATTCCAGTGCCATTGTCGTGGATGTATACACTCAACGACGAGAGATCTATCTTGATAGTTATTTCGTTAGCTCCCGCATCTAGACTGTTTTGAAGAAGTTCTCGTACAACCAGGTCCAAGGAGTGGAAGATGGTGTGTGAACGTATTTGGGTGATAACAGACTCATCTAGCCGTAGAATCATGGTGGAGAGCGGAAATAAAATTTTTTTTTTTGTTGAAACCAAAAAAACCTTTTTCTTTTTTGTCAACAATCATGTCAGACGAAACAGTGCCACAAACGGTGTTGCCTTTGGAAGTAATAGATAGGTCAGTTGGTAAGAGGGTCCGGGTGTTGATGACTGGAGATAAAGAGTTTAATGGAAAGTTGATTGGTTTTGATGATTATGTGAATATGGTTTTAGAGGATGTCACTGAAGTCGATGGAGGTGCTCCAATTAAGAAGATGCTATTAAATGGTGGCCACATTGCCATGATCGTTCCTGAGTAAGGTGTATAGAGAATGTACGTGACTATAAATGTCGATTTTTTTGCCACTGAAACATTCTTTTTTCTTTTTTTTTTTCTTCAACAATGCAACTTACCATTTCTTTAGACCACTCTGGTGATATTATATCTGTTGACGTACCTGACTCACTTTGCTTAGAAGATTTCAAAGCGTACTTGCTGGCAGAAACGGGGTTGGAGGCCAGTGTTCAAGTGTTGAAGTTTAATGGCAGGGAGTTAGTGGGCAACGCCACGTTGAGTGAATTACAAATCCACGACAATGATCTTTTACAGTTGTCCAAGAAACAGGTGGCTGATGACACCCAGATTAGCGACCGGATCGAGATGATTAGGAACCAGGTTTTGGCGGATGCCAACGCCAGAGAGCAAGTGAGATTGACACAGCCCAATTTATATGATGCGTTGAATGATCCTGATAGGTTTAGGGGCATTATGATGGAACAGGTATCCCAGTTATCTCAATCCTCAAACTCCCAACAGGCTGAGTTGTTGCGTTTACAGCAAGACCCCGATAACCCAGCCAACCAAGAACGTATTTTAGAACTCATTAGAGAGGAAGCAATTGAGGAGAATATGAATTTGGCATGGGAGATTTCGCCCGAGAGTTTTACCAGTGTGAATATGCTATACATTAAGGTGAAAATTAATGGTGTTGAGCAGGTGGCTTTGGTGGATTCAGGGGCGGCAATTACCACTATTAGTGAAGCCATTGCTGAGGAGGTAGGGCTTACTCGGTTGATTGATAGACGGTTCCAGCCGCAGGCTGTTGGTATTGGGACGCAAACTGTTGCTGGTAAGATCCACAGTGCTCCCATTGAGATTGGCGATTCCAAAATCGAGTTGCCGTGTTCCTTCCATGTGGTGGAAACGAGTGTTGGGATCTTGTTTGGTTTAGATATGTTGAGAAGACACCGGTGTACGATTGATTTAGAGAGAGACGTGTTGGTTATTGGCAAGCACATTGAAGCCAAGTTTTTGAGTGAATCGGAAGTGCCAAGAAAGTCTTTGGGCGGGAATATATTTCAAAGAGAGAATTAGTATGTATAGCTATGTAATGCTTCTTTGAGGCGTTCTTTCTTGAACGATGTAGTGATTGGCAAGATATTGTTGTCGAGCAAGTAACGGAACAAGGCCTGGCTCTTGGTTAGGTGGTTGGCGTTTTGTAGTTTCTCTATCAATGCGTCTGTTTTGGGGTTGGGGTTTCTGAGTGGAGTTAGTGGACCATATGCTTCGACGAGTATGCCATGGTTCTTGCAGAACTCAACGACCTCCAAATTGTCTGACCCGAGGTAGTACTGTATCTGGTTGATGGTGGGGGTGCCTATCTCAAGAAGGGTGTTTAGCTGGGGGATGTCAAAGTTGGACACCCCAATGTATCTCACCTTTCCGGTTGCCTTGATTGATACAAACTCTTGCCACAACGATTGTATCGTGTAGGGGTCGTTTGGCTTTGGGGGAAAGTGGATTAACAACAAGTCGATGTAGTTAGTGTTCATCTCGTCTAGGGCTTGCTCGACAAAGTCGGTGGGGGTAAAGCTTTTTTCTTGATCATCGACGAGGTGACGGAGTATTTGGTGGTGATCCATAACTTTTCTCTTTGGAAGCCAGCTATGGCGGTGCCGACTTCTGGTTGGGTGGTGTATACTTCGGCGGTGTCGATATGGTTATACCCGATCAGAAGTGCATACCTAAGGATGTCAACAATACGCGCCTTGTTTTCTGCGGTTGGCTGCCCTCTCTTTAGATCTTTGATGGAGGTGCCGGTGCCAATACCGATAGTAATTGGGTCACCCGAGACGGTAGTAAGAGTCATGGTGTGGTAACAAGTGTGAACTTTTTTTTTTGTTGTCGCTAAAAATTTGTAACTACACACTCTATAAACCTTGGAGAGCCTCTTCTTCTTCGGCAGTAGGTCTTTTCTTCAATTCCACTGGTTTGCCAGTAATTCTAAAATAAATATCCTTAACATCGTCTGTAGTGCTTTCGAAATGTGACGAGGCGTCGTAGCTCTTGGAGAGGTAGATTCCGTTTTTGGTGCCGTCGTCAATTGGCTCGTACAACTCGGCAATTCCCATTAATGTGTCGACTCTTGGGCCCAACAATTTGAATGCCGGTTCTAACTCGACGTGCGGTGCGTCGGTTTCAATGATGGTGGAAACAATAGCAAGGTAGTACCCCTTCGGAACGACACAGTGGACGTCAGACAACACGGCAACGTAAATGTCGTGCTTTCTGCCGACTTGGTTTTGCGGGATAATCAATTGCAACGAATCTAACTCAACACCCGGAACGGGGTGGTCCAAAATACAAATGGCCCTGATAACTTTAGCGCCAGTCTTTTTAACGTTTTCAGGGAAGTAGGTTGGGTCAGCAATAACAGTGGGTGCTCTGGCGGTGCCTTCTTTTGTGACCACACCAGCAAATTTCTTGTCGGGACCTTCGCCCTCGTACAATACCTCGTCAATTGGGGTATCCAACATGTATGTGCCACCGTAGATGGCCGATAATCTGGCGAACCCTTGAGGTAACTCGCCCAACCCGTATAATGGATAGATGTACGGGGACTTGCCGTACTTGGCGACAGACGAAGCATACAACATGATTCTTTCGTAAGTAGGACGGGCGACTTCGTTCAAGTAGTCGTCGGTCGACCACAAAGCCATGGCGTGTCCAATAAAGTCTTTGGTACCGTTTTCCAACCCAAAATAAGTGTAGATTTCGTTCATGGTGTTTTTGTCCAAGTCGAACCCTTGGTGGGTCGATGCGTCGGCTTCGTCGTAGTTTTGGATAAACTCTAAGAACCTCTTCATTCTTCTTTTCTCAAAAATGCCCATCAAGGACGAAGCCAATGCTTCCTTGGCGTTGGAGGGGACTTTGGCGATTCTGCCGTTTCTGTAGACGTAGCTCGCAGCAATCTGTTTGAATTCCATGTACCGGGTGACATCAGTGTTGACCAAGATGTTGGTTAACTCGCCGTTGGCCATCAAGAACTTGGGGATAAGATCAACACACCAGTCTCTGTCTCTGCCTTTGAGTTCGGGTTTTTGGGAGCTTGGTTTGAACTTGCCGTATAACTGGGAGAGGTTTAAGGAGGCCGATTCGCCACCGTAAAAGTCTTGTCTGTCGATGTGCAACACCTTTTTGCCTTCAACGGAGAGGATACCGGACAAGACACATTCGGTCAAGCCAGTACCTAAAACAATAACGTCGTAGTTTTCGTCCATGGTTGGGTAAAGGGTGAAGTGTATATTTTTTTTTTGTCGAGAGAAAAAAAGCTATTTAAACTATGTTGTGGAATTTTTTGGCGAGCCCAGCCTTTACGATTTTGCTGATTTCTGCTGGGTCTTTTGTGATTTTTGTAAAAATCTCGTACCCGGTGGGGGTGATCAAAACGTCGTCTTCGATACGCACACCGCCAACGTACCAGTACTTGTCCAATACGTCCCTGTTGATGAACTTGGCTTGGTCGGGGTTGTTGAGGACCTCTTCTAATAAGAAGGGGGAGAAGTAACACCCTGGCTCGTTGGTGACGACCATATTTGGTTCCAATTTTCGTCTAATTCGCAAGTAGCACAATAACGGGTCAGGGTCGGAGTAGTTGGCGCGGCCACCCACATCGTGCGTATCCATACCAAGAACGTGGCCCAACCCGTGGGGGAAGAATCTAGCACTAGCTTTAGCAGCAAACAACTCTTCAGCCGAGTATTTGGAATTAAAAATCCCTAGCTCTAAAAACCCCTGAATCAACACCTTGTGGGCCTGTAAGTGGATATCTTCCCATTCGACGCCTGGCTTCATCATTTCGTAGGCGGCAGACTGCATTTTCAACACCAAGTTGTAGATTTCCAAGTGTTCTTTTGCCCAGTCTCCGTTGACGGGGAAACATCTGGTTACGTCACTGGCATAGCACTCCCACTCGGCCCCCGCATCGATCAATACAGATCTCTTTTCGGGGGTAATGTCGCCGTCGTTTTTGACCCAATGTAAGGTTGAGCATGTTTCACCGCTGCAGCAGATCGGGTCGTAGCTTTGGTTTTTTGCGCCTTGTCGTAAGGCGTGGTACATGAACTCGGCGTGGATGTGTGTTTCCTTGGTTTCGATAGGGAGGGCTGACATTACTGCTAAATGGCAGTTGTCGGTGATTTTGGCGGCGTGTCTCATAAGCTCGATCTCGTAGTCGTCCTTGATTAAACGGGACTCGTCGAGGGCAAAAAAGAAGGCTGGGTCTGATTCAGTCAAGTAAGGTTTGAGGTGGGGGTGGCTGGTGTCGGTGGTGTAGACAGTGCCCAAATTTTTCAAGTCGGATTCGATGTCGGCAGCAAACTTGACCTCGTCGACGTCGTACTTGGCAAGTGCCTGTTCTGGCGACAACGGTAAACCGGACCACATGATATCTTCATGGTCGACATCTGGGAGGTAGAGCACTAGCTTGTCGTGGGTGTACAACACATGGGACCCGGGGATGTTGCATCCTGTCAAGTAGAAAAAGTATCGGTTTTGTCTGAATGGTTTGGTTTGGTCGCAGTACTTGTAGAGCACCAAGTCCTCGCCACTGATGAAAAAGGGTGCCTTTATGTGGGAGTACACTTTTCTGGCATGGCTTCTGGCAGGGTATTTCAGTGGTGTAGTCATTGGTGAAGAGTTTGCATAGTATAAGTATTTTTTTTTTGTTGGTGAATTTTTTTTTTCTCGACAGGTTACTTTTTTCTTTTGCCACACAACTATGGAAAGATTACAAAGATTATTAGGCCAAGGTGCCGGATTAGGAGGAGCAGCACCCACACAGAGTGATGGGCCTGCGATTGACAATTCAGAGACTGTTTACATATCGTCGTTGGCGTTGCTCAAAATGTTGAAGCACGGGCGTGCTGGTGTGCCAATGGAAGTTATGGGGTTAATGTTGGGAGAGTTTGTTGATGATTTCACTATACATGTTCACGATGTGTTTGCGATGCCGCAGTCGGGTACTGGAGTTTCTGTTGAGGCGGTTGATGATGTATTCCAGACAAAGATGATGGATATGCTTAGACAAACGGGCAGAGACCAGATGGTTGTTGGATGGTACCACTCGCACCCTGGGTTTGGGTGCTGGTTGAGTTCTGTGGATGTCAACACCCAGCAGTCGTTTGAGCAATTGAACAAGCGTGCTGTGGCTGTGGTTATTGACCCTATTCAGTCGGTCAAGGGTAAGGTTGTTATTGATGCGTTTAGAACGATTGACACCACCACGTTGATGATGGGCCAAGAGCCACGTCAGTCGACGTCTAATGTGGGCCACTTGAACAAGCCGTCGATCCAGGCATTGATTCATGGGTTGAACCGCCACTACTACTCGTTGAACATTGATTACCACAAGACAGAGTACGAGACCAATATGTTATTGAACTTGCACAAGAAGAACTGGCAGTCGGGGTTGAAGTTGGTTGACTATAACCACAAGGAGGTTGAGAATTTGGACAACACGGAGAAGATGGTTAGCATTGCCAAGTTGTATAACCAAAGAGTGCAAGAAGAGAAAGAGTTGACTGAAGACCAGTTGAAGACCCGGTATGTAGGTAAGCAAGACCCGAAGAAACATTTGTCGGATACTGCTGAGAAGTTGATTGATGAGAATGTTAGTTCGTTGCTCACCAGTAATATAGATGCTGTAGCCATTCAATAGTGCGAAAAAATACAAATACACAACTTTAAAAAATACACAACTTTTTTTTTCACCATGAGCAATCCATTTTCCAAGCGAAGAAGAGTAGACGGGGAGATCAATCGGGAGGTACTTGATTTTGATTTTGCCAAGATATGCCTGCAGACGCTATCGTCGACCAATGTGTATGCGTGTTTGGTGTGTGGGAAGTACTTTGAGGGGCGGTCAGAGTCGTCGCCGGCCTATAAACACGCGGTGTCGACCAACCACCAGATGTATATGAGTTTTGCCACTGAAAAGTTTTATGAGCTACCTCAGGATCGGGAGGTGCTGCCAGTTCAGGATGTGATAGACTACTATAATCCCAGGTATACTCCCCGCGATATAGACCTCCTTCCTAGGATATCGTTTGATTTGCACAAAAAGTACCTTGTTGGGTATGTTGGGTTGAATAATATTAAGAAGAACGACTATGCGAATGTGGTGGTGCAGGTACTAGCGCATATTGAACCGGTCAGGAACTATTACTTGTTGGAGACGCCCACAAACCCCTTGAATGTGCATCTAGGACTCCTTATTCGAAAGATGTGGTCGCCACACTTGTTCAAGAGCCACATCGCGCCCCACGAGTTTATGAATAGTGTAACAGAGGAATCAAAGAAGAGGTTTACGTTGGAGAAGGGGCACCCGAAACTGTTTTTGCTCTGGCTATTGAATAGGGGTGGGCCGTATGAGTGTTTGAGGGGGAAGGTAGAGGTGACGAGTACGCCGATAGTGCCACACGAGGGAAAGGATAAGGTTGAGTTTGTTACGTTGGAGGAGAAGACTACTGTGCTGAACTTTTGGTTTCTTTCTGTTGATGTGCCTGGTGAAGTGGACTTGCAGGAGTTGATGAAAAAGTATGATGGGGAGACCAAGACGCAGGGGGAGAACGATGTCAAGACATATAAGGTGGTTGTGCCACCGAAGTATTTGGTGGTGGTGTTGGAGGGTGTGGGGGTGGTAAAGTTGCCCAGCGTGTTGGATGTGAGTGGGACAAAGTACGAGATGGTTTCGGCGATCAAGAAGAGTAGCGGGTGGGCAGTTTCGTTGAGAAGTGAAAGTGGCTGGGTGCTGATTGAGGATCTACAGGTAAAGTCGCAAAGTTCTGAGTTGTTATTTCTAGACAAGAACTATATAGTTGTGTGGAGGTTAAGTAGGGAGTAGGAGCGGCTAAGCAAAGCATGTTTGGTACACACTATTTTTCCAAGTCTTGTAGAGCTTAAGAGCTGGTTGATGACGATTATGTAGCCAGCGAGTTTGAGGTTGATTATGGGGTGGTCGTACAATTCTAGCAAGTCCAAGTACTCCTCAAATTCGACAAGTTGTTGGGAGTATAGTTTGGGTATGTTGGTGTTGGGGTGACGGACCGCAAAGTTGTTCCAATTTGGCACTTCTGCCAACAAGTCTAGTTTGGAGAGGGTGTCAACCCCAAAAATGGTGGTGGCAATATCTTCACACAATATACACAACACCCAGATATCATAGAACTTGGTATCGATGATCTCGTTGATGAGTTTGGCTGGCTCGTCGAGGTTGTTGGCGACGGTGTGGTTGATTTCGTCGAGTGTTCTGGTTGTTTGGTCGATAAGGAGCGGGAGTGTGTTTGTGGGCGATGCATGGAAGGAAGTGGTGATGATGCCTCCTCTGCCATACCCCTGTTCTGTCGGCAAGGCAAGTTTATTCTTGTGGGCAAGGACAAGGACAATTCCAAGTGATATGGGGTCTGTGGGGATAATCATGCCCTTGCAATTGAACACGTTGTGAACAGCCACTGTGAACTCTTCCAGAAACGGGTAATTTGGCCCTTTGTGTGGCAACCTTTCATCTTTATAGGTGACTAGCGGAACAACATCGAATAGAGATTTGATGGTGGCGGGTACATTCATTGTTGGTTTTGGTGGTTTAAAAGAATTTTTTTTTTTTTTTTCGTGCATTCTAAAAATATATACTAGAGATCATCGGTGGCGACCAAATCGATTGCCATATCGTACCATGTAGTTCCAGCATATTTACACTCACTCTCGCCGAGGTTGTTGAATCCGATTTTTTCGTAGAACGGGATCAAATTTTCCTTGTTGATTATCACAATCTGGTCGCCTACGTCTTGGTTGGATAATTTTTGGATATAGTCATGCAATAACAATGCACCCAAGTTTTTGCCTCTCCAGTCGGGGTGGATGACTACGGAATGGATACCTATATTTCGGGAGCTTTCGATGTGGCCAGAACCCGGGGTTTCTTTCGATGGTAATTGCATGGAAGCGTCGGTGATTTTGGTCGAGGCGATTTTTGTAGCAATGACATGGCCAATCAATGTTTCTTTGAGGACAGAGGAGTGGGATGGCAATTCGTCGTCGTCGTCGTCTTTGTCCTGGTGTTGTTTCTGGAGTTTTTCAGCGACTTCAGGCAAGTTGATAGCATTGTATTTGTAGTCGTACTCTCTGACAAACAAGCCAGCACACAATTCAGGGGCCACCGTCAAGCGGTAGTTGAACTTTTCACGGGAACATCTCTCTTCGGGTGGGAAACCTTTAGCCTCTAACTCGACACACTGGTCGATGTCTTGGATAGTGAGTGGTCTTATAGACAAGTTTGGTGGGAAATCGGACATGGTGGGGAAAAGAATAAAGTTTGGTGGGATGGGTAAAAAAAAGTGTTGAATTTCTCACGCGAGTGGGAAAAAAAGGTAGTTCACCAAGATCAAAAAGAGAACCCAGAGGAAACTGATGCGCGGGAGTAGCACCTTGATAAGTCGCAGTGAAAAGCCAGGAATTAGTATAAGATATTGACGATATAGAGATGTACACTTTTTGAGTGTGATATTTACTCTTGTTTTTGCTGAACCAGTGCACGTTGACTAATTCTTACGTGTGCAGTGAAGAGAAAATTTTCATATTTCCTGACCATGGATTCCAGCGTGTGTCCCAGAGTGCAAGGGAATTCCAGTTTATGATAGAGTGCAGAGAGTTCGACAAGTCCCAGATATATGAAATGTGTGAAGAAGATAGATTTGCAAGCCGAGAATGGAGGAGTATAAATGTCCCAGCCACAGAGATACGGTACTGTTAGCCCCGGAGATGACGTATTTCAACCAGCAAAGACACGATGAGGTGGGGACATACCTGGCCAAGCAATTATTCCATACAAGCCGGACTACGGGGGTAGTACTTTTTCTGGGCTAGCAGTTTGGTGGTAGGTGTGGCGATGGCTAGTGATTGTGGGGTTGTGCTAGAGCTCAAGGTTCAGCAATGTGTTTGAGCCACTGACGACGTTTACGAAGGCCGATTATTGTGGTTATTCTTGCATCGAGGAATATGGGAGTTGAAGTGATATGGTGGGACGTGGATTATGCAAGACCCTTTTGGTGAACTATGCGGTGATGATGTCAGTTGTGGAAGTACAAACTGAGACTGACAAATAACTTGATGATTCCGTTGGGGGTATTGTTGATGAATAGCGTGTTGAGTCGACCAAACCAGTGTGGTTGTTTCCCAGTCTAACACGTACATTTACTACATCGAGTACCTCTTGTTGGTGGTTGCACTAGTGGTTCCGGCAAAAACTCAGCCCGTTGAGTTTGCAGAAGAAAAGAGTTATATGATGGATACGAGTTCAGATATATCACTACCAACCCCAAGACGTCGAGTACTGTTACGACCCTGAACCACTAGCCATACCGTGTCGGATGTGGCCGGTCAACCATGTGGGGCTCAATGATGATGGGAGTATGGTTGTGTTGGTGAGTACTAGACAG
>OKKB01000037.1_pt1 | contig 94843 bp, 52 predicted proteins | sample 1613931 | NCBI WGS metagenome assembly OKKB01 (sample SAMN04436893, study PRJEB24849) | human gut metagenome | biome: human gut; feature: NICU; material: stool | host: Homo sapiens | place: USA: Saint Louis, MO | collected 2012-02-08
TATTTAAATCTCCTTGAGTAAAAGGTGATTTTAATATAGCAATTATTTGTGTCGTTGAAGGTATAGGAGTTAATTTATTGGTGGTGAAATATTTTTGTAAAGTGGTTACATCATGAGATTTATCAGAATATTTGGTGATATGAGAAGGGGGAGGGGGAAGAGGAGGGGGGGGAGGAAGAAGGGAGGGAGGGAATAGGAGGAAAATTATTAAGTGATATGTGAAATGAAGTTTGTGGGTCTGTCTGATAAGTTCCTTTTTTTTTTTGCTTTTTAGTATGTTTATATTATAATAGGAATTGGTTATACTCCTTTTTCTATTTCTTCTTCTATTGTAATCGTTGTTGTAGTTATTGTTTATTATAAAATAAAAAACCTAATGGAGTATTGAGATAAACACCACACTTGCTAGTAAAACTCCGGAAATAAATATCTAGTGGGGATATCGATAATGGAATGGAGGGGGAGATGGACGGATGGGAATTGTCAAGGTGTATTTGTAATAATATAATACTTATTACTACTTAGTAAGGAGAGTAGTGTAAAACAAAAGTAATTATATATAAAAGCAAGAAAGAAAGAAAGGACGAGCACATAATATAATATATAGTCATATATATTATGTTGTTTGTTCACCTGACTCTAAGCAGAAGAAACTTTACAGAAATAGAATTTATACTCCTAATACGAAACTAAATTAATTAATAAACTTGAATAATGTACATTACTAAATATTACAAAGTACAATCTAAAATGGGAAAAATGATAAAGATTAATCAACGAGATAAAAAGTTTTGAAGGTTATGAGGAAAAATGACTAAGGAAGGACCATAGTACAGAAACAGAGAAGAAAAAAAAACTCCTTAAATTTGATACTAAACACAGATTAATATTACACAAAACCATAATTCTTAGTGTAAATACTTTTGTCACTCTTTTTTTTCTTCTTCTTCTTTAATCGCTGCCACAATCCATGAACACAAACCACGACTAATGGAGCGTGACCGCGTCTACTATCAATTTACATAATTTCTTGCATTTCTTTCTTGGAGTTTTACGGCCAGCACCAACACCAGCACTCTTATCTTGCATACTTTTATTAACTTATAGATTTGTATTGTAGATAGAAAAGTAAAGTAACATAAATAGAGAGGGGATGTAAAGAGGAGGTAGGTTGGAACTACCAATCGACAACTCTTATATACCAGCAAAAATGAGGGGGATAATTGAATTGAAATATTTGAAAAATTTTACTTTTCGCATTCAACAATTAATTTTATCATTCAACTTTATTATTCAATTAAGTTTTCTTTAGCACCATTGACCCCTCATTTGGCTCTTCTTCTACTTTAATCGTAGTAAAGACGCGTTCCCTTACTTGCATTCTCCCCTCCCATCCATTCAGCATAGTTATAATTTGAACCAACACCTATTAATACCCAGTTTTTGAAAAAGTACACTTATCAACACTGCCATGCCCTAATTGTTGGGGCAATACACATTTTCAAAGTCACCTGGTGTAATTAGATAGATCATGCATACCCACTAAGAAAATCACTGTTTTTACAATAGCTGGCACGAATACCCAAGGGTTTATTAATCTCACCCCAGTTCTTGTTCTAAACATCATTCTGTTCACTAGACTATTTGTAAGTTGCATGAAATACACTTTTCAACTTTCGAGGAACGAAAAACATGATGTGGTGGGAATTGTAAGCTTAAATTATGTGTTAGTGCAGTATGTGGTCAGTTGCATAACACTATGCACTAGATATCTGGCGCGTCACCTTTTCTTTTTTTCTTGGGTCGCCACATCTTAAGTCTATGTCGGCCAATCCCACAACTACCGAGAATTTAAATTTAGGTGGACCACTGCCTGCCGACCTGTCGCCTCGTTTTTTGTTTCCATGTTTTTTCAGTTATTATCGTTCGATTTTTTTTGTTTTGTTTTGAGTCATTGGTGGAGTTAGAATGACTACTGTAATATGCGAGTACCCGCCGAAGTTGACCTCATAATCATTCAATTACTAAACAGTCGGCACTAAACATATACTGATGTTGTTGAATCTCTTTTCCATCACCAGCTAACAATAATTTCTGGACGAAAAAAAAAGAGAAAATAACAAAAGAATTGAAATCTGTGGACATAATTATTGAGCTATTATTTGTTGTTCTATCCCCTTTTTTTTTCTTTTTCTTTTCCTTGTAAATTCGAACTTGGTTTCTGGTGACTACGTTTCGCTTATTGTTGGTGAAAAATGAATTTTTTCTATTTCCATTTCATTTTGTGATTGTTGCAGCACTTTTCTTTCAAAGCCCACCTCATTTTCTACGACCATCGCGATTTACATTTGTGCAATCGCTACCAATACAAGCAGACAAGATATGGACAGAATCATACCCTGGTTACACTAAAGACTGGGTAAGATTGAGTTTTTTACCTTCTTTAATCTCAGTGACAATCTATTTCCGTTAGATACAAGTTTACGTACATGAAGGAGAAAAGAAAGATGATGAGTTATGCACAAAATGTTAAATATACTTTTATATAATTCCGCATAGACATCTTTTTTCATTCAACTACTCCCGATGGTGCCGCCAGCCAGTTGTTGCAACAGGATCTAGCCAAACTTTTGCAGTTGTCTTTTATAAGCATACAAGCAAACAAAGCCGAGATCAAACTACTTCATCTTTTTCCCCCCAGTTTTCCATTGAAAGAACAAAATTTGAAGAGTAATCACCACCTTTCCTTTCTATAAACACAATTGGAATCCCAACAAAATCTTTTTTCCCTCTAGCTCAATCTTTAACTTTGTCCTCCTTTATAAAAAGCTTAAAAATATCTTAACCATCACCAAGCCACAATCAATTTGTAGTCAATTACATATAACAACGCAAGATCAAATTGGAAGCAAAAAAAACAAAGTCGAATAAAATAAAAAAGGATAAAGAAAAAGAAAATACACCCACAACAATGAATGACTAAGAGAAGCATCCAACCGAATTTACACTATTATCGCCAAGAATTTCCAACCAAAATCTTCTTTCAACCTACATCTTGAGAAGTTATAATTTTATACACTAATACTCTAATTTATACACACTATTGTAACAGCTACCAAATGAATAACACACAGCACCACCACTAATAATATACGACGCTTTATTGTTAATTTGAACCAATTCAAATCCAACGAAAATTGGTGGGACCTTTTCGCTTATCACATTCGGTATTTCAACTGATTTAAATGTAAAAGTATTCAAATCTAACGTCACAATATTGGTAGATTTAGTGAAAAGTTGATCCGGCGAAACTCCACCTACAATCAATAATTTATCACCATTTTCAAGTATGTGAGCCTTGCTACCAATTCTTTTTAAAAGACTATGATCAAACACTTTGGTGACGGAAATATTATTCTCACCAACAAGCTCAAATCGATACAATTTGGAGTTGACAATTGGTACGTTAATGTCTTCCATCCCACCAAAAATATACCCCTGTTTCCCATCAAATATCATACACGCACTTTGTAGATTTTTTATAGGATGATTGTCATTATCACCAATAGGCTTGACAGGAGTGTAAGAATTAGTATTGGTATTGCATAGGAGAAACAATTCATCTCCAGTAGTTGATGAAGACGCGTCTAGTCCTCCAAATATTAAAACTTCGTGGTCACTGATCTTCACGGTTGCATGTCTTGAACGACCAACTGGTAAATCGGCTAATCTTGTCCATTTCTTAGCAGTGTCAAACATATATACATCTTTGAAAAATACCCCTGGTCGGGATCTTCCCCCAATTAAAACAAGGTTCTCGCCTAAATTAGTTAATGTATGACACATCCTTGCTGTTGGTAAATTCTCAGTTTGATCCAATTTGGTAATTACCCCAGTTTGTAAATCAATTTCCAAATTTTCGTCATTTCGAGTTTGCTTTAACCCACCATTAACGTAAATTTTATCTTTAAAAGAAGCAATAGCCGGAAATTTTAACTGCAATTGTTCATCATTAAACCTATCATCATGAGAAATTGCAACCGAGGAATCTAAACTCATTTCCGAGAAAGCTTTTTCATTCTTTTGTTCCTCACTACTTTCATCATCATATATCAATTGGTCCATATGTGTAGCATGTACAATCACATAATGTTGACAAAAAATAATAAACTCTTCCCACTCGTCAAATTCTTCGATTGTAGAGATATTCTTCTGCATTTGATAGTCAATCAAAAACTTCCAATTTCCATACAAGTTCTTAATCTCCGCATGCTTATAATACCGTTTAAATCGTTGTAGTTGTAGTTTTTCAGTCGGGTACGTTTCCACACATTGAATAGGACTTCTTAAATGCTGGAAATGATACAACATTTTTGTAGCAAAGGCATTGGTTGCACCATCAGGCATAATTTGTTCAAGTATTAAAAAATGACTATTGTTTACTTGGCTGGATATTTCAATTACCGGATTAGCAAATTGGGGTTTCATGTATGCCAATGAAACTTCAGCAATAAATATATTGATTGATGTAGGGTGTGGATCAACATTACGTGATACTAATTTCGGTAGTATTTCTTTATAATATGCCAAATTTTTCAAGTCACATCCAACTAATTGATAATTATCCGTTTCCATCACATATAAATCACTGGATTTGCTACCTTGATCACCTATAAGCTGTTTAATTTCATCTGATTGTTGAATCATATTATACTTATTCTTGACTAAATCTGGATAGTCAATGTCAATAAAGTTTAAATTATATTGATTCTTGAAAAGTGATAATAATTGAAATGCCAAGGGATCAAATCCACACCCTAAATTAACAACATTTATCCTTACATTAGGACTATTGGCTTTAATTATCCTTATAACCATTTGTCGAATCAGTTCCATTCTGATCCAATAGCCACGGTTTATTGCTGGTGATCGTCTTTTACCCTTGGGGACAAAATATTGAAACCATTCTCCTAGTTCAGGTTGCAAAACTTGAGTGTATAACTTTTCCACACTACGTTTCGAAACTATTGATGAGTTGTTGGTACCTTGAACTTGTTGATCATCATAAACTTTCTTCCTTCGGTCTTTTTCCAATTTCTTCCGTTGTCTTGCTAATTGATTAGCATCTAATTTCGGTGTGCTAGTCATGGATTAGAAAAGAAAGTAACAGAGATGGATCTAACAAAATTTTTTTTTCTCCTCCAACATTTTACTCTTTTCTACCTTTAAATTTTCACTTGTAATACATTTATACAATTACATCTCTTAACCTATATATATAGACACTTTTTAAATCCCTTGGAATGCATTATTCAATTCTTGCTTTAACTTGTCTTGAGTTACAAATTGACATCGAGTTAAAAATGTAGCTGCTGCTAATGTACTTTTCAAATCTTTTAAATTCTCTTCACTCACATCAATCATCTCTTGATCTTCACCTTGGTCTTGATTATTATTACTACCATCATTGGCTTCTTTTTTCACACCATTACCACATTTAATCCAAATTTTACCATTGATTCCTATAGCAATTTCAAATTGACATCTTGTTGCTAACGTTTCCAAAAATATAGTTTTCGGATTGAATAGTAATTCACGAGCAAAATTCAAATGAACATCAAATATATATCCTGATTCATCCAACACTCCAAACCCTCCTTCTTTACCACTAGTTGGATCAATACATTCTAGCTCAGTTTCAATTTCCGGTATATCTTGACTCACTCTTGCATATACCGCTTGGCCATTTTTCAAATTTGGACGGTTTTTCTTACTAGCATTAGGGAAAGCCCAAAAAGATAATAACACTGGTGTAGAATTCGATTGTAATGATACTTTATAACTCTCACCTATCGCTCCGGTAATTATTCCAATCACATAATCATTGGTATGAGGAATATATCTCTTCGAATTAGATTCAATATAGATTAGTTGCTGTGATGATGATTTTGCTCGTTCATAATGTAATGTTCCTGCTGCTGATGGAATTAATTCTTGAGTCTTTGGCTTTTTGTAAATTCCAGGTCCAATGGTGGTTTTCACAGTAAAAATATCTTCATCTATAGGGAGTTTGTCTCCAGGTAATATTATTGTATCCGACATGATTGATATATGTATATGTTTAGTAAAGTAGATGATGAGATGGGGTTCAGTTTGGTGCAAGATTTTTTTTTTCTTTGCTGATATTTTTTCTTTTCTCTCTCTTTATAATCTCTGTTCTTAGAACAAACATTTTAACAATTGGGTGCCAAAATAAATAAATGTCCAATTTTATATTAATCTACTTACACGGCTTTTTATCTATTCAGCGAAAACAAGCTATCTAGTATAACCGTTTTATCATTATAGTAATCTTTAATAACATCCATACTTAATGTACTTCTCGTCAAACCTATTTGATCGTCAAATGGTCGATAATCTCTAAGCAACAACATCGATTCACAATCGTACTGTAGAATCTGCGACAAATTGAAAAAATCCAATGTCTCAATGTTCCTAGTATAAATTTGCTGTTTAACCGTTTCGTCCTCTCGAGTGAATATTGGGTATCCTTCAATAGATTCTAAAGCAACTTTCTCGTCACGGAGAGGATAATGTTCTGGACGTATCAACGTATTGTTGAAACTATGAATTGGCACTTCAAAACTATTCCTAATAGTTCTTGATTTAAATCTATTTTTCTTTAATCTATCATCAAATGGACTAGACCAATCAGTGTAATTGTGGTAGAAACAAAACCTTCTTCTGAAAAAGGCAAATAGCCTCGAGGCGTAAAACACATGACGTTGCAACAAAATGTCAACTTTAAATGGATATAGTCGTTCCAAATAATAGTTATCTTTACTTATAGTCATTATTTTCATGTTTCGATAGAATTTATTTGTGGGCAACATAAAGCTGACACCATAAAGATATTTACACCCTGGGAAAACAGCATCCAATGCTGCTGCAACTGCATAATAGTACATGTATAATGTAGTAGATAAATCATTCAAAAACTCAGACTCCAGTGGATTATTAGCATCGATACTTTGATGATGGCTCATTGTTTCTGAGGGGACATTCGTATGCCATTCTTGAAATATCTCATATATGGCCTGTGGTGGGTAAATGGAAACCGAATTTTCATCACGCGAGGCATACACGATAGGCAACACATACCCACTGAAAAACTTGAGTAACGATTTGAAATGGTATTCAATTTTTTGGAAACGTTCGTTAATAGATTCATCTTTGAATACTGTCGGGCGTATAAATACAAACTCCAAACTTCTCAAATTAGATTCAATTTCAAATAAAAATTGTGGTGGGTATGAAGGAACATTAATACTCATGATATTGTATTGAATATTATTCATCAAAAAATCCACTGTTGTACTAGGCAGAATAGTGTATTTCTCAACATATGCCAAAAATGCCTCAAAAGATTGGAAAATCCCTTTTGATGAATCAAAATAAGCTTGAGCCCCAAACTTCAACATAAGCACAACAAAGTTCAATAAATAACTTACATAAGCACCAAGATGAATTTGTTTTTCAAGTTCCCAACTCGTTATTTTGCCTAAATTTTTATGAAATGAGGCAATCAACTTCTTTATTTCTTCTTGACAAAATCCATGTCTATCCAAACATTTTTTATTTAACCAAGAAATGAAATTTAGTTCGCTGCGGCTATAAGTGCCCAAAATTTTCTGTCGTTTATTGAAAACTTTTAAGATGATTGTTTCCCCAAGACATAAAAACGATTCCGAAAATACATTGCGATGGGCAGTTGTCGGTGTATCCAACATCATATCACTCAAATGGTCCAATAAGTTATTTTTTCCTAAAACAACATGGAAACTGAAATCAGCCGCTACTTTTGTCTTCACATTTTCTGGAAGTACTCGACGGAAAATTCTTCGATCAAGACAGTTGAACGTGACCGGCGCATACACTCCGTTATCCAATTTATTTAGTCCAGTCAAACTGCTATGGTTTCTCCCATTTCCACTAACTTCCTCGTATACTTCCTGATCTTCCTCGTCGTCTTCACTAGTCTTATTTACATCATTATGAACCACCCCATCACCGTTAAAGTCATTAATAAATATATTGTCAAATTGTAATGGAGGATAAACAATTGACGGAATGTTTATTGGCAAATTTTTTAATTCAAATTTAAAATCGAGAATATCACCAGATGGAAACGCATCTGCATCCTTGCCGATTCTGGTTTCATTTGACGATGAGGATGAAGAACGTTTTGAACTGGTAGTCGCTGCACCACTTGCAGGCAATCGATACTTTTGATCCAACAACTTATTTTGCGAATTTCTCAACAGGTGAGTCAATTTGATCTTCTGGATTTCTTGAGTGGAAAGACTCAAATACAGACATGTCTCTTTCTTTCCTTTAACACAATTTTTGCATTCGGGTAAACTTTCGTCGCAGCGTACTTTTTTCCGCTTACAATTGAGACACCCCAATTTCAGATTTGTATGACGTCTTCTTTGGACTGTAGTTTTCGTCATGGTAAAACCAATCAAACAAGAATATTAGCAATGAGTGATAGTGTATTTATATATAGATAACAGGCTATTGTTGCAGTATGTAAATCAAGGGAATCAACGACGAATAGGAATAACTAAAAGAAAAGCAAAACAAAGAAAAATATATGTATATTTTTTCTCTTCCTGATTTCTATGCTTCCCAAAAAAAAAGAGAGAGAAAGGGAAAAAAAAAAGGGAATCCTTCCAAATTAATATACAATTACGTTGATCAATGAAGGGCGGTGATGCTGCAATGAGATCTTTTATAATTTTTTTTTGCTTCTTCTGGATTGGGTGCTTTCTACGATTGAGAAGAATTTTTTTCTCCTACTTCTTCAGCATTAATTTCTTTTTTTTTTCTTTTGCCTGTTCTTCACTTTAATAACCAACAACAACAACTAAGGAGAATCAAAATAGAAAAAGAAAACAATCAATATAACCTTGTTAGTATTGTTCTTTGCTTTTTCTTTGCACTCCCCTCACACCCTTCTTTTTTGTTATTTTCTTTTACCGAGGATGAAAAAAGCAAAAAAACATTCTATTCAATGTTACAAAAAATGTAAAGAGCCACTTCTTTTAAGTTGTTGGTGAAGCCCAACATATATTATGCTATTATTGGTAGCAATGTAACCTTGGAATCTCTTTCACAAAAAAAAACATCAAAATTAGGTGGAAACTTTAAACCCGAAAACAAGGTTTAAAGGAAGATTCTATACAGCTAAGATGTCATTCACTTTGTGTATAGTTTTTTCCTTCCTTCATTTTAGGCTTTCAAATATAAGTTTGTTTTCTTGCCCTATTTTTCTTCTTCTGGTAAAAATTTGGGGGATAGTACTGTTGTTCTTGTTGCTGCTGTTGTTTGCACTTGACAATTTGAAGTTCCAGTGACTGAGACAAATACTGTAATGATTCTTCAAAAGATAAATCGTCAAGGGTTTCGGAAATATTTTGTGTGGAGCACTCAACTACAGTTGTTGGGGAACTCTCTTCCTTTAGTTGCAACGGTGTCATATCATTAGTACTTTCAATTATGCTATTGGACTGAGAATAAATAGATCCACTTGGATGCAAACTTGGCTTAAACAGAGAGGAAACCAATGATGGACGGCCACGGCCACGGCCACCACTTTTTAACTTGCAAATGGCACCAGATTTTGAGTTTGGCTTCGTTACCTGTAGTGACGATGACGATGATGATCCCACAATGCGCTTGCCAAAGCTACCTGCTTTAAATTTTTGCAAGTTGCTCAATACAAAATCAGCTCGTTGAACTAAATAATTCGGGAAATAAACAGAATCTAGTTTCTTATTATATGCAAAAAACGACGGGATTGTGCACATTCTGGGAACAAAGGAAACAAAATATTCGGAATGTTTCTGTAGTTGTTTACCATCATTGGCGATAATACCTTCTACCGTTGGGATAAAGCTTCCACTTCCGGAAATAAAATCTACAGAATTGGGACCGAACATTGCTTTATTTGTGACAACAAGTATTTTGTCACTAAACATTTTGTTGAAAACATGCACAACTGATCCAGTATGAACCAAATGTATCAATTCTAGCGACTTTTCAAATGATGGAAATTCATTCATCATAAAAAAGTGCCATAATAATCTTATGCTCATTAAGATGCTCAAATCGTTGTCAAATTTATTTTTCAATAAACATTTGAAGCAAGTGATGGAATTTTTGATTGGCTTATTATAGCCATAGGCAACTGAATAAATACTAATGTTACACTTTCGACAATTGGTAACCTCAAATGTGTTTGTCTTTTGCTTCTGACTTTGCACCTCTGTCATATTTGGATCGTCTAAATATTCATCCAAATCAATGTTACATGATGGAACAGCTTCAAATTGGTCAATTTGTTTGTCAACTAAGTCAAATGGATCAATACTATGGCAGTTTTCCAATTTACAGGTTTCAACCAAAATATTCATTTTGACACAGTTGTTGTAAGCATTCATTTGACCGATTTCTAACCCAATATATCCTTGATTAACAGTTATTGAACTGGGTTTTGCATAAGTAGCATCTTGAAAATATGGTGGTTGATACCGAACTGGACAGGACTCGTTGAATAACAACCTTATTGCAAAATATTTTTCGTCTGGTAGTCTGTCAAACGTTTGCGTTAGCAAAATCAATCTTTTGACGATTCCCTGAATACTTTGGATTATAGTAGTTTTAGTTGCTCTGAACGATGTTTCATCATTTATTGAGACTTCTTGCCTCAGGTAGTTGATTGTAAACAAATAACTTTCACAAATCAACTGCGGATGTTCCTTTGATAAGAATATTTCAAACAGTACACCTTTTAGGTATTCCAACTTGATAGCGTCATTGATACCTTTCTCAATATAGTTGATGAACATATTTATTTCAGCATTATCGTTTCCCTGTAATTTTTTGGTCAAAATAAAATTGGAATCTGATGTTGGCTCTGTTGTATCATAGTACTTGTAATCGGAATAGTGATTTTCTGGAAAAAGATCTCTCAAGTAACTAATACAGTATAACGAAACTGCAATCAACTCTTGAATCAGCTTGTGTGATTCACGCGTAAGCTCTGCTTGCCCTACCATCATGCCTAGTTTAGCAAAGAAAAATATATGATTTGCATCTTGTATTTTTTTTTACATTTGAAAATCTTGGTTGTAAAAATGAAATACTGCAATTCAAGATGTAAACAATTGGTTGCAAAAAAATACACCAGCAAAGGAGGTCCTAAAAAAAATTCTACTAAAAAAATGCTATCTATACTTAATCTAATCTATAATCCACATCTACTCTAACAAAGAAAAGTCTTTTCCTTCTGCTCTTAAACGTTTAACATGCTCAACCACATTCTTTAATCGTGCGTTTTTCTCAGCTCTAGTTTCACTTCTCTTTTTAATCAAAGATTCATCCCAAATAGGTGCCACTAGCCCAGGGGTATGCAAACCTTGTTCATCAATAAGAGTCTGTAACATTTGACAATATGCAACATCCCGTGGATACTTATAATTATGGAATTTCCCTCCTCGACCCTTTTCTTTCAATTCTAGTTGATAATATCTCTCCATTTCTTCGGTCGGTGGCAATTTGTATCTTCCACTATAAACTCTTGCAATTAATGCAGCTTGAGACTCGGATATTGGCATTGGAATAACATCACGTAATAGAGCTAAAAATGTGAGGGATGGATCGTAAATATTGAAAATTTGCTTATACAAGTCGTACACTTGAAATCCATCTGTAATATTTCGTTCTTGTTTCAAAAATGGGAGAGCATACAAATATCCCGTGCAAAATATCACGTAATCAATATCACTAACCACTTCTCTATCTGTTGTTCGCACTGAACGAGTTTCATAATTGTATTCTTCAATGAGTCTAATATGCTTGCAAAACCCATCTTCAAAATGTGGGGATTCTTGATCTCTTATGGAAACAAATACATCTTTGGCACAAACACTTAATTGAATAGAAATATCTACTCCACTTGCCGAATTTCCAACCACCAAAACACGTTTGTCTCTAAATTTGGCTGGTGACTCGTAATATTTGGAGTGAGTGATTGTACCTGGGTAATTTTTATTCCAAGATGATAATCCAGGCACATCAGGGATATATGGGTTACTAAAATGTCCATTGGCAATAATTACTGCATCATATCTCAACTTGGCACGAGTTTTCTTGATTACATCTTCAATTTCTATATGCCAAATCTCATTGACCTTTTCCAATGACACCACATTAGAGTTTATACTAATATTGACTGTATCTTTGGGAATCAGTTTGATATAGTCGTCAATGTATTCTAAAACTTGTGATCTAGTGGGGTATTTCTTAGAATTGGCAGGGAATGCCACACCAGAATACTCCATAATTTGGTGCACAATATTGGTTTCCATGTATTCATAGATTGCTGAAAAGTATTCGTCAGCGGGTGTTGCATTGTCGGAAACAATCTCTTCTTGTGAAGGAGAAAGGCTGGGAATTTCAGGCTTAACTAATGACTTGTCTCCGTGGTGATACCACAATCCACCTAATCGATCTCTTCTTTCGAAAAGGTCAATACATGAAAAGTTAACAGGTTCTAAACTTAATGCTTTAACAGCAGCTAGTCCAGTAGGTCCACCCCCTATCACTGCTATACGTTTATAGCGTGGTTCATCAATTTGTTCTTTTGTCATTGTTCACATTCAAATCTAATGAAAGGAAAATAAAAAACAGTTGGCTATGGGTAAGATCAATGAACGAATGGCGCGACTGAAAATAGAGTTTACAGAACCGAAAATTTAAAATCACCCAGTTGAATACTGAATTCTCACCAAACATAAATCTCCAGAAGTTTTATTTCTCAACACGGGGTTTTTAGAATTAGTCATACGGTGTTCCCTACAACCTTTGCTCAGCGCCAAAAACACACATGAGACCAATAGACTCCATAGTTTCCAAGTTCAGAGTGCAAAAGCCTACATCAAACCTTGCTGATAATCCGGCTGTTCTAAAACACCCAGAGGATATGCCAAAATTAACAAGTTGTCTAAGGTGTAGGAAATTAAAGAAAAAATGTGACAAGAGTACCCCACATTGTTTGAATTGTGAAAATGCAAATGAAGAGTGTACCTATGTGAAACGGAAACCAAGGCAAAGTAAGAACGGTAAGACAACGACCCTGGAATCTTCTCTAGATCCTCCTTCACCAATGGTGAATGAAACTTTTACAGGTTTTTCGTATCTTAACCAATCCCAACCTAATGATTTGTTTAGACATATACCATCAGCTACCACCAACACAAGCACAACTACATCTACCGTAGCAGCAGCAGTACCACCAACTACAAATACAAGCGAATCTGTATCATCATCTCGATCTCACACACCACCGATATTAAATTCAATCGATGCTAGAGCTCCCAATTTCCATTCGTACCCGAAACAAATTTCTAAAGTGCTAATTAGTGCTGTGGGTATTAAGACCAATTCAAATGTGAGTATCATTCCACCAATAGTAGATAAAGATTTGTTAACATCAATAATCGGTCTGTTTATGCAACACAATTATCGAATTTGTCCAGTGATACACAAGAAAGAATTTTTGGAGAATTTTCAAAAATTATTTAAAGAAGATGGAATCGTAGATTTAGATTCTCATCATGATCCCTATGAATTGTACATGGTTTTGGCAGTTGGAAGTACTGGTTTAGAACGTACAGGAATTATTAGCAGAGACAAAAAATTATCTGAATACTTTGTATCGATGGCCCTATCGCATGTTCATAATAATTTATCTACCAATAGTCTAACTAATGTGAGAAATTTGACATTGCTTGCACTATACTCATTTTTTAACCCAGCAGAATATACATCTTGGGAAATCATGGGTAAGTTGACAAGACTAGCTATTCATTTAGGAATGAATCACAAGATTCTGGATCAAGATGCAAGAAACTTGTCTTCCAAAGAAATTGAAATGAGATCAAGATTATTCTGGTCAGTCTATAATATAGATCGTTTGAGTTCTGTTTCACTTGGAAGACCAGTGGCACTTCAAGATGATGATATAAATGTCCCCTTCCCACAAGTTTTAGAAGAAGATGAGACAGAGGATATTGCTGTAAACCGGTTAGTGATCAATTTGCGTAGATTGGAAGGTAAAATCTTGAGAAGAGTCCATTCTGTCAACATTTACAAGAATTTTATTAACAAAGATAAACTGCAAGAAGAAGTTTGTCAGGAAATATTATCAGATTTACGTAAAGAGATTGAAGATTGGTATTACCAGGTCAAATCTGTTGATAATGCCAACACATCCGTCAGACAGTCAGTTTCTTTCCATTTACTGGTTCCTTGGTATACTGCAAGATATAACCACTTGTTAATCCTTTTGTATCGTCCTTCTTATTTAAATCCAAGACCATCACAAGACCTTCTTGATATTCTTGGTAAGTCATGTTTAGAGACATTGTCATATACTTATAAATTGTTCAAGGCCAAACTCTTACCGTTAAATTGGACCACTTTGTATCGTTTTTTGATGGTATGCACCACAATCCTTTATTGTTTGTGTAAATGGGCCATAGATCTCATGGAGTCGAAAACAGAAATTTGTTACTGTATTGAAATTTTCCAAGCATTTGGAAGTGACTGGATAGTTGCAAAGAAATGTGCTGAGGTGTTTAGAAAAATTGAAAACAAATTGCTAGAAATTACTTTATCAGACGGTCATGTTAGCGACATGGACAATTTGTCCAAAGAACTATTAGGTGCAAGCTCATCATATCATGAGATATTGAATGTTCATTCAGTTGATCTTTGTATCGATACTGATTTCATGTACAATTTTTGATTCCTTGTTATTTAGTATGTACTGTCTAATTAATTTATTTATTTTATTGTAGTATCCACAAATAGAATTGCAAATGCCTTGATTGTGTGCCTTATATATTCTTACTCTTGAAATGGTGCAACATGTGAAGAAACGGAACAACTACTCTAAAAATTATGTAATCAAGTCTATCATTTCCTAAACCCGTTTTCGCAGAACCTTCAGTTGTTAAAACGAAAGTTGGACTTTATAATTTTAACAATTCTAATCATTTAATGATACATTTACAAGCTGACATGTTATTTTGTTGTCATTCCGTCAGAATACCCAAGCTTGGATGTTTAACATCACTGTTGAACAAGCCATGTAGCACATCCCTTGAAAAGAATTAAAGTTATCGAACAATAAATCCTCACACTAACCATTTTTTTAGCACTTTTGCCACTCCTGCACCCTGCATCAACCAAACCAACGCATCATCAGAAGTTTTATCACACATCTAAGTCTACTTTTTTTTTGTTAGTTTATCTTTCATCTTCTTTTTGAATAATATAATACAGAATATGTCTGAATCTCAAACTGAAACTGCTGCTAGTACACCTTTAGTTTCTTCAATTGAGGACATTCCAGCGGAGCTAGTAGAACGAATCAAGGCTCGTATATTGGCCGAAGTCACTACTGAATTAAGAGATTCCAACAACGAAACAGAATCAAATTTTTCTGCAAGCGAAAGTGATGAAGCTATAAAGGAGAGCAATGAACATAATTATTTGGAGTTGATCAATGAATCAGAAAGAATAGAGAACCAGGACTCCGACTTGTCGCCTTCGAGCATGGGTTACCATACCATTACCCCTAGTTTCATTGACGTCAATAATCCTGCTGATTATGAAGTAGTTGAAGATTTCGATAGTTTTGCTATTTGGTCAGAGCATCAAAACCGGAAATTGTTGTCATTGTTCAATGACCTCCCCGTGTATGAACCAGATAATGGTGAAATTGTGGTTGAATGGATTTCAGCTTTCAATCGGTTTTTTGAATCGTACAGTGGTATCAAAAAAGCTGTTTTGGGCAGAGAAACGTTCAATTTTGAATCCGAGAAAGTCAAGGATATTCCAAGCACAGGCTATTGGTTGAAAAAGTGTATCGACTCCCTTGATGAAAGAATTGTAAGATTTCTTCAATCCAAAAAAGTGTCTGAGTATCCTATATGTAATCTGGAGAACGACATCCGATTGTCTAAAATATGGAACTGGCTTCATCATACTAGAGTCAATTTCAGCAGAGTATTTACTTCAAGATTAAGTACCATTGCTGGTTTTATCTATGGTCCAGGATACAAGAATAGGTTCAATGACGAGAACAGAAAGTTTATGAAGCATTCTTTTGACCCGATTAACAAGTTTCTCATTAAACTTGATCATGTGACCATAGGTATGAAGTATTATTTTGCGGTAAAAGAGTCTGTTGGTGATGTACTATGTCTGGTACTTAACAAACACTTTCAAATTTGGTTAGCAAGTGATTATCTTGGTACTCCATCTCTTGACGAAATCCTTCAAGAGTTCAGAGAGCATCCTTCCTATGAACCCAAATTGATTTCTCAAAGAGAGGCAGTTAATTCAGTTTTTGCTATTGTCAAAAGTGATAGAAGCAAGAAACAGATCAGAGCCGGTCGATTAAGGACCGTCAATTCTAGTGGTACACAATTGGGATCTCACCATATTAGTTTGGGGGCTACTTTGTCACGTAGAAGATATGCTGGTAAGAGTTTAAGAAGTTCAAGATGGAATAGAAGAGGCAGAATTTGATCATTAATTCACATCAAGTCTATATGGAAAGCTACTCTTTTCTAGTACCAAATAGGGTTCTAAATATTATATTATTTCCTTATTGTAAGCTTTCAAAAGTTAAATGTGAACAAAAATGTAGCTGCAATACTTTATGAATATAATTTTCATTACGATTTAAGATACAAAATTACATAAATTATTGACGTCCATTAGTCCTTTTTGTTTCTACTCCTCTTTAACATTAGATGACACTGTAGGTTCAGAACCGCTACTACTTCTTGTACCTGGATATATAGAAGTTTGATGAAGACTGGCTACACTTGCATTGGTCGAGTCCAAAAGAGTGTAATGTTCATCATCGTTGTTTAACAAACTTTTGGTTGGATTCTGTTGGTTAAGGAGTTTCTGTTGTTGTTGCTGCTGCATCATACCTGCTATGATATGACTTGAATAAGCTGTGGGACCGTGGCGGCGAAATCTTCTTCCTTCTATCCCATCTTTTGTTGCCGTTGTAGAAAGACAACTAGTTGTGGAGTTTCGTGAAAGTGGTCTTGAGAATGGATCTGTATAGTCCAGTGGCAGTGGAGCTGCAATGATATCATCGTCTCCTTCAGTATCTAATGATTCTGCATCGATTAAATCGTTCTGGTATTCCGACTCTGTGGAAACAAGTGACGAATTGGTTCCGTTGTAGTTGTTACTATCAAATCTAGATGTAGGCTTAGTTAATGTGCTATTCTCTAGGCTTTTTAAGTTCTTTGACGTTACACGGTGTTGGATCTGTGAAGAGGAAACATCTTCTAGTTGAACTCTTGGTAGATTTTGATTGTTGGTAGATGATGTAGACTGGGAAATACTCGAAACATCAGCACTGCTATTGTTGTTACTATCGAGGTTATACAATTCGTCAGGTGAGTCGAGATTTACCTTCCCACTATAAATAGATCGAACACTGGCTGCGGGATGTGACATATTTATGAACAGAATGTAATAATGAGTAGTTGATATCTTATTTTTAACGAAATTCAGGAAAAAGAGTTTGAAATGTTTAAAAATTTTGAACTAGAAATCATAAACTGATTCTGTTTCATAGAAAAAGCAAAAGTATTATGTAACAATTTTCAGCAAAGAGTTTGCACAATTGCCATTTTTTTCCCCAGTTAAAGTTAACATAGACAAAAAGATCAAACGTTTTTTTGTCTCTTAAAGATTGTAATAATAATACTAGTAATTGCAATTATATAGATAGAGTACTAACAATAATAATAATAAGTATGGTAGCAGTAGAAAGGGGGGAGAACATTGTAAATTGCACAAAACTAAAACTTATCATCACGCACTTTTCATTTCCTTCTTTCTTTCTTTCTCCTCCCACCATTGCTTTTCATCTTTGTTAGCTTGTTCATTTTTTTATTTGCATAGTCAAGCATTATCGCAAACTATTTGTTTTTACTTCTTATAATAATATTCTTCTCATTTGTTTCTCTTCTCAGGTGTTATATGGTTGTGCAGAAAAGATCTATCTGAACATAAGACTTTTTATTGCACGTACTGACTAGCTTTTACGAAAAACAGTGGCAAGTCCAGTTGATAGATAAGCTGCTTATCACCGGTATTATTCTCTTAGAAGTAAGGGCTTGCCATGGCAGATATAAATAATAATTTATGAGATTTCGAATTAAACTACATTGGTATTAGCACGGCTTGGTGAATCGTGCTAAGATAGATAATTCGTTCTGGTATCGCTAAGGAGTCTGAAGTATTCCTAGGTTTTATTAATTAGACATTATGACGGATAATATGTGTTGCTCTAACTTTCTATAGATTCGAAGCTAATTATCAGTATATAATAATTGTAAATAATAAGAGTATGAATGTTGTTCTAAGAAAAGTAGTATATAATAGAGAATAATAAAATAGCAATAATAAAGGATTCGTCGAACTCTCTGAATTGAATTCGAAAGGACTGCACATAAAATATTCCAGATCCTGTTTTACAACAAGTCTCGGGCTTATCTTGATTCACTCCGCTCTCCTCCGATATCAAACCGCGGATGTGACACATAACTCCACACACATGTGCTATAAATTTGTGTTGATGTCTGTTGGCGTTATGGGGTTAACCCCAGGTAATTTCGTGGACTGTGCACATGACTTATATAGATATATATAGCTGGACAATTTCCCCACTCGACCTCGAGTCGCAGAAAAGGAATTGAGGAACTTTCTAAAAATATATAATACATTCTAGGCGCTCTATAACAAAAGTCGTACAGTGTCGCTCTTTTTTTTCACTCTTGATATTAACCACAACTGAGGATAGATAACACCTTTCACAAGTCACTACCAAAGTATACAACTTTCTATCGCTGTCATGTCAATTGAAATCAAGTATAGTAATTTAGGTGAATCTGGTCTCAAAATTTCCCCATTGATTGTTGGATGTTTAACTTTTGGTTCCAAACAGTGGGCCGAATGGGTCATTGAAGATGAAGATGAAGTTTTCACTATTTTAAAGAAGTGTTACGATGCTGGATTGCGTACATTTGATACTGCTGATAGTTATTCAAACGGTAAGTCAGAGGAATTGCTTGGAAAATTTATCAAAAAATTTAACATCCCAAGAGATAGAATTGTGATATTGAGTAAAGTTTACTATAGTGTTGAACCTAATACTGGAAGATACTCATTAGCGGATACCTCAGGTTTCAAAGAAATGGACTATGCCAATAGCAAAGGGTTATCTCGGAAACATATATTCGATGCTGTCGAAGCATCTGTCAAAAGATTGGGGACCTATTTAGATGTTTTCCAGATCCATAGATTGGATGAAGAAACACCAAAGAAAGAAATAATGAGGACTTTGAATGATGTGGTCGATCAAGGACTTGCCAGATACATTGGTGCCTCATCTATGAGAGCGGTTGATTTTGCCCAATTGCAATTTATTGCTGAACAAAATGGTTGGCATAAATTTATCAGTATGCAAAATTACTATAATTTGATTTATAGAGAAGAAGAAAGAGAAATGATTCCATTTTGCCAAACCAACTATTTGAGTAAAGTTGGGATCATTCCTTGGTCTCCACTTGCTAGAGGGGTTTTGGCCCGTTCACTTGGCGCTGTTTCCAAAAACTCCAGAGAGAAGTTAGATCAGGAGCGATTCAAAATATTGGGGTTGGACGCTTTATCGGAGGCTGACCAAGAAATTATTCAAAGAGTTGAAAAAGTTGCCAAAGACCACAATGTGAGTATGGCTGTTGTTGCTACAGCTTGGGTTATAGGAAAAGGTTTTAATCCAATTGTTGGACTTTCCTCTGTTAAAAGAGTTGATGATATTTTGCAAGCATTAAAATTCAAATTAACCAAGGAAGAAGAAAAGTTTTTGGAAGAGCCATATGTTCCTAAGAATGTCACTGCATAAGTAATTTGCTTTGTAAATCATAGTCTATGTGTTTGAATAGAGTATGTAGACCAGGGGTTGGCTTACAACAGCTCTATATATAGAATCCTATAGAATTTTTAAAAGATTTTTTTTTTCTGATTTCTCCAAGCCCCTGGTGATTGAGAAAATTTCTCCAGCAAAAATTGCTTGCAACAATTTGCTTTTTTTTTGCATAATTACTACCATCAGCAGCTTACATATCTGTATTATTCAAAAATGTTATCAAGAGTTGCTAGATGCTCAAGAACTTTAAACCAAGTAACCAGAAATGGCCAAAGCGGTTTATTTTCAGCTGTATTGAGAACTTCTATTCGTCAAAACTCAACCGACTCACCAGCATCAAACAATGCTAATGAAATTTATACCAAACTTTCTGATACCAAGGATCCTCAACGCAACCAATTTTTCCAATATACTTGGGGATCTTGGTTGACTAATGACAAGTCCAAAAAGAAACAGAGAGAAACTACATTTTCTATTGAAGGGTTGACCTTATTTATCGATAGAATCAATCAATTGGAATCAAAACTCGCCCAACCAAAAAGTTTGGAAGGTGCATTTGTGTTGGCTAACAATAAGGAATTATTAGGCTCAACTAAGGACAAAGTTATTGTCAGATCAATTGCCTCGATACATGAGGGTAAACATCACCGTGTTTACAAAATCACTTTGAACACCGGTAAAGAATTGGTCTTACGTATTCCTTATAAATTGGACTCCGATGTCGCAATTGCTTCTAAATTGAAAAGTGAAGTAGCAACTACAGATTTTTTAAAATTGAAATTAGGTTTGAATGTACCAAGAGTTTTGGCATACGGTGTGGATTCCAATAACGAAATCAAGAGTCCATTTATTTTACAAGAATTTATTTCTGGAGAATTGTTAATGAAAAAATGGCATCCATTGTTGCCAGATTCCGAGGAAACCAACAAACGCTTACATGAAGTAATTGATCCAATTGCCCAGTTTCAAAACAAAATACTAAGTGTGACATTTAATAAATTCGGATCATTGTATTTCCATGATGATGTTGAAGGTTCCTTGCAAAATGATGTACCTTATGAAGGTGAAACTGATTCGGCATTATCAAATCGTTGGAGAATTGGACCAAGTGTTGAAAGACAATTTACCAGAAATAAGAACAAGTTGCAACAATCCATTATTGACCAATACAATGGTCCTTGGGATGCTTCAAACCCAACTGCGGTGTTAGAATCAGTGGCTGATATTGAGTTGGAAAATGCAAAAAGCAAACTCTCTTTGATCAACGCTGATGCTGGAGCTAATGAGAATGATAGAGCTTTGATCACTAAACAAATTAAAACTTTTGAAAACTTGAAGAAAATTTCTCCACAATTGATTAACGATAAATCAAAATCAATCATGAATGTTGAAGTGTTATTCAAACCAAGATTGTACATACCAGATTTAGATCCTTTGAATGTTATCCAGCACTCGGATACCGAAAACTATTTCATTGATTTCGAAGGTTCCACCATCAAGCCATTTATTTTGACTAGTTACCCAAAATTTGTTGCTTATCAAGGCGCTAAAATCTACAATTTAGAAGAAGACGTTCCGGGATACAAAGAGATGGAAGAATTGGAAAAACAACAATACGAGTTTATGTATTATAAGACCAGAAATGAAAGAATGTGGGAATTTGAATTGAATAAATATAGACATGATTTGATTGCTATTGCTTCTCCTCACATTAAGGTTTTGAAAAGTCCATATTTACAAGCCTTGGATGTGAAGAACGGCAAAGATTATTTGTATGTTGAAGGGTCCATTGTCCAATTACAAGCCATGTGGGAAGCCTATGTCGCCAACGAACTTGTCAATTCCAAGGACACTAAATTCCCAATAGAATATACAGCTGAATATTTGGATCAACATCAGCAGGAATTGAGTGATTACCAATTGGAAACCGTGTCCAGTCCATTTTCAGCAACTGGAGGTTGGATCCCGCAAGATATGTTTGACACTTTAAAAGCACAGGGTATTCTTGTTGAGACCAAGGATGGTAATTATAAAGTTGAAACCGAAAAGGTGTTAGAAAACCCACCTGCCCAACCTGAAGAAAAATAAACACCCAGTATAATAGCTTGTATATATTGTTATTTTTTTCTCTTGACATTCCGTTTATTTATAAATACTTTCTAGCCAACTGTTTGATTTTCAAATCGAAATCTGGGGATACAATCGCATCATCGACATTGTAGAAAGGGTTCATTAAACACTTTGTATATAACTCATTAACTTCTTGGAAAAACTGTTTGATTGTGCTTTCCTCCTTTGAGTTGTAACAAAGAATAAATTTAACTTGACTTTGTAGAACATATGCATTTATAGATAAGCCATAGAATTGATCTATTTTGCCCAAGTTCAATACATTAGTGGTGAATGCTTGGTCATCAATAAGATCTAAAGATGAGTTGGCAATAAACGGGAGTAATTCTTTCGTTGATTGGGGGAATTGCGATTTTCCTGGCACATTATCAGTTGTGGAAATGTTGGCACTTTTAAACGAAGAAAATTCTAATTCATACAAAGGATTATCTTTAGTTCCAATAATGGAGAAATAATAAGATGAAGACATTTATTTGAATTTTTAATAGAAGGAAACAGAAATAGGAGGTTTTCAAAGGTTTCTATAGTTTCTCTGCTTCTTTTGTTAAGTAAAACGGCGAGGAAACTTGTACAACAACAGTTACAGATCAGGCAAAGAAAAAAAAAATTCAACCCACAGGGTCAGTTAAGTTAGTTGTCTGGATAAATTGGCAACACTAACAAAAAAAATTCTGGTCGTGTGAAACACAGATGTAAGAATGGTCTGAGGTTGTTTTTATTTTCGCTGAATTGGTACATAGACAACTCACACATTTAAGTCGCATGGTATGAATGCATAAAAGTAAGTAATGGAACTGGCTCCCTCGCTCGCTCGCTCACTCGTTCTATTGTCAGATAAACAAGAGAAAGGAAAAAAAATAAAAAGGAAACAAAAGGGCAAAAACAAAAAAAAAAAGAATCAGGAGTCAGGAGGCATATAACATCTACATATCGTATCATATTAAATTAAATTAAAATATAAGCTCATTAGGCTTGGTTTATTTATACTTTAAGACTAAATCTGATTGGTAACCTTGAAATTTTCCTTGAATCCCTTTGAGAAAGTTAAAAAAAAAAGAATTAGATAAAATTTACTCATTTTCAAAGAACAAAACAATACTTAGTTTTTAGCCATACATACAAATAAATCACAGGGACAATGCTGATTACCTTAAATTCCCTGGCTCAACAGAATGGTAATTTATGGGACCCAATAAAGCCCAACTTTATATTTTCGTCCAACATTTCTAGCAAGATCTACAATCTAATACATGCTCCGAGAAAGGGAAATCAATCTCCATACGTGATAAAGATAAATATTCAACTAAACAATTTGGTATCAAGAAACAAATCTATGAAGTTGTCTGATTTGCAAGACTTGATAAACATCCATTCCAATAAACACTATATCTTGCGTATTTTAAAACAGGAGAGTTGGGAATACAAACCATCAGAAGAAATATTCATTGTAACCGTGAAATTAATCCTACTAGACTGTTCAAAAGAAGCTATCGAATTTGAGCAGAATGAAAGCTATACAATATTGAAGCAATGCCAATTTATGGATGAAATTGAATCTTATATTAAAAAGATATACCTCAAGTACTCAGAAGAGGAATATCTGGCCTATGATATTAGTGATTCCACTATAGAGTGCAGTGAAAGTGAAGATAACGGTGAATTATTCGGCAGATATCTTGAACCGCTAAAATCAAATGATACTTTGATTGATGAATTCAAAAAGATATTCCATGACATAAGTGATGAAGAGAAATCATTCAAGCATAATCATGATTTTATTGAGAATATAAGCAATTTAAGACACAATGACGATGACGACGAAGATATTGTTGAAGAAGAACTGCCAAATATTGACGTTAAAGAAAAAAATTCTTCACTTTCACCTGAAACACCATTTATGGCCAAACCAGAAAATGGTGCATTACGTTTGGATGACTTGATTGAAGTTAGTTGTGAAAACGAAGATGATTTCGAACTTCAAAATATCCCAAATCCATCTCTAGAGTTGCCAGCTTCACCATCAAAACATGGATTTGCTGAAGATGATGAAGTCATCAAGATTTCCAGACAGCTGCCATTCCATTCCCCAACCAAAGCAAGAAGAGCAAATGATTTATCTCGAAGGACCTCAAATACTTCATTCTCGATGATTAGTGATGAAAGATATGGTCTAGAGTATGCTTACAATTCCCATAACGAAGACGTGCCTTCATTTATTAAAGAAAATAAAAAATTCAAATTTATTAAAGTTGGCAAAGTTCAAAAATTTGTCAATCTTTTCGAAGAACAGAAAAACCAAAAGGAACCTGTTACTTCTTCTCGGCCCAGCAGTAGAATTGCTAGCAGAGTTACTAGTAGAACTGCAAGCAGAACCGCTAGCAGAACAGTTTCTAGATCTGCTAGCATGGAAAGAGTTATCTAACCAATTATCACTTGGGCACACCCTCCCCCATTTCCTCTCACCACGATGTAATCTTATGTACTATACGTAGGCAAAAACCCAAAATTTGAAACGTAGTTTATGAAATGTATAATTATTGTTGTTATTATTACTCGTCGTATTTTTCATTTCGATAAATGTTGTAATTCTTAATTTAGTTATTCTTTGTTCATGTCAGTTTCAAATTCAGCGATTTTATCAGTTAACAAATTAAATTGTGTAAACATGATATCTATTTCCTCTTGTTTCCATTCAAATTTCTCTTGTGTCACTTTGATGCTATTTAATACCCAAATTTCTTTAAGATTACGTGAAATACTAATTAAATCTTGACATAATCGGATAATTTGAATACAATTATTTTCCATAGCCAAACTTTCCATCGATAATATCTCAGTGGTTTTATTTGCATCTTGTAGGTTCTCAAATATATTGGTAAATTTTACTATTATTGTCTCAATTATAGAATCAATTTTTTGCAACAATGATATTGACTTGGGTTGCATATTGTGGATGTATAACGTTGGCTAAATGCTGTGTTGGTAAGATTGTTTATGGGTGGAATCAGAGAAAGTATTTCTTTTTTTTTTTTGGTTAGAGTTTTTCGTTTTGAGGGTGTTCAAGAATTTGTCCCACCCAGATCAAATATCAAGATTGCAAAATATTATCATTTTTTAATTAACAACACCAACATACACACACACACACAACTACCAAACTATAAACTTTAGTATTCTGAAAATCAATTTCACAATATATCTCAAAAATTTATAAATGTTCACCACAATCCATATTACTCTCAACAAAACAACAATAATGTTCTCAAGACACGAATACAAAATCTTGTAAATCAAACCAACATTGTGAGAATGTTCACCTTTTCTTTTCAGTATAGCCTTTTTAAAGATATTCTTATTCAATGAGAAATCCAATTGATCTAGTTTCTCAGTAATCTTTCTCAAATCAAGAGACAAAGAAGCATTAATTTCTGAGATAGATCTATCACTAGAACTTAATAACGTATCAATCTTGACCGAATATACATCATTCACCATATGAATGACTGATTTTATCTCTTCCATAAATCCAAGATACAATTGTTCATAAGCAGGTAAATGTTCATCATTGATTTGCGACATGCATAATAAAATCTCGTACACCGACTTTTTTGTAATATGTTGAACTTTCCCATCTACACGTTCCAAATACCGAGGATATGTCATTGTTAAATAGTTGGTTCGCAAGTTCATGAATTGATGGAAATATTCCAAGTTTGCAACTATGTTTTGAAATTCCATTTCCCGTTCATCGAAAATCACAGCACATTTGACTTGATCTATTTCTTCTATTTTGTCACGATTGGTTATCTCGTTATCAGTATCTTCTTCTTCAAGAATTACTCCATCAGGGTCAGAGCTAGAACGATTGTGTGAATGTGAGCTCGTGCTTTCTCTTTTCTCAAAGGGTAAAAACTCAACTTCTTTAATGGAAGGTTTGATATCATCCTTGTCTTCATCGTCAAAAAATGTACCTTTTATGTTTGGAGCAGGACTAGTTGGTTCAATATTAATTTTTGGCAATGAAACTTCTGATGCTGGTAAATCAAGCTCATCGTCTTCTGGCGTGAGTGGTGGAAGTTTTTTGAACATTTGCCTTGCCAAGGGGTCTGCTACTGTCCCACTCCTTGTTGTATCTGTCGGAACAATCTCATTTACCACATTAGATGAGCTGGAAGAATCGCCTGCATTCCCATTACCAGTAGACCCAGGTCCACCAATATAAAACTTTTTCATTTTCTTTCTAATCTTTCTTTTATGAGGTGATTTCGAACGTGTAATACGAAATTTATGAAAATCACTATCTGAACTCGAGCCTTCATTGGAAGGTACCCCATTGTGATTTCTGGATTCAATGGCAATATCAATACCTGATTCTTCTTCTTCGTCCTGGTCTTCTTCGTTTTCTGTTGTCTTGTGTGAGGCTTCAATTTCACCATGCTTTCCATGATGCTTATGATTCCTTAACACAAATAATTTGCTTTTATCTTTTTCAGAATATTCAGGCGTCTGAGCATGGTTTGGGAACCACAAATTCCCCTTTGCATCTCTGAGTTCATGCCAATAGTTCACTCGCCAGCGAGAATCTCCCACAAACTCATTCAAATCAATGGCCCACATCATTTTCCAATGTTTCTTTCTGTGACCAGGTATAGCACTGTTTTCATGTTTGTGATGTGCATTATGTTTACTAAACACGTTACATGCCAAGGGAATGGTTTGCATGGATATTATTGCCTGTGGATGTTCATTGTATTTATTTCTCAATTTTCGATTTCTTAGAATTTGTAGTGGATTGTAAACCCCCTCAACTCCTGGATGTTCATTATTATCTTGATGATTCTCGGCCCACTCGTAAATTCTTTGGATGTATAAATACTTGACTGCAAGGGTGGTTTTGACTTTCTCTGCTCTGATTAGGGTCCCACGCGAAATCTTTATTTTTGATGCAATGCTCCCATCACCTGTCTTGCCTGATATGTCGGTTTTCTGATCAATAACATTGTATTCAGCATTTAGTAGTTTCCGTGTATCTAGAAAAATAGACGTCAACTCGCCAGCTTTTTTCAATTCTTCTTTTGAAATTTGTGTTTTTGTAAAGTCTTTTGAACTTTCTCGTTGTCGGGTAGGCACTCGTGGTATATACGAGGGTGTTTCTTCACCTGTCAAGTTAAATGTGTTGCTAAAATCTAAATTGAAATCATTAAACGATTTGTGTTTTCTTTCGCCACCGCTATTTCTATTGATTGCTTTGGTTTTAGGGATCTTTGATTTGGGCAGTTCTGATTCTGATTTGGCGGGAGACGACGATGATGTTATATTATTTGCCTCAGTACTTTCAAGTTGAGCTAATCGTAATTGTGATGATACCACTCGTTTGTTTTTAGTTGATTCAGTGGTGCTAGGCAATGAAACGTTCCTCGACATCTAAGTAGATAATATGACAAAGCCTCGTGCCTAATGAAAACTAATTGGATCAAATAATAGTAAACGTTTATGCTGTCTGGTGTAACGAAATATTGGGAACTTTTATCTATCTTCTTTTGTTCTATTCTAAAAAAATTGGAAGTATTAAAAAAAATTATCTTAATCACTGTTGCACATTCAAGTTTTTAACATTTGAAAAGCTCTTGTAAATGTTGGTGTAATAGATTAATGTTGTTGAGTAATAAACTATTTGTTGGTGACAATACTACCCACAACTTGGCGCATTGTTAGGTACAATAATTCTGCAAACAAATTTTCAGAGACGGCCGTTTTGTGTATCTTATATTATCGCCTAGTAGTGAGAAGAAGATGAAACTATGAGGGCGAAAGAAAAAAAAATTTATAAACGAACGACAGACCCGAGATAAAACTTTGTTCACGGTAACCCCCTAATCCTTGTTTGTTCATTAATCAGAGATGTCAATTAAATTTGTTAAGTCATCTAAAGATTTTGAAGGTTATTTGAAAAACAACACTCATCTCGTATTGAATTTCACTGCCTCTTGGTGTGGTCCTTGTCAAGCAATCAAACCTGTAATTGATCAAGCTTACGGACAATTTCAAAATGTTGAAATTGTGAGAATTGATTTAGATAGTCAACGTGAGTTAGCATCGAAATACAACATTACATCTGTTCCTACATTTGTGTTTCTCGAAACAGGGAAAGAAGTTGACCGTATCCAGGGTGCCAATCCTCAAGCATTGATTACGAAGTTGCAAGAGTTTAACACTAAAGCAAACGGACAAAAGAGAAGAGGCAATGGTACGGCTAGTGAAGATTTGATTACTCAAAATAGTAGTCTAAAAGATATAAAACCATTGATTCCTAAAAACTTTGAAATATTGAATGCCACTATAGATTATAGTGGATACGAAGTTTTAAACTGTTTACCATTGTACAAAGACTCGAAAACAAAGCATGTTGTAAGCTTGGATAATACAGATAAATCCGCAGTTATATCAGATTCAGATTCTCAATTGCTTTTTTATATTCCCTTCTTGAACATTTCCAAAATTTATTCGATTTTGGTAAAAGTGAAATCTACTAAAACGTACAAAGAAGTTGACGAAAGTGCATTGGATGTCGACAGTGACGACTTGGATGAAATTCAACCACCTAATTTAATTAAAGTGTGGTGCAACACTCAATCCATCTTATCTTTTGATGAAGCTAGTGCTGATACAAGTGCTCCACATATTGAAAAAGTATCCACTAACGATGAAGAGCAATGGTTGGATATTAAATTCAAATTTGTTAGGTTCCAGAATGTTCAAAATTTGACTATTTTCGTTGATGGTGAAGACGAAGATTATCACACAGTTATTGAGAAAATAGTCATTGTCGGTGTCAATGGCGAAAGTAAAGAGCAAGGAAAGATAAATCAAATAGATGATGAATAGACAAAGTAGGTTAAAGATATAAGAAACTTAAATAATGTGTTTCTTTTGTATAACTCTCATGCCGTATATCCCGGTTAAACCCCATTGATGGCGTGTTTCCACGGAATTAGCTTTTGCAGATGTGGATTGTTCCCATTTTTACAACCCGCAGCGGGTGGTGCTGGTGGTAGTGGCGCTTGCTGCGACAAATGTCGTCCGTCCATAGTTTCAACGACAAAAATAAAACCTCTCATAGTTAAAATTTGTAAGTCTGCCAGTGCCTCAAGCAAGTTTTTCTTTTTGTTTTTTTTTCCGTTGAAAGTTTTCATTTCATTTCTGTTACACCAAAATATCATTTTAGTTCTCTCATGTACTTTATTGTTCAATCATCATCTTCACAGGTTTAATAAATTTGTGAATTTTTGCTTATTACTTGCCCTCCTTCTCCTGAGCTCCACTTGATTACTTTTTTTATTTTTTCTTTTCTATTATATTTAAATTTCTCCTTACTTTCATTACAACTATTCTTTTTGGAAAAACATACTTATACAGATACTTGTTAATAATCTATTCAGTATTGGTTTTGGAAAAAAAATAATTAAAAATTATTATTCTTACATTCAACAGGTTCCCCATTTGTTCAATTAGTTGGAATTTTTTTTTAAAGGAAAAATTTTCAGGAAATTACATATAAAGACCATTTATTTTTTTTCTTTTCTTTTTCCCACTTTGCCTTTGGCCCTTTTAGCAGCAACCAATAATCATGAACTTTCTAATTAGAAACACTATTATTGGTCAGACATGCAATTCCAAACAAATATTCTACAAGCATGCTAGAACGTTGGCTATCAAATCGTCATTGACCAGTTCTATAAGATATCCCTTGCAGCCAAGTTTACACAACAATCTCAATGCCAACACAATCAATTTCCCGTTGGTGAAATCGTTCATAAGACACAACTCAAGCAAACCGCAGAAGTCATTACTGCTGCCTGAACAAATAAAGGAAAAAGCATTAGAGACGCTAGAAAAATCACCAGCTACTGAATTAGTACACAAGACAGCAGAGGAACCAAAAAAATCTATTTGGGAAAAAGTCAAGCATGAGGCAAAGCATTATTGGGACGGTACAAAATTGTTGGGATATGAAGTCAAAGTGTCAACTAAGTTATTGCTCAAATTGATGGCAGGTTATGAATTATCACGTAGAGAATCGAATCAGTTGCAAAGAACAATTGTTGATGTTGTCAGATTAGTCCCATTCGCCATGTTTGTTATTATACCATTTGCAGAATTATTGTTGCCTATTGCCTTGAAGATATTTCCAAACTTGTTGCCTTCAACGTATGAGTCTACTGTTGACAGACAGAAGAAATTGGCTAAATTGAAGAAAACCAGAAAGGCTGCTTCTGAGTTTATTAAAAATACTATGGCTGAGAGTGGCGGTTTGAAATTACTGAAAAAAATCACTGACCAAGAAAGAGAAAATTTTGTGCAATTTTTCCACTGTATTTCCATGGGTAAGAACCCAGATCGTCAGCAATTGATTCAAGTTGCAAGATTATTTAAGAACGATCAAGTTTTGGATAACTTGTCTCGTCCTCAATTGGTTGCCATGTGTAATTATATGAACTTGAGACCTTTTGGTACTGATTCGATTTTAAGATACCAAATTAGACATCGTTTGTTGAACATTATCAAAGACGATAAGGTTATTGATTACGAAGGGGTCGACAGTTTGTCTATACTTGAATTGCAATTGGCATGTCTGCAGCGTGGTATCAAAACAAGTGATAAGTCTCCTGCTAGATTGAGAGATGATTTGGAAACATGGTTGGACTTACGTTTGAGACAGAAAATCCCAAGTACCTTGTTAATTTTGTCTAGTGCATACACGTATGGAGATAAAGGGAATTCCATTGAGTCATATTACGATGCATTATTGGCTGTGTTGTCCTCTATTCCTGACGAAGTGTATAATGTTGCCAAATTGGAATTATCTGACGACTCTAAATTGAAATTGAACATTTTGAAAGAACAAGAAGAAATGATTGAAGAAGAAAATGAAAGAGAAAAGGACACTGTTACTAAAGTTAAAGATAAGATCAAATTAGATGATTATGAAGAGACTGCAAGTGAGGGAATAAAAATTGAGGCTGATGATCCTGTAGAAGGTAAAAATGGCAATGAAACACAAAAGAAAGAAGAACTGTCAAGTACCAAGGAATCCAACCAAGATAAAGTATCGACATCCAAAGAACCAACTAAGAAGGAAGAAGTTAAGGTTTAAAAAAGATGAACTAGAATTATGATTTGACACGATGTTGTAAGATTTTAGAAACGAAACCAAACCAAGCCAATAAACAAAAACAAAAAAAATACTCATCAAAACTTTTATCTGTTTATAGAGAATACGATTTTATATATACACATATATTTATATTCATTTATTATTTATTTTATTTAGTACTAGTCCTAGTTCTTACCAGTAGATCCAAAACCACCTTCACCACGTTCAGTATTATCTAATTCTTCAAGTGAAATTTCTTTGATATCAGCATTGACGATTTGTTCCAATACCAATTGAGCAATTCTATCACCTTCTTTAATTTCGAAATCTTTTTCACTATGGTTAAATAAGACTACTTTCACTTCACCACGATAATCAGCATCAATGACGCCAGCACCAGTTGAAATACCATGTTTCACGGCCAATCCTGAACGTGGAGCAACACGACCATAAGTACCTATTGGGACAATTATGGAAATGTCGGTAGAAACTAATCCTTGGCCATGAGCTGGAATAGTGGCTGCTTCAGCGGAATATAAATCATAGCCAGCAGCAAGTGCTGATCCTTTGGTTGGTACTTTACCCTTTGGTGAACGCAAGTACACTTTTAAAGATTGGGTTGATTCTAATTTTTGTTTCTTAAGGGATTGGTCTTCTGAAGTCATAGTTGAGTAATTGTTTATTAGGTATAATGTTGAAAGAAAGAAAGCAACTAGATATTAATGAAGATCTATATTTTTTTTTCATTCTTTTTTCTTTTCCAGTTGCTTGGTTTTTTTCGTGTTTCTGTAGTAGAATTTGTAGACGCGTCTGAAATAGAGCAAAGCCCTATTGTATTATAAACATATAGTAATTGAAATCAGCCACAGCCTGTTGGGCCGTAACTACATGGCAAACTCACATGAACCATAAAGTACTTAGTAAAGAATTCTAAATTCAACTATGAAATCTGTAAAATATATGCACCTCTTTTTCCATGAAGAGTCAGTTCAAAACTAGTCTGTTACCTCGCCTCTTTCAATTAACCAAACCTTGTATTATCAATACGCATAAGCATCAGATTTGAAACATTCAAATAGTCGTATTTTCAAAACTGTGGGAACTCCATCGGCATCAGTTACCACACTCTGGTCATCTATACCACTTGTACTGTCGGCATTGGTTCTTATTATGTACACCTCTTTCTCATTTAAACGTCGATCCAAGTGAAATGCATCACTTTGCTTATAAATGCATTGGTACAATGCCAATTGTAGAAACAAAATCAATACATCAGTGAAGATCAATTGAAACAATCCCAACTCGAACAATTTCAACCAATATGGGGTAGATTTATCAATTACAGGAGTTTCTTCACCAATGAATGAAATAAACCACCAAGTTCCATGATTTAGTTTCTGTAATTGTTGAGTATCGACTAAATACATCACCCATGTTGCAACAAATAATGTATGATACAAAATCACAAGAATAGTCTTTATATACAACAAGTAACAGTATTTATGTATGAAAGTTTCATATATTCTTTCTCTGGTATCTTGATTATCTTCGTTTGATAAAAATGATAACAAATTGGGCACTTGGCTATTCTGTGTCACAATCTTTGAATTCAATAATATTTGCAATACCAAATGAAGTACCAAGGGGATCAAACAAGCAGAATGGCAAAATTTTACAAATTGATAAAAAATTATAATATAAACTAAAGCGTCAATTTGTGTTAGAATATCAAATTGATATTTTGTCTTGTTGTGTATTAGTTGATTATTGTTGAATTGGAAGTTTTGTTGTGATTCTATGAGTTCAGTTGCTGTGCTTGAAACTGTTGAATAGGTGGTGTTTGCTGGTGCAGACGGTATTTCATCATCAATAGGAAATGTCCCCGGTAGATTAAATCTAGTTGTCATTTTTATATTGATGTACTAGATTGTCGTTGTGTGTGGAATTTGCCATTGGTTTTTTTATTAGGAGTGGGTAGTATTTTTTTGTGGTTGTTTCCAACATTTATCAACAAAATTGGTCAAAAATATAGAGCCAAAAAAAAACTTACAGATAATACAACTCTCTATACACTAAATCGTTCTACATTTATCTTGTTTTTTTATTTTCCTTATGTTTATTTAAATTTTAATACTTTTCTTCCCTTTGAAAACCTATAGAAGTCATTAAAAACAAATTATTCACATAAATAGTGAAATCAAAATGAAGAAACTACATATACATTTATACGCAAAAAAGAACCACGACACAGTCAAAAGATGAAGAATACAAATTAAAAAAAGAAGAAAGTTACATAACTTCTCTAAGCAAATAAAGCACCAATATCAGCTGGCATTTCTTCGATTTGAGTAGAGTAGAATTTTTCAATTTCTCTCATCATACCAACATCTCTGTCAGTGACAAAGTTGATGGCAACCCCCTTTCTACCGAAACGACCACCTCTACCAATTCTATGAATGTAGTTTTCCTTGTTGGCTGGCAAATCGTAGTTGATAACTAAAGAAACTTGTTGGACATCAATACCTCTAGCTAACAAATCAGTAGAGATCAAGATTCTTGAAGAACCAGATCTGAATTCTTTCATAATGGTGTCTCTTTCGGCTTGTGGCAAATCAGCGTGGATGGCAGAGACAGTAAAGTGTTGTTCTCTCAATTTGTTGGTTAAAAATTCAACCTTGGATCTAGTGTTACAGAAAATGACGGCTTGGGTGACAGAAATAGAATCGTACAAATCACACAAACAATCGAATTTGTAATCTTCTAATTCAACATTAATATAGAATTGTTTGATACCTTCCAAAGTCAATTCATCTTTTTTGACTAAGATTCTGACTGGGTTGTTCATGAATTTGGTGGTGACTTCCAAAACGTCTTGTGGCATGGTGGCAGATAATAAGACAATTTGGGTGGTTTCTGGTAATAATCTGAAAATGTTGTAAATTTGTTCTTTAAATCCACTTGATAACATTTCATCAGCTTCATCCAAAATGAACATCTTGACTTTATCGGTTTTGAAATATCTTCTTTCAATCATGTCTAAGACTCTACCTGGAGTACCAACGACAATTTGAACACCAGATCTGAAAGCTTCAATATCGTCACTCATTGAGGTACCACCAATAGAAGCATGGACAGTAACCTTCAAGTACAAACCAATAGCAGTGATAACATTCTTGATTTGCAAAGCCAATTCTCTGGTTGGGGCCAAGATTAAAGCTTGAGTGGCTTTTTCATTTTCATTGATTCTTTGTAATGCAGAAATGGTAAAGGTAGCGGTTTTACCAGTACCGGATTGAGCTTGAGCCAAAACATCTCTACCTTCAGTGATTGGCAAGATGGCTCTTTGTTGAATAGCGGATGGAGTTTCATACCCGTAACCAAAAATACCTCTAACAATGTTTGGTTTCAAGTTTAAATCGTCGAACTTGTAGACGACGTTATCGTAATTGGTTTCAATTAAACCAGAGTCGATTTCAGTAATACCTTCGGATGCCATGATTAGGTGTTTGTTGTTAATATAAGATCAAGACAAAATAAAAAAAAGGAAGAAATGAAAGGAGAAAAATTTTTTTTTTTTCCTTTACTTTAATAAAAGTGTAGTTTAGTGAAAATATGAGTAGATGAGACATTGTAAGGGAAAAAAAAATATCATTACTGGCAAAGAAAATTTTTCAATTTAGTGGTATTTTGAGGAGCGGCGCACGACTTGATGGTTGATTTAGCAACGACGAAGGGAGATCACCAAAAAAACGAAAAAACCAATGATCTCCTTAGTTGAAGTTCTCGCCCTACAGAAACATTGCTGCAAATATGAATGATCAAATTATTCTTCATTCCTAGACAGTGGCAATTTTACATTCTAATACCGGTTTATAATGTATTAGTAATAACAAAAAGTCATTTATTAAAAAATAAAGATGATCTTTAAACTTTCTTCTTTCGAATAGAAAACTAAATAAAGTATAGTTCGTAGAGTGAAAGTGCACAGACATATAAACAAAACAAACAAAATGATCTTGACACATCAGCATGGGTCATGACATAAAGCTAGCTATTTTCTTTTGAGGAATGACCATATAAAAACAGTGACATACTGAATAATGAATTTAAGGTGACTGATAGCTGAAATTAACGATTAATCAAAAAAACGGAAACGAAAATGATAATGAATATAAAAAACAACGTAACCAAAAAACAAGGCAAGACAAGACAAGGCAACGCTGTAATGCAAAATGCAATATTAAGGTAATTACTACGGAAATCTTTTCTGATATTTTCTTTCATATACTATTGATTCTTATGAATTTTAATCAAACACTCTTTCAGCAACCACTTTACCACTTTCTCTAAATTCCCAGGGGAACAATTTTGGTACCACTTCTTCTTCCTCTTCCTCCAAAATATCATCCTCAGAAATCTCTCCATCTATTTCCTCATTATCTTCTGTGTAAATCTCTTCAAAAGCAGACTCCTCAATGGCCCCTTCTTTTGAAAGCTTGTCGTTCATTAAATTGAAAGCAGTGACATCAGTAGCTAATTCAGAAGCACTAGTTGGCTCAACTTCTGCTTCAGTATCTGGTTTGTTGGAAATATTTATTTTTTCCACCTCTTGTAAAATGTGAGTTGGGAAGTAATCATCAGCGGTATCGAATACTCTTTCAGGCTCAACAAATTTATGGCCATACAATTCAGGTCTTTCGGGTGGTATATTCAGAGGAGTATGCTCAGGTGCATGGTCATGTTCTTGGTGTTCAAATGGCGATATGTGCAATTCATTGTTAGGTGGTTGGACATCCTTTTCCAAATTATATTGATCATTTTTTTGGATCTCCTCTTGATGATAGGGTTCAATATGGTGTTGAGTATCATGAACGCCTTCGTGTTCTTCAGGTGGATGGTGGTAATGAGTTGAGCTGTCCCATTCTTTGGCAAACGATTTAGGAACTTTTTCAAGAAAATCGTGTGTTTCTTCTTCTTTTACATCTTCTCGTTTTGGTGGTGGTTCCTTTGTGGGATCCCACATGGCATCGATGCTAGGTTGAATTCGGTCCTCAAAGCGTTGATAATTTGCTGGATCAAGTAACACGTGTGGATCAGAGGTATCAAGTGGTGGTTCTGGAGCCGGTTCAGCTTTTACTTCGCAAATCTCAGTTGGTTCTTCTTTGGGATACTCTTGTCTAGATGGCTCTGGTGTATAGTCAGTTTGTGGCTCTTTTTCTAAAGATTTCTCCCCATATACCACATCAAATAACGATTTTTCACCAAACTCTTCAATCCAAGCTTTCCACCAATCTCTATGCACCCCTGACACATTTGAACTCAGTCTCCAAGGCTTATATTTTCCAATAAAATGAACTACCTTGACTTGAGTGGTCTTATAGTTGATATACAGCAAGGCAGTAGAGTGATAGCGTCCTATAGTGTCAAACGTACTCTCCCACAATTCTTTATCATGTTTTGGCTGTTCTGCTCCTTGATCAACTAATTCGGCTTCTGCTTGTGGGTTTTCTAAAAGCAGCGGTTGTCCTGGTGGGTTTTGAAAGTGTTTCAATGCAGGCAAATACTGGTATTCGGCAGATGGAGTCACATTATACAAAAATGGTATCTTGATCCAATTAGAGTCTTGGGTATAACTAACAGTTTCCAAATCAACTGTAGCATCATGTTTCGTCAATAAAGCTTGAACCCAATCAGGTTGGGCATTGAAATATTGATTTAATAAACCTTGATCAGCACCATCAAAAGATACATTAGGGTTTATAACTGACTCTTGCACCAATGCTGCTAGATTTGTATAGTCATCCAAATTAGGTCTCAAGGCAAATACACCCGAATTGAAAATATCAGGAAACCCGCTATCCAGTGCTGCCAAAATTTTGAACTTGGGAAAATCCAATGCCAACAAGTCCAAAACAGTGCCGCCATTAGCTGCATCTGGAATTATCGGTAAAGTGTCCGAATCCAAATATAAAATTTTTTCATACTGAATCAAAGACCATAGTTCAACCTTGGTAAACGTCTTGTCCAATTCCGGTCTCTTCAAATCATAAGTCAATTTTTCAACAATAGTAGACTTTAAGGGGGACACATCAATTAAATCATCGTAATATCTAGATAACAATTGTAGTTGGTAGGAGGTAAACTTGGACTTATCAATTAGAATACCAAATTTCAAATCCGGATATTTTTGGTCCGATCGTAACACCAATTTCTTCAACACTGAACCCAATACTAATGCTCCAGCAAGATAGTCGCGATTGTACAATAAAGTGAAAACAGCGTTAGTCATCGGAGATACTTATTGTATAGATATGTGTGTGTATTTTTTTCTGGAAAACTGTGGGATAAATGGATATTTTGCAAAAGTGTGCTATTGAAATTAGATACAAAAATCAAACAAAAGGATTCTAATCAAAACAAAGGAAGTGTAGCAATTGCTAATGATAGATAGATAACAAAAAAAAAAAGAAACAACGACAGGGGAGAAATGAAACAGTAATGAACTGAATAACAGTAACAACAGTGAAAAGAAAAACAACCACCAAGAGAAAGAAAAAGTCAAGGAAAATGAGTCAAAATATGTGTTTGAATTTTCGGAAAGTGCCCTGAAGAACTTGCTCGAGGGATGGATATTAATGGCTAATTTAATTGGAAACTGGAAAGGAAGAAGAAAAAAAAAATAAAGTTACAAAAACCAAAGTAGGACAAAGGAAAACAATAATTAATCGAGGCAACTAAAGGAGGGGGGAAAGAGAGAGAGGAATAAAATAGGAAGATGGAGCAAAGTGGAGGCAGAGGAAGGGCCAAATTTAATAATTTCCTAGCCAAACTAGTTTCAAGTCGATGTTCTGTTGTTGCTAAACCTTTGTTAGCCTCTTCTTAGATGAATATAAATCTTACTCCGAAACACCCATGTCGCATTGTCGCGCCATCTTACCACCATCAAATTATCACCAGCAACACCCCCTCAATCTATTATCACCTGTGCATTCTTTCGAAAATTAGCTCATGTTTGTGTAATAAAGAATCTTACGCTAATTTTACAAATTAACCAACTCAAGACAAGATTATACTTTTTAGTAAAAGCTCAACAAAAAAAAATAAACAAAAAAGCTAATATAATAATATAACAACACATCTCAAAAAGATTGGGCTTGAAATCTGCAGATGATAGAAAACACACCAAGAATTTTGTACCAAAACACAATTTAATTGTTTTATGAAGGGATATAAGCTGCAGTGGGAGCGTATTTCGGTATTTAAGTTAGATCGCTCTTTGCAACACTGATTTGACTTTTGTTAAATCAGAGATTGTAGATCATCTTCTACCATGTATAAACCCCATTGATTACCTCTATCAAAGTGATAATAAGACTTTTAGGTCAATTCCGGATACATTCAATTTCCATGATGACAACGCCTGGAAAATTCAAAAATTGTTGAAAAATAATAATAAAAGCTAAATTATTATTATTAAAACTTGCATACATATTGTATGCTTGCACCATATTAAAGAATTTTAATCTGTATATATTGCTATACCGAATAGTGCCAGGTTTTTTGTATGCTATCGATATTACAAGCTGATAATGGAGAGAACCGGAGTTACAGTCAGATGACTACCAAACCACACCAAACAAAAACAAAGCTAAAAAAAGCGCATAGTTACACAAACTTGAACTATTTTTTTTCATCATTTGGCAAATTACAGAAACCTACTTTTACGCACAGACTCATACATTATTGCACACACACTTTCTCTATTGGTCTCGTATCTACACTAATTTGAGCACAACCAGCACCAGTAGTATTGGTGTTAATGATAAAAAGCTCTAGACTAGACAAATGAATGGGATCAAATGCTCTACAAATAGTACAGTGTTCAAGTTAAGAAGGTATTTGTTTAACTACAGCCATATTATCGTATTACCTTTCAAGGAAAGGTTCTCGTAAATCAAAATGGTGAACTACCCACTCAAACCAGACTTGTTTACACCATAGAGTACTTAAACCACAAGAGATGTTTGATTGTACTTTTGTAAATGCCAACTCGTTTGAAAACCATTTCTATTCTTTTTTTTTATTATGTTAAGACATTAAATATACACAGAAGAAAGATTAAAATTAATTTGCAATATAAAAAAAGTAATTTCTTAAAATACCCAATTATCAATTTTGTCTATTCTTCTATTCTCTTAACGAGAGTAAGACCAGACGTTCTTCAATAAACCGTCTTGTTGAGCCAATCTGTTTAATGAGTCATCAGCTTCACCTCTACCTCTAACGTAACCACTTAAAGCGTAAGTGATGTTTTCACCAGCAATAGCTCTACCGTCTTCATCAACTTTAGCAATTGAGATTTGAACAGAAGCGTGATCTTTGGCTTTAATAATTCTGTTGGTAGCAGAACATTTTCTTGGGACGTATAATTCAACCTAAACAAAGAGATGTTAGTAACTTAATTCCTTCACGAGGGTTTTAAACTTCCACCCTGTGTAAGTCTGGGATAAGTGTCTTATGTTACGCCTTTGAAGTTTTCTTTTCACGAAAATATATTAATCCTTAATTTCTTGAACTGTTGTCGTAGTTAAATTTCGATAATCAAATAAACATATCCTTTCTTGGTATTTTATCATATATCCATTATAAATTTTATCCTAGGACTCTTGACGATTTTGAAATGAACTTTTTTTAAAAATAGTTGATGATTTCTGATGATATTGATACATGCTGAACACTTTATCTAAATTTGCTGCCCTGGTTCCCATAAACACTCTTTTCTCACACAGTGTGACAATATTGATTTACATACTAATTGACCTTTATCGTTTTCCATCTTGCTTTAATTGTATGTAGATTGGTAATAATATCAAATGTATTGAAAACACCTATGAATTTTTTTCTGTGTTGATTCTTTTTTTTTCACGCTCACTATAGAAGAGTTGGCATACTAAGTGGAAGGAAAAAAAAAAAGAGCTGTGTGCAGTTACCATTTTCATCTTTGAGTTAATGGACACGCACATTAGGGCTATAGCCCTATTCCTACTTTTGACTCTACTTTTTTTTGCAACTAACAAGAAAGAACTCAGAAACTACTAAATTTATTAACAACATCCATAGTATACTATTAAAATCAATGTATATTATTTATTTTCTTTCAATGACAATACTGCAACAGTCTCAACGTGATGGGTTTGTGGGAAAAAATCAAACCCTTTGATACTTTCTACGTAATACTGATTACCATTAACAGTGCTGTTGATAAACCACTCGATATCTCTAGCTTGTGAATGAACGTTACAGCTGATATAGACAATTTTTGCTGGGTTATAGTCTGATAATTGATTCAAAAATACATCATCACAACCTTTTCTTGGTGGATCCAATATCACTGATGTTTGATTATTTGGAGTATCCATACTAGCAAAAATCTCCTCAGCTTTACCAACAATGAAATTAGCATTCTTGATATTGTTTTTTTCAGCGTTACGTTTAGCAAATCTGATGGAATCTGCCGAAATTTCGACACCAATCACTTTGGATACATTTGATGAACAGGTGATTGAAAATAAGCCCGACCCACAGTAAGCATCAACTAAATAGTTTGGTTGATCTTCAGAAAGCGATAAATTGGATCGCACATAATCTATGACAATAGGCAAAATCGAATTGTTATTTTGGAAAAATTCACCTGCAGAGAATTCAAAAATGTACCCATTAATATACTCTTGAACAATCTGTCTTGTTTGGGTCACACAAGTCTTGACCAATTTCGTATTATCCTCAAGTTCAACTTCTATTTTTGATACCTGACCATTTTCATCAACTGATCCTGGACCAATAACGGTGTCTTCTTGTAATACCTTTGTATCTTCTCTCAACAAAAATGTAGCACCTTTGGAATATTTAACGTATTCAGTATTAAATCTTCTACGTTCATTTGCTAACCCTTGATTAATTATTTTTGTTCCGATATTACATTCTTCAATATCAATGTTGGTTCCTTCAGGACCAAAATCAGATTTTCTCCAAGTAGGTCTACCTTTGGATGCAATTCCCAAATTTGGTGGGCACGGCAAATCTTTACCTGTCTTCTTATTAGGTATATAAAAATGAGGTGTCAATTTGGTACGGTAGTTATAAGTTAAAGGTGATTCTTGTGTAGGTAAAACTTCAGGTAATAACTTCTGTGACACCAATTTCGGAGCAAAATAATCATAGGCATTAATGATAGTTTGCTTTTTAATTGCTAATTGTTGTTGATACTCGATATTTTGGAATTGACACCCTGAACATTTACCAAAATAACGACAATTTATAAGTTCATTGTTTCTCATAGAAGTAGATTTTTCAATCGAAAGTAGATCTGCTTCCACATACATGGGGTGACTTTTATGGACTTTGATTGTGACAACGTCATTTGGTAAAGCAAATGGTATGAGGACAACTTGTTTTCTTTCTGGATCTACCAGAGGGATTATAGCAAGCGAGTCTCCATTAGATGTTAATGCTAATACTTTCACGTCCGAAATAATTCTATTGTTGTATTTTTCAAGAAGTTCAGGGTCATTGAGAATAGCAGACATATCGTTCATCACATCCTCTTTGGTTAAGTTATGTTTCTCCAATAATTCTTTAATTTCTAACTGCAAAACACCCAAGGGAGAAGTTTCATCAATGTCTTTGTTTTTGTATCTTCTTAATCTGGATCTCCTGCCTCGTCTTGGACGTTTGGAGCTATTTCCATCACATTGGTCTTCGATTGGTCTTTTTTTATCTTCTAACACTTCTGCCACCATTTTTTTCTACTACTCTTTTTCTTTGAACAAAAAAAAAAAAATACACTGATATTATTTAATTATTTAATGGGATGTAATTTAATAATACAAAATTTGAATTAACATCTATACAAGTGACAAGAGTGTATTATAAAAACATAAAACTCTTGACTGGGTGTGGGTGAATTTTTTTTTTCTACCTGATGATGATAGTACCCTAGGCGCGATGCGCCTGCCAAAAAAAAAATACACACTAAATGACTGCAGGAAAAAAAAAAAAACTCCAAATCGAAAATAATAGTAAGCATTTACATTTTTTCAGTCATTGGCTGGTTGATCTGGTCGCATCTTCAGTCAAATATCCGACACTAAAATGAAAACCACATACAGCAGTAATAGTACTAGCCAACTCACTATTTATGTTGGTGAATTGAACTTTTCAGGCATGTTTGAGCTTAACCACAGTAATGGTTTCCGCTTGATGACTCCATTTTTGTTATAGCTCCTGTGCATTTCTAATTCTTGAATCACTTCATCTTCTGTATACCCTTTACTGATCCCTATTTCAATAGCTTCATATATTTTTTTCCTTCTTAAAAACGTTCTCGACTCTGTTTCGTTTCTCCATTTAGTTCCATACTTGGTTTCTAAAGATTTCAAAGGAGGCTTGTTGTTTAACCCATGGGCGTATTCCTTCCAGATTTCTGCTAATGATTTAAGACTTCTTTCTAGTTTATATTGCGGTATATTTAATGGATTAACAGAAATTGTCATTTTTCCAGATTCGGATTGTTTCCGTTTCTTGGAAGTTCGCTTAGCACTTTCTGATGAACTACCCTCGTTTTGTTTGTCGTTTTCTAACTGCTCTATAGAGTCAATCTCGTCATCAAAGGAAAATCCTGAAGCTGTTTGTTGGTTTGGTGGCGGGCGCGTATGGTTTGGAGGTTGTCTCAATGCAGATGTCATCACAGTGCCGTTATCACGTTGTAACATAAATTGAGTTGGGTCATTATTTGTAGAAGAACCCAGATTTTGCCCTAGCTTATCATCACTAAGTAAAGGAGGCATAGGAAGAATGTATGAGTTTGGATATGTTGACGAAGATTGTGCAAGTGTCTGTCTTGACTGTTGCTGTACAGGTAATCTTCTTTGCAGCTGTAGCGTCGATTCTGGTTCATTGGCAGGAGTATCTTCCTGGGAGTTCTTCTGTTGTTTTCTTCGTTTCTTGTTAGGACGAATTACTGAAGTGGTGGGTCCTTTATCATACAAATTGTTCGCATTATTACCATTCATGTTTCTCGATGCAAACGGTCCAACATCAAACACATAGTGTGATGTCGGGTTTGGAGACGAATTGGCTGGTGACCGCAATGATAGACCTTTTCTTGTGATACTATCGACCTCTTCATCAAATTGACTAGCTGGTGGGCCATTACTGTTCAGGGGCACACCGAGATGTACCGATGGTCCCTGAAACTGCGAGTGGTTTGATTGTAATTGCAAAGTCTGTTGTGGCGGATGCGAAGGCGGTGGAGGTATCTGTGCCTGGTGATGTGGTTGATGAAGCTGCTGCTGCTGCTGCTGCTGCTGTTGTTGCTGTTGTTGCAGTTGATTTTGCATCCCCTGTGAGCTACTTGAAATCTCTTCAATTTCTTTGTTCAATTCGTTGAGATGTTTAGTAAATACTTCAAAAGCCTTGAATTGATTGTTAAAAGTAGAATTGGGGTTACTGTTTGTACCTGATATCATACCACTATTTTTAGCAAGAAATAACACTTGCTGACTTAGATCATTCACTTGCAGTTTCATATGATCCATGGAGTCGTGGAGAAACGATATTTTCATCATCAATTGATTGAACTGAGTGTTTTGATAATGAGCAAACTGGCTTTGCAAATTATGTATGAGTCCATATAACTCATTGACCGTGTGATTGTTGCTATTCCCACTATTGTTTTTATTCTTACCTTTATTTTTGTTGTTGTTATTGGTATTACCGCTGCTGTTGCTATTATTATTACCGTTATTGTTGTTATTATTTTCGTTAATGCTGTCGTTGGTGTTTATATTATCATTATTGTGGTTGCCGTTATTGGCATGCATGGAAGCAGCAGCATTGACAACAGAGCTGTTGCCTGTGGAATTGTTATTATTTTGGGACTGTGCATCATTGGACGGCGTCGAGTTGTTGTTGTAAAACATGGCGTTGTTTGGTTCTTGACTGTTGTAAGTTTCATTCATTTTGATTTTGGGAACGGAGTTGAGCGGTATATGTGACAACAGTGACTATGCTATTGTTGAATGAAATTTCCAAGTATGTCTCTATGTGACAATTTATGAATACAGAGATTGACCCCGATATAAAGAATTAGTAGACTTTGTGATGTAGTCAATGGCTATATCGTTCGATTCTAAACTATTTAGTAAAATGAATTGCTCTCTTTCTCAAATATCCATAATTTGTAATTGTCCCTGAGTATACTAAATTTATAAGTGTGCCTAGTTGTCAATTACAAAATGGATGTGGAAGATGTGTGGCTAAGCTGTATGTTTTGATATATCAATCCTGATTTCAGATGTTGTCAGTTAATTTTATGTTCTGTTTTTTTTTTTGGGATTTTATACTATTTTTTTTTTTTTTGGGAAAAGGAAAAAGTCTGTTTTCTCTTAGTAATTTTTTTTTGTCCTTGTCGATTTGTGTCTTTCTGAGACACGGAATGTCGCTTAATTCAATAAGATCAAAAACAAGGTTTACTAATTCTGAAGGAATCAGAATTTAACACAATAGAAAGTAGGTTTCGTATAATTGACTAGCTTTGGGTTGTAATCAAATGGTAAAAAGAAAAAGAAAACCCAATGAAAGCTAGAAAACAAAAAAAAAAGCTGAGACTCAGAAAAAGGCAGATCAAACAATACTTCGTGTCCAATAATGAGCGAGTGTTGGATATGGAGAATGATAGAAACTAAATTTGAAACTGCCCCAATACTAAATACTTTTGTTACATGTTTTAGAATGTTCTCAAAATGCATTAAATCAAGTTTAGTTAGACCTCTATGTGAATTTCGGTTCTTGATGTAAATGAAAGTGGCAATGCCAGGTTACCTTCGATTCCCATATAAAAGCTGAATTCCATTGGTGGGCATGGTTTTGAGTAACAATCGACTAACGGTCGGGAATTCTTGCCGCGACAGTTTTTTTAAAATTCCAGGTTTTTTTCTTTTTGTTCCCCATAGTTGATTCGATAGAAGTTGCACTTTTGGTTGTCGTAATCGCACAGCTCGCCTAAACGAAAATAAGCAAGTATGACTCGTTCGGAGAAGTTCTTTAACATTCGTTAGTACTTGTCGTCCTTTAACTCTATCTACGAACGCCTTAGCCCAAGGCTTTTTTTTTCTTCATGAATTCGTGCTAACCCAGATTACATACCAGAAACTCTACACTATCATACCACACAACATACAGACAAAGTATTCATGAGTCTAATGTTATTCATAAGAAACAATTGCTGTCTATACTAACCTATAAATTAAGATAGTCACTTGCAAATGCAAAAGTCCACACCGCAGTAATCGATATTCCCGCATATATAATCAATCTTCCAACAATCTCTACATCATAACGATATTTGAACACACCACTGTTATATTTTGGTGGAGTTTGAATTGTCGTGTTGTCGCTATTTTGATTCTGGCTATAGGATAGCATTTCGTAATAATCAATTTCTGTTTCCGGTCCAACTTCGTCCTTCTTATTGTGGTCAGTCACTCCCTTTATGAAATTGTTTATATCACCAATTCCCATATTTGAGTCATTGGACATTGACGTTGATCTAATTTTTCGAGTTGATGTCTGTGTATGAGCAGTTGAAATATAGCTTCTTCTTGGTAAATACACACCAACAGCTTTGTAGATAGGAGGTAAAATGGTAAAAACAATTGGCTTGGCTAAGGTTTTCCACGTCACAACCAAGGCGACCCCTAATAAGAATCTGGAAACTGAATTTAATACTCCACGATTTACATCAAACGGAATCAAATAAGGATTACCGGTCAAGTTCATCTTTGCAAAATACTTTGTCTGATAAGCCACCAAATGAGCTAAATCCAATCCAATTAAAACTCCAACAAATGCAACTGAATCGTCAAAACAGGGACAGTCGTCAACTGGTTCTGAATGAAAATGGATCAACAGAACAAATACTGCAATTATAATTACCGTACTGGCGACAAGTCCTAAACCATTGTCAAACAACAACTTGTCCCATTGTAGTCCAAAATAGTGTCGAAACAAAAACACAAACAGACCTACTAAACCACCGATAATGATGTCCAAAAATCCGTGCATTCCACAGTATAATCGTCCAAATATCAAAGAAATGTAATATAATGATAACCCAACGATTAGCGAGTAGTACGTAGTGTTAGATACATTCTCAAGTGAAAGAATCTTTATCAACAACAATAATGAAACACCTGTTGCATTGGCCAGATGAGATGAGGGAAACCCGTATTCTTGTGTAGTGTACGATGACATTGTGATACGATGCAAAGGTGGCGATCGTGGTCTTGGTAAACAAAAGAAGTCTTTCAAAAATCCAGTTAAATAAATGCCTAGACCCAAAACATACACCAAGTCCCTGGTCAAATAACTCCCTCCAAACCATATTGGTGGCGGCAACATCAAAACATAGAATGTGTGGCTGGCAAGGTTTGCTGTCCATGCAAAATAAAAGTCAAAAACAGAACACCGCAAAAATGATTGCATCTTGGCTAGATATATTGTTTCTTGACGAATCAAGGGCAATATGAGCGATCTCAATTTGTATCTAAATGGGGACAATCTCTCCTTGTAATGATTGTTTGACTTGTTTCCAGCATCATTGCTGTGATCGGATATCTGTGGAGACAACGATGGAGATTCAGCGGCTGTACCATTCCCCTGTTTGTTTCTGGATTTCAAATTAGTTGCTGCTGCAAACTGAACTCCTTCTTGCATGGTAATATAGATCAAGGGAATGTGGCTTATGCTGGTCTATACAATAAGAATGGGCTAATGAGTGAACGAAGTGCCCGAAAATTGTCGATTGAATGTGCTCTATATTTTCTAGTGTTCCTTTTTTTTTTGAATAGATGCGTGTGAGCGTATATGAGCGTTTATAGTCGTGTAGTATGGTTAACATATATATTACTACTATAACGTGTTGTAATTGGGTTCTTGCCTACCTCGTCCGCCCTCTATACCTGACCCAAATTACACCTGGGGAAATCTACTTATTTATATACTATTATTCTCGACATTTCGCACCACGTTTACTGCCCGGCGTCACCGGCTCCCCGCTCTCTGCTCTGATATTTCCGGGTACATTGCATTTTCCCGTTGTCGTAGGATATTCATCCTCGGCACTACCTAACGCAGTCTAGGTGTGTCTCTTCATTTTTTGTTCTTTTCTTCCCCTTTGTTTGGTTTTGATTAGTCGATTCTATTATTGAAAAAATAAATTCCATTTTATGCAGTATCTTCTCTTTTTGGCGCGTTCAGTAGAAGATAAAGAAAAACCTCTGTATCTGAATAATAGGGGTTCATAATCTACTTGAAATGAAACGAGAATATTATAGGCGCGCGTTAAAGTTCACACTTTAAATACATTGTTAAGTCTTACAACTTATACAAGGCTACACTTGCATTTTAACATCTCGACATTAGCAGAGTAGTGTAAGTATTAGTAGAAGCAAGCTTTCAATTGCTGTCAAAAAAAGCTGTCAATCAAAATTTTAAAAGAAGATTTCATGGCAAATCAATATACCCGATCGTATCTGTTACCCGTAATGTGTAATGACCGAGATCTATAATATTGGAAACCAATATAAAGATTTACCACTACAAAATGATGAAGTGCCCAGTGTTTTTTCGACAAGCTGGAGCTTGTTCATTTGTTAAGGATTAATGATAATAATTGCTATACTAGTCTCGGATAAGAAGGATAAACGGAACATTGACGATATATACAGCAAGTAACCCAATATCACTCCAAAAGTACTACACTTTGACCAGTTAGATATCTCACTATAGGAAATCTCAGTAGACAGTTATGTAGTATTCCCAGACACTAATTGGTTTTATAATTATACTTTCATCCAATTCGAAATCCAGAGACTTGTAAACTAGCCATGCAATTGTGACATGATTTTATGTGCTTTCTACAAAACGATTTCTTGTCATATGCAAAACTTTAATATATTATTATGGACCTAATAAAAGAGGTATCTACAATATTACACACTTTTTTTTCTTCTTTCTTTCTCTTGTAAATGCAAACTCATCCTGATTATACGGACTTTCAACATTTGCTTTATAGCCAAAGTTCCCATAAGGATTTTTCACATAGGTGTCTTCTGTCAACGGTTGATCCAACAATGCCGTGGAATCGTATGATGTGTTCTTCAAATGGCCCCTTCTGTTGTTCGAAACGTTGGAGTAGTTTCTAGAATGATGTCTGGAATGGTTCCCACTGCCTCCATTACTACCACCCAATACTCTACTTATTCTCTTTCTTGAACCCAATGTCTTTTCATATTGTTCCTGTAATTCCATATTTCTTTGAAAATGGTTTAATGCAAAATTAAAAACAGTCCGTACATTGAACATGGTCTTGGCTGATGTGAAAATCAATCCAATGGCGCCAATTTCTTTGGCTACTCGTATTGATGCATCGTGATTCATATCAGACAGTAAATCACTCTTGGTACCAACCAAAATAATGGGAATACCAGGACAATAATGATTCACTTCGGGGAACCACATATCCTTGACATTCTCCAAACTAACTTCATTGTCCACGGCAAAACACACCAATAAAATATCAACGTCAGGATAGCTTAGTGGTCGTAACCTATCGTATTCTTCTTGGCCAGCAGTATCCCAGAGAGCCAATTCTACGGTTTTACCATTAGGCGACTGTACTGCCGTCACATAATTCTCAAAAACTGTGGGAACATAGATTGAAGGAAATTTGTTTTGTGTGTATGCTAATAATAAACACGTCTTACCACACCCACCGTCACCGACAACGACAATTTTCATGTTATAATTTGTTTTCTTATTTGCTAGAGACAGCTCTTTATAATTTGGGATGTATGGATCTTCTTCAATGATGACGGTTGGTGAATTGCCGTTGTTATTTTGGTATAATTCCTGTTTCTTCTGCACTGCTTCGTAAGGATTGTAACCTGTTTCCATTGTGGAACTATGCTGGCTTCTGGGCGACCCCATGTACGCCGAATGTCTCCTACTGCCGTTGGGTGTCATATTTTATAGAAATGGATTTTCAAACTAGAACGTTACAATAACTAAATAGTGAAAACAAAATTGGTGTATCGAAATTATAGAAACTTTATTAAAAAAAAGCAAGTTAGAAAAAAAAAAGAAACTGTTAGAACCCAGATGAGTTATAATTGAAGATTATATAATGTGTGAGTGTGTATATGTGGTGATAGTGTGAGATCAGTAAAAAAAATCTAGAGAGAAAGAAATAAAGAGAGAGAGAAAAAATCGGGAAAGGAAAACATGAAAAAGAAAAGGGCACGGTTTTTTGTTTTTTTGCGTGCCTGAAATGGGCAGTGTTTATGTTTTATTATTTCCAATCAGTCGTCCCTGTATTTATTTCTAAAAATAATATTTAAGGAAAATATCCTTAAAATCACAAAGTGCTTTAAAACAAAACAAAAAATTGACCTTTTCAGATATTGACATAGTTAAGATGCTCATCATAGCGTATTGTGAACTATAATTGAAGTTAGGGATAGATCATTGAAGATCCTTAAGATTTACAGTAAGGAAATCTAGAGTGTGTAAGTTTTGATTGCATTTTTCCTCTTCATTATGCTGAATCAAAAAAAACTCTCTATAATGTTTTTGATACTTCCAACAGGCTCTTTGTTGATCTTATAGACGTTGGATGCACATGCCGCTAAAAGATACTTGAACAATATTATCTGCATTTTTGAGGGAGCTTGCCAACATCAAATCATGGCAATTCGTTACAGATTCATTAACAACTGGTCCATATTTTTTCGTCGCTGAGTCATGTTCCCATTTGATAGATTGGCGCAAAAAAAAAGAAACAAGCTGGACTTCACACAAAGATCGTAACATGATAAGTGTAATAGTTAGGCTACGTTAATAGCTTGTATTTTCTAGTTGAGTATATAAAACTATTTAGGAATAGACGACAAGGGCGTCCAGTAGAGTATATATATACCTTACCCTGGTGGTGTGATGATACTCAGTAGACAGACATTGGAGGAAAGATTAAGAGAGCCCTGTATAGGGTTGTGGTTGTCTATACTACCTTACAATAAGCCAGATATGCATAATTCAATTGGAGAGTAATGTCTACAAGAATTGTGTAAATATTTTTCATTGTTTTATTAAAGTACTGGAGTATACGACAGTAAAGCACACCATTTATAACTTGGCTGGGACTGGTCCTAAGTCTTTGAAAAGGGATTCGATAGACACTGCTTTCAACAAGTTACCTTTAACTTTTAACCTTCCAGCCATAAACAATTTCTGACCATTAGCTTTACCATCTGCCAATCTCATGAAATCAGCGTCTTTTAAAATAAGCTGAACGTCACCTTTTGGTGGTGTTTGCTCGGACTCGGCCTTAACAACACTACCTTTGTCTTTAAAGTCCAATATCCAAGTCTGTTGTTTGTTTTCTTTGTTTTTGATTGTTACAACAAGAACAGCTTTAACTGTGCCGAGTGCAATCTCTCTAATCATTTGTTCTTTCAAACATTCTTCCAAGTATTCAAAGTACGCAGAAGCTTGAAATCCAGGAGCAGCAACGGTTTGTGACATTATGTTTCGGTTTTATAATAGATAGTTTAAAGTGTGAGATGTAGAATAGACTCTTTTATGTTGAAAAAATTGTACTATTCATAAGCAGACTTTACCGTCCTATTTATGTTTATTTTAAAAAGTATGGTTTTCTATGACAGGGAAGCATTTTGAAAGGTGGAGTAAATCAATTGAGCCATATTTTTCGGACTTGTATAGTTAAAAGGTTGGTTTAATTTTCACATGAAGATTTTAACTTGTTTTATAATACTGATTAACGTTTATGCTGTCTCATTTCTCCTCTCCATGTTTGTACTCTTTAGGAAGATCAGCAAAAAGTGGAGTAACTGCTCGAATTCCCATTACTTGTCCCACATGATATCTACAAGTCCAAAAAAAAAAGATAGTTTTCAAATTGACTTCAGTGTCTCGGTGTTCATTGAAGTCGGCTAAATAGTCACAAATTCTGCAACCAAAAAAAAGGTGTATTCCCAAATTCAAAAAGATTTTATATCCGTTCAAGTAAATCATTGAACTGCAGAAGAACGAAAGAGTTGTAATTATATAAACTCCGAGATATTTCTTTTTGTGGACAACTCCCAAGTAAGATCAAAATAAACTCTATAACTCTTAAACCATGTGTTAGAACTAGTGTTTCGTTATTGGTTTTCAGGTTTTCAGTGTTGGTGTATCTTTATCTAACAAATAACTAAGCTATTTGAAGATGCTGCATTTCATTCCAGCTTTCATCTTACAGTTATAAATTCTGGCTCTGGGTGTACGCTTGCATATCAAGTATCTTAGCTAACAACCCTTATGATTGAAACGGCTGCCGAGATTTCAAAATCTAATAGAATCTTTCTAGCTACCTTTAAGTCGGAACTCCAACAATAAAGCATCTCTGTGTATTTGTATCTTCGGGAGACTGATAATCAGGGGTTCCTGCATGATTTCTATTTGAATTGCTATATGGGTTTGACAAGCTTGTGTGCCTATGAGTAATAATTCTGCTGTGGCTAAAATATCCTGCACAAAATCAATTTGGTGTTCTCACGACCATCTCCACCCCGCCTTAGACATAATTTGTCCGAGACTAAATTCAAACCACAAGTTATAAAATCCACCAATTATTAGGATTCACTATTGAAATAAACCGGCACAGACTATGTATATCTTGTCAAATCATTTTATCAGAGGAATGGTTTGGTCGGTTTGTATCTTTTTATTCGAAGAATAGCTATTGCTTCTCGGCGTAGCAATCAGATATAAAACGTTTATAGCCTTATCATTAGGGTTGCTTTATTTTTTCTTGTCTTGAAGTAAAAAGAAAGTTTGTATGTAAAAAGTTCCGTTAATCCTTCTATTTCCATATTTCGGTGAGATGTTTCAGTACGTTTCTTTTTCCCTTGTCTCTTCGCACAGCATTTTTTTTTTCTTATTGGCATAATACCTGTGTTTGTAAGCCCACCCACATAGTGTAGAAAATTTTCACACGTTCTTCAAATCAATAATATAAGAAAACTAACAAATCCTGCCAATCTTATTTTCGTGGTTGCCTTTTTGCTTATTTCTTTCTCTGTTGTTGTTTCTGTTTATCATTATCCTTTTTATTCATTCTTGTTTGTTAAAACCCAAATGTCGATAAGCAAAAGTATTTACGAACTAGCCGTGATAGCTAACTCATTGGGTAAAGTACTCGAGGGATCTTCTAAAATTGTTCAGAATGAAGCTTACCAATGGTACAAGAGTAGTTTTGTCTCTAAAATCATACAAGACTCATGTGATAATTCTCAACCCATGTATGAAGAGATGCAAAATATTTCCACTACTATAAGAAACCAAGTTTCCCCTAATATAAATCAAAAGGAAAATCCATTCCAAAGCCAGTCTCAAAAACGTAGTTACTCCACAAAATCCTACTCACCTGGCGATGAAGTTGAATTGGAAACTGAAAGCACGAGCTCTAACACTGTTCCAGACATCAAACCAAAGTTAACGAAAACCTTTGAAATGTCCCAGAGTGAAGTTCCAAGCAGCAGATTGGCTCGTATTTTCCATTATGGTTCTTTGGCCGCAGGGATTGGATTAAATGCTGCTACCCAGGGACTTAGGCATTACGCATCGGGAAACTCAGACGCAATCACCATGAAATCATTGGTGTTATCTCCACAAAATATTGAAAGAATGGCCAGAAAGTTTTCCAAGATGAGAGGTGCTGCATTAAAACTTGGTCAAATGCTTTCGTTTCAAGATGCTTCCATTTTACCTAAAGAGATTCAACAAATTTTGTTAAGAGTTCAGAATTCAGCCCATTACATGCCTCCTGGTCAATTGGAAAGAGTGATGTCTAAAGAATTGGGTTTGAATTGGCGTGAACGTTTATTTACTTCTTTTGATGATGTACCTATTGCAGCTGCATCTATTGGTCAAGTGCATACTGCTGTTGCAGAAGATTTAACCCCAGTTGTTGTCAAGGTTCAATACCCTGGTGTGGTGGACTCGATTGATTCTGATTTAAACAATATTTTGATGTTATTAACTGCGTCTTCATTGTTACCACCAGGTTTATTTTTGGATAAAACCATTGCCAATGCCAGAGTTGAATTGAAATGGGAATGTGACTATATCAGAGAAGCAAGAAATTTAGTTAGAATGAGAGAATTTTTAAAAGATGACGATGCATTCGAGGTCCCAAGAGTTTTCCACCAACTTTGTGGTGAACATGTTTTAACAATGGAAAGAATGAGAGGAATTGAAATTGTTAAAGGGGATTGGGGTCAAAGTACCAAAGATTGGATCGCGACTAACATTATGAGATTGTGCTTATTGGAAATTAAAGAATTCAAATTTATGCAAACAGATCCAAATTGGGCTAATTTCTTATATAACGAAAAGACCCATAAAATCGAATTATTAGATTTTGGTGCTGCTCGTGATTTTGGCGATCATTTTATCGACAACTACGTTAAACTCTTGAGAGCTGCAGTTAAAAAAGACCGTAAAAGAGTTGAAGAAATTTCCAAGGATTTGGGATATTTGACTGGTCTCGAATCCCCACAAATGGTTAAAGCACATGTTGACTCGGTTATGTGTCTTGGTGAAGCATTTTCCCCAGTTGATAATAACGGTGAGCCATTTAATTTCAAAAAACAAACTATTTCGGACAGAGTCAGAGGCAATGTTGGATTAATGTTAAACGAGAGATTAACTCCACCACCGGAAGAAACCTATTCCTTACATAGAAAATTAAGTGGAGTATTTTTGCTATGTTCCAGATTAAATGCAACTGTTCCTTGTGAAGATTTATTCAGAGAAATTATCGGTTACGAAGATTGATGATTCTGTTAGCATAACTGGTGAGCCAATGATAGTGAATTAGGCTATTATGCAAGGTTCATGATACAAATACTAATACTAATAATGCTTATAATAAATTGTAATAAAATGATGTACTATTAACGTAATGTGAATGGTGATGAATGTCCAAAAGAAGAATGTATGTATATATTTATGTCCAAAATCAAAATAATTAATAGTTTTATGGGTTATATAGAAGAATATATTTATTTAATAATGATGAATTGACTATTGTAGTTTTTTTTTTTACCACGGCATTGTTATTATCTTGGGTGAGGCGCAGATTATGTTGTCGTCCCAACGGTAATCTTCCACTCCGTATTATTTTAACAAGCCACTCGCTCGCACATACAACGGTTTTATCGTCACGAAGCTCCAAAAAAGACCAACTTTAAAGCAAGAAAAAAAAAATAGAAAAAATAGGGATAATTCTTAATTTGCTTTGGCAACACTTCAAATTCAATATTAACACAAGAGTCTTTATGACTAGTGATGAATCAGATAACTATAACGATACCTGTGATTCTATGGATAGCACAGATGAGAGTCAATTACTTACTAGCAGTACCGGAATCAGGTCCGATGGTTCGTTGCCAAGATTGGTGATTGATAGACAAAGTTCAGTTATTCTAGCCAACACAGGAGAACGAGTCCATCGTTCCATTTCATTTTCAAACTCACAAGATACATTAACAGATACAGATTCTTTATTTCTGTCTGATGGGGTTTTATACCAGAGAGTAGTTGTTCCAGTTTTGCGTGTTTATCATAACGAAGTATTTCGAAATGTTTTCAAATGTTCTATGGCTTACTTCTTGGCATCATTAGGGGTCTATTATACTCCTTTTGACGAGTTTCTTGGCTCTACCGATTCCAAACATGTTGTGGCAACAGTCGCTGTATACTTCCATCCTTCGAGGACAAAAGGTTCCATGACACAAACTTTGATGTTTGTGGTGATTTCCATAGTGTACAGCTTTACGGTATCTCTTGGATGTCGAGCGATATCAGCATACTTTTATCGTGGAGGGAAAGATGAATTTAGCCATTTCATTGATCTAATTATTAGTTCGATCTCATTGGGTGTTATATCGTTTATGAAACAAAAGGTAAACAAGCTAACCTTTAACACAGCCTGCTCGCTAGCTTGTATATCCATTGTTGCCTGCATTGTCAAAGAAGGTAGTATGAATTCAGATAATATACCACTACCAAGAATTGAATCCACTTTTCAGGTTGTTGTGAGTGGTTGTATAATCTCCGTTGCATGCTGTTATTTCATTTGGCCAGTGAGTGCCGTTAAGAAATTACAGAAAACCTTAAACGACTCCTATGATATATTTTCACAAGTCATATCAATATTAGTTAGAAGGTTTGTTGCCGGTGAGCAATTTACACCAGTGGATATAGAAATGATTGAAAAATTAAAAACTAATATCAAATCATTATCCGAATATCTCGAAGAAGCAAAATACGAATTGTATGTGGTTGGGAAAGAGGGGGAATGGCTATTCCTTGAAAGATTGGTAAAGTCGACTGTTTCATTAGCACGACACTTGCAAGCGTTGAGTGCAGCCATCCGAATGCAGTGGACACTATTGCACGAAGAAAATATTATTAGCGATACACCCAGTTTACGGAGTTTTGTAACTGAAGATATTCACCTCTCACCGTCGGTGTTAAATATGACACATGCAATGCCCCTGCCTTTGCAAGATGAAGCACACAATTCGTTGCAGCTATTTGACTTGTTTGTACAACACCTTGCACCTTCGATTAAATCATTTGTATTCACAATCAAAGGGGTGTTGGGGGAAGTTCCCTTTGAGAATTTCAGTGAAGAAAATCCAAATAGGTTTGCTTCTACTACTACCTTACAGTATTCATTAGAAAGTGCCATTAGATTATTTGAAGAAAAGCAAGAGCAGTCGTTTGACAAGTTATATGGCCAGAAAATCTTCAAGCAAAATCTGAATTTTGACTTTAAAGCTGATCAAGAAGAGGTCACTGCGTGTTGTGGGAATTTTTCATCTTTGTTGTCTCAGTTTGGGTCGGAACTATTACAATTTATTAAACTTTGTGATCGCTACGATGATGTTGCGTCCAGCTCTAGAACTTGGAGATGGTTGAAATTTTGGGAAAGAAAAAGTGAACCCAAGAGGACCATCGATAACAGCCTACATGCAGCAGTGGATGATCTACGCGAACAATATGGGTTGGGGTCATTCAAATCCCCCGAGCATGGTTCTTTTGCTCAAGAATTGGGTTATAGTACTTGGAAATTCTTGAAAGTATTTAAACGAACTGATGTGCAGTTTGGTATTCGTGTTGGGTTAGGAGCTGCTTGCATTTCCTTATTTGCTTTTATTCCTGCAACCAAAGGTATTTTCAATGTTTGGAGAGGAGAATGGGCATTAACGATTTATTGCATAATGATGAATAAATCTCTAGGTGGGACAACAATGACTGTGAAATGGAGAATTATAGGTACTTTTCTAGGTGCATTCACGTCGTTTGCTGTTTGGAAGGTAACTGATGCCAATGTATATGCCTTGTGTTTGACTGGAGTTTTGATTTCGATTCCGTCGTTCTACATTATCATGTATTGGAAAAGGAACAACGCGTTTGGAAGATTTATCTTGTTGACTTATAACTTGACGGCCTTGTATTCTTACAGTATGATTCAAAAGGATTCAGAAGATGACAATGAAGGTGGAGATAACCCAATTATTGGAGAAATTGCATTCCATCGATTTATTGCTGTTTCTATAGGTATTATGTGGGCATTAACTATGGCTACGTGGTTTTTACCAAATAGTGCAAGAGTCAGGTTAAAAAATGGGTTGTCTGCCTTGTGGCTAAGATTGGGTGTGATATGGAATAGTGATCCTTTGGAATTTAATCCTGATACAAAGCAACTAGTTGGGTTCAAGGCTGAGGAAGGCACAAATAAATTACTTGCTGAATGTGAAACCTTGTTGAAGCAAGCTCCGGTTGAGTTTAGATTAAAGGGTGCTTTTCCTTCTCATATATATTCGAGATTAATCAAGGATACGTCTGCCATCATTGACGCTTTCCAGAATTTAGACTTGTTGATTAAAGTTGATCCCACATTGAGTCCAAGTGAGGAATTTGTTTTCAAATACATTGAAATTGAACGAGAAGAGGTCGAACAGAGAATATTTTTGGTGTTTTATATGCTTGCTAGTGCAATGAAATTGGGTTTCCCGATACCCAGTAAACCAGCTTCAATTGAACATGCTAAGGATCGAATGTTGTACAAATTGAGTAACATTAGACAACAACAGGAAGAGGAGTTGGTTTTGAAAAATGCTGATTTTATTTTGTTGTATTCGTACATATTAGTGGCCACTACGATTGCGGAGCAATTAGATAGAATTATGGTTCAACTAAAAGAGTTGTTGGGAGAGATTTCAGAGGATATCTTTCAGTTGGTATGAGGAAACGTGGAAATGGCTTTTGCTAACTGGTGTAGTATGAAGTTATAGCATTTACATATGTATGAATGTATTGATATGAAAATAAGTAGCTGTGATGCTTGATTGATATGTAGGCTTTAACTAAAAACTCTAAGGACAAGTTATAAAGCTTGTTGATGTGGTGGTAAATTAAGAGTTGATGATTGTCATATTTGTTTTCTTTTTCTCCCCGTGTACACGTCCTTGTTGTATGCTACACTGTATTGATGAGGGCAAGACTAGTAAAGGCTTGCAAAAAAAAAAAGTTGAAAAAACTAAAAAACAAAGCCGAAAGAAAAAAAAAATAAAATAATACATCTGAACCAATCTTTAGATCATTTGGGTCATCATTCTTAATTATCAAACCTAATTTATTTATAATCAAGGAAAACACAACATGCAATTTGCTCCAGATAACCAAATAGGCAAAGAGTTACAGCAAAACTTGATTCAAGAAATACAAAGGCGTTTCAATAAACCGGCTGATGATGCCGTAGATATTGCTGACTATATCATCTACTTGATTGTGGCAAAAAAGAGCGAACAAGAAATAGTCGCAGAAGTCAAAGATATTGCTGACATATCTATTGATGTTGGGTTTATTGGGGATGTTTATCTGGAAATCAGAAAGTTGGAAGTAAAATATAATCAACCTCCTGCTGCAGTGGAGGAAGCTTCTCAACCTCAACAAGAACAGCAACAGCAATCTCAAGCTTCTGTAGTGGCTCCACAAATTCCTATTGGTCCTAAGAAACAATTAACTGAGGAAGAGAAGATTGCCCTTCGAAGTCAAAGATTTGGAACTACTACTAGATTGAGTGGGCGAGGTGGACGTGGTGGTATAACTAAAACTAGAACCGATTTCAGAAATGGGCACAATAATAAGAACTTCCTAGACCCTAAAAAATTAGACCAAATAATTTCTGGTGCCAATAATGGGGCTATTAAGTTTGTACCACTCCCACCAAAAGGTAGATGTCCAGATTTCCCATATTGTAAGAATCAGAATTGTGAAAAAGCTCATCCAACAAAAAACTGTTTCAACTACCCGGATTGCCCTAACCCACCGGGAACATGTAATTTTTTGCATCCGGATCAAGACCAAGAGTTGATTGCTAAATTAGAAACATCTAAAAAAGAATTTGAAGAAAAGAAAAAGAATCAACTTATGGTCAAACAAGGCTCATGTAAATATGGTTTGAAATGTGCTAAAGAAAATTGTCCATTTGCTCACCCAACACCAGCTAATCCTGAATCTGGTAAGATTGAAACTTTGGAATGGTGTCCACAAGGTAAGAATTGTCAAGATAGAAATTGTACTAAATCACATCCACCTCCACCTACGGCAAACTCAGAAAAATTATTATCAGCTGCTGACTTGGCATTGGAACAATGTAAATTTGGTTCACAATGTACTAATCTCAAATGTCCAAGAAGACATGCAACTTCGGCTGTGCCATGTCGTGCTGGTGCTGAATGTAGAAGAGTCGATTGTACATTTTCCCATCCATTGAAAGAACCATGCCGTTTTGGAACAAAATGTACAAATAAAGTGTGTATGTACCAACATCCTGAAGGAAGAACTATTGCCTCTCACACTTGGACCAGGGATGGTAGTGGCAATAATAACAGTACCTCAAATCGATCATTTGCTGTTTCTGAAGATCAGATTATGGAACAAGTTGCTCAATAGAAAATGGATAAAAGCACTTGAAAGAAGAAAAGAAAAAAATAAAATAAAATAACACAAGAGAACAATATTGAAATAATCTGAATAACTGGAATGAAGAGGTTATAGTAGTAGAAGAGGTGTATATCCATTGTAAAATATTATACTTGTAGTTCTGTTTGTTTGTTTATCGTTTTACAGTTTTTCCGCAGAAACTGATTCTGAAATATATATATATTTATAGCTTAAATTAAGCGTGTAGCTAATAAGACTTGAGCCGATGCAGCTTACGTTAGCCAAATTCATTTAAGTTTAAAAAGGAGATTAGTTTGTTTTATTTTCTAATATACAGTTCAATACATTTGTTGAATTTACACTATATGTTATAAAACATTTAGTATCTCTTTTTACCAGCAGCAGCTTCTTCAGCGTAAACTTCCAATGGAGAAGCAGCTAATGGAGTTTCAGCCCACAAGTTTGGAGTCAAGAAACTGTAAGTGTTACCGATAGCAGCGAAAGCAGCTTTCAAGGTGTTTTCGGTAGTTCTGGTAGAACCAGAAGAGGAAGTATAGACATCTTCAACACCAGCCAATTGCATTAATCTCTTGACAACTGGAGAAGCAACAATACCTTTACCTCTTGGGGCTGGGATTAATCTAACGGCAACGGAACCACATTTACCAGTGACTTTACATGGCAAAGAGTGTGGTTGACCCAAGTTAGAACCCCAGTAACCTCTTCTGATTGGGATGATGGATAATTTGGCAATAACAATAGCAGCTTTAATGGCAGAAGCAACTTCTTTAGCGGTCTTGATACCCAAACCAACGTGACCGTTAGAGTCACCAATGACGACAACAGCCTTCATTCTGGTTCTTTGACCAGCTCTGGTTTGTTTTTGGACAGATCTGATCTTCATGACATCATCTTTCAAGTCTGGCAATAACAAATCAATGATTTGGTATTCCTTGACTGGCAAAGAGTGCAAGTAGATTTGTTCAACACTGGTGATTTTACCAGCTTTGACTAATCTACCTAACTTGGTGACTGGAGTCCAACCTTTTTCTTCACCATCTCTTCTACCACCTCTTCTACCACCTCTTCTTCTATCACCAAATTGTCTTTTTGGGGCTTCAGCTGACATTGTTAATTAGTTGATTAAATAAGTTTTTGTATATTTGTCGGAATGTTACGTGGAAAGCCGGGGTGTTGGTTTCGATCGACAGATTACTTGATTTTTTAAAAGAACCAAAGGGAAAGGGAAAGGGAAAACTGAAAGTTCTGTTTGTTAATGATATTTTGAAATTTTTTTTTTTTTCTCTCTTCCTCTTCCACCTCGTAACTCGCGCATGCAGAAAAATAGTTTAGGGCAACAGCCCTAATAAAATGTTTTGCACGTGAGTGCGTAGTTTCTTCACATACAATTCTTTCTCAGAGATACTAGTAGTTGCAAAGGATATGAATTAATAATCATAATACATAATTGAAAGTTGCAAATCAAAGCTTGTAAGACAAGTTTTAAACAGATGCAAACTACTAGTCGTACGATGTTAATTGATTTTGTATGAAGTACTGTCACGGACAGAGGTGATAACTATATAATGGGAAGAAATGTCAAGACCAATACGGTGACATCGTGCGACTAGAATAGATTGCTAACATAAATCAAGTAATAAATTCTTCTTTTTTAGTTTGAGGTGTATTATTATTTTCTAAAACTCTTTGGTTGCTTTTGCTATATTGCTGGCTTTGTTTCATTGGGTCTCTCAAACCACCAACAAGCTGGTGTGTGAGTTTTTCTTTCTCATGAATGTGGTTTGCTATATATGTCGTGTTGAAAGAGACAAAAAGCCTTATTGTTTGCGCTCCACAAGGTATAATGCGACATACAATACTCCTTAAGCGACTTTTTTCACAATAGTTAGTCGATAACTCAAAATGGTCTTATCATTTTCGGAATTGACAACATCACCTAACAAAGAAAGTTGTTTACAACCACCACAGTTTATATAAGCTTAACAATACTTGGAGGGCAAAACGGAAAAAGTAAATAAAATAATACAAAATAGGTTTCATGGCCAATCAAAATCTCATAGCAATAACAACATATAAATTGAAACTTCGAATTGACCAAGATTTGCTATCGCGGGTTCTTTGCTCACAATATATTAAATCTAAATTTTTTTTTTAAAGGTGGGTGGTGGAGTTTTGTGCTATTTCCATTATGATTGCTGTTTTGTCTTTACACCTCTTGTAGAACAAATTTGACTCTTTCGCTCTCGCCATTTTTTTATTGTGATAATACTTAATTAAGAATCAATTTTATCCTGCTCTCATTTCCCCCCCCCTTCAATTCTCACATATCTCTCTCATTTTCTCCAGTTTAAAAAAAAAAATAGAACAATAATTATAATAATAACCTAAACTTGTGATTTTTTTTTTTCTTTTTCTTGCTTTTTCTTCTTTATCATTCTATAATCTTAAGAGATCTTAAACAGTCATTACCTATTCCTTGATTTATTTATTATTTCCTTAATCATGTCATCCAAAGCTCCATCTAACGAACAAATTAAGAAAGACGTTAAAAAAGACGCCGATAACATTGCTAAAAAGGGTAAAGAAGAATCCGAACACTTGAAAAAGCAAGGCAAAGAAGCTGTCGATGAAGCCAGCGAAAAAGGTAAAGAATTCATTGATCAAGCTAACAAAAAGGGTAAAGAATTATTAGATGAAGCCAACGATAAAAGTAAAGAATTCTTGAAGGAAGCTAGAAAAGAGTTGAACCATTTGGAAGAAGAAGGACAAAACTTATTGTCTCAATTTGTTGCATATGTCAAATCCACTGCTAACTCAATTGGACAGTCATTAAATAAAGCTGGAGCTGAATTGCAACTGGCCACTAGTGCAGCTGTCTCGAGAACTTCGGTTGAATTGCAAAACCCTGTTGTCATTGCTCAAATTGCTGTTGCTGCTGGTGGTGCCGCTGCTGGTTACTTGGCCTACTTGGAAAGATATAGAATTAACACCGACAACAAGTACGTTGTTGGTATACATGCCTCCATCATTACTGGGTTAGTCGTACTCGATGGATACTTGTTTTCTACCTACTATCCAAAATACGATAAAAAAGTTGCTAAATAAACTGTGAGGTATAGTTTAAGTAAATTAGGATGAATGTGTTTCAAGTTTGTGTATGAAAATCTAAAGATAATTTATTACAATATTGATGTTGTTTACCCTAGGATTTCTCTATTAGTGTTTGTTTTACGTGTAGTATTGTTTTGTTAATTGTGTTACTTATAATGCATAGAAACCTATAAGAAGGTCCGTTTCTATCGATGGGTTAAGATTGAACTCGATAGTTTGTATTTGGTGCCTTGCAATACATTGTGTGGGTAATACCTACCCCAGATTAATGTATAGGAAGTTCTCGTTTTTTTATTGGTCCAATTGATTTCTTCGTACTTTGTGGTGTGGCTTTTTTTTTTCCGACTTATTACTAGCGTTAATTAGATGGATTCTGTTCTATTGGGTTTGATTTATAAGGATAGATAATTTGAATAGTTTGTGAATGTGGTCTTTTTATTGCTTCAGCAGTATGTAGCATTAAATTTGAATTGGATTGTACTTTAGGATAAATTTTAGGTACGAATAGTTACTAAATTTTCTACAAAAACAATCATTCAAGTGATTCAGTATAGAAATAAGAGTAACGTAGTTAGTACGATTTATGACAGTGTAGTTATTCTGATGAATATCAATTCCTATCCAACCAATCACACTTCAGCAGGAAGTGATCATTCTTACACTTTGTCACTTGCCTGCCACTGTACGTATTTAAGTAACTAATTGAAGCTCTGCATACACGCATTTTTTTCTAAGTGGGGCAATTTTTTTTTTAAATCCGGCACATGAGTTCCATTTGACTAAATTTGAAGCTATTTTTTTATTTAAAACAAAATCTAAGGTATGCAATCTTAACACACTGACAGGAGAGCATTGGTGGTTTACTAAACGTTTAAATTAGTATTTGGTGGTCTCTTGGCAGTAACCAAACCATTGAACCTACTACAGCTAAGAAAGAAAAGAAATTCTCAACTACATTAAAACAGGAGCAATGGCCAATCTAGAAATCCCCAAGAAGCTAATAATAGGCAAATCAGGGTTTAATTGATTAAAATTAAAAATTACTTTTTTGCTTATTCGTTTTAGGCACAATTTAATTTTATTGATTTTGTTTATATGACAAACACAGCAGCTTCGAAAAGAGTACCTGAGCCAGTTTGAAAACTGGAGATCTATTGAGATAGAGGAGTCACGTATTTTGAAATGTGAGGAGGCTATGGTTTTTAATTATAGAAGTGTAAATTAAATCAGCATATTGCATCATCGATTGTATACAGCGTCAATCAAAAATACGGAAAATTTTTTTTTCCAATTGGAATGTGATTTCTCACGTTTCTTTTTTCTTCTTTCCACTCAATTTGTTTGAGTTTCCATACTTCTAAATTTAAAGCACAATGCATGGATATGGAAGCTTCCATTAAGAAAATCATATGCGAAGAAATTGTCTTTTGGCTAAAAAATAATAATCACAAAGCTGGTACTAGTACTATAAAAAACTCATAGTCATTCAAATTATGAGAAAAAAAGGCTATGCTTCCATGCATGGAACGGGCCTATAAATAGTTTTATAAATATGCACGTGGAGCTAGATAAAATATATTTGATTGGTTGGATTTACAATATAGCAAAACTGCTATCACAAAATTAAGTAACTGTAAAAAAAGCTATAATAAAATTATGCACAAGGTTTGCTCCTCGTGGCCACCATTATTGCACAAAAAGTATCAAACTTTAAATTGTTTGAATTCTTCTCTTACGTTTGTTACGCAAATCAGCCTGTATATAGATAGAAAACGAACATCCTCAAGCTTCATGCTATCACCATTTATACACGCGCGGAATTAACCCGAAAGATTTGCAATATTGATTTATGTAAGTTTGTTTGTGCACCATACCAAAGCAAAACCTATCAATGAGATGAGATCACGTAAAACTGCTCACATTTGGTCGACCCCACAGCCTACACACAAGCTTATAATCGAATGCATGTCTTTTTTTGAGTCTTCCTTAAACCGTTTTGATTTTTTGTTGTAAGTTTTACCGGTTAAAAGATTTTCCATGTGGTGCGAGATGGATAAGCTTTTTCTCTTAATATATACGTCGTTTAACATAAAAGTTATACTTATACAAGTAAAGATTATTTTTAGAAACGGTCGTTCTACTGTTAGAAGTTGATTTTACGACTCAGAAACCCTCTTTGTTCCTCTAGATGGCAATCTATTGCTCATCAGTATTATTTCATTTTTTGAATTTAATACTTGTATCGATATTGTCTAGGGAAAATATCTCAGAGAAAATAAGTAAAACTATCCCATGCAAAAAAAAAAGCAAAGAGCTTCATACGAACCAATTAAATCAAACATTGATTAGTAGACAAGTAATGCAAAAAAAAGCTAAACAGCCACAGTCTAAAAGAAAAGAAGCAGTATTGTAAAGCATTTTTTTACTTTTTTACAGCCCTATTTTTGATTTAGTTGAAATACACAAAATAACCACTTTTAATCAAACTAAAAAATCCAAGAGTACATTTTGCTAGTTTTTTAATCCAAGCTGAATTATTATTAGTTAACTGGTATATACATGCAGTACCACATATCCAAATAGAGTTATATATGATAATTTTATGAGCTACCATCATTGAACAAACATTGCTATAGTCTACCACTAGCACTTCCTCGGCATAATTAAAATTTAGAAGAGTCCAAAGTTGTATAGTAACTTCAACGACTCTGCTTAGAATTTGGGCTTATCTTTTCATGAGTTCGGAATTTAGTTAATTATTTACGCAAGCGCTTTTTGTGTTGTTGGCGGAAATATCTTTTTGAATTGATTTAAAATTACTGAGGGGCCAACTTTAAGTCGAACGTAACTAATAAAAATGTATAGTTAGGAATAAACTTTTAAAGTTAGTATTGGTGAAAGTAGCTGGGTGAGAGAGAAAACCAAGAAGCAAAGGTGTAGTAATTACTACGATTTTAAAATCTGGTAATTCATCTACTGCTAGATTGTGCCACTAATTTGAACTCCAATATCTAGTATTCACTTTCGGAAGACCAGATTTTGGAACTCCGTTTGGATATCAACGACACTAAACTTACAAAATATAGTAGTGTACATATGAATACTTGATGCATCAAATGCTATATTATTAAGCAATTACTAGTGGATATAGAATAAATTGATTTGCGGTCAAAGCATAGGTTATAAGCACGGAAATGCAGAAAATTAAGCTAGTTTACCAAAATATGGATAAATTTTATTAAATCCGTTACTAAACCCACTCTTTTGTATATTTTATTTATTACTAATTTATCGGTCAGTGCTAAATTTAAATTGTGCACATTTGACGTTATCACCACACGTGTTGTTGTTATATTTGTTTCGGTGTTGTTGTATTTTTCTGTGTGTATAGTAAAACCAATCACAAAAAACGAGTGCTAATCTAGTGTGACTTTTTATTGATGCTAGACCATAATGATGAGCTTCATGTTGATCAATTATTTTGATTTTGTGCATCTGTATCAACACATGTAGATGGATCATGCGAGGCTCCTTTTTGTTAATGGTGTGAGTTATTACGTTGCCTCAACATTATACTTCCTCCTTACTACATGATTAGAGGATTCAACTCTGGGCAAAGTAATTGGTGCTTGTCAGATAATCGAGACAACAACATGAATACCCGAACATTGTTAACCGCTACGAATTTGGCTTTGGTATTTTGCATTACACAAATTTGTATACTAATTAAGTGGTTAGCCGCTATTGTCCTCAATAACTATTACTCCTGCCTTCACGTAATAGATTCAATAAAAAGCAAAATAAAAATGAATTCGTATAGACAAACTCATCGGATAATTTTAGTTTGTTCTTTTTTAGGGTTGTTAGTTCTATGGCCACAATGGGTAACGGCAAAATTGATTAAAGAAATCAACCAATCAATGGCTAACGTAAATGCAGACTACGGCTTGAAGACTATACTCACGGATAAATACAACAGTTGTGTTTTCATTGTACTGTATGTAATATATATTGGTGATTGTATTCTATTGATGGTTGCTTGTTCCTGACTTAATTACTATTAGTGGCTCTAGATATACTAGCATAAAGCGGACTCAACCCGATGGGAAAAAAAGGAAAAACAGTAGACATGAGACAATTTTACTTGATTGAGATGCTGAGTAGTTTTGATTTCCACCATTATCCTTTGAGATCAAAATACATTTAGTGAGTCTGAAATTGTCTTTGTGTATTGCATATCCAACTAGAAATAAAGATCAATAAACCCATCTGGAAAAGATGAGATAGTACGGTTTTCTCCGAGGAAATTAAAGCAAAACTGCAAGATTTATATACTAAACATATGCAGCTAGTCGCACGATCAAGATTATCTTTTGCAGCTTAGCTCTTCTTTATGACAAATGTAAGTCCAAGATTTTTCACACTTCCTCCAGTTATTCTTTTTTGCAAAGCAAGATCATAAATCAACCAATCAGATGAACTAAAACAAGGACAACAAACACACAAGATACAATTAAAACTTTTTTGAGCACCGACTAAAACAAAAAAAGAAACTAAAGTTTGCGCTATAATTATGCCCTGTCTAATTTTCTTGTCTCATTATCTTCTCTTTTGATGAACTTTCTAAATATTGCTATGACGATACCCTATTTTAGAGTCGAGAAGAAAAGAAGAAGTAGCTTGAGAAACAATGCCAAAAGCTAACAAATTGTTTCTAGAGTACGTGTCTTTATTTTTCTTTTAGTTTGAAAAATTTTCTGTATCACTTATTGTTAGCTAAATTGTCAGTTAGACAGACCTATTAGCCAATGCGATCTTCTTCCACTGGTGTTAACCCGCTGTCTTATCAAATATTATAGATTTTTTTTTTCTAACTCAAAAGCATTAAAGTCAAATCCGAAGTTGCAGCTTTAATTTCCTTACCTTAAACTTGGAAGGTATTTCCACTCGGCTTCATGTGCTTTGACAAATTTACCAAACTGATATATCAAATAGTACGGCTCAATATTTTATAGTCTTAACAAAGGAAATATGGAGGTTACAAAAATTGACACCATAAAAATTTGCGGTAAACTTGATCGATGAATACTGAAGACTCTTCTTGTTATTTTTTTCCTTTTTTCCGTAACTTTCTTGGTTTGGCGCTGGCCCGCTTGTTTTCAACTGCAACAACTTAGCCTTCTTTCAATATGTAAGTGAATGATCACATATATAAAAAAAACAGACTTACATCCCAGGATTAACTAAAAATTCTAATTTGAGTGAGGCTTCCTAAAACGCTACAATTATGCGAAGTTATTTTTTCAATCAAAGTGTACACAAAACTTGTTTTTACTTTTATCTATCCATTAAACAAACAAAAAACAACAACAGCAACAATATTTACATCAAGTCATTTAAGCTATCAAAGCTAGATTAGATGTTGTATATAATTAACAATTGCTCTTCAAAAAGCAATAAAAGTTTATTTGTTAACGTAATTACTGATTGCAACAACAATTAATAGGATATACAAACAATAAATACTATTTTTTGTAATTGTTTTCACGAAGTAAATAAAGAAACAAAAAAAAAAACTAACTACTGTAACTTTATATTAACTTGCTGAACGACAATAATAAATAAAGTAGATAAACAATATCTTTTTTTTCTTTATTCAATGAACAATAGTTGTTGTTGTCGATGTCTAGCATTTATCTTATAAAACAAAAGAATGAAAGATGGATTTAGATTCTCCATTACTTAATCTAAAAACTTTTCCTTTTTGGCAAGTTCACGACCTCTGTTTTTTCTTCCTTTGTTCCTTTGCGTTTCTGTACATCAACTTCTCTTACCTCTCTTGGTTAAAATATACTTTATCATAGTCTTCTCCTCTCTATTCTCTTCTTACTAATTTTTTCTTAATATATTATAGTCTTTAACTCCAGTAACGAGCTCCGATTCTTATCGACCCCACTTTACTATATCATCAAAAAGTAATTTTTATTGCTTAACTTTGCTCTAACTACTTTTCTCATGATATTGCTCGCTAATAAAGTGTGTACTCGATGATTTTCCTTACAAACTACTAAACTGATTTATATCAGTGTCAAAACACTTTCTGAAAAATGATTATGAACCACAAAAGCCACATATCTCTTGTGAGTCGTCTACGTAAAAAAATTGTTGGTCTCTTTGCTCGACAATAGAGTAGATGTGAATGTAAATACAATAGTTTTTTGTTTTTCGCAACTTTCAAGAGGTTTGCAATAATTAAATGATGAGTACTACAGAACCTTTATTGTTCTCATGGTTAACGATGGTGGCAGGGTGGAGGCGCTTGGTCATTCTAAAAGAAACAGTGCTACCAATATATTGCCGCCATGCGTTTTATGAGAACAATTAGAACTCAAACAATTGTACAAACTACTAGTTGCGTGTACTCTGTACCAATTTGTTATTTTCCGTTGTCAAAAAATAAAAATTTCTTTTTTTTACTTTCTAGAAATAGTTAGTACTGGGAAAGATACACAAAGGTAAACATTACCCTGTTTTACAGTTTAAGGTACACAAAACAAAATAGGGCACCTTGCATACAGAAAAATAATATAATTGTTAACTCCTTTATACACAAAAGCACGACCATCATCACTACTATTATCTGTTTGGTTTTGTGTTTGAAAACGACTAAAAAAGGAATTGTAGCAAAATTAGTAAATTCTTCTGGTTTGTAACACTCTTTTGGTTAGGGAGTACTTCTGCTTTTACAAATTAGTATTCTTACTTTTCAATCAAGTTACACAATTTTAGCACAACCTCCTTTGATCATTTATTTTCGAATTTAACTGTGCACATTTGCCCTTCTTTACCTCTTCTACGGTTTTTTTTTTTTCTTTTTCTTTTTCTTATTTTTATTTTTTCGATCTCAAACAGGTATATCATCGTCGAGAGTACGTCATCGGTTGCATAACGTTTAATCAATACTCATCTCATCAATTGCAAAAACTAAACTCGGATTGAAAATATATAAACACCCTTGGATTTCTAGAAGTCTGTCTCTAAATTTTTTTTGTTTTTCTTTTCTATCATTCTTTATCCAATTATAATTAACAAGTAAGGGATCAATTACATATGTTTATTTCAACATCACCAAGTATAATACCTTCCAATCGCTTTGATATGTTAGATCCTACTGATCATAACCAACTGTTTAACAATACTCAATTTTCCATTCATGAATTTGAAGAACAACAAGACTTTGAATCTCAGCAACAACAACAACCACCTCAACAACAACAACAACAACAACAACAATTTCAGGAACAAGAATCCATTTTTAAAGAAGATGATGATTCATTGCAACAACAAATGCAGCAGAACTTCCCATTGTTTCAATATCAACAACCATTTATGAGCACTACCAATTATTTATTGGACGAGTCTGTTCAAGAAAATGATGACAATTATCAGTTGTTAAGTGGAGGTGATCTTGACAGTACCTCTTCATTCACTACCAATTCACTTGCCAATATCAAGAGCAATAGTTTATATGGAAATTCAGTCAATGTGAATTTAGGAGCAGTTCCAACTAACTTGAGTAATCCAGATACCATAATTGCTGGTCAATTATCTTCATCTGTTTCCTCCTCATATTATAACACCCCTTTTAACCAACAACATCAACAACAAGCACTGCAAATTAACCAAAGTTTGCAAGGTTTTCAACCATTTCAATTACCAAACGACTCATCAACATCGTCGTCATTATATTCTTATGCTAGTGCTAGCGCTAGTGCTCCTCAACAGCAAGTACATTCAAGACAAGAACAAATGAGCACTGGATCTAGTTTTGGATTTAGTAACACACCAACTCAATCTACTTTTACCCACACTTCTTCCAATACCCCTTTACAACAACAAAATGATTTATATCCAGTTTCAACTTCGATGAATTCTTTCTTGGACAATTCTAATCTTGTTTACCATCAAGCAAAGCCAGAGATGTCACCTAGTGTGATCAATCCAATTGTTCAACAACAAGCATTAAACTATAATTTGTCTCAAAGTTTTCCAAAACCACCATTATCCTCAACATCCACAACTTTTGATTCTATCAATTATAATAGTTCACCAACTATTTCTCAACCTCAGTTCACATCCCAATCATTACCAAACTTATCATCGGGTACTACAGGTAAGAAAAAACCTTCCAAAAGAACCAAATCAAGAACTCCAACCACTATCTCACGTCCAGTTCCTCTGAATATAAAGAAAGAAGAAACCAACACTTTTAAAGTCAATTCTCACAGTATTGTCAAACAAGAAAATGAATTATCTTCAACACCAGGTGGTAACAAAAGATACCGTGTGATACGAGGAATATCTGCTGGTGGTTGCAATACTAGACCACCAAAAGAATCAATGGAGGGTAAGGCTTGTTATTACTCGATGAATCTAAATTTGAATGGAGCATCATTAAAAGATATTTGCTATCCTAAATGGAATCAATCAGAAAAACAAGATCGAAGAAGAATCATACGTATTGAGAGAATTCAGCAAGGTCCTGTAATCACTGCCAATTTCTCCATTGTTGGTGCTGCTAATGAGAACCCTGTGGTTCTACCTCCATCAAATCCAGATATTGATGTCATTGAAGTGTCCTGTTTGGAGTGTGATGTGAAGATAAACAATAGTCATATATCGGAGGGGACTAACTTTTACGATTCACAATCATCGGACGATGAAATGGGTGGTAATAATGGTGATGCTGCTGGAATGGGTGGTGTAGGTGCTAGAAAATCACCTAATTATATCAAGAATGAGTTCAATGATGATTATTATCAATATTATATTACATCAGTTGAAGTGGTTGAAATTGTTGAATTATTGATTGGTAATCAATTTAGAGATGCTGCTGAAAGAAGAAAAGAAAGAGGCAGAGTCAGATCTAATTTAGTTCCCTTCTGGTCAAAGAAACCAATTAGTTCAAGAATGAGTGAAACCTCAACTTCATCATCATCCCCACAAAACTCTTCTGTAACTCCCGGTTCGAGTTCAAGTGCACTGGGGACAACAACTACTACTGCTACAGTTGGTGGTGCTGGGTCATCATTAACCAACCATGATTATCGTGTTGAGTTGGCTAAAAGAATTATGGGTTATGAAATTAGAAAACCACGAGGATTCGATAAAGAAGTTAGAATATTAAGATGGGATAAATTGGTGCCAGCTTTGCAAAGAGCTTTACAAAGTTACTACACTGAAATTCCTATTAATGATCCTTATGCACAGTTATACAGAACTGAAGCCCCAGAAACTCGCAATAATTAAATAATGTAATGTATTATAATAAACAAAACAAATTAAATATTTAAAACTTGACGATTAAAAGACACTTGCTGTTGTTTTTCTTTCATTTAGAATGGTTCGATTTCTCTCTCTAAGAGCAAATTTCTTTCACCAAGTAGAGTTTGTAAGTGTCACAAAATCAAGAAATATCAATAGAAATTTTTTTTCCAAGTAGGCTTAACCGTTTCGTTCCTCAATAGAAAATTTTCTTTTAACAACGAGCACTTTTGTTTTGTTTACTCACTTATTGTACTTTAAGGGGGGGGGCAAAGGCAACAGGGATTATAGAATGCCGGTTGAGAAAGAAATAACGAGTTTGTCTTGGATTTGATTATTTTGATAAAAATATTAAGTCCATATTTCCATTGTTCATCCAACTCTCAAACATGTTAGTTTTTTTTTTTTGGAATACGCTATTTCCATTTAATACACATTCAATAGTAGTTATTTTTTTTTATTCGTCCACACCAACTCATCATATATACGCTCATCGACATAAATAATTTGTTGGGTGTTAATTCCTTTACTCCCCGGAGCCAGACAAAATACTGCCTCATATATGCAGAAGAGAAAAAGAAATTCTCAAGCAATTTTTGTAATCAATATCGTGCTTTGTGTTCTACAAATCTACGACTGTTTTGGTCAAAAAGATGCAAAAAGAGAGGTCACCCAATGAACGAAATCACCAACCGCCTCAGCCTCCGCCTTATCTGCGCATGTGTTTCTCCATCAGAGAATCAGAAATAATAACAACTAACTAACTCACAAAGGTACATAACAATAGTATCAGAATTGTTCAATGAGGATATGTACATGCATAAAAATTTTTTTTTTTTTTTTTTTGATTTTGACACGGCGATTATTCAAACTTGCAAATAGTTTCTTGGCTTTGTATTGCCGTTTAATAATTACATTTACGGCTCCTCCTTGTGCCTCATTTCTCTTTTTATTGTATACTTCCCGTGCCGTCTGTAATTTGCACCCAGTTAAAAAAAAATAACTTCTACACGCAATAATACTCGGAAAATTCAAATAACACTTGGTAGTGTCGTCTATTGGAGAAAACACCTAGACAGTAACAAAAAGAAACAAAAAAAAAAAAGAAAATGGTTTTATCATCTTCTATGCATAAGTAATTCTGGCAAAAATGAACTCATGTTATGCAAATATCGCTATTAACAAATGCAAGAAACGACAACAAAAGAAAAAGAGAAGAATTATACTTCAAGAGGTTAAAAAGAAATTATTAATAGTTGAATAATAACTTTAGACATATACAAGGTTTAACATTTTGTAGATATTTTGGCTTTTTTTTAGTAGTTTTTAGTTATCGAGATTACGAAGATTTCAGGGCTCATGTAATTATTATTACAGTTCTTTTTATTATTCAAAACGTCGTTGGATGAGACTGTGATAATTAATATAATAATCCCTCCAATATGAGGAAAAGTTAAATTTCTTATTTACAAGACAAATAATAACATTTTCGAGTGTCTATTAATTAACAGCTTCGCCTCTAGAAAAGTAGTAAAGTTAGTTGACAGGGATTGATTAATAGATTTTCCAAACTATTCTGGTATCAAATTTCATCGACTTTTTGTCAGAGCATCTTTTTGTTTATTATTATCTCATTTTTTTGATATACAGTCTATCATGGTTAGTAGTCTGTTTCATAATGGTCTACGGTTTGGTTCTTTTTTTTTGTTGTTGTTTTAGTTTGAATTTTATCTACCACATTTTATGTTCAATCTTAAAATCCATTTCAAGTATTCCCGGAAATACAACAAAATGTTAATTGGATTTCAAACCTCGTCAAATGAAAAAACAGCAGATTTCGTCTCTCCTCTTGTACCTTTACATTGGGAGAATACGCCGCCACTCATGATTTTGGCAAGTGACATTCCAACACAAACTCAAATTATACGGAGAAAAGTTTGTAAATCTCGCAAAAACTTTTTTTAACAATCCTTGTGAAAATGAAACGATGTTTAGCTTACTCTTGGATATTAGCTTGAACTTTTTACTTCCCCTTTCAACTACTACCTGTTAAGCTTTCTATATTTCTTTTTAATCTTGTAGTTTGTTAAGTCCCCCAAAAGATATAATCCCCCAATGTATATCTGATGTCACGAATATTATAATAGTTAAAATGTACATATTTCCAAACATATACAAACTATATAATTTTGATGTACAGCTCGTATTATTCTTTTCGCTTATTCCACATTTTACTGAATAGGTTAGTAGCAGGTGAAGTAGTCTAGCCCTTCATAATGTTTACATTCTTTATAGTAATTTTAGTAAAATTATTTTTTTTTTCTTAATGGTTAGTATACATTTAAAGTGTTTCAGCTATTTTGGAAAAAGGTTAGATTGGTAGTTACCAGTTAATGTTTAGTGTTGGAGCATAAAATTATAATTCAAATTCTAACCCAAAAATGGTTGATTAATGCAGTTAAAAGCAAAACATTCAATATGATCAGCGGTCAAACAAACTTGCCAAAAGAAGTTGAAACTTTAACAACAAATACAACAAAAAAGAAATGTATGCTCTCAACAGCGATCAGTAAGTCAAAATACTGGTAAAGGCATTCAAATCAAATATTTGTTCTCTTTCAGTTTTCTAAATAACCATTGCTTTCTAAAATTAGAAGTATGATTATATCGAGTAATAATTAGAAATCAAGCGTTCTCAAATTGTGTTGCTCTATCAAAGCCCCATAGATCAAGAATACTTAGATTGCTACCACATCTAGAAGAATATGCCAACAAAGTACGAGTTTTTATCAATAGGCATCAATATTGTTGGTTGCTATTTATTGTGGCGCGGCTAAAACTTCAATTTGTCTGTGCTTATCTTTGAACTGGTTGATCCCATAATGCAGATAGTTGTGCTCAATTGACTGCCTCAAATCGTGGAGCATCACCGCTTGCAACTATCATTCATTATTGTTACACAAACAAAAATTGGCAACAGTATCAAAATCTTGGCTGCTATCTAGAATATGCAGAGCTGATATTACATACTCTATAGATTTTATCCAAACCTGTAAACAATAAAACGTGGCAAAGTGTAAGTTGTAATGTCAATCATAATGTTTATAGGACTGGATTTCCGATGAAAGGAGTTCTAAACAATGGTACTTATCCTACTTAATCTGCTGTTCCAAATTTACAAACAATAATTAAGCAAAACATGGGGCAAAAATTTTTAACTTAAGCTTGATACCTATTTCAAGAAACCCTACAAGGTTCCCAAATGTGCATATTATTCGATTTTTATAATCTTATATCAAGAATGTGAGCTTGGTGGTTTTGAAATCAAAAACCGTATACACCAATTTCCATTTCAGTCCAACTACAGATCAAATACTATCCTTTTTTCATCACAATCAGGAATATATTCTTGCATATATACTTATATACAATGGGGAAATATTAAACAAAATCAGCACTATCGGAAGTAACTCTTTTATTTTCTTATATTGGATTTAAATATGTACTTGACTTTTGTCCAGTAACTTAAAATTCAAATCTTCTTTCAGCTTCCTTCCAGTTGATAACATGCCAAAGGTTCTTGAAGTAATCAGCTTTAACATTTTGGTATTGCAAATAATAAGCATGTTCCCAAGCATCAATAGCAATCAATGGAACCAAGTTTGGATCAGTAACAGTATCTTGGTTAGCAGTGGTGATGACATCAATAGTATCACCATTGGCTTTGTTTTTAACAATAAAAGCCCACCCAGAACCTTGAATACCAGCCAATTTGCCATTGGTGATTTCAATCAATTTATCCAAAGAACCAAATTGTTTGACGATTTGTTTACCTAATTTGGAATCTTCACTTGGTGGTTGACCACCACCTTGAGAGACAGGAGCCAAGTTTTTCCACCACAAACAATGATTGAGGTAACCACCACCGTTGAAATTGATGGCTTTTTGTAAGGCAACCAATTTTTTAACTTCACCTTTAGATTTGGCTTCAACGGCTTGTTCAATTGAAGCATTAAGGTTGTTAACATAAGTTTGGTGATGTTTAGTGTAGTGAATTTCGTTTATTTGACCAGAAATGTATGGTTCAGTAGCGGAGAATTCATAGTCCAATTCTGGTAAACTATATTTAGATCTAGTGAAAGTCTTGGAAGCAGCGGCGTTCAAAGTAGCACGGGTAGTTGCGGAAGAAGCCTTTAATAAAACACGAGATGATGATCTGATAGAAAACATTGTTAATTATAGTACAATTGTCTTTAATGTCAATTGAAGTAAAAAAAGAATATGAAAAAAAAGTGAAAAAAGAAAGCAAAAAAAAAATTGTGGAATTACTTTTGAAAAAATAAAATCTACTATTAGAAGATTGAATTGAAGGACCACAACTAAGGGAACAAGATTGATAAATTAATTTTCACGGAATTAAAGGAGAACACCCCAAAAAAAAAAAAAAACAAAGAACGGGGATTCGGGAGCAATCAAGACAAACGTGCACGACAAGTTCCACAATTTAAGTTTTCATTTGTAAGCAATTATTATGTGTAACTTTTTCATGTGTTTACTATCATAAACTGGTGATTAATCTATATGTAGCGCTATCGTTGAATGTCTGCCAATTGATTAGTTTGTATATCAGACCTCAAGATTACAGAGAAATACAGTATTTCAAACTAGACTTTGCCGTTTTATTCTGTCATATTTATTGCAAATTTGATTGGTGTGTGAGAAATCACACAGAGATGGCGAAAAAAAATCATAATCTTTCCATTTTCCTTAAATCGGAACCGAAATTTATGTCTATTTGGTAGCTACCAATCTATACACATTATCTTTTTTTTTTTTACATACGATTAACTGGAGTCAAACCTAACAAGGTCATACCGTTATTTATAACTTGTCTAGCAGCTTCATATAAAGCCAATCTTGCAATGGCAACATCCTTTTCTTGACCAGAAACCCATAAAATATCGTAACATTGGGAGACAATATGTGTCACACTGAACAAATAAGTAACGATTGTGGATGGTTCCAACCCTTTGACAGCCTTTTTAATAACGTCCGGGTATTGCGCTAAAGTTCTTGCTAATGCACTGGCACATGGTTCAACCAACAAATCAAAGTTGGCATGTTCTAATTCCTCTATAGAAATACCTGATTTTCTTTGCATGGAACACAAACGAGAGTGAGCATATTGCAAGTATGGACCAGTGTCACCTTCAAATGAAGTCATTCTGTCCCATTTGAATTCGTAATTGTGAATACGTTTAGATTGCATATCTTGAATCATAACAGCAGAAATACCAATCAAATCAGCAATCTTATCTGGGTCTTCGATTTGAGCATATTTCTCTTCGTTTTTCTGCATAACTTCGTGCATCTTTTCTTTGGTTTCTTGTAAAATGTTATCTAAAAACACAACAGTACCTTTTCTGGTACTCATACCTTGGACCATACCAAAGTTAACATGTTCCAAATTGTGGGCCCATTCGAATCCCATTTGTTTCAAAATTTCAAAGAATTGAGCACAATGCAAATCTTGTTGGGCAGCAATAACGTAAATCATCTTATCAAACTTGTAGGTTTCATAACGCTTAATAGCTTCACCAACATCACGAGTCAAATAAAGGGAAGTACCATCTGATTTTTCAACTAATGCTTTACCCAATTTTTTGTTAAATTTAGTCAAGTCAATTAATTTGGCACCACGGTCAATATCAATCAAACCTTTATCTTCGAACAATTTGGTAGCTTCTTTCATTTTCTCTTGTGGAACTTGAGATTCACCAGAATAAACATCATATTTAATATTAAGTCGACCATAAGTGTCAACATATTTTTCAATAGACAAATCTCTGAATCTTGCCCAAATTTTCAATGCTGATTCATCACCATCTTCCATTCTTCTGAAAAATCTTCTAGCTTCTTCATTGGTAGAGGATTGGATTTTCTTTTCATCCTGTTCAGAAGCATCAATGGTTTCTGCTGGAGTTTCACCAGTGGCTTCACTTGTCTCCTTGGTGACATCTTGATTAATCTTGACATAAACTTCAAACAAGTGGTTGATTGGATCTGAAGCTAACTTAGATTCGTCACCGTATCTTTCAAAACCAACAGCTAACAAACCAAATTGTTTCCCCCAATCTCCCAAATAATTGATTCTGGTGACGTCCCAACCAACTTTTTCGTACAAGTTAGAAATGAACCCACCTATAATAGTAGATCTTAAATGTCCAGCATGGAAAGGTTTGGCAATATTTGGAGACGAGAATTCAACAATGGCTTTTTTACCAACACCCAAAGGTAAGTAACCATAATCTGATTTTCTCTTTAAAACATCTTCAATGACCAAATTATATAATAATGTTTTAGCAAAATAGAATTGTAAAAACACTCCTTGAGGTTTGATTTCAGAAATGAATTTCCCTTTATTGAAATTTTCAGCCCATTCCTTGGATTTTTCATTAGGATTGATTCCTTTTAATCTTAATTTTGGAATAGGAACAATAATATCACCTTGATCTAATACTTTTGGTGTATCCAAAGCTTGAATGATAATAGATTTGTCAACTGATGAAATACGGTTTAATTCTTCAGCGATATAGTTTCTAAAGACATCAACCACATTATATTGAGGGTGGGTACCTTCAATGGCTGCTGGTTGACTTAATCCCAATTGTTTCAAACTATCACTAATTGTTTCGACTGACATTGAATGGTATCTTCTTTGACTATAAAATATTGTAGAGGAAAATAACTTCTTCAATATTTTCATTAAAGAAAGGAAGTTTATGTGAGATGTTTTGGGGTGATGAAGAAGCAAGAAAAAAAAAATTTTACAACTGCGCTTAATGGGTTATGTGTGGGATGAGAAAGTATAGTGCGAAGTTTATAATTGAGTCAGATTTGTGATAACAAATAATTCAGGTGTTCAAGTGGTCATGAAAACGATTGAAATTAGATATATGGATATTGGTCATGTTTATATTCTTTTGATGATTCTAGAAATTTGGTATATATTTTGGAAGTTTTAACTGCCAGGCATCAATGCTGTTCGGGTTAACTTCACAATCTTCATCTCTACCTAATATCAACTCTACGATAATACTCTCCGAAGCTTTGGATAACTGTAATAAAAAATAATAGATTCCCTCATTTAGAGCATATACACAAGCCATCACCTTGATGTTATAGGAAACCCCTATGTGGTATGGAACAGGAAACTCTGTACGCGAGACAAATCAAGAGAGGACAAACAAACAAACAAGGAGGCAAAAGAAAAAAGAAAAAATAAGGACAAATCAACTTGAGTAACAACCCCATAGTACTTATCATCATAAATCAATCATGAGTGATGAGAAAATAAAGCAATTGCAAGAGATGGGATTTTCCCAAGAACAGGCAGCTAATGCATTAAAAGTTTCCAATAATGTCTTAGAAGTGGCCATTGCACATTTATTTGGAGAACCAGTTGAACAACCACAGGAGAATAAAGAAAATACCCAATTAGTTCCATACAACGAAAATGATACCGTTCAAATATCAAACCCTCTAGATATACCAAAGTTTCCATCATATAGAGAGACACCAACGAGCAGTAATGGTGGATGGAGTGAAATTCAAGATGAAGAATTGATTGAAAATTACGAGGATGAAGATGACAATGACAATGACGACGATCTTGTAGACCAATGGACAAATAATTCAAAACAGGCATCATCAGAAACCATTTTTGATTACCCACAAGCATTCACTAGACTGACAGAAATGCCACCTTGTGTGTTACCAAAAGTTACTGGTACATTACAAAGTTGTTTGATTTCGTTAATTGTCACTTTATCACAGATTGGCGAATTAAGAAATGTCTTTTTCAGTAAAGAATTTGATTACGGGTTTGATGAAAATTGGTATACCCCAACCACTGAATTGACAGTAGAGACCCCTGAAAAATTCAAAGATAACTCATTTTATAGATTTGTTGTCGAAATTCAGAGAATATTTGGGTTTTTGTCACCAAAAGTCAGTAATCGTTCTTTTATAAGTGGAGAAAATTTGTTCAAATCCTTGCCTGAAGATTTCGCAATTGATGACGATGATTGGGAAGATGTCATTAAAAAAGTTCATCGGTATATAGCACTTGGATCAGAAAGTATCTTGGACAAAGATTTAACACTGGTTTTCTTGAGTCAAGTGGAATCCAACGGTGAAGAGACTACCGACTTGTCAATTTTGCAGATAGAGTACGAAGCAAGAAATCTGAATCTTCAAGCAAGCTTGAACTCTTTGATTTGGAATTCTGAACTAAACCCCGTGTTCACAAAGTTGGGGCTGTTGTTGACTATACAGATGTTTGGTGGTGACGAAGATGATGATGATGATGGGCGGTGTCAAGCACTGTCATTTGAAATACCTGAGTATTTTTACCCAGGTATATTTACTTCTACTTATCAAGAAATAATTGCAAAAATGAACCAAAAGAAATTAAATGCTACAAAAGAAAGATCTAGTACAACTACTAAATTGTTGGGGTTTAGTTCGTTTGAAGGTAAAAAAATAAAAAAGATTCTTCAAAATAGTATTGATTATTTGGCAACAACTGACTCCAAGGAGGCCCACGATGATTTAAAGAGACTTTCAGAAAAGGTGCAAAATGAATCTTTGGCTTTGAATGATCGATTAAAGTTTGTTAACCAGGAATATCTCAAGATGGACGTGAAAAATCCTGATAATATACTCGAGATAATAGAAAAAGAAGGTTTACCTCCACCTGAAAAATATTACTTAACCAGTGTAATTATTTCAGATTCCGAGTACATATATAAAGCAAAGCATTTGACTACAACAGATTTCGAAAATGAGGATTGGTTATACATTGTTATTGATCTGGATCATAATAATAAGGTTCTGGAGTACCGTACTGAAACAATGAGCTTCGAAGCTCTTCAATTGTTCATTTTGGAGGAAACTAAGCTTAATAGAAGACAATTGATATTACATTATGTTGCTGAAAGCTCGCTACAAGACCTGGCAAAGGTGCCAGAAAAACTAGTTGAATTCTTTGATAAAGATAATCAATTGTTGGCTGAAGAAGTACATGAATTTAACAAAAATAATAAGGAGAACGATGCAGAAGTTTCAAATGACTCATCTGTTGACGAATCTTTTCTTGTGTCTCACTCTGAAACTCAATCGCTTTAGCTATGATATATACGGTAAATAGAATTGCATGAATTTGTTTTTGTATTTGTTTAAAGAAAGGGTTTGCTGATATTTTGGTTGAGCTGTTCACACAATATGGAAATGCGGACACTACAACTTGAATACGAAAAAAAAAATTTGTACAACAAGATAAAATCAACCGAAGATTCAAATTACTTCGCAACGATTTAAGTGTCCACAATTTCTAACAACATCACCCTCATCCCATGTCGTCTCTAGATTATCCAGAAGATTTTGAAAACAATAACCCATTTGCAGAACCTGTCATTTCTGATCAAGTCAATGGCGTACATTCACAAACGGAAAACAATGAAACACAACTCCCAGAAGGAGAGCCCACGGCCCCGCAAAGTGGTGAACCATCACCAGACCCTAACTCTGAAAGCATATTAACTGAAGACGAACTAAGAAAGCTTATTCCAGAAAGATTCACAACCAAATACAGTTTAAGCATCCAGCTAGTGGAAATTGAAAAAAATAAACCAGGGAACCCAATACTTAAAATGAATGTTAAAGTAAAAGGCTTACCACGCTATAGACAGTCGATTTATAAAGATGTTCGTAGAACTTTTAATGAGGTGGTGAAATTTAACAGATATTTAATTGTTTCAAATTTAGAAGTGTTTGTACCTGTTATCCCCAGTGCCATAACATCGTATCCAACAGGTGGCGAAGATGAGAGAAAGAAACTTTTTGTCGAATGGCAAGAATGGTTGGATAGAATTACTAGCAATCCCATTTTAATTAGAGATGAAGAATTTGTTTACTTTGTCGAAAACGATTTTGGATACTCTGTTATCAATACCAATAGGAAAACATCTGTTGCAAGTGGGATCATGAGAAAGACACTAAAACAGTTTGCTGTGCCATACGACCCTTACGAAGAGTTGGCTAATTTTAGGCCAATTATTAAAGAAGCGTATTTAACTTTTCAAAAATTACACAAACTTCTCGATAGAAACTCGAAAACTGAAAAGCAACTTTCAATTCATATCTATGATATGGCGAATAAATTGAATCAGTTGTCTGAATTTGAAACCACTCATCCAGGAATGAAAAATATGTGGGAGAAATTGGGTAAAATCACACAAAAGCAATCTGATTTTACGTTGGTGGACTCGATTAACGAAATGGCAACATTGGGAGATGGAACTCAAATATTAATAGACGATTTTTATGAAATTAAAGAAGCTTTAACCAATAGACACTTGATCATGAGGGAATTGATCCAAGCAGAAACTCAAACCAATGCAAAACATGTTCAGGCAAATAAAATAAAAAACAAATCTTCCTTGGATCCTATAAAAGTTGACGAGGCATTGAGATCATTGGAATATGCTTCGAAAGTACAAGAATCACTTCATTTACAAGTTAAAAGAATATCTGGAGAAATGATGTTTGAAAGAAAAGAAGTCATAGATTTCACGGAGAAAAAAATACAACGCTTGATGAAAGGTTATACTTTGCACAAAGTAGAACACCATAGGAAAATTCTTAAGCATTTTGAAAATATAAGGTTGGATGTACGAAGTGTCGATGATAAGGGTGGATTATCTAGACTCAATCGTGACAACTTGACTAATTTGAAGCATAACTTGACACAATCACAATCTTCACAAGGAGATTCATGGTCTTCAAGAACTTTCAGGTCGTTGGAAAAGGAAGAAGAAGAAAATGAAAACAAAAAGTCGGATGTAAATGGGTTTGAATCGGCAACTGTTGATGCTAGAAATGCGGCAAGTCTCTTAGGCGTGGCTACATTCTAAATAGTTGTATAGATTGATTCTGGTTAAAATATGTTAACTTAGTCATGGTTTGTAAATTTACATGTAGTGCTCCTATAGTACAAACTGGGGTTCAATTTATATATATATGAGGCTTAATTGAAAAGTATAGGGCAAAATTGTATTTTAATGTGTTAGTGTTTCATTTTTGAATAATCAGTTATCTCTTTCTTTGTTTTGCCTCACACTCATTCATTTATTTGTTTTTCGTTTATTTTCATTTTTCTCAACGTACTCAATTTTTTTTTTCTTCTTGTCTTCTTTTTTTCCTTCTTTACTTTTCTTGTTGTGTTTTTGTTATTTTTTTATTTAATTCAAACTTAGCCCCCAAAAAGTAGCAACATCTATTGAATCCTCCAATAATTAACGATTATGTTAAAACTATGAGTACAGTACCGCAAGTTACACAGGATGATTATACGGAAACACTTAAAGTGTGGAGATCTTTTAAAGTGGCTCAGTTAAAAGATGTCTGTCGTTCTCTTGAATTAAATGTTGGTGGTAGAAAACAAGACCTCGTGGACCGAGGGGAGGCCTTTCTCAGCTCAAAATTCAATAATAATGACCAAATTGGGTTTCATGCCGCTAAGTCACTTATTTTCATGCGTTTACAGGGGGACCCATTACCTAGTTATCGTGATATGCATTATGCCATAAGAACAGGGCGATTTAAGTTGACTGCTCCAACATTGATTGGTACAAGTTCCTCCACAAACCAACTTTCGAATATACACTCAGGTGATTCAAAGCCATATAAGGGACATACTTTGTACTTTAAAGCAACTCCTTTGTATCGATTTTTACGATTAATTCATTCAACACCCATGTTACTTATACCTAATGGAAGAAATAGTGTGCAGACTTGTCATTTTATTTTCACAGAAGAAGAGTATAAGTTTTTGCAAGACAAACCCCCTCATATTAAACTATATATTCTTTGTGGTATCCCCGATATGCAACGATCTAACGCGACCAACAACGTGTCTATTGAGTATCCAGTCGAAACAGTTATATATTTTAACAAGCACGAATTTAAAGACACTTTTCGGGGAATTTCAGGTGAAACCAATACAGCTGTACCGGTAGATATCACAAAGTACATAAACTCTCCACCTCAAAGAAACGAGATTGTGTTTTGTCACCTGGCGAATAATGCAGGCTATATGATGTATTTGTACCTTGTGGAAGTAATACCTGCAGAAAGGCTAATAGAACAAGTTCAAAACCGGCCAGCTATTCCAAAAAGTGAAACAATCAGAAATATAAAGGATATGAGTCGTTATGATGGTATTCAAACCACCAAATTGCCATTACGAGATCCGTTATCATACACGAAATTGGCAAATCCAACAAAATCTGTCCATTGTGACCATTATATGTGTTTTAATGGGATGCTTTTTATAGAGCAGCAGCGATTGGTTGATGAATGGAAATGCCCCGTGTGTCTGAGAGAAATTAAGTTTGAGGATTTGAGAATCTCAGAATATTTTGAGGAGATAATTAAAAATGTGGGTCCTGATGTAGATGAGATTATTATTATGCAAGACGGTAGTTGGAAACCAGTTGTTGGAGATGATACAAATACAACGAAGAAGAGGACTGAAAGTGCGTCACCTGAAGCGATTATATTACTTTCAGATGACGAAGATGACGTACTGGCTGATGAGGTGGATGCAAATGTTCACTTGGAAAATAAAGAAGATGAGAGTGTCAACATCAATAGAGTTGACAATACACCAGAAGCAGAAGTGGATATTACTGAGTCAAATAATAATCAAGAGACACAGATAGATAATGAGAGCATTCAAAGTGATGATCTTACTGAGTATTTAATTGATCATGAACACCAGCAACATGAGGAAGCATCTGATAAAGTGGAAGATAACAACCCAACATTACCATCACAGCAAAGTCCACAAGCTGAAACAAACAACGATGAAACCAGTAATATGAAAACAACTTTGCAGGAAGATACATCGGCTCCTCTTCCCAAAAACGGTGTACAAGAAAATGATGCACCTTTAGGAGACGCAATTGATACAGAACAGAACTTACGCGAAGATCAAACTGCAGAAGCTGTTGATCCCGCAGATTCCCCTATATCAGTTATAAATGTGACACTTGATCCACCAAATGAAGCCAATAAAGAAAATTCAACTGAGAGCAGTATTTCATTATCGAATTTGTCACCAAAGAACAGAGAATCATCGTTAAGCTCCAGTTCACCACAATCAGTGCCACCCTCAATGATCACACCGATATCTCCTATGTCAGCTCAAGCTTCAAGCGATAAAGCGCAAGTATTGCATGGAGATTCTAACACTTCTAATCAACCTCGTTACACAAGCTCACCAGACTCTGCTGCACTGCCATTATCACTTACAGGTCCCAATGACATCAATGAAGAAAATCGAACTCCTCAGTCCCACAACCTAAATAATACCGACGCTTTACATGGTCAGGACTCTAGCAACTCACAAGCTGTGTCAAATAGTAGAAGCATTCAATCTGTACCAACAGCTGCAGTTTCTTCAAAGAATCAAGGTAATCAACACAGTGATGATCAAATTAGAAGTTTGAATGAAGAAATTAAAAAACTTAGACAAGCTCTTTATTATCGGGATTTATATATAAAGCGGCTACCTTTAAATCAGCAGCATGCTCTTCTTCAACAACAGCAACAACAGCAATTACAACTACAACAGTTATCGCAACAACGTCCGAACGACCATCAAATCCATCATTTTCAGCAGCAACAATTATTACAGCAACAGCAACAGCGACAACTTCGACAACTAGAACAGCAGCAACGGCTACAGCGACAGCAATGGCAACAGCAACAGCAACTACTACAGCAACAACAACAACAACTTCCTCGCCAACTTCCCCTACAGTCTCCCCAACAACTTCCCCAACAGCAACATCTTTCACCAGAAGATCAACTGCAGTTTCTTCAATTAACTCAACTTCCACAATTCCGCCGGCTTCAACAACTTCAATCCCAACAACGTCAATCTCAACAACGTCAAGCCAATCCACATCAACAACATCAGCAAAATTACTTGCAACAACCACAACATAATAATGCTCAACTACATTTGAATAGGAACCTGCATCAGTTGCCACAACAACAACAGCAACAGCAACATCACCATTATCAACAACAACAACAACAACAACGGTTGCAATTACCACAGCAGCTACGCTCCTCACCTCAAAACAGATCATTTCAAACTCAACCGAATGAACAGCAGCGGGTCAATTCTTTGTCAAGATCCACTGATGCAACGCCTCTACTGAGACAAATAGTCCTTGATTTCGGCACTTCGGTACCGTTACCCACACAATCTAGTCGGCCAACTCTTGAAGAACAAGGATCGTTTAATTTAAATTTATTGCGTCATACACCAAACCTACAGACTGTTGCAAGCCATAGTCCTTGGTCACCTGTTGCTACAGAACCTAAGAATAGATCTTTTTCTGACTCAAACATTGCGGTAGTGAACGGGTTAAATGAATCCGATCCCATTGAAGATAGACCCCTTGCCTCCCTAAGTGGAAGGTCGAAGTCTACCAACAATATGTCAAACCATAACACCAGTAACGTTTCCTCCTCGAATTATCAGGTATCAGAAAAGCAACAACAAGTACATCGATTGCAGAGTATAAATGCTAATTCTAACAAGAAAGAAGATACTGAAGTCGAAACGACAACTGATACAAATTTACAACAAGGTCTGTCAGCTGAAAACACCACGGACGAGCAGAATTCATTCAGATGCAATGTCCAAAAACCAATGCTTGCAATCAAAAATTCTGACCCCAGTCAAAACCATGGACAAGTTGAGGACACCCAAACCAAGAATAGTATCAACGGTACTAGTACTGGAGTTGGTGGGACCGCTGTTTTTGAAGGAAACCTGAAACTCCAAACAAACTCTGTTCAGTCTCATAGTAACTCGCCAAGGAAGGAGCAGAATAGTACTTCCGTGGTACCAAATGGCAATCCTCAACAAATAGTAATCGGTAACCCATCTAGTATGGTTGAGAAAAAAGATAATGGTATCGATTACAACCGAAATACTTTTCAAATAGAAGATCTGGTTGTGAATTTTGTCGGTAGGGATACCGTAAACCGTATCATTGGCTTGACGAATTTGAAAGATATCCAGAAGGTAGTAGAAAATATCAATAATAGGAAAATTGTCATTGATAGTAACGTTGAGGCGGATCGAAATAGGAAAAGAATGATTTTGCAAAAATTTGATTTCGACACAAAAAGCTTAATATCTGATTTAATGAAAAATGGTGGGTCTAATTATGAGAAAAGTAAGTTGATTAATACTAGAAGGGGAGAAAAGAGTCGTTTAGCTACACATTGGGATGATAAATTGGAAAAGAATCTACTGAAATATAATGCTGAATTACAAAAATTAGATAAAACTCTTATGCTTTTGAGAAAACAGGCTGAACTGATAGAGGCTAGAGACGCACAAATTGGTGGTCAAAGTTTGAATAGCACTCCTGTTGACAATGCAAATTCTCGTGGCACGCCCAGTAGTGAAACGGATACAGCTGCGGGCCAAAGTCCAAAAAAAAATCACTTGGTGAATATCCCTCCACAGACAAATCAACTGGCTTCCCAAAATGAGACTTTGCAATTGTCCTCAATAGTGACACCATCAAATCGAGATTCTTCAAACAAGATTCGTTCCGGTCCACCTCTTCAGACATCACAGGTTCCTACCTCAAAACGTCAAAGGGTTATAGGTATGTTAGGTATTGAATTGAACGAGGACGCGTTGAAAATCAGTGATAGAAAGCATGGTTTACAGAATAGTGTTACGCCTATCAACAATAAAATCAAGAACATAAGTTTGGGTGCACTGAACACAAACAATTGTAAAGATCGGTTAGGAGATTTGCAAACTCAGTTCAGTTTAAACCAAAACATAACCAGTGGCACAATGCATGATCCAATTGTTTTAGATATGAGTGATGAAGAATAAAAAGTACAATATATCATTAACAAGAATTGAGCTTAATTTTTTTTTGTTATGTTTTGTTTTCGATTTTCATGTACCATTTTAAATTCTAATATACCCGTTATTAATTTAATTGTAGTATTAATATACAAATTTTTATACATGCGCAGCTCTATTACATAGGACTTGGTCCCAAATAGTCTTCTTTTATGCTTCCTATGGCGTAAATCTCATTGACATCAGTTCTTGTACCAACAATCTTCAATCTAACCCTCGATCCCTTTTCAATGTTTTCATCGGGACTCACATATGCTGGTGGGTTTGCTGAAGGATTAAATTTCATATCTGAAGGTATCAAATGGGTACTAACAAACACTGATAATGGGCCAACATCGGCGAAAAATCCCATTTTATTGACGGTTGTTACAACTGCATCTACCACTTCACCTTTGAATGGTTTCCACACAACAGCTCTATATTTGACTTCAAATTCAGCCATCCCAGTACTTGGAATTATTCTTCCCTTGCCAACATCTATATTCATTGAATCCAAAACACACACAATGTAACCAAATTGACCTGTACATGTACCTTCCACATCACTTAATAGTTTTTCTCTCAAATACTGGTCCATTTGAGGTCCAAAAAAGGATGGATGTAAAGTTAAATTTAATGACAAATCTTTTAAAAAGAACATTTTGTTGTTGTTGTTGCTGATATGAATTGAATTAAAAAATGAAAATGAAATTGAAATTGAAAAAAAAAAAATAAAAGTCTTTCCCACAGATTATAATATACGACTGTGATTAAATTAAAGTATAGATAATATAATACAAGTTAGTCAACTAATAAACGATTGGTTGATATGTTTATGCCCAATATGTGTCCCCTCCACAAAAATGTCAAAACAATTCCCAATTCTTCTTCAAACGAGTGATTGTCTGATATTTACTTTTCTGGATTCACTTGTTGAGAAAGGTTGGTTTGGAAAAAAAAAAATGTGAGAAATTCTTCGCAATACGTTTTTTTTCTCCAAGTCACACGACCGCACTCAAATTACAAACTACTAATAATTGTAATAGTGCTCGAAAAATTTTCCAAACCTGCTAAACCAAGTGTAAGAGTTGGTGTCTAATACAAATCCTACAACAATATGTCTCAAAGAATTGGTATTACAGCATCTGCACTCACAAGAGTATGGCATCACGTTGACGTTGCTGCTGACAACAGATCCTTAGGTCGTTTGGCTTCAAGCATAGCAATTACATTAATGGGGAAACATAAACCAACATACACTCCAAACAGAGATCATGGTGATTATGTGGTGGTCACAAATTGTGCCCATCTTAAAGTTACTGGTAACAAATTGAAAGAGAAAACTTACTGGAGTCATACTACTCGTCCAGGTACTTTGAGACTTGTACCAATGGAAAGAATGATTGATAATAAAGGTTATGGTGAAATTATTAAAAGAGCAGTCAAGGGGATGATTCCAAAGAATAAACATAGACTTGTTAGAATGGACAGACTAAAACTTTTCGATGGAGATGACCATCCATATAAAGATAATTTGATTGCTTTCGCTGATGAAAATCCTGATATGAGAAACAAACTTGCTGAATTGGAGAAGAATGAAAAGAATAGAGCTGAATTAAGAGAAAAGTATTTATCTCATCAACAATAAGTCATAACTTTCAAGTTTATCGTGTAAATAGAATAATAGAAAGATGACTTAAGCCAGTTTTATAAATGATATTTATTAAAAGTACAACCGTAGTATTTAAATAGCTTTTTGTTTGTTTGTTTTTTTTTATTCTCCTTTTCTTAGTATATAGTGTTTGGTTATCTTAGATCATGTGAATTTATTTGTTTAAAAACACTTCAATAATTTTAAACACGTATACCAGACACAGATCTTTCAGTATACAATCTTGGTGATATATTCATGGCCATCAATTCTTGGAATAATAATTTGGCAGCATATGGAATGTGAATTTGGTAAATGTTGGTTTTATTCTTACAGGATCGACATTCAAATTGATTCTTTTTCAAATTGGCAATCACAGACATCAAACCACACATTCCACATACATGTACTCTAAAGGCATCAGAAGCCTCCATTAATCTTTCTTTCAAAAACCCCGCAGCACCATGAGCAATCATACAATCTCTTTCCATCTCACCGAAACGCAATCCACCATCTCTAGATCTACCTTCTACTGGTTGTCTGGTCAAGACTTGCACTGGTCCTCTTGCTCTAGCGTGGATTTTATCATCTACCATATGTCTTAATCTTTGATAATAAGTAGGACCAAAGAATACTTGAGCCATCAATTTTTTACCAGTATGACCATTATACATGACTTCAAATCCTCTTGATTGGTACCCATGATCTCTTAACAATGTGGAAATTTGTTCTGTTGTAACATCAGTAAATGGTGAAGCATCACCTTCAAACCCTGACAATGACGACACTTTTGATAATAAACATTCGATTAAATGTGCAACCGTCATACGAGATGGAATAGCATGAGGGTTAATGATTAAGTCTGGAACAATACCTTCTGCTGTAAAAGGCATATCTTCGTGTCTATAGGTAACACCAATAGTACCTTTTTGACCGTGTCTCGAAGCAAATTTATCCCCAATTTGTGGAACTTTAGTTGTTCTCATTCTCACTTTCACAAATTTAGACCCATCACCATTGGTAGTCAACAAAACTTGGTCAACAATACCGGATTCTGTACTTCTTAATGGTGTTGAAGCATCTCTCTTGGTGTGATATTGTGTTCTTTGACCCAATTCTTCCGCATCTGCAGGTATAGGAGTTGTTTTACCAATAATAATATCTTCACCACTAACTCTGACCCCAGGGGCGATCAACCCATCTTCATCTAATTTCTCATATGTACCGTGTTTTAATCTCAAAGTATCAGATCTAGTAGGTTTTTCAAAAGTTTCAAGTGCCTTCATACCTTGTCTCTTTTCTATATCCATATAAGATCTGAAAAACAATGATCTGAACAATCCTCTATCAATGGATGATTGATTCATAATCATGGAATCTTCTTGATTATAACCGGAATAACATGCAATAGCAACAATGGCATTTTGACCAGCTGGAAGTTCACGGAACTTCAAATATTCCATTGATCTCGTGGTACCCAATGGTTTCTGTGGATAATACAAGATGTTTGCCATGGTATCCATTCTTACAGAATAATTGGTTAAAAACACTCCCATAGCTTGCTTACCCATCGCAGATTGATAAGTGTTACGTGGCGATTGGTTATGATCTGGGAACGGAATAATTGAGGCGGCAACACCCAATATCATAGACGGATGAATTTCACAATGTGTGTATGTATGAGTATTGCCACTGGTGGTTGGCTTAATTCTCTTACCTGGGTCGAGTTCCTGTTCTTCCAATTGTATCTTTTGTTGTTCAGACTCTGATACACTATTCTTGGAAGCCTTTACATCATCTGGTGTCATAGCAATCATTATCGTTTCTTCTTCCTCAGCATCCACATATTCAACAATACCATCGGCAACTAAAGAAGACCAAGTGTATCTTGAGTTTTCATAGTCTTCGTCATCTTCATCCAATTCATCGGATCTCAACAATTGTTTAACGTGTTCTTTGGTAATCTTCAATTCCCCCTTGGTTTCTGAATCTGGATTATCGTCAACAATGAAAAGTGGACGGTAAACACGACCAGCATCAGTGAAAATTTTGAATTCTTTTTCTCTAATATCTCGAATAATAGATACTTCTGGGGACAAGTCACCACTTCTTCTTAATTCACGCATGAAATCAACCAATGCTGCTGGATCTCTATGAACACCAACCCAAACACCATTGACAAACACTCTAGTTGAATCTGGAGCATTTGATGGAACATAATCTTCCAATACTTCTAAACCATAATCTCTTAAAAATCCTAAAATTGGTTCTGATGGAGTACCAACAGAAATACATGTCATTAATGATAAGTTCTTAACTAACCCACACGCTTGACCTTCTGGGGTTTCTGCGGGGCACACCAACCCCCAATGAGTATTGTGTAATTGTCTTGGTTTGGCAATCTTACCATCTCTTCCAATTGGAGTATTCGTTCTTCTTAAATGTGACAAAGTAGATGAGTAAGTGTAACGATTCAAAACTTGAGAAACACCAGCTCTAGAACTCATGGCTTTTCTTTGCTCACCCCAATTACCAGTAGCCAACGAGTATCTTAACCCATCGGTGATTGTTTGTGATTTAACAGCCAAAGTAACATTAAAGTCTCCACCATTTTCAACGCATCTTTGCATATAATTATATATATCTTTAGTTAATTTTTTGAATAAAATACGGAACAAGTTTGCCAATAAAGGACCTGCTAAATCCAATCTTTTCTTACCAAAATGATCTCTATCGTCAGGTTCTTTTCTTTCCAAGGCACACAATAATAATCTATTCACCATATAACCTAAAAAGAATGCCTTTCTAGTTTCAAACCCTTCTTCTTGGGTGATATTTGGTAATAATTCCTTTTGAAGAATATCCTTGGCGTATTGAATACGTTTTTCTCTTCTAATACCCAATACCCCTCTTCTACCAATGAAATCAAGGGCAACTTCACGTTCTTGAATAACAAACCCTTCTTCAACACATGGCTTCAACATTTCCAACATTTGCCAATCATTGGCATCATAACATATATGTTCCAAAATATCCCCATCAGGGACAACCCCTAAAGCTCTGAATACAATGACGATAGGAATATCTTCTTTAATGTATGGTAAAGTTGCTTTAATAGTTCTTCCGGAAACCCCCTTTTCATCTCTACCGTATAATTTGATTTGCATTGAAGAAATCAATCTAGACCCCTTTTCGATAGCTGATCTGATTTCAGCAACATGAGATATAGGTGATGGAGCTGCTTTTTTAAACACTTGGACAATATTGGCGGCACTTCTTTCTTGAGCAATCAAAACTTTTTCTGACCCGTTAATAACGAAATATCCACCCATATCATAAGGACATTCTTTCAATTCATAAAATTCATGTTCAGCCAAATCTCTCAACATGCAAAATTTCGACCTTAACATGATGGGGACTTTCCCCAAGAAAACTTTAGTTTCAGTATCTTTATCGGGTTCTTCTTGAATCCATTCTAATTCATTATCTTTCCGTTTGTTATCATCTGATTTGAAAACTTTACTAGTCATATCAACATATAAAGGTGAAGAATATGTCAAGTTACGAAGTCTGGCTTCCTGAGGGAAAACAGCATGCGTTGAACCATCACCTTCAGTTTGTGATGGTTTCGAAATATAAATTTTCCCAAACGTAATTTCATAACGTTTATTTTCATGATCCTTTTCAGAAGTATGTTGAGCTGGTTGATCTAAAATTAAATGAGAATCTTCCCAAACTAATTCTTGAATACTGGTTTCAACAAATTCATCAAATGAATCAAGTTGTTGAGATACCAATCCTTTTTCTTGGAAAAACGAAGTAATAACCGTCCAACAATCTTCTTGAGTAATAGGTTCATCTATACTATCATATTGATATGGATCAGCCATAGATTCATCAGCAGACATGGTTGATGAAAATGTTTAATCTTGAAGGGAGGAGTAGAAGGTGGTGCAAGGTTGATTGAATGGCAAATATGAAGTAAGCTGCCTCTTTTTTGTTTATTAATTCAAGTTTTTTTTCTCTTTCGTTCTCTTTAGTGAAATTTTTCTCTCTCTCTCTCTCTTGGTGAGTTGTTGAACAAAAGCACACGACCATTATACAGTATCAAAAAAAAGAACAACTGAAAATTTTTTTTAGTATCAGACTTCAATCATAATTCTATAACCATAATTCTCCACACAAAGAATGGATGGAAATACTAGAAGTGGTAGATTAGTTGCTTCTATTTGGAAGTCATTCACCAGAAGTATACATTATAAACCACTAGCACCAAATAAATACCCAAAAGTTAATGTTAATGATGTTGATTTGAATCCACCAAGATATGGGTTTAGAAGAATTCGACCACCAATTATAGCACAATCACCAACCAAAACATTATTCCCCAGTGTTGAAATAGCCAAGAAATATATTGAAGAGGGGAAAAGAGTACCTAATAGATTTATGGATCAATTTGGTCCTGATCATGCTCGTAAAGAATTTGAAGAATTTCAAGAGAAATTAGCATTAGAAGAACCTCATTTTAAAATTGGTGGTAAACAAATTTATTTCCCTCAAGGGAGAATTTGTTTATTAAGATCTAATGCTAAACATACTCCATATCAAGCAAAATTTTTGGTTCCTAAAAGTATGAATAAAATGGATTTAAGAGATTATTTATGGCATATATATGGATTGAGAGCATTAAATATTACGGTTCAATTACAGCCAGCAAGATGGAAGAGAAGTCCTTATGGTTTAGGACGTTATAGATCTCCTCAATTAAAGAAAATGACCGTTGATATGATGGAACCATTTATTTGGCCAGAAGTTCCTCAAGCTAAACTTGATCTTCTTAAAACTCAAAGAGATAATAGTTTGAAGACAGTTCAACAAAATACTGCTGTTGGTGCTGATAAACTTAAGCCTTTGGAGGTTTATGATGGAATGTATAAGGAACAAGTACAACCACAAAGACTTGTTTCAGAAAAATTCAAACGTGAAGCTGAAAAGAATATCAAATTATATAATAAAGTTGTTCAATCTAGACTGGATAGAAAACTGCTTGAAAATTACTTGGGATTATAATAAGATTGTACAGCAGAGTTTTAAGTTTAAATTAATTTCATGTAAATAGAAATAGATGGAAAAAGACAAAAGAATAAATTCAACACACGTTTGTATAAAGGTGGAGAGGTATATAAATATAATTATAAATAT
>OKKB01000038.1_pt1 | contig 94415 bp, 51 predicted proteins | sample 1613931 | NCBI WGS metagenome assembly OKKB01 (sample SAMN04436893, study PRJEB24849) | human gut metagenome | biome: human gut; feature: NICU; material: stool | host: Homo sapiens | place: USA: Saint Louis, MO | collected 2012-02-08
TAGAATTGAAAAATTCTGAACTTGAAAAATTAAAACATATGAATGAATCAGAATTATTACAATTTTTAAATAATGATGATATTTTAATTCAATTTTTTAATGCTAAAGAATTTACTAGTTTCCATGAACTGGAAATTATGCAATTGACTTTTGGTAAATCAACGGCAAAATTAATGTCACTGGCAATTGATTTCCCACCAATAAAATATGAACCTTATTTATACAAATTGAATCATGATCTTGATACTTTTGAAAATAAAGTTGATCGTTATTTAGCATTACAAGATGCTTATCAACAAGAACATAATAATAGTCCTTCTGGTGGTTCTGATAATGGGTTTATGGAAATTGAAGAAGATTTAGATTTTGCATTTTAAAAAAAAAGCATAAACATATTTACTTACATCCTCATTAATTCAAGTTTTGACTTGTGTGTACTTTTATAGATTTTTATTTTAATTTTAACAACATTTTAATAATCACCAAATTATCGCTTTTACATCAGGATCAAATTCGAGTCGCAACGATTCTTAGACGTCCTAACTGCATATCAAACCTCATATCTACTACTTAACCGAAAAACAGAATTTCATTGCCGACTTTCTTGCCCAAAAAACAAAAGAAAGAAAGAAGTAGAAGAAAATTTTTTTTTAAAAAAATAATTACAAATTAAATAAACTTGAAAGTAGAAATCGTTGTTGTTGTTGTTGTTGTTGATCTCTTCCTCCTCCAATTGAATTTAACTTTCTTTTTTGATAAGGACTGTATATTACAAAGTTGTTAAAAAGATTATCTATGTCGTATATAGATACCCAATTTGTGGAGGAGAATGTCGTTTCGTTCTTTGACCACGTGATTTACATTAGATTATAATTCATCGTTTAACTTCTAATATACTTTGTTTAATTTGATTTCACACACTTCAGAGACACCTCAATACTTTAATTTTTTATGATATTAAGCAAAAGACTTGATTTGACTCCCAAGAAATGATGAAGGAAAGATATTGAAATTACAAAGTATTGATTATTTATGATTGATTTTAACTAATGGTATAATTAAATTAAAATAAATAAAGAGATTTCTATTATAAATCTATAACAACAATAAAAAGCAAACAAAGGATTAAAATGAGGTGTTAAGATCTTTTTTTTTTGCAGTTGGATGATGATCACATAATCATCATTAATCCAAAAACTACCAATATTAAATATTTAATATTTTCAATTGATAATTGATTAGATCCATTTTCATATGGCAAAGTACCAACAATAGAAGTAGCAGGTGATCCAGTTTCAGAAATTTCATTAGGAATAGTTGATGGAGATACGAAATTTGTACCATTTGTAATACCATTACCGGTTTCAACTGCAGTTACCATAGCAGTCATATCATCGGAATTGATGTGAACTCCATTATTTTCATTATCAACAATTGATGTGTTGCTTGATTCAACAATATTTGAAGTTGAAGTTGAAGTTAAAGGATTATAAACGGTAGTAGAAACTTCCTCAGTATTGGTTACAACTGGGATAGTCTCTGTATTGGAAACATTTTCAATCAAAGTACTAGGAACATTATTGTTATCAACAGAAGTGTTATCATTGGAGTGTCCAGTAGTAACGGTGGTATAAGAATCATTTGAAACATAAGTTACAACATTTTCAAAACAATCAGATTCGTTACAACTAGTGATAGTAGCAGTGACAAACATAGTACTTGATTCAGTTGAATAAAACCCATTTATTTCCAGTTCTGTCTTGGTCATGGATAATGAACCATCATGATTATTAGCAATAGATGTTGATTCTGAAGTTGAAACGGCACCAGAGACATTGTTTTCATTATTCCAAATTGAGCTACTAGTATTGATTTCAGATTCTGATGGAGAAACAAGAACGGTGACGCCATTGTTTATATCAGTAGAAGAAGAAGCAGAAGCAGAATCGACAGTGGTAGTGGTAGTGGTAACAGCTGAAAATTCACTGGCTGATACAAATGAGGTAGCACTACTAGTCAATACTTGATCAGATGGGCTAACAATAGCAGATTCAGTGGCTGGTTCATATGAACTAACACTATTAGTCAAACTTTCATTGGATTGATTGACGATACTAGATTCAACAACATTAGACTCATTTGAAGAGCCAATTTCCCAAGTTGAAGTAAATTCAGGAGCAATTTCAGATGATGATGATGATGGAGCAAAGGTAGATAAAGTTGTTAACGATGTACCTGATTGGCTAACAATTCCAGATCCAGTAACAATAGAACCATCAGATTTTGTTGTAGTCCAAGTTGAAGTAAATTCAGTTTCAATCACAGTATATGACGGCACAGCTAATGAAGTGACAGGTTCAAAAATTGTCAAAGTAGTCAATGAAGTCCCAGATTGACTAACAATGCCAGACTCAGTAGTTATTGATCCATCAGAATTGGTAGTGGTCCAAGTTGAAGTAAATTCATTGATGATGTCAGATGAAGTAGACATTGGTGGAAATGTGGCTATGGTAGTTAAGGAAGTACCGGATTGGATAACAACACCAGATTTTGTTGCAACCGATCCATCTGAGCTGGTGGTAGTCCAGGTAGAAATGAATTCACTGGTAATTCCTGATTCAGTTGATGATGGTGGGAAGGTAGCAATAGTGGTTAACGATGTTCCGGATTGACTAACAACTCCAATCTCAGTGGTAACAGAACCATCAGAGTTAGTGGCGGTCCAAGTGGAAATAAACTCAGTAGTAATATCTGATGATGTGTATAATGGTGGGAATGTAGCAATAGTGGTGAATGAAGTACCAGATTGACTGATAACACCAGACTCAGTTACAAAAGAACCATCTGATTTTGTGGTGGTCCAAGTTGAAGTAAATTGTGTCTGGATATCACTAGATTCAGCAGCTGATTCGGTAGCTGATTCAGAAGTATGAACAGGAATTGGAGTTATTTCAGATTCACTCATGACAACAGAATATGTTGACTCCAAATTGACTAAACTAGAAGATTCCCAAGTGGAAGTTAATTTATTGTCAGAAATAGTAGATTTTGCAGTTGGAACAGCTGAAGTTTCACTAATGTAATTTGATTCAGATTGATTAATAGTTTCTGATTGTTTGGCTAACAATGATTCAGAATGGGATAATTCCATAGTAGATGATAATTCTATTTCCAGAGCACTGACAGTTGATGAAATTAAAGATTCAGCAATCACAGATGACATATCAGGTTGTGGTTCAGTAGATGGTTGGACAGAATCAGTGCTAACTGCTGGTTCAGAAATGTTGATAATTATTGATTCACTTGGGGTAACAAATGTTGGTTCAGCAGAAGAAGATACTTTTGAGATATGTGTTTCACTAGGGAAATATGAATCAGATGATATTTCAGAAGATGAAGTTGAGATTGAGACTGCACCAACACTGGTAGATAATTCAAGGATAGATGATTCATTGACAATTATAGAATCACTTGGTGTGACAATCGAAAAAGAAGATGCTTTGGGATCTTGTGTTTCACTAACAAACAATGAATCAGAAGTGAACGAGTCAACAACAACGGATGATTCAGTAACATGTGTCTCAATGGTAGTAGATGATGAGGTGATAGCAGAAGATTCGTGAGCCATAGAATGTTCACTCGAAGAATATGATTCAACATCAGAAGATTGAGCAATAGTAAAGTCACTAGCAGATTCAAGAGCAGATTCACTGGAAATCATAGTACTGCCATTAACAGAGGATTCGCCAATAGAAGATGACTCTTGATTTGCAGAAATATGACTGGAAACTGGGATTTCAATGGATGAAGTTTGAACAGCTGATGATTCAGAACTTGCCAAAGTAATTGATGAGCTTTCATTTGATGAAGTTTCAACAGGAATATTGACACTAGAAGATAAATCAGTGGACATAGCAGTTGAGGTGGGTGCAGCAATAGCAGTTGTCAAGGTTGGGAAAATTGATGTGGTGGTGAACCAAGATCCAGCTTTATCGGTCAGAATATTAACAACACCAGTTTCAGTTACAGTGTTACCAGCAGTATTTGTTTTTGTGATGGTGGTAGTGTATTCTGTTGGTTGAGTACCTGGTGCTTTTGGAATTGGTTTACATGGAATTTGACAAGATTTAGGTAAAGTTCTTGTTGGAACATGGCCATAATAAGCAACTGACCCTAAAACTGTGGATGGAGTACCTGATCCAGAATCAGTAACCACTTGGAATTTAGATGGCTCGTACCCTGTACCAATGTTGAATTTTTGTTCAAGCAAAGTATTTCTTAAAGTCAAAATACCAGAAGCAGTATCATAAGTGAAAGCTGAATTGAAAATAGTTCCAACTAAGGGAAGAGTCAAACCAATTTTGTTACCATCACCGAAACCATAAACATTAAATGTTTGTGTGGTTGATACAGCTTGAACAATCATTGATGAACCTTTATCAGTTAAATAAAAATTTTGTTTGGAGGAAACGGCTAATACAACATTGGCAATATAAATAGTGGAATCCCCTTTAGCAGTGAAACAACCCGAACCCTTAATTTGAGTTGTTTGTTCATAAACTTGATTATTTAAACAGATTTGTCCATCATTAGTAATAGATCCCATTGAAACCCCAAGATTTACAGTACCGGAAGTTCTTTGATTTTGGAAAAACAGCAATAACCCAGTATTAGACCACAGAGCAGAAGTAAGTGAAGTGGAACTTGATGATTCTCCAGAAGAACCAAAATACATTTCCCCATTGTTAGTGAAGGAAATACCTCTCAAGTCATAAGAAGATGATGTTCTTGAAATACGTGAATCAAAGGAGATAATACCATTATTGGTGATGGAATGAAGTATAGTTGTTAAACTGACTTGAAGTGCCAAAAGATGAGAAGTCAGGGTAATATATAACCCAGCATCAGCTCTGACATCTAATTTACCAACAAAATTGGTATAAGCATTGTCAATGATAGACCAAGTAGCACCAGTATAAATAATGATATCACCTAAATTTAAAGTGATGGAGCCACGATCAACTTTATTTTCAGCAATTTCGATAGCAAAAATTAATTGAGTGAGTAAAGCGATTGAAATAAGGATATTCTGGAACAATTTCATATTGCGGATGATGATTGGTTTGTAATGATGGGAAAGAATTAATCTAGAAAAATTTTTTGTGGAAAACAGGAATGGATATTGGTTGAATTTATAGTTTTTCAATTCATATAGATTAGAGTTGGTTTCTTTTTGGTGGTTTTCTATTTAGTAGTATAGTGATCAATAGTTGCAAAACGAAATTGATTTCTTTTTTTTTTTTTGTTTTCAAATGTTCTGGAAGATTGTTTGATGGGGACCACCCCCGAAAAAGTTTCTTTTTCCATTAGTCTCTAAAGTCTTGGGAGATATAATATCGTTGATCATTGTAACATGGATACTTTTGTTCGGGTAAGAAGTCCGGTTTGACCGTTTTATTTGTTGTAACCCATTAAAGAATATAATAATTTCGGATGTGTTAGGCGGTGACATATATTGAACAAAATGCACGACACCGGTGTGTCTTGTAATATTCATCCTTGGCACAACCCAGCATTTAGTAAGAGTATTATCAATTGCAAAACTGCTATGTTTATGTTGAAGAATGTATTTAATATATGCAACTGAAGAAGTTGAAGTTTTCGGCTAGTGCGTGAATGTATAACAGATTTTGTAGAATCAAAACAAGGACAAAAAGTAGTTACAGTTCTAGTATAGATCAACTTCTTCCACAATACAATACTTTCGAAAACCATAATCGCAACTGACCTCATAGTTTATCTCTGTGATTCAAATTAATAATCGTCATTGGGTTACAATTGGAATAGTGTATAGACTAGTGGAGCTAGCCAATTTATTGTCGATATCCACTGGATTTATCTATTATACGTCTCCAACGAAATACATATTTATCAAACTAGTAGAGACCATACATATAAGTATTGTCTAAACCAAGATTTGATCACTACTACAAAAATTCTAGTGATTTGCTGACATAAGCTGTATCGAAACTAATCTCATGTTCAATGTCGGAAAATTAGCGCAGCTAAAAATAACAACACTCATTAATGTATATCCCCGCAAATCAACTTATCTTGAGAAAGAATAACTTACGACTCTACCATGGAGAATACACGAGGTATATTCAAATAAAAGATGATTCTAGTAAATTCATAAAGTCATTAATTACAGTGATTACAATAATTACTACAAACAAAAGATAAAATATGCATACTGAGATAAGAAGGTGCTAAAAATAAAAGTGATCATATTATGTGTCGTAGTACTTGTTCGTTTAGGTTTCAATTGACTCTTCCAAAACATCAATTAGTACAGCTTTCTACCAATAATAAACCTGGGGTAGGTCAACTTCCTGGTACTAAATGAATATCACGATTACGTAATATCAAAAGTAGTCCACAACTAATCAATCCAATAAACAGCACTACGAGGTTGATAGCGAAAAGTTCGTAAATACATTTTCTGCAAAACAAATGGGGAATTGGTCATGGTATATCAATTACACCTCCAAGAGGATTTGGTATAAATACAGATGAATCTATCCATATTCAATGAATCATAGTTATAAAGACTTTCTCTACAAAACAAAATTCAAATTACTCAACAATGAAGTTCATTATTATATTATTTACCTTAATTCTGATTGTTACAGCTGCTCAAAGAATCTACAACAAAGATTACCTGTACTATGGTTGTAATTCATACTGTGATAAAGCCCTGGATCAAGAAGATGCATGTGGCTACTATGATGACGATGTTTCATACCAAGACTATTATGGTTGTTTATGTGGAAATGAAATTTTTTTGAGCAATTTGAAAAGCTGTGATTGTTTTACCAGTATCATTGCTTCTGTATCAAAATCAGTTTGTTCAAAGGCAACTGAAGATTCGGATTGGGGATATTATGATGATAGTACTCTGTCAATCATGGACTTTTTCACTGCTGACAATACACCAGCATCTAACACTGGCATGACTACACAAACTGATGGTGCTATTAATGATAACCAAAATACCGGCTCTAAAACAAGTTCAGGAGCTGCTAATTATTTAACAAGTTTCAGTATTGGTACATTTTTTGTTTTTGTTTTAGGTTTAATTTGAGTAAACCCTACAGGCTTTGTCTTTGATTAAATTGTGTTTTTATTCAATATATATGTGTTTTTTCAAAACCATCGTGGTAACTTGTTCTGAATGTAGACTAGAAATTTTCAGTATCTTGAAATTAACTGAACTATGAAATAAATAGATAACAACCCCAATCTCTGATGAAAACCTACCAAACAGACTTTACTGAAAGATGTATAATGATGTTATAATAACGTACTCTGAAGAATACTCACTAGCATGTATAAATTATCCAAGTGACAGTATTTTGACTTGATATCCTTGTGTAGCATTAACAACGCCCATCGGTAATTCAACCGAAAGAAAACCCAAAGTTACGAAAAAAAAATACTTTTTATTTGGGGAAAATAATAAATGAAACAAGGTTACAAATCAAGTTTGTTGGTATGACTGAAAATCGAATAAAATACCGAAACTCCCCCTTCCTTATTAAGCACAACAGTTATTATTAAATGAATTTTCTTGGATATAATATTGGTTGTTGATTGATAATAATATTTTTCATTGAAATTGAGAAGAAATGTTCAACCAAAAAAAAAGAAACTTTTGAACAAACTTATTTGAGATTCATACGATGATATTCAAGAAATTAGAAGTTAAGATTATCTTGGCAAATAGATGGTTCATGGCTAATTGTTGTAAAATACTTGCACCTTTCTTTACTCTATCTAACGTAATCTTCTGTTGTTAATAGTGAATTTTTCTTATGATATCACGTGAGCGTTTAACAAGATCAGAACTACTACTATCTATCTATCAATTCATAAGCTCAACACCATTTACAAAAATCTAATAATTATAATTAAAAATCTTTCTTTATATATTTATCCTTTATAAAATCAACTCTAGAACTAAAAAAAAACAAAACAAAGTCATAATACTCTTTTATCTAGTTGAAATCGTGAAAAACAAACACCACAACAAAAGGAGTAAAAATAGCTATCATAAATTCTTTGCTGTTCAACAACACATTTATTGTTCAGCATTGGTCTTTTCAGATAATTTAGCTTGAGCAACCAAGTTAGCTGGAGCATCCATAGTTGGAAGCATGACTTCAACCATTCTAATCTTATCTGGAACAGCAAAAGCTTTGTCGGCAAACAAATCATTCAATTCACCAACAGTAGAAATTCTCTTAGTTTCGTAATCTTTAGCATTGAATAATGGCAATAATTGCAAGTTGTTCCATGGTTGAATGTCATTGTATTGAGCTTTTTCACCGTGAATCAATCTTTCAATGGTGTAACCATCATTGTTCAAAACGAAAAGATAGGTGTTGTTACATTCCCATTTACACATGGTGGAGATTTCTTGAACGGTTAATTGTAAGGAACCGTCACCAACGAATAAGATGACTCTTCTCTTTGGGTCTAATTCTTGAGCAGCCATGGCAGCACCACAAGTAGCACCAACAGTGTAACCAATGGAACCCCACAAGACTTGAGAAATACCAATAGAGTTCTTTGGGAAACGTGATTGAACGATACCGAATGCAGAAGTACCGGTTTCAGTGATGATGATATCACCTTCTCTGAACCAAGATGAAACTTTAGTCCACAAGTATTCTTGAGTCAATGGAGTTGATGGGGCAGCTGGGGTGTTGATTAATTTGGTTTCTGGAACTGGAACTGGAGTGTAGTTTGGATTGATTGATTTCTTGACGGTTGTCAATAATTTTTGCAAAGCTTCTTTCATTTGAACACCTGGGAAAGTAGCTTGTCTAATCTTGGTGTAATCAGAATGGAATTCAACAATGTTTCTAGTTTTGTAACCGTATGAGAATGAACCAGTGTTGAAATCAGATAATAAAGCACCAATAGATAAGATCAAGTCAGCACTTTCAACAGATTCCTTAACTTCTGGTTTGGACAAACTACCAACGTAAACACCACCGAATCTTGGGTTGGATTCATCGACACTTGATTTACCCATTGGAGTAGTGAAGACTGGGAATTGAGTTTCTTCAATCAATTTGGCAACTTCTGGTTTACAGTTGTGTCTGATGGCACAAGCATCAACCAAGATAACTGGGTTAGAAGCTTCAGAAATCAATTTTTCAACGGTTTCAATAACTTCAGTTTGAGATTCTGGGTCGTTTGGATGTAATGATAAGTCAATCTTTTTGTCTAATAATGATTTTGGAACTTTCATATCGACCAAGTTGGATGGTAAACCAATGTAAACTGGACGTTGGTAAACATAAGCATCTCTGATACATCTGTCAATTTCAGCTGGAGCAGAGTTAATATCAGCAATAAAGGCACTGGTTTGAGAAATGTTCTTGAACATTCTGTGGAAAACAGTGAAATCACCATTACCTAAAGTGTGGTGCAACAACAATTGTTTAGCTTGAGCAGAAGATGATGGAACACCAACCAAGTTAATGACACCAACGTGTTCAGAATAAGAACCAGCAATGGCATTAGTCAAACTCAATTCACCGACACCGAAAGTACTGACTAAAGCAGATAAACCATTTGGATTGACTCTGGCGTAACCGTCGGCAGCGTAACCGGCATTCAATTCATTGGCATTACCAGCCCATCTCATACCTTCAACTTCATAAATTTTATCTAATAAAGCCAAGTTGAAATCCCCTGGTAAACCGAAAACGGTGTCAACTTTCAATTGATGTAATCTTTCAAAGAAGAATCTCCCTAAAGTAATTTCGGACATTGTAAATTTGATAATTTGTGAGTTTTAAATGAAATATAATATAAAATGATATATTATAAGTTGTGATTGATGATAGTAAAAAGAAAGAAATAAATTTTTTTAAAAAAAACGACAAGATAGGGTGGGACGGGGGGTTCCTTATATATTAATTACAAAGATTTTTCAATTCATACATTAATTTCCACTTAGGCAGCAAATATAACACTAGGTGAATTTGAGGTGGTGGAATGATCTCGTTTTAGTGTTAGGGACAATAGAGTTCCGTATGCATAATCTTTTTGTTTTTTGTTGGCGGCCGGCTGAGTCGAAATGTTTGGTGTGGATGGGTGAAAGAGAAAGTGAAGTAAGTGAAGTGAGTGATTGCTATAATTCTCCTTTAAACTATTGTGGTTGCGTTTTTGTGTCAACAAATTATTAGTAAAGTATATTTTTAGTGTTTGGAAGATCAGTTGATGCGAAAGTTTCTCATCTCCGATAAAAGCAATTAAGGTGATGAATAGAAGACGAGGGAAAAAAAAAGAAACAAAGAAACAAATATTGAATAAATGAAATGGTGGTTATCGTAGTGAGCGCTCATACTTAAAGAAAAAAAAAAAAAGAATTAGTTTTGGTTGATACCGGAAGCTGTAAGCGCATACATACAAAATATTCAATCCCTCTAAGCGCATATTCACATTTACCTAGTAAAATATTCAAACATTTCAATTCCCGATCTTCTGGAAAACATATGATCAAGAAGGTTATTTCTGGTTATCGTTTTCTTTAGAATGACTTCTCTGTTTATTGTGAGATGTGTTTGGAGCAACCGTTTATCAGATCTAAACCATTGAAAAGCACGGCAATGCTAGGGTCTGTTGGTGTTCGTATATACGTTATTCGTTTGAAAATTGGTTTTTTATTCACAGATTGCTTTTTGTGAGTGGGGGGAGCTTCAGTTTCTATAATGGAACACGTGATTATTTCGTGACAAAAACATTACTAAAAAAATAGATTTGCCAACCACTTCGTCTTCTTCTTCTCATTTTTTGCCTTGTCACGAGGTAAAAAGGGGGCAGGAGAAAAAAACGATTTTCACACGCACTCTCTGATGATAATTATTATACAAATTAGATTTGTATGGCAACTAATAGTAAATACATTAGAAATCTTGAAAAAAAAAAAACGTGCCAACAACGTGATCACCATCTTTTTTTTTTTTTGGTTGTTTTTGTTTTCTTTCACACTCTAACTATCTTACACTAAACATTTACTACACCAATGGTAAAAGTATGTATTGTAGTTTACTACACCAAGAAGTCTGGATATGAACTTCAAATGTGTTTGAATATATGATGTGAAGTGGTTTATGCAATTAAGTACAGACAAAGCAAATTTTACTACGAAGTTGTTTTCATTTTGTATTGATTTTTGTTCAGGCAACTTCCAAGATCACGTTTTTATTTGCAACAGACAAACTTTATCATTTGCACCCTCACTTCATTACATGCAACACATTCTTCAGACAACAACGACTAACATGAATACTGTTCTTATTTTTTTATTTAGAGTCATAAACGAACATTAGAAAAAGACGAAGAACATCAGGAGAAGAAAAAAGCCAATAAGATTTCTAAAGATGATATGGAAATCGATGCTGAATTGTTAACCCAACAAGCTTCTGATTCTGCCCACACTGACACTGCTACTGCTGCAGTGGCTGCTGTTAATAACGAACAAGGCAAAGAATTAGAACAAACCGAATCCAGTACTAATCAAACATCTGCATTGGACAAAGATGATAAGGAGACGAAGGATAATTTGAACCCTAGAGAGGAAACTCAATCTTCTCATCAAGAAATCGACATTCCAAAGGATCAACTTACGAATCAACAAAACCTTGCTGATCAACATCAACAGTATCAGTACCATCAACAGCTTGCTCAAACAAACTTCAAAACCGAACCCACTAATTCAGCCAAACCTCCACACGGATCAGAGGAATGGCATAGACAAAGAAGAGAAAATCATAAGGAAGTTGAAAGAAAAAGAAGAGAATCCATAAATACTGGTATAAGAGAATTGGCCAGATTGATACCAACTACCGATACCAATAAAGCCCAGATTTTACAAAGAGCAGTTGAATACATTAAAAGATTGAAAGAAAATGAAAACAATAATATTGAAAAATGGACTTTGGAAAAATTGTTAACTGAACAAGCTGTTAGTGAATTGAGTGCTTCAAATGAGAAATTGAAACATGAATTAGAATCAGCTTATCGTGAAATCGAACAATTGAAGAGAGGGAAGAAATAAGGGGGATAAGTTTGGAGTTTTTTTTTTTGTAAGAAGTGGTAATATTTTTGTAATTTTTTTTTAAAAAGGAAAAATATATTTATATAATTCTATTAGTGTTGTGTATTATTTTAATTTGACGATGTTTTAATATGTAATTATAAATATGTAAATGTATGGCTGGTTAGATGTTGGGGTTGTGTATTCCTACTCGGTATTTGAAATTATGTTACTATAGAGAGAGAGAAAAGGCAAAGAAGTTTAAGGAACTAAAAAAAAATTTAGTGGTAAGAAGAAAGAAAAAAAAAAAATTTGTACTTATTTTGATTTGTTTCTTAACAACTAGATTTCATTAAAATATGGGTATTCCATTCCCTGATATTGACCCTTATGAAACATTAGGGGTATCAAAGGACTGTAGTCCACTAGAGATTAAAAAAACATATAAAAAACTTTGTCTCAAATACCATCCCGACAAGTTACGACAAAACAACAATGATAATGACAAGGATAAACAACAAGAAATGTTCACCAAAATACAATTTGCATTCAGTATATTAAATGATCCCGTGAAAAGGAAGAGATATGACAATACAGGATCATTAGCAGATTATGATTTAGAAGATGAAGGGTTTGATTGGAAAGATTATTTTGAATCCATTAATGAAAAAATAACCGTTGAGATGGTTGAAGAAGACAGATTAAAATATCAAGGTTCCGAAGAGGAAAAATATGATATTTTGAACAATTTCATTTATTACGATGGAGATTTTCTTAAATTATTTGAATTGATTCCACATTTAGAATTCACTGAATCAGAAGAACAAAGAGTTTATAAGATTATTGATAAAGAGTTGAATAATTTACAAGTCAATGATAGTGTACGAAAATCATGGGAGAAATATACTAAATCAAGAAAAACTAAAGTAAAACAAATGTTAAAGAAGTTAGCCAAAGAGGCGAAACAAGCAGAGGAGTTACAGCAACTACTTCAAAACAAACCTAAAAAAGGTCAAGATTTGACTAGTTTGATTAAAAGTCGTCAAGCAAATCGATTAGATGATTTAATTAATAATTTGGAAAGTAAATACAAGGATAAAAAGGGTAAGAAAAGATCTCCTAAAGATATAGATGAAGATGAATTTGAAAGAATTCAAAATGAAATAATGAAAAAGAAGAAATAACTCACTACGTACTTAAAAAAGGGTTATATAGATGTTTAAGATTTAATATATGTATAGGAGTGTTTAATGGTAACAAAAATATATTGACGCGAAGCATAATTAGGATTAAGCGTGTCTTGAGAGACAAAAGGAACACTAACAATTAAAATTCTCGCATTTACAACAATACTCACACAGATCATCATCTAAAATCAAAACAAAAAAAATTGTACTGTTGATGATTTTTTTCCTCTGTGCGTTGCCAAATTTGATTTGATTTGAGATTGATACTTCTATTATTTTCTTTTCCTTTACAACCAAATAATAATCTATTCTTAATTATTGTTTGATTGAATCACTCATCTACAATGTCTGAATCAGAATCTGATTATTTTACTGATGGGTCAGAAGATGATTTTGTTCCAACTTCTAAAAAATCCACCAAGAAAAACGCGTCTTCAAAACTGAAACAACCTCTTGGTGATGCAACCAATAGCACTGTCAGTTCATCGCGTTCATCGACCCCTAAGCCTACCAATGCTTCAGAGACATATCAAAAGCTTTCCCAATTAGAGCATATTTTAAAAAGACCCGATACTTATATCGGATCTGTTGAGAAAACCAAAACAGAAATGTGGTGTTTTGACGCAGAAACTGAATCTATGGTGTTCAAAGAAGTCACTATTGTTCCTGGGTTGTATAAAATCTTTGATGAAATTCTAGTTAATGCTGCTGATAACAAAATCAGAGATCCCAGTATGAAGAATATCAGAGTCAAAATCGATGCTGAAAACAACATAATAGAAGTAATGAATGATGGGAAAGGTATACCAATTGAAATGCACACCAAAGAAAATATGTACATTCCTGAATTGATTTTTGGTAACTTGTTAACTTCTTCCAACTATGATGACGACCAGAAAAAAGTTACTGGTGGTAGAAATGGGTTTGGTGCTAAGTTGTGTAATATTTTCTCTACTCAATTTGAAGTGGAAACTGCTGATTTGAATATGGGGAAATTGTATAAACAATCTTGGACAAATAATATGTCAAATGTGTCAAAACCAAAAATCACCACTTTAAGAACCAAAAAGGAATATACCAAGATTACTTTCAGACCCGACTTGAGTAAATTCGATATGGACTGTTTGGATAATGATCTTTTATCTGTTTTAAGAAGAAGAGTTTATGATTTATGTGGTACTGTGAAAAACTGTAACATTTATTTAAATGATAAGAGGTTGAACATCTCCAGTTTTAAAGGTTACGTGGAAATGTATGTCAAAGCTATCAAAGAAAGGTCACCTGAACCTGAACCACAAGATGGAACCATTAAAAATTTCACCACCATTGTACATGAAGTGTTTAATGATAGATGGGAAGTTGCATTTGCTGTTAGTGATGGTTCATTTAATCAAGTCAGTTTTGTCAACTCCATTGCCACAACATCTGGAGGTACACATGTCAAATACGTTTCCGATCAAATAATCAATAAGTTAGTAGAGACCTTATCCAAGAAGGAAAAAGGTAAGAAGAAACTTATGATTAAGCCTCAAGAAGTGAGGGATAATATGTTTTTATTTATCAACTGTCTTATTGAAAACCCTGCTTTCACTTCCCAGACTAAAGAACAATTAACAACAAAAGTGTCTCAATTTGGTGGTAAAGATAAGTTTGTTGCTAATGATAACTTAATCAACCGTATTTTGAAAACCAGTATAGTAGATAAAATCAGAGCTATTGCCAACGCCAACGAAGACAAGGCACTTCAAAAAGCCGATGGTAGTAGAAAACTGCGTATTAAGGGTCAAGTTAATTTGGTTGATGCAAACAAAGCTGGTACAAAAGATGGACACAATTGTACTTTGATCTTAACAGAAGGGCTTTCTGCTATGAATTTAGCTGTTGCTGGGCTTTCCGTTGTTGGGAGAGATTATTATGGATGTTTCCCGTTACGTGGTAAATTATTGAATGTTCGTGAAGCTTCGGCAGATCAAATTTCCAAAAATGCAGAAATCAACTCATTGAAACAAATTATTGGGTTGCAACATAAAAAAGTTTACACAGCTGAAAATATCAAATCATTGAGATATGGTCATATTATGATCATGACAGATCAAGATCAGGATGGGTCGCATATCAAGGGGTTAATTATTAACTTTTTAGAAACATCTTTCCCTGGATTGTTAGACATTCCCGGATTCTTACTTGAGTTTATTACCCCTATTGTCAAAGTCACTGTTAAAGCAAGAGGTGCTGGTGGTAAACGTGTTATACCATTCTACACAATGCCGGAATTTGAGCATTGGAGAGATACTGAAGGGAAACAATGTCGTTGGACTCAGAAGTATTACAAAGGTTTGGGTACTTCTACTCCTATGGAAGCACGTGAATATTTTACTGCCTTGGATCGTCATTTAAAGAGATTTCATGCATTGCAAGGTGAAGATAAAGATTACATTGATTTAGCATTTCTGAAAAAGAAAGCTGATGAAAGAAAGGAATGGTTACAAGGGTTTTTACCAGGTACCCATCTTGATCCTGAGATTACTGAAATTCCAATAAGTGATTTTATCAACAAAGAGTTGATTTTGTTTTCAATGTCTGATAATGTAAGATCGATTCCGTCGGTTTTAGATGGGTTCAAACCAGGTCAAAGAAAAGTCTTGTATGGTTGTTTCAAGAAAAAATTGAGAAGTGAAATTAAAGTTGCACAATTAGCAGGGTATGTGAGTGAAAACACGGGATATCATCATGGTGAACAGTCATTAGTGCAAACTATAATTGGTCTTGCCCAAAATTTCGTTGGATCAAATAACATTAACGTATTAAAACCAAATGGTTCTTTTGGTTCGCGTGCTGCTGGTGGTAAAGATTTCTCTGCTGCGAGATATATTTTCACAGAATTGAGTGAGATTACTCGTAAAATATTCAATCCATTGGATGATCCCTTGTACACTTATGTTCAAGATGATGAGCAAACTGTTGAGCCTGAATGGTACTTGCCAGTTTTGCCTATGATTTTGGTAAATGGTGCTGAAGGTATTGGTACCGGTTGGTCTACAAATATTCCTTCATACAATCCAAAAGATCTTGTTACAAATATCAGAAGATTAATGAATGGTGAAGAATTGCAGGAGATGACACCATGGTATAAAGGATGGGGTGGTGACCTTGAACCAATGGGACCGCAAAAGTTTAAAGTTTCTGGACGAATCGAACAAATTGATCTGAATACAGTTGAAATTACTGAAATCCCAGTCAAAACTTGGACTAACAACGTCAAAGAATTTTTGCTCAGTGGGTTTGGGAATGAAAAGACCCAGCCATGGATTAAAGATATGGAAGAACACCATACTACATCGATCAGGTTTGTTGTCAAATTGACTGATGCGGAAATGCAAAAGTCGTTGCGTATTGGTCTTTTGGAGAGGTTCAAGTTGGTTTCTTCATTGAGTTTGGCCAATATGGTTGCCTTTGATCCTATGGGTAGAATCAAAAAATATAATGATGTTTTAGAAATAATTAAAGATTTCTATTATGTTCGATTAGAATACTATCAAAAGAGAAAAGATTATATGACTGACAATTTACAAAATCAATTGTTGATGTTGAGTGAACAGGCGAGATTTATCAAGATGATAATTGAGAAACAATTGAGTGTTGCTAACAAGAAAAAGAAACAATTGGTTGCATTGCTAGAAGAACATAATTTTACAAAATTCAGTAAAGATGGGAAACCAATCAAATCCAGTGAAGAATTATTGACTGGTGACGATGCCGATGAGGAAGAGGAAACACAAGAACAAGAAGGTGACGAAGACGTCGGTAATACCTCTGTAGCTAATATTCAAGAAGGAGAGCCCGAACAAGCAGCCCATGTTCCAGAAACAATTTATTCATCCTATGATTATTTGTTGGGTATGGCAATTTGGTCTTTAACTTATGAACGTTTTATGAGAATAATGCAACAACGTGATCAAAAGGAAGCAGAATTGAATGCATTATTGTCGAAATCAGCAAAGGATCTTTGGAACCAAGATTTAGATGAATTTTTGGCTGAATTTGACAAGTTTTTACTTCGTGACGAACAAGAAAGAGAATCTTTGGCTTCTAACGGGAAGAAAAAATCGACAAAGAGAAGAGCCAAGGCTACTGCTACCAAAGACCAGCCAAATAATAAAAAAGTCAAAGTTGAACCAAAAGAAAAGAAAAGTATTTCAGCTAAGCCAGTTGTTAAGAAAGAGGCTTCAAATGAACCGCAAGCATCATCTTCTTCCAAACCTAAAGAAAAAGATGATATTTTATCATTCTTCTCTTCATCAAGTAGTAGTGCTAAAAAGACAACTAAACCATCAGGTAGAGCAACATCAAATAAAGAAATTGAAACAATTACACTTTTCAGTGATGACGATGATGATGAGGATATATTTAATTTGAATCTGTCTTCTTCCACTAAAGTTAAAAAAGAGACCAAATCAAGGTCTGCTACGCCAGCTGCTGAAAAATCTAAAAAACCGAAATCCTCCGGTAAGCAGTCTATTTTAGACGAATTAGAAGATCTTGAAATATTAGGAAATTTTGATAAACCAGAACCAAAAGAGAGAAGAACTAGAGAAACTGCTTCTACAACAAAGAGAAATACTAAGAAAAAACCGGTCATTATAGATAGTGATGACGAGGATGAGGATGAAGAAGACGATATTGTTATGAGTGATGGAGATGACGATGATGATTTTATTGTAGATGAATAGAAAACTGTTGTATATGTGTAAAATTAGAACCAATAGATTTGACTGTATGTATAAAGTCCAGCTCTTTTAGTGTTTCAATAAGCATATTCTAATTCAGTCGTTGACATCAACAACAATATCCTTGGAGCTACGTACGACAAAATACAAATAAAACTAATTATAAATATATTTACTATGTGTTTCTACACATGACTATTTTCTTTCAAAAAAATACTAACTAATGACTTTAATACACTCTCTTGGCTGGTGGGACTGGTTTACAATCGTTTTCGTCCAATGTGGTCTTGACAACATCTCTATAATCCAATCTCACTGGACCACCAACGGTTTCTTGGTAAGATAATGTGTGTTTTCTCCAGTTGACATCATCTCTATCTGGGAAGTCATCTCTAGAATGAGCACCTCTTGATTCTGTTCTAGCAGCAGCAGATGCAGCAGTTTGGGTAGCACAAGTCAACAAGTTTTGTAATTCCAAAGTTTCAACCAAATCTGAGTTCCAAATCATAGAACGGTCAGTAGTCTTGACATCTTCAAAGCTCTTGTCCACTTCTCCAATATGCTCCACACATTGGTCCAAAGTTTCTTGAGTTCTAAACACAGCACAACCCTTTTGCATAGTCTTTTGCATTTCTAATCTGATATCAGCAGTTGGTTTAGAACCGTTGGCGTTTCTGAGTTTGTCCAAGTTAGCAATTGATTCATAACCAATATCTTTAGCGTGATCTGGGATTGGAGTACCTGGTTGCAAGTTATCTCTAATGGTGTGGGCAACAGCTCTTCCAAAAACAACCAAATCCAACAAAGAGTTGGCACCCAATCTATTGGCACCGTGTACAGAAGCACAAGCAGCTTCACCACAAGCTAACAAACCTGGAACAACTTCATCGTTACCATCAGCACTCTTTTTCAAAACTTCACCTTTCCAATTGGTTGGGATACCACCCATATTATAATGGACAGTTGGTAAGATAGGAATTGGTTCTTTAGTAACATCAACACCGGCGAAAATGTGGGCAGTTTCAGAAATACCTGGTAATCTTTCTTTCAACACTGGAGCTGGAATATGACTCAATTGTAAGTACATGTGATCCTTTTCTGGACCAACACCTCTACCTTCGTTAATTTCCATGGTGATAGCTCTAGAAACAACATCTCTGGAAGCTAAATCTTTGGCTGATGGAGCATATCTTTCCATAAATCTTTCACCTTCAGAGTTAACCAAGAAACCACCTTCACCTCTAGCACCTTCAGTGATAAGACAACCGGAACCATAAATACCCGATGGATGGAATTGAACAAATTCCAAATCTTCTAATGGCAAACCAGCTCTGGAAACCATAGCGTAACCATCACCAGTACAAGTGTGAGCAGAAGTACAAGAGAAGTAAGCTCTACCGTAACCACCAGTAGCCATAATGGTTCTGTTAGCAAAGAATCTGTGCAAAGTACCATCTTCTTCATTATAAGCAATGATACCAATACAAGCACCATCCTTCATCATCAAATCCATGGCAAAGAATTCAATAAAGAAATGACAGTCGTGTCTCAAAGATTGACCGTATAAGGAGTGCAACAAGGCATGACCAGTTCTATCAGCAACAGCACAAGTTCTGTATGCTTGACCACCTTTACCAAATTCTTTGGATTGACCACCAAAAGCTCTTTGATAAATTCTACCCTCATCATTTCTTGAGAATGGGACACCATAGTGTTCCAATTCGTAAATAGAAGCTGGGGCTTCTTTAGTCATATAATGAATAGCATCTTGGTCACCTAACCAATCGGAACCTTTAACGGTATCATAGAAATGCCAATGCCAGTCATCTGCGTGCATGTTACCTAAAGCAGCGTTAATACCACCTTGTGCGGCAACAGTATGTGATCTGGTAGGGAACAATTTAGAAACACAGGCGGTTTTGAAACCTTCAGAGACTAAACCGAAAGCTGCTCTCAAACCAGCACCACCGGCACCAACAACAACACAGTCATATTCGTGGTCAACGACGTGGTATTTTTGACTCATATACTTGGCAGCATTGAAATCTTGACCTTTGACATTTGATCCAATAACTTGGGATCTAACAGAAGATGAAGATAACAATCTCTTTGTCACTGCTGAACTTTTCACTTGATTACGCAATGAAGTCAACATGATTGAAATTCAGTTTTATGGGGGAGGAAGTGGGAGTGGGAATTGTAGGAACAAAATAAATAAATAGGAGAATAAAAAAAACCTTTGAAATATGCAAATAATTGGAGGTGGTGAAATAAAATTAAGCTTCCAAGTCTATCTATCTATCTTTTTCTGTCTTTCCTTTCTTTGATTCCAGCCTTGAAAGGATTTAAACTTGTTCTTGATTGGAATTGGAAAAGTATAAAAGAAAAAGAGAAGAAGAAATAATGTTGTTTATGAGAGGAATGAGAAATTTTTTTATTTTTTTTCCGGGTTCTGATTTTCTGGAGAGAATCGGTAAGATTTATTGGATTGAAATTTTTCACTTTACAGAGCAAAACACTTTTATTTCTTTACTAATTCTTGGGGGTTTGCAAGATATAACTTTACAATGTTTTCATTTCTTTATTCACAAATATATTATTGATACAATCTCTGTCATAAATGCTCTATTGTTGTTTAAACTTGTGTAAATTAAAAGAACGTCTCATGATTGGTTTTTGTTTTTTCTTCTATGTATTACAAAATGCTTGAATTTGATAGGCCAGTTTCTGAATGCCGCAACTTCCTATTTTGGTGGATTGACCCCGGGGAAAAAAAGAACATAGAGGATTGCAACACCACCAAGAAGAAATAATGAAAGGGAAAAAAAAGTGCAATTTTTAGAGAGGATTATTGTTTTTTTCTCCGAGGCTCAGACTCATTCGACAAGTTCTACAATAAATATTTACTTTTTTGCAGCTACTTGTTTTGGTGCAACGTTTGGTTGGTCTTGAACTTGAGTGTCAATATTTGGAACAGCTTGTTAGTGTTGAATCGAGTGGCAGATGTTCTACTGTGAATTAAGTCCATAACTACAAGAAATCAGATAATCAATGCATGATAGTTCCTCATGCTTGAATTAGCAAAATGATAAAGAGTAGGCGGTTATCTATAACCTGCTTCTCAAAACAACAAAGCGGAAGTGTGTTGCCATTGTTGTAGAATAGAAATAAATGTAGAGTATCTGTAGCTTGTGCTTTGGAAACTACCTTACGTCATAAATAACGGTGTGATTTCATTAGTAAATTATTGTCAAGTTGAACGAAAGTTAATCGTAATATTTGTCTCACCTATATATTTTGCAAAATTATAAACACAAACTAAAGGTAACTAGCATGAATAGACAACGGGATCGCATCAATTGGAGGATCAGTACCATACCAAATGTTATAATTCTTTTTAGCATTTGTTTGAGCAATGCTTGAGGTCTCTACCGCATAAGTATCATCTAATATTTTACCATCTGACTGAATATCTATTAACAACGGAGTATTTGGACTCAATTGAAGAATGTTATTGATTACAGTTAAATAAAACCTAACTTTGTTATCATAGAAAATGACTTTATTAAAATCATCGTACTGGTAATATGAAGTTTGATCATCAATGTACAAATCATAGCTTGGGAATTTCCCAGTTCTGTAAGAAATCTTGTGTTCGTTGATTTCTTGATTGGTGGAGTTGGCGTAAAGCTCTATTTTATGAATAGTAGCTAAAACGTATATTGGGAAGAATAATAGTAGAAGATTCATAATTTAGAAAGATTATTGATTGTAGAAAAGTGAAAGAATAGTCGATAATATAAAGAAGAGAATAATAATTTATTAATTTATTTATTTCTAGAAAAAATGAATTCAAGGGATGTGATGACAGTGGAAGCAAAAAAAATGAATGATGCCCCTTCTTCTTCTTCTTTTGGGTCTTTATTGTTACCAGACTTCAATATGATTTCCTAATTTAGCAACTTTACGTAAAATTAAAATGCGGGAAAAAAAAGCAAAAATCGAGAAAAAAAATTTTAGCAACACATACAACCACTCTCCATTCAACTATATGTTTGATTAGCTGGCATACTTGTTGTTATGGTTACTTTCATAGCTTGAGATGGAACAATACTAGATTTGGGGTAGTAATATATAGCATAGTATTCATTTGAATAGTTGTGTGGATCATCAACATTCTTCATTGCATATAACCTATCGGAGTAAGTAAATGTAAGGTCTCCATTTTTCTTTATTTTGATTTTAAAAGGATAATGAACAGAAGATAATTGTAAAAAATTATTCACCAGTGTCAAATAGTAAGGGAACAAGTAAACATAGTAAAAAAATACATGATACATCTTGGTGTCATAAACGAGTTTTTGAGCATTTTTGGGGTCTCCTAAAAACAAATAATTGTACCCTTCTCCTTCATGTAAAGAAAATAATCCTAACCCGTTTATAGAACTGTTGTCTGATTTTGCATATAAGCTGATTGATATTAACTCACAGAAACAATGGCTAATGATTATGAGTATAGAAAGGAAAGTGTGTTGTATATATTGTATTTGCATTCCTAAAGTTGATTTGAAGAAATAGGAGTTGGGTTTGGCATATATAGTGTTGGTTGCAAATTTCGTGAAAATAAAATCAAAGGATTTCAATAATTATTTAGGCTGGTAATCTTTTCAAAAATAATTGTTTTGCTAGAGTACGTTACTTTTAGTTCCGTTAGATATGCTTTATGGTTTATGCACTCTATATTAGGTAATTATTCCAATATGTATTCGAAAGCTATCCTCAAATATTGTATTCGGAAGGCGATGATATACACATGTATTCCTAAACAGACATAAACTACAAAAACTACGTACAACACTAACATACATGCGTATTTATATACTAAAATTATCACGCCTTCTTAGCATAAACAGTTACTTTCGGCGCGTGCTTGGGGACATTATTCTTATTAGCATAATATTTAACAGCATAATGATCCTTAGAATAGTTTATTGGATCACCAATATTTTTAACGGCATACAATTTATCATCACCTCTGAAATTCAATTCACCATTTCTTCTCATGACAACTCTTTGAGGGTTACCTTTGGACAACTGTAAGATATTTCTTTGAATGCCAAAATAATATCTTGTGTGTGGATCAACTTGTTGATAAATATAATAGTTCTGATCGTCATAAATCAATTTTTGGGCACGATTGGGAGGACCTAAGAAAAAGTAATTAATACCTGGTCTTTCTTTAACAGAATACAATCCATTCCCGTTGACAGTTTGGTTTTGAGATCTAACATATAAGTAAACATTTTGTATTTTACCTAAAATTGGAGCAACAAAAAGTAAGAAAGTGAAAAGAATAAAGCTAATAGATTTCATATTTGGTTAGTAAGATATCTTGAAAGTAGTGAATAAGAATTGAGAAAAGATTGGCAAAAGTGGGATTAACTCACCCTTATTTATAGTATTTCATTACTATGCTATAGTTGGGAAGAAAGAAGGGGCTATGGCAGACAGTTCTCCACATTGGAGTGGTTGGTGTCGTTGAAAATCAAAATTGTAAACAAATGGTTGCAAAAAGAAAGCAAAACAAACGTTTCAAGAAAAACTCCTCATATTTTTCTTAGAATCAAAGGGGATAGATGTCTTGTGAGTGTTGTCATATTGACAAAGCTTAAATGGCTATGCTATTTGTTTACAGTCTTCAAATCAAATCCATGGAATAGTCTATTTGTGAATATCCACATCGTTATTGCTACAATTCTAGCCTTGCGGGGTAGCAGCAATCAATAAGTTTGATTCAAGCCAGGAAATGAAACAACACTTTCTATTACTCCCAGGTCAGTTAAAGGCTGAACATGGCTTATAATTCAAAATTATGGCTTTCTCTTAAATGCTAATAATCAGTTAAACTGTGAACACTTAACACAAAATGTTACACCAACACTTTTAACAAAATTTGTTCAATATTTATCCAAAGTTCAACTTATTGACATAGATAGTATTGTCTCAATAAGCTTTTTGAACACACACTTTAACAGCAACCCCCCGATCCATAGCAAATGATCATTACTAACTTTAATGGGACATAATAATTACATTTCAACACCGTATTTCCTACACGTTTATAACTTGGTCGTGTGTCATTCACTAAACACCAAACAAAAAAATGTGTAACCGAATGATTATCAATTTTTTTTGAGTGGACACGAGAAATAAATAAACTCTTGGGATTCAAATTTGCCAACCAAATCTTTTTATTCAATAATATACAAAACCTCACTTCCACTATGGATAATGATGAATTGACAGCATCTGTTTGGGATGATGCAGTGTCTCCTAGCAACAATGACGACTTTGGCTCAAATGGACTTGGCAATTCTAGATTACACAATTCAGTAGTTGCTCCGTTATCGAATCAATTCAGCTCACTAGCTATGGATGACCCCTTTGCCAATCCATTAGGATTTGGTAATGACGATCAAAAAGGTTTTCAAAAATATGCAAAAGATGAAGATGAAGATGAAGAAGACGAAGATGATAATGATTACAACAAACAATCGTCGTACTACAATGCAGTCGATGAACAAACCCATGAATTGAAAAAAGAGGAAAGAAAAGAACATTCAAATGAAATATTATCTAAATTAACTCATGGTGCCGAAGATAGTGATATATTAGAATCTTCAATTGTTAAATCGCCTGGGAAGATATCTTCATCTGAGGCGTTGTTTCATGATAAAGGATCTCCATTAAAAGTTATTTCTGCAGATGCAGAGACAACCAAATCACCAACTCGTTTGACCAAAATCAAAACTACCAAGTTCAAGGCAACCAGACCAAGAAAATTCAGTTCTAAAATAAATGTGCAACATATGAATGAAAGCAGTACAAATCCATTGGGTCCACTAAGTGTAGATGATAATAAAGAAAATGAAAATTCAGAATCGAACCCACAAGCAGATTTCAATGGGGAATCAATAGCCAAGGAAGCCGAAGCGCCTCTTTATGATATAAATAATGGACCTGACTCACCACAAAAACCACTGCTGATCAAAAGCAAAAGACCACAAGCAAATGAATCGGATCCACAATCCAATAAATTAGAAATAACTGTAGGGGACCCTACTAAAGTTGGTGATTTAACTACAGCTCATGTTGTATACACAATTAAAACGGTGAACAAGAATTTAGATTCAAAGTTTTTCCCAGCAGTCGAACTGGTGCAAGTTTCTAGAAGATATAGAGATTTTCGATGGATATATCACCAATTACAGAATAATCATCCCGGGAGAATAATTCCACCTCCACCTTCCAAACAAACTTTTATTGGAAGATTTAATGAAAATTTTATTGAAAATCGAAGGTTATCATTAGAAAAAATGTTGAGTAAAATCAATCATCACCCTTTGTTGTGCAACGACCCAGATTTTGTTATGTTTTTAACAAGTCAAGATTTTGTCAATGAATCTAAGGAAAGAGAAAGATTATCAGGATCGGGAGCATCACTACAAAACAGTGAATATTTGGATGGCAATAAAGATGTGGCAATGTCCTCTAATGTTGCAGCTGCAGCAGCTACTGCTGCTGCCACTTCAGGTGGATTTATGAGTTCTTTGTTTTCAATGTCAACTAAAGTAACAGAGCCAGATCAATATTTTATTACCAAGAAACAATATATTGACGATTTGGAGTATAATTTAAAACAATTTTACAAAACAATTGAACTAATAGGTCAACAACGTTTGGATATGATTGGGATATTGGATGAGATTGCATTGACCATGAGTGAATTGGCTGGATTGGAGATTTCCAAAGTTACGAGTGATTTGTTATCAGCATTCAGTGAAGTGGAATTAAAAATTAAAGATAATCTTGATAGAATCAATTTACAAGATCAATTGACATTGGGGTTCACTATTGAAGAATACCTTCGAATCATTGGTTCAATTAATTTTGTGTTTGATACGAGATTAAATGTTTATCAACAGTACCATAATTCTAATCAAGAATTGAGTAAAAAGCAAGCTCAATTGGATAAATATACACGAAAACAACAACAACCTGATAAGATCAATCAATTGAATTTTGAAGTTGATAAATTGAAACAAAGAACAGAATCGTTTGAGAAAAGTTTTAAAGAGATAAGTGAGACGATTAAACAGGAATTGGAGAATTTTGAATATGAAAGAATTGATGATTTCAGAAATAGTGTAGAAATCTTTATTGAAAGTGCTATTGAATCACAAAAGGAAGCAATCGAATTGTATGAAACATTTTATGAAAGACAAAATTTAGGAGAAGTCTAGTGCAAAGGGTGGAAAAGTAAAAAGAATAAAAAAAAGTTGTTATCTAGGATGTATAATAATACTGCAATACAAAATATAGTAACAAATATAATAAAAAGGACAACCACAGTTTAGTGAAGAGGGGTCACCAATTCCAACTATGGCACCAGTTATTATCGGCTGTTGTTGTTGTCGGTCTCAATGTTATCTGGGGAATGTAAACAATAGATGAAATCTGTAGAATTGTTAATCCTATCCCCTTTCTTCTTTTCTCCTCTCCTTCTCCTTCCATATTTGATGGTTATCAATTTGTTTAACATTTTTTTAAAAACAATTACTATTTTTTTTTCCCTCTTTGTTATGAAAAGATTGTCAACTCGACCATTCTGCAGTATGAGTTAAATTACTCTAACTTCTCTATTTATAATTCATCGGGGAGGAAAGAGGAAGGTTTCTTACATTATCAAATCGGCACAGCAAGGGTTGTTCAGACAACGCTTTCACTTTTATCGTTCTATTTCTTAATTTTTTTGTCTAATTACAAAAATAGTTTAATAGTTTCACTTGGTATCAAGGCTAGAAAAGTTTCTATCTCAGTTTATACGGTTATTCCGGTTATAGAATAATCACCATTTCAACCAAGTTAATATGAATTGCATATTGTTGTTATTATTCGGGAATTATCTTGGTCTAAGTCTGTAGCCTATGTATGAAGGAAGGCTATGTTGGAGGGCGGGGATAATTTCAAGTGAATGTTGAAGATAATACTAATGACGATAGCATAAAAATAAATAGAATTATAATTGTTTGAAGAATAAGAGATAAGTGTGGTGCATTACACATGAGAAATTTAACAATACATGCAAGAAAGAGGCCATTTTCTTCTTCAAACTCATTGGATGGTTTAGCATTAATTGGAAACGGAACTAAGTAAAAACAGAACAGATGGAGAAAAGGAAATGAAATAATAAAATTCTCCACAGTTAAGAATTTGCTAACTAAGTTTATTATTGAAATTTCATTTCTTAGTTTTCAATTCTAATTGAAAAAGGGAGGGGGGAATAGGGAACGAAAGGAATTATTCATTTATAAATTTTCAAAATTTTTAGATTGTTCTAAATTCTACTTTGCACTTGTTTTCCTCTCACCCCTGACACTCTGACACCCTTTATCCCTTGAAATTGATATATTTATAAATAAGATATAACTTTTCCTCTAAAATTTTTTTATTCTTTTTAGTTCTAGTTAAGTTTTATTTAAACAAAATCAATTGAATTAATATTTGAATCATATTTTTGTGACTCACAACGGGGAAACCTTTTTTTTTTTCGTTTTTATATTTTTCTGATTTTTCTTGTCCCTGTTTTATTTTTTCATATTCATATCTTAGTTTGATTTAATTTTTTACATATATATCAAGTTCTTGCTTCTTGGAGTCATCATCCTTGGTTTTAAATTCCCATATTCGATTAAACATGAGTACTCAAGTACATTTAAACCCTACTATGCTATCGATACTATCTATATCACGAGATAAGTATTGGATATTCATCAGTTCTATTTTGCAACTACTATATCATTCAGTTGACAATTCAAACTTTCAAAAATCAAGTATTGGTGATGAAGATGATGACGACGATGATGGTAATGGCTTAGATGAATACAGTTCAAATACTTCTGCTTCAGATAGTGATGGATTAAACACAAAGTTGGTTGATAATTCGAGCAAATTACCTCCTAGCCCTCCACTTGAAGAACCAATTGAAGAAGACACTGAAACCGAGGATTATTTCTTTCATATTGCCTTGACTCCTGTTGAATGTACCATTATCTGTTCACAAAAACTAATGAAACAATATTTCCAACAACCAATTGAAATTTGCAAACAATTAAACTATCATGATGTCCAATTGCTACCAGAAAAATATTTATGTTTGAGTGTTGATTGTGATGGGAGTTCCGATAATTCATTAAGAATTTTGGAATTAACGAAACCATTGTCGGAAAACAATATTTCTTTATTTTTCATATCTAGTCACTTCAATGATATTGTATTGATCCCTTATGATTTAAAACAAAAAGTAATTAATATTCTTACGAAAAATAGTTTTGAATTTCTGGATGTTTCTAATAGTTATATCCCTACATTTGGTGCATCACCAATTGCTACTGAGTTTGATTTTGAACAAGGTTCCAAAAAATTGGAAGAAAGAACTTTTGAATCATTCAAACAATCACAAATTCATCCTATGATCAATAATAAAGTGAAACTATTACTCACAGGTTCAAGACAAGGTGAAGTTAACAATGCAATTATAAAATCCGCCAGAATCTTATCATCCACAGAAACAATACCAAATTATTTTGCCATTACCAGAACTTATTATAATGAAGTATCTCTTGTCTTGCCAAAATCAAGTAAGCAAAGAATTAGATTAGGATTTGATTCTAAATATATTATTGGATCAACTCAAGACATAATTATACCCATTACAATAGATTTTTCAAAACTCCCCTTGGATTCTACGGGTATAGTTGCTGGATTAGCAAGTAAGTTGATTACTGCTGGTGAAAATGTTTCTGAATTGTATTATTTCTCAATGGCCAGGTCTGGTGTGGTTATGATTCCACAAGAAAATATTGAGACTATAGCTAAGATTTTACATGACGTATAATCAAAAAAAAAAGGCCGTTCAATACTTTTACTATATATATCTCTTATGTATCTACATCCGTTAATAACACAATTAATTTTTTCTTTTACAAGCAACATTGTTTATGTATTCTCAGTTCTTAAACTATATTCATCCCTATTTACAACTTTAGTTTCTTTTACCATTCTTCTTCTTAGATTTCAAACTAGTACTCCAACCATCTTCATCAACTGTTTGAACTTTGTCTGCTGAAGAAATGATGGCGGCTGACCAAGATACATGATCTCCACCACCAATTTGTTGATCAACTTTTTGTCTTCTCTTTAAAAATTCTTGAGCAAACCTTCTTCCATCCATAGTGGCTGAAGAACTGTATATGGTTTCAGCAATTAATGAGCTTGAATCAGCAGAATTTGGTGGTAAAGTAATGAAAATTTCCAATAAATCATCTTTAGAAACAGTTGGATATAAACTTGTCATACTGGATCTAGCCCATACCAAAAAGTCTTCTCTAATGGCTTGAGCATTTACAGCAGAAACAGTTTGTTTATTGGCAGAAACTGAGCGCAATAATTGAGGAGTTGTTTTCGAAACTGAAGTAGGAATAGTAGTTGTAGTGGCAGCTTTCTTTACAACTGGAGCTGAGGCTTGCTTTTTGCTGGTGACGGTAGTCCAAGCTGGTCCATCATCTCTTGGAACTGAATTAGCAATGGCATGAGCAAATGAAGTACTTGGTGAATTGACCTTAGCAGCTGCCTGTTTAGCCTTGGCACGTTCAGCTTCTTCTCTTTGGATTTCGGCTAAAGTTTTAGTGACTGGAACATTAGAAGCAGATCCCCAAGTTGATGGTAAAGCAACTGGAGTTTTCTCAGCTTTAACAGCCTTTTCAGCAGCGGCAGCATTGGCCCAAGCTTTAGCTGCATGTTCACTTTTGATTTGTGCCTCGATTCTCTTTTGTTCATTCAATTTTTCGGCTTCAAGTCTTTGAATCTCTTTTAATGTTAAAGCAGGTTTCTTAGAATCAGCTTTAGCAGCTGCCCATGGAGCCAAGACTTGAGGTGTAGATGGTTTTAATTCAACTGCTTTAACTTGTTCCGGTTCCGGTTCTTGTTGTTGTTCTTGCTGTTGTTCTGGTTCGGAAACTTTAGCAGCAGTTTCGCTTGAAATTGATTGTCTCGATTCAGATGCTGTAGGTTGGACCAATGCGGCTTGATCATTGACAACAGGAACTGATTTGGCTTGATCATGTTGGTTGTTAATTGCATTAGGTTCATCGTCATTCAAAATATCAGTGACAACAGAGTTGTGGATATCATCCAAAACTGGATCCTCGGGTTGTGGAGAAGATTTAGTGTTGACTGTAGATCTGGTTTGTGGGACTCCGCCGATGGAAACTGCCGTGTTATTTTTTGCAACATCAGTTTCTGGTTGAATCGAGGCTAATGGATCTGCGTCACCACCAATTAAGTTTACACTTGAGGTAAAAGGAGAACCAACTCTTGAATGAGACTGAGTAACAGCTTCTGGTAACCAAGGAGACATTGGTGCAGGTTGGCTGATTGAATTGTTCAAAACCGAATGGCCGCCAATTGGCGTTTGTGGATTGCTTCCCGAATGCAAAATGGATGAGGCTGATGTATCAACGCCCCAACCACTATTGACTCTAGACAACGATGGTTGTTGTTGTTGGTGAAGTTGTTGTTGCAATAAAGTTGGCATCGAAGGGAACCCCAAACTTTGGTTAAATGCATCCATGCTGCTAGAAGCAGTAGTATGCTGATTGAATGTATCAATACCAAAATTTGAGCCAGTGAACCCTGTCGCGCCTGTTGGGTTAATAGACGGCAATGGATTGGCAAATGGGTCCAGTTTCATGAAATCATTACCAAACAAATTCGCTTGAGATGAATTGTTCTGCGGTGTACTGCCGAAAGAAGACAACAAGTTGGATTGAAAATTAGGAAAACTATTACCCAGTAAATCATCTGAAAAGAATTGACTGCCTCCACCACCAACACCATTGGTGGTTCTAACACCGTTTCCAGTGACGTTATCACTACTGGTACCAGGACCACCCCTAGGTGCGGTTAAATCAGGTAATGGAACTTTGAAAGGAGTGACATAATTCTGCAAACTTTCACATAAATCCCTCAATGTCCTGAACGACCCTTCTTCTTTCCGTCTTATTTTCAATTCAAGGTTCAAATAACCTCCAGCTAACCAGTCCTGCATCATGTCACCATTGAATGGACCTTGTTCGTTCCCTGAAGGATCAATGTAATGCCATTCAATTTTATCAGAAGTGACTAATGGTCTGAATTTGGAATCAGCACTAGGGAAATCTTTATGTAATTGCGACATCCCTGGTGGTGCTTGTTGAATCGAAGAAATTGTCGCAGTCCCTGTTGTTGCCGAGGGTCCTCCTGTTGCAGTACTAGGCTGGGTAGCTGTATCTACTTCAGAATCTGCACCAATGGTAAGCTTATCTAATGAATCAGTGACCTCTTTAGTGGTTTCCAGTTGATAATCTTCAGATTTAGTTAAATTGCTTTGTAAATCTAAATGATAAATAGGCTCTGGCTTGGATAATTTATAGGGCTCATCCGCGCCAACGGGAACACTATTGTTCAAAATCTGGTCTTTATTATCATACCATACTTGAAATACTTCATTCATGGTATAACGTTTGCCATCTTTGTTTGCAGGGATAGTATTTGTGTGAGGATACTGGTGTGAGTGATGATGATTATGGTGGTGGTGATGATGGTGATGGTTATTGTTGTTGTTACTGTTAGTGCTGTTATGGGATTGATGTTGATTATAGGAAGAAATCTCATCGATATTCCCATTGGTTGAATTTTCTTGCGATTTACGAGCTCTTGAGTACATTGCTAAATTGATAATGAACTTATTTGGTTTTGATTTAACAAAATGTTTGAATTGTATTGATTTTGTTAGATAATTCAAATTCTGATCGTTATCATTATGGTTGAAAAAAATTTTTTTCTCTCTTTCTCTCTGAGTCTCTCTTTGAAAAAATGCCCCCAATACATTAGCAGGTTTTTTTTTTCCCCTTCTTTCTTTTTTAACTTTTCATTGGTTTCCTGTACTTTAAATGGGAGTAATGTTTGTATTTTATATACAACATGATAATACTACTACTATTTTAAGCTGAATTGACATTGTAAAAGTATAATTTAAACTTTCGAGGACTGACCTAAGAATGTGAACAATGTAAGTTTGTGTTTACCATTGCAAGAGAAGAAGTGTCATAAGCACGAGTGGTAGATGGTATCTAACAAAACTAGCAGATTTCTCATCTATTAGGTGTCTAATGGGTAAGTCTCTTTTGGTATTGTTGATGTGTTTTTGAAGCTCGGCATGTCTTCATACATCAATGAGTTTACTCTTTGCCACGTTCGAGTAATCGCTTTTACAGTATAAGTACATTTAATCCATATTCATTTGATAGACCTCTATTCTATGTAAACTCTACTAAATTCCCATTTGTTTTTCCATTTCAGAGTGGAAATCTTTCACATTGTCACCATTTGCAAATCCTCCAGGGTAAACATCTTCCCAATCGACACTTGAATCTTTGTTTAACAAGATATCTTTATGCATTGAATCAACACCTCCTAATAAACTTGGTCTGAATGACGAGGATTCTACAATTTCCAACTCCATAGCTCTTTTGATTGGAGCACCAGCACCAAATATACGTCTATAAGTTTCCATTCTGTTTTCTTCTTGAGTTTTTTCCCAGTTGGTCACTTGAGATTCTAATGGATGACGATTGTTTATCTTTGATGCTATATTCAATGGGCCCTCTTGTGATCTTAAACTATCTTGCAAAGCAGGAGCATGTTCAGCTGGTTGGCCAAACTTTGTGGTGTTCACGGAAGATTCTTTATTAGTACTGGATGGTACGACTCTCAACGACTATTTCAATAATTGTTAGTATATGGTTCTGGATATATATTGCAAACTTGTGATTGGGTTAGACATACCATTATAGATGACTAGCACTTGTGTTATGATATATGTATATAAGTGGCAAAAATGGTTGAAATCTATTTCAGTGTTCATACATATTTTTTTTCTGTTGGTTGGGCGTTCTTGTTTGGGTGGATTTAGTTCTTCGCGCACTCGCCATAATACACGATTGCACGACTGATGCCTCTTCTTCACTAAACCAATTCCAAAGAAAGATCAATGTGGGAAATTCGATAACAACACAATTGTAGGATGCAGATACTATGGTATCCGTATCAGTAAAAGATTCAAAAGCAAGCTGCTATATACATCAAAGAAGAATTGTTAGTACTAGGCGACTGAGACGCATAAGTCTATGCTATAATACTACAAACTCAATTCCATTGAATTCATTACGTAGGCGATTCAAACAAGTGGCTGGATGCGTGTTGCAAAGATTTCAAGCAATACCCTTCTTTGTCTTCTCCTCTTCTCCGCTTTTTATTAACTATCCCTTTGCTGTTTTGGTATTTCTTTTTTTGTAGAATATTTGCTCGAGGAGAAATTTCCAGAACTATAGAAATGAAAAAACCGATTATTAATTCAAGAGTGTAATTCATTTTTCGTTTCATGGTAACTCCGCCATGATTTGACATCCAGCTTCTTCTATCGGAGATAATTACTAATAACTTTTGATAGAATAACGGCGGTGTACCTAAACTGACCATCGAAGTATTCGGTTGGTGACATTTTGTGCAACTAGAAGAGTTGCGGAAAAACGAGGATTTTTCCATTGCTGAATAATCTCATCATAATTTCAGCTAACAAGTCCGGAACGTGCATGAATGTGTTTCCATTTCGTCAACTATATAAATGAGCCAGTTTTCAGCAATTACAATTCATTTCAATTTCCTTCTTTTTTTTCCCTATCCAATCATATCATTGATCATTACTTCAATACATAACACAATTAACAATTAAAAATGTCTGCTCCTAAAGTTGCTACTCAAGTTTTCTTAAAAACCTGTCCATCTGGTTTCATTCATACTAAAGTCAATGAGGACGACTCCACTTTTGAAGTCAAAGAAGTCCCAATTCCAGAATTAAAAGAAGGTCAAGTTTTAGCTAAAGTGTTATACTTATCCAATGACCCAACCCAAAGAACCTGGTTAAGAAAAGCTGGTGACAACTCCCCAAGTTACATGCCACCAGTTCATGAAGGTACCCCAATGGCCTCATTGGGTTTAGCTGAAATTATTGAATCCAAATCAGAAAAATACCAAAAAGGTGATATTGCCAGTGGTAGAATTTACTGGGCCGATTACGCTGTTGTTCCAGATGTTGTTTTCTTCAATAAAATTGACAAGAGTTTGGGATTGCCATTGGAATTCTTTTTGTCCATTTTGGGTATGACCACTTTGACTGCTTTCTTCGGTTTAACTGAAGTTGGTAAATTGAAGAAATATTTGGACGGACCAAAAGAAGGTGAAAAGGGTCCTGTTGTGTGTGTATCCGCTGCTTCTGGTGCCACTGGATCTTCTGTTGTTCAAATCGCTAAACACTTGTTGGGTGCTTCTAAAGTCATTGGTATTTCTGGTTCTGATGAAAAATGTAAATGGGTTGAAAGCTTAGGTGCTGATTTGTGTGTCAACTACAAAAACTCTGAATGGAAACAACAAGTCAGTGATTACTTAGCTAAAGACAATGAAGGAATTGATGTTTACTTTGATTGTGTTGGTGGGGAAATCTTGAGTTTCATTTTGACCAAGATGAACAAGTTTGGTCATGTTGCTGCCTGTGGTGCTATTTCAGGTTATAATGACAATAAAGCTTTTGCTGTTACTTCTTGGCCATTCATTATCACCAACTCATTGAACGTCCAAGGTTTCATTGTCGGTAACTTTGCTGCTCAATTCCCAGAAGCTATCAAGATTCTTGGTGCTGCTGTTAAAGAAGGTAAAATTAAAGCCCAAGGTGCTTACCATGTTGAAAAATTATCTGGTGATGAACCATCTAAGCGTTTAGCTGACATTCCAAGAATTTGGAACATGTTGTTCGAAGATAACAAGCCAAACGGTAAATTGCTTATTAAAGTTGACTAAGAAATCTGCCATGTAAATAGAAAATAAATCAAAATATATGTGTTAATGTTTATGAAATAACTAAATGAAAGTGTAATTTGCAGATTGGAGAGTGTTAACTAAGTAATGGCCATTTATCGTGCTGGGTTTCAGGAATGATTCATAGTTAAGAAAAACTAGAACGAACAAGTTATATTGATGGAAGCACTACTCAGGGATTTTGAGCAAAATTGAATTAATACTACATTAACTCTCATATCTTAGTAGAAATATTTTATATTTAGTTTTCTTTGCTTGAAGATTAAGTCCAGTTACAAAATCTTTAGTGGTTTTCGAGAAACAAACTTGTGTCCTTTTTCCCCATATTATTCTCGAATGAGAAATCCTGAGCCGCACGATGGGCATCTCTAACATCTTGGTCATGGCTCGATATCGGCACAATTTTGTAAAGCACCTACTTTATATAATAGCTGGGTATTATATATAATGACTAGAAGTAAATAATGGCTACATTTTAAATCCTGAAACGTAAACATAAGGCATTGCAAAATTGGAAAAACTTCCAAAATAATAATTTATAAGAGCATTCTATCAATTTATTCATACCAAATAAGTCAAAATCTTTACTATTACTTTACCAGACTCTACTTCCCATACCTTTAAACATAATGGTTACCTTAGATAACAATTTTCTTTAGTATAAATTGCTTTGTTATGGCTCTGAAGTTTCATGTATCACCAAAACTTGTCAGACGCAAGATACGGTATTGGTCACGTGATAACATCCATGCACCAACGTTTGCCATCGCATCTCCTTTTAAACAAGCGAAAAAATAGTATGAGGAAAAATTTTCAAAATCCCATCATCAAAAAAAATTTATCCATTTCATTTCCATTTTAGATTACTCTTTTTCTTTCTTTTATCAGTTTCTCTTGGTTTTATCAATTTGTTCTTGTTCAACAAATATTTCCAATTCAATCTAGTTTAATAATCATACATATACATAATGGCATTCGGAGCTCCAAGAGGTAGAGGCGGTCCAGCAAGAGGTGGCCGTGGTGGTTTCGGTGGCGGAAGAGGTGGCAGAGGTGGTGCCCGTGGTGGAGGGAGAGGTGGTGCTCGTGGAGGATCTAGAGGTGGTGCTCGTGGAGGTGCCAGAGGCGGTGCTAGAGGTGGTGCTCGTGGAGGTAGAGGTGGTGCCAGAGGCGGTGCTAGAGGTGGTGCCAAGGTCGTCATTGAACCACATAGACATGCTGGTGTTTTCATTGCCAGAGGTAAAGAAGATTTGTTAGTCACTAGAAACATTGCCCCAGGTGAATCAGTGTACGGAGAAAAAAGAATTTCTGTTGAAGAGCCAGCCAAAGAAGAAGGTGCTGCTCCAACCAAAATCGAATACCGTGTGTGGAATCCATTCAGATCCAAGTTGGCTGCCGGTATTATGGGTGGTATTGATGAATTGGGTATTGCTCCAGGTAAAAAAGTTTTATACTTGGGTGCTGCTTCCGGTACTTCTGTTTCCCACGTTGCTGATGTTGTTGGTCCAGAAGGTTTGGTTTATGCCGTTGAATTCTCTCATCGTCCAGGTAGAGAATTGATTGGTATGGCCAAAAAGAGACCAAATGTTATTCCAATCATAGATGATGCTAGACATCCACAAAAATACAGAATGTTGATTGGTATGGTTGACTGTGTCTTTGCTGATGTTGCCCAACCAGATCAAGCTAGAATTATTGCATTGAACTCCCACTTGTTCTTAAAAGACGGTGGTTTAGTTGTCATTTCCATCAAGGCTAACTGTATTGATTCTACTGTTGATGCCGAAACTGTGTTCGCCAGAGAAGTCCAAAAATTGAGAGAAGAAAGAATTAAACCATTGGAACAATTGACCTTGGAACCTTATGAAAGAGACCATTGTATTGTTGTTGGTAGATACATGAGAAGCGGAATAAAGAAATAGATTAGGTTATTTTGGGATACTCTAAATTTTAAATAAAAATATTTTGTACAATAGGATTAATACATTTGATTATTGAAAACTAAAAAAAAATAAAGAATGAATGAAAATTTTGGAAACACTGGTATTTAAAGAACTGTAAGATACGACATATATAATAAAATGAAAAATAAAACAATAAGGTCTAATCAACTCTAGCTTCAGACAATGTTAATGGTTTAACGTTATTTGAAAACACTGACGATCCAGATTTGAAACGATTGATTTTCTTCAACTTCTCACGTACTACCATAACAGGAACTGTCAGTTTTGTCACCAAATAATTTGATAATGAACCCAATAACACACCTTTGATGGCACTTTGACCTTTAGACCCAACAATAACCAAAGTAGGTTGCAAATTATCAATGAATTCTAAAATCAAATGTCTTGGGATTGGGTGGTGAATAATTTCAATCACAATATGTATTTGCAATTTGGTTAATTTCAACAAATTCAATACCTGTTGTTTGGCTTTGTTTAACATGTTCAATCGTGTTTGTTCACGAGAAGTTTCATTGGATGTGTTTCCTTTTAAGTGATGATTGGTGTCCCCATCTTCAATGACACACACTATAAACAAAACTGAGCCATCAACTAAAACTGTTCCCAAACTCCACTCTAATGCAAAAATGGATTCAGGAGAGAAATCCATACACAATAAAAACATTTTTGGTTTGACCTTCGGGTTGATTAACTGGAAGAAATTACCTCTTGTGATAGTCTGAATCACCCTTGAATGAGATTTATTTGAATCAACTGGTCCTTCTTTGATAGTTTCATTCAATTGTGATGCAAACTCACTATCCAACTTGTCTTCAACAGCTGATGTATATGGAGCCATAAAATCTTCACTGGAACCTTCGCCTTCTTCTGGTCTTGTTGGAGAAACAGACCCATTTCGAAGTCCATTTTCTTGATCAATGATTTTCTTTCTGTATGCTTGATAATTTTCCAACTTTTGTCTTCTAGCTAATGCGTCTTGATCACTTTCATCTAAATTCAAGTTTGTTCCAGTTAATTTCTGCTTGTCGCTGGCCAATTTATTCAATATTTCTTGATCAATCTTGCTTCCTGCTTTTCGAGCAGCAGCAAAGGCTCTTTCACTAGCAGTTAATTCCTCCAATCTTTTAATTGTGGCACGGTCATTCAAATTAGAATTCTCTAAAATTTGACTGATTTCATTGATTTTTTCATCTTGACAAGCATAGTTGGGTAAAATATTCCCTGTGTCATCATATTGGAATTTCTCATTTGTGTCGTCATCACTTATATGTTCCTCTTCACTGACTTCGTTTTCCCAGAAATCATTATCAGTTTGTTGCTTGTCGGATTTGATAATCCTCTCCAGGGGGTCATGATTGACAATAGACCATTTCAACTCTTTATTAAAATCTTCACGGTTAAGTGATGATGATCGAGAATGAGATCCACCTCTCGGTGATGTTGATCTACCTCGAGTCATGGATTGTTGAATTATGGCTAATTTTTCTGCCTCTAATCTAGATTGACGACTGGCCATGTTGGTGTAAGTTTAATAAATAGAAAAAGAAAAAGGAAGTCTTAAAAATGTTCTATAAGTGTCAGAAACAGAATAGACTATGAAACTTGTATCTGTTGGTTTGGGTTATCGAAAAGAAAATGTAATTGAATGGAGCTTTTCCTTCCTCGTTTCAAAAAAAAAAAGACTAAACTAGTGAACAAGGAGAGAGCAAAAGATTAACAATAAGAAATGTGTGTGCGAGTGAGTAAGTGATTGAGTGACAATCTATTATTACAACGCCAAGGTGTTTTTTCTCCTGGTTGGGACTGTAATTTCTTGCCCCGCCCCTCTTTGTATAGATAGTTAGAGCAATCATTACAATTCCTACTACCACATAAATGTTACACCGAACTTTATATAGCTAAGCACGCTATTGTATACTTTGATGTCTTCAACAGTTTGTTTATTCTTCTTCTTCCTCTTCTTCTTCTTCGTCATCATCTATAAACTCAATTAAAAAGTTTGCCCCTTTGCTAAACTCGCTAATGTCTTTTATACTTTGATCCATGTCAACATCCAAATGAATAACTTTCTTAGGATAAGGTTGAATGACTTCAAACTTAAATGGATAAGAGTTATGATAATCAGAAAGATCTTGAATTGAATTTTTCACATTATCGTCAATATCTAGCTTTTCAATCAAGTCATCAACTTGGTCTGTGTCTAACTCCTCTTGTTCGATGAAAAGTTTCAATTCGATAAACATGTAAAATTCTAATAATGTGATTTCTCCATTGAATAACTCTACTATTCTCTTACCGTTGGGTAACTTCAAAGCTATCTTGCATTTGGCATCAACATCTTGATCAAGGACATTCTGTTCAATGTACTTTGTCGATATCAATTTTAGCAAATAATATTGTCTCAATTGAGACTTTTGTTCAGCCAACTTTTGAGCATTCTCTTCTTGTAATCTCATTTCTTTCTTTATCTTGTCTTGTTGCAAAGATCTGAGATATGCGTCGTCTTGTTCTTGTCTTATCTGTCTGCTAATTTCCATTTCTTGTTTATCAAATCTGGCTGATACTAACTGAGGATTGAATCGCTCCAATAATTTGCCAATATTCTTCAAGATTTTGTTGGTGGTATTAGGAAGTTCCTCTTCAGTGATAAATGGTTTAGCAATATTAGATTTATACACTATTGACATTGAAGGCATTATATCAGGACTGGCAGACACATTGCCAACTAGCATAACATAGGGGAGTCTTTTCACTTTGTAAGTTTGGGCAATTTCAAATGCTTCAGGGGATCTTTCGATATTATTGACAAATATCTCTGTTTCCTTGAACAATCCATTAGATTTGTTAAATAGTTTGTCAAAGTGTTTATGGTTCACCAATGACTCGATAAAGTTTTTAGTTGTGCTAGAATCATTGACCAAAACAACCAAGAGCCAACGATACTCTTTTTGACAAAACAGATGCGTTTCGTTGAATTGGTCTTCCCGGAAGTTGAATTTATTGATGAGATTCACATCATTATTTGTTTCTTCCTTGCTGGGTTTCAATTCTGGTAAAAACTTATAATTAGGGATAAACTTCTCGTAATTGAATAGTTGGGGAAGTCTTTCTTCGGGACCTTTAAATACACGCCAACCAAACACAAATTTAAGGGCTGATAAAATAACATGTAATAATGTTTTTGGTATTATCAATAGTATTATCCATAACGAGCTCAATGGGGATTTCTTGGTGTCTTCAATTTCAGAATGAATGGATTCCGTGGTTTCATAAACATCTTCTTTTGTAGTTTCAGTTTTCTCTCTTTCTTGCCTTATTTTTTCATCTAATATTGATGTGTGTATCCCAACTTCCAATTGCCAACCATTTGAAATAACTGGGGCTTTAGGTAATTTTGGCAATAAGCTATCGAAGAACATTTGATGCTGTAAATTTACCGGTCCACTTTGGTCCAAACTGACATCAGGCGTTTCATTTTGGTGGTGATGTGAGTGTCGATGGGTCACTTGGTTGTCAATCTCATCATGTTGATTAATTGCTGAGCTATTCCCAATGGAATCGAACCCAGAATCAAAATATGTGGATATTGCATTATTCAAATCAAAATCATGTACTGTCAAAAATTCAATTATTTTATCGTCATTTTCTGAGTCTGTAGAACTTCCAGTTATCGATTTAAATTCGTCGACTTTCTCTTTGTGGTCTGAAGACAAAGAATCCATATTTTATAAAGTGAAAAAAAAGGGAGTGGTTGCTAATGAGTTCTAAATTAAATTAGGTATGGATAAGTTCTGGCACCCGACGATAAAGAGAAAAAAGAAAGAACGAAGTAAAAGTGGTGAAGGTTTCCTGTGACGCTGTACACGACTATACGAACAGATAAAAGTAGTTCGGGTCTGACTTGGCAAGAAAGAGTGTACATCACGTGATAAATACTCTGAACAATTATTTGAGAGGCAATGCTTGGCGAGTCTTCTCGGCCATAATTTTCCTGTTGCAAGTGATTTAAGATTCTGGTTGATATCTGTGGCAATTTTTTTTTGGCTGCAAAGATAAATAAAGCAAAGTGCTTTAAAAGTCACTTCATCTTCATCCCTTGAAATACCAAACTTATGATGTTCATCTACCAATATTTGACTCAGTTCACGATTATTCTGCGTCGAGTAAAGTATTAGGTAAGCGCATGGTACAAATTCAAAAGACATTGCTACAAACCAGACTAGCGCAAAATGCTAAAGCTAGCAAAAGCTACTTTTCTTGTTTCCAATTGAGTTTTTTATTCATGTGTCGCCACTAAAATTGAAAAATACAAGGTTTTTATATTGTTTAAGTATTTCTGCTTGAAACAAGCACTGTGGTTATATAAATAGGAGGGACTGGAATTACAGGTAATCGAAATCGTTCCGACAAACCCATAATTACCTCCCCTTTGTTGCTGGCTATATTTTGATCTCACAATTTTATATCAATATTCAGTCAGGTTTGTTATGTTGATTATCTTGATTGTTCAGGCATTTTTGATTTCAATTGTCCAGCAGTTTATGGAATTGAATTATCTGGAGTTCGACAATCATTTAAAATTTGTGTATCTGGTTTAGAAAGCAAAAAACAAGGGATATTAATTAAACACTCTCAAAACTAATAACCAAAAGTCTTTAATTATTTGTTTCAACATGTTCCTCTTTCGTTCCGAGCTATTTTTCTCATCTATATTTGATTAGCCATCTGTATATCTATATTGCTAGTAACTAATTCTCTTGCAATGATATGTAAAGGTGGGTTTTTTGGCTACTTTCATTAATAATAATTGTCCAAGTTGCTTGTAGTTATGAATTATATGGATGTATGAGGAGGTATTATTTTGTGCTAGTTTGAAATAAAATTCAAAAAGGAGAACAGTTTCGAATCTGGAAAGTCTGTCCCCTTACGAATTGTTTATCATTCTCTTCGGTATTGACGACGGGTTTATACCAGACGCATCAGATGACGCACAATATTCTTCAACCCAATTGGTTTAGTTGCTCTTCTCCAACTTTGAAACAATGAAGATCAAGTGGAGAAGTTTGGGAAAGCAATCCAGATTACATATATTTGTTTGCCTGGTCAGTGAGATGAGATGATTTGACTCTTTAGTGTTTAGTAATTCGAACAGTTAATTTTAACACTTGTTGAGTAGTAATTCTCTCGGTTAAATGTTGATGGCCTATATAATGTTTATTAGCCCAGGCTAGGTGTAGGGCTTCTACCAGCAACCCAGATTAGGAAAGTGGGGAAGAAGTTTCATGTTTTATGTACAACAACTTGGTTATGCATTCCATTTTATTATGCTGATCTCTCCTTGAAATGAAAAGCAGAACCAATTGAAAATATCACTTGGTGCTGATTTTTAGACATGCTAATTACCTTCTCTCTAACATCCAAGCAAGCATTTATGTTTTAGTTGCAAAAATAAATAAGCTGAAAATGTCGCGGGACAGGTACACAAAATCTTCTTGCCACAGGAGTTTAACTGTCACCTGTATGTTGAAAAAGCACCGCCTTACGCACAATGTACTACGCGTCCTATAATATGTAGTTTGAGTAATATTTTATACTGCTATATTTTGTAACTATGCATACTTTAGTTAGAATATTGTACAAAGTGCTTATGTTGCTGTTTCGAGTTTACACCCCCTCTTTTTTTTTTTCTTGTCTAACAATTCTTCTTTGTGAGCTTTAGGTTGCTGGCCCTGATGTTGGTCTGTTTTTCTTGACATTTCTGTGCTGCCTATATGCTGCATCAGGTAGACAAGGCTTGGATTTTCAGCAGAGACAGTGCAGAAGCGTGATCAAAGAAGATGACCCTTAATGGTTTCATAACTGCGCAGTTGGTAAGGTGATAGTAGGTCTAGTCTTGTTTGTATTCAAGACAGTTCAACGGCGTAGATTTGATTTGACCTTGTAGCCAAAGCCAGTATTTAATATTGTCATTGAACATTCTTCAGGTTCCTTAGTTTTGGATGGGTACAGCGGTCTTCAATTGGAGATGGTTTGGCACTTTTTTAAAAAAATTATTAGAGTCTATGTTTTTTGAGTATTAGTTACGTTGTATGAGAAGCAGAGTACATATTTTTAGTGTAAATTTTTTACAAAAAATTTTGTGTGAAAGCTACCATAAAAATCAACACACATTCAAAGTTTCAGCAATAGTATATTTACACCAAAAAACTTTTAAGAATCTGGCCCTTAGATAAATACAAACTTGCAATGTCTTCTATAATCTTACTTAATAATGGCATCTACAGTGAAGCTCAACAATAGGTTTCAAATTGTTTGAGGCTTATTATTAATAACAATCGCAACAAACCCGATTGACCTTCAAAGGGTAAGACATCCAAACTTAACCCCAACTCTACTTGATTTGAATCAACTTGAATTGTTCTATGATAATTGCCCTGTAGAATATTTAGGTGAAATAGTTGTCCTCCATGCGTGTTAAAGAATAGGATTTCATTGAACGGGAACAATGCTAACGGTTTTTTTTTTCCTGCACAAACCGCACAAACCGCTCGCGCTAGTAGAAAACATATAACTTTTTAACCGAGGTATATTGAAGCATCTCATATGATTAATACAAAGAGCAACCAGACATAATTTTTTTTTGCACAGTTTATGACTGGGTAGATTCAAAGATTCAAGTGAGTACTTACATCTACCATCAACTCAACATTTTACCAACGCAGAGTTGCAAGTGATAGAAACAGCTGCTTTTATTCCAATTTTAAAGCCAATATTCTTAAAACAAAAACAGCGAGCAAAAACCTCGGCTTAAATTCCACAAACCAACCGATAACCACATGTATTAATAAAATCAGCTTAGTAAACGCCTGGAACTGAGGAAAAGACGGATAAAATCGCGACAACAGAAGCTAACAAAGAAGTTCTTGTTTTGCGGTACAATAGTAAGAATGGGCTTTGTACAGAGTTCACATTGTTCCAGATTTAAAAATAGCACCCACCATTCCCCCCACCAAATGTTTCGGTATGGCTTTGTTGCCACAACATTTTCGTAAAGAAAGATGCAAAACAAAAAAGAAACGTCTACAATTTTATTATTGCTGACAATATTCTAGCTCATCAACCAATGACAAGGTCCAGGAAAAATTCAATTGGACTGAATTGTCAGCTGCAAAATAATTGCTACAATACACACATCTTGTTTTTAGTTATTTTTCAATCCCACATTCTACTAATCAGAAATTACTCGAACACACTAAACTGCCATAATCTAAAGGCAAGAAATTAATGACTAATAAAAAAAAAATCTTTTCTGTTAGACAATTCTTCCGAGATGGATGAATGGAGAAATTTTCGAAACATCTGCTTATGTAATACTGCACAATGCACTTTCGCATGAACATGAATTCTACAGAAAAAGAAATGAATTGCAAGCAAGTTAGAAATTCCGAATGACAGGCGACGTTGTGCCGCGAAAAGCATTCCTTTCCCACAAGAGATTTCTTAAAAATTGAAACATTTGATAGATTTTATGCCGGTTCTAGAAGATAGCAGCTGATTAGCTGATTAATTTTCTTTTCTGCTCAATTATTGAACTATTAAACAATTGACTTTCCCAATTATTCAATCTTTGATTAATTATTTATACAAGTGTTACAATTTTATATGTTGTTCTCGAATACTACATATGAATTATAATATTTGCAAATAATTTTCAAGACCGTGAATTCGGAGAGTCCAAAAAAAAATGGAACAAAAATTGGTGATGGAGAAAAAAGAAACAGAAAAAGAAAAAAAAAATTAATCATGAGCAAACAAACACAAACAAAAACTTGATATTTCACAGATGAAAATGTTCAAAGAAATATAAATTTATCATATTTTCAAATTTTCACTTTTCATAACTACTTTTTACTTTCTTCTTCCTCCTTTTCTTCTTTTTTTTGTAAATAAATATTCTTTTCCTCGTTCTTTTTTTTATATCTTGTTTACAATTTGTTTTGTATTTTTACCCATTAGAAACCAATATTTATATTATTTATTCTAAATTCATAGACAATTTGATAGAGAAATTTATTTTTCACCAATCACAGGTAAACTATTCCAGAGATAACTAGATTAGAGTTCATTGATAGAGTCCACACATATTATTATAATCTCCCCCCACACTTTTGAAAGTTCTTCCAGATATCTTGCTGATTGTATAACATTTTTTCATTTTCTACATATTCCTGAAACTATACAATGTCAAGATTTTTAAGATCAACTTTAGCAAAGTCAGTATTGGCAGCTAGTGCTGCTGTTGGTGGTACAGTTGTTTATTTGGATTTTATTAGACCAAAAAACGAACCTCACCTTGCTACTTCCTATAAACCATTCAACAAAGATATTCCACCACCACCATCTCGTGAATCATTGATTGGTAACTTGAAAAAAGTGCCACAATTTGATGTTTTGGTCATTGGTGGGGGTGCCGTTGGTACCGGTACTGCCGTTGATGCAGCTACACGTGGTTTAAATGTTTGTCTTTTGGAAAAAACCGATTTTGGTGCTGGTACTTCTTCAAAATCCACCAAAATGGCCCATGGTGGTGTTCGTTATTTGGAAAAAGCCATTTTCCAATTGTCTAGAGCTCAGTTGGATTTGGTCATTGAAGCTTTGAATGAAAGAGGTAACATGTTGAGAACTGCCCCACATTTGTGTACTGTTTTGCCAATTATGATTCCAGTTTACAACTGGTGGCAAGTCCCTTATTTCTTTGCTGGTTGTAAAATGTATGATTGGTTTGCTGGTAAACAAAATTTGCGTTCCTCCACTATTTTCTCCACTGAACAAGCTGCTGCCATTGCTCCTATGATGGATACCAGTAACTTGAAAGCTACTTGTGTTTACCACGATGGTAGTTTCAACGATACCAGATACAATGTTACTTTAGCTTTGACTGCCATTGAAAACGGTGCCACTGTATTGAACTACTTTGAAGTCGAACAATTGTTGAAAGATAGCAATGGTAAATTGTATGGTGTCAAGGCTAAAGATTTGGAAACCAATGAATCATACGAAATTAAAGCTAAAAGTGTTGTTAATGCTACTGGTCCATTTGCTGATAAAATTTTGGAAATGGATGAAGATCCTCAAGGTTTACCACCAAAAGTTGAACAATCACCAAGAATGGTCGTTCCTTCATCCGGTGTCCACGTTGTTTTGCCAGAATATTACTGTCCAACCACCTACGGTTTATTAGATCCTTCTACCTCTGATGGTAGAGTCATGTTCTTTTTGCCATGGCAAGGTAAAGTTTTGGCTGGTACCACTGATACTCCATTGAAAAAAGTCCCAGAAAATCCTGTTCCAACTGAAGAAGAAATCCAAGATATTCTTAATGAAATGCAAAAATACCTTGTTTTCCCAATTGACAGAAATGATGTTTTATCTGCTTGGTCAGGCATTAGACCATTAGTTAGAGATCCATCTACTATTCCTAAGGGCCAAGAAGCTTCTGGTAAAACCGAAGGTTTGGTACGTTCACATTTGTTAGTTCAATCACCAACTGGATTGGTCACTATTTCCGGTGGTAAATGGACTACTTACAGAGAAATGGCCCAAGAAACTATTGATTACGTTGTTAAACACTTTGATTTTGGTGATAAAAAGATCCTACCATGTCAAACCAACAAATTGATTTTGGTCGGGGGTACTGATTATTCAAAGAACTATTCTGCTAGATTGATTCATGAATACCACATCCCATTGAAATTGGCTAAACACTTGTCTCACAACTATGGTTCCAGAGCTCCATTGATTTTGGATTTGTATGCTGAAAGTGATTACAATAAATTGCCAGTTACTTTAGCTGCTACTGAAGAATTCGAACCTTCTGAAAAGAAAGCTAATGAAGACAATCAATTGAGTTATCAAAGATTTGACGAACCATTCAGTATTGCTGAATTGAAATACTCTTTGAAATATGAATATCCAAGAACTCCACTTGATTTCTTAGCCAGAAGAACTAGATTGGCATTCTTAAATGCTAGAGAAGCTCTTAGTGCCGTTGATGGGGTTGTTGAAATCATGAGCAAAGAATACGGTTGGGACAAAGAAACCGAGGAAAAATTGAGAAAAGAAGCTAGACAATACATTGGCAATATGGGTATTTCTCCAAAGAAGTTTGATGTTGAAAAGATTGTCATCCAATAATGAAATTATGATTTTGTTTATAAAATAAGTTCTACTTGTTATTTAAATTTTCGATAGAATAAAAATATTGATAGATGTTTGAGAAAATGGTAGCATGATAACACGTAGAGATTGTGTTGTATTATTTCTGTAATATGATTAATGAGCATTGTTATTATTTGAATGTGTACTCTATATTCAAGTGAGAAACACATTTGGTAGTTTGTTGGAGACGAACAAGAGCTCGTAGTAGAAGATTGTGTTTAACTCGGCAAGGGACATATCTCGCTTTGGTGGGGTAGAACGGAAGAAAGGGACAAAGTGCGCGAGGAATACGTGTTGTTGTTGTTAATTTCTATTTTTTCGTTTACAGATTGTCATTCTCTTTTTTTAGAAACTTCCACGCTTAAGAGATAACCACCATCATCAGCGTTTCAATCAAAAATTTCACCTACGCAGAGAAAAAAAAGGAAAGCAAGTTATCAACAACACCTCTCAACTTCCTCCCCCTACCCCCCAGATACACTTATAGATAGATTCATACATATTCAGTTAATTTTTAATATGGACTTTAAAAGCCGATATGAATCCTCACTAACCCTTACGAAATTTTTTGGTTCATTGCCCTTGCTCGTGGCGTTTCCCCTAGTGTTTTTATCTCATAGTCTAAGTACAACATCATTTGAATTTGCTTATGAAAATACCATACTATTGAATATATTTTTAGCATCAGCGTGTCTTTCAATAGTAATACTAGCTCATCGTTTAAATGTCTTACCAATCAGCAATGCTACCGCCACCACCAGCGGATCAAACAAGATGTCTACCATGTATCTTCTTTCCACATTCTATGTCATCTATACGTCAGCATCGTTTCTACCGGCAAATAGAGTGGCAGTATTGTATTTGGGATTGTTTTTGAACTCTTGGAATTTGTATACTCCATTGGCATTTGTTTTAGATTGCTATACCAATTTCAAGGAGTTTTATGGACTCCACATTGTATTCACATATGCATTGGTAATACTTGGATATTACTTGTTGTCCAGTAAATTGAACCTGTCATCGTTGTCTAATTTATTGTCTTCGCTCGATAAACCAACTGTTTTTGGTACGTTTATTTTCAGTGCATTAGCACTTGTATTTTACAATCCATCAATGTTCAATTTTAGTATGATTGGGGTTAACCTTGCTACATTTATTGTGTTTATGATATCAGTTCAAGAGTTTCAAATGAGAGATAGCAGATTGTCAAGTGTATTTGTTTCATTATTGCTTGAACTTTTGCAATATGTTGTGTTATTACAGCAACCATCTTTTTCACAAATAATCAATATTGGGCTTGCTGCAGTAGTGACTCCTGACAAGTCGTATCATTTTGAACAAGATGAGGAAAAGGGAACTGATCAAGGACATAAAATCACTAATAATTCGGCTCCCATTCTTAAAGAGCTAATGGGCCATTCTGATACTCGAGCTATTTTCAACTTCCTTTTGCTTAATGCTACATTTATGTTTGTTCAATTTCTATACTCATTCAGGTCTAAATCGTTAGGATTACTTTCTGACTCATTGCATATGGCTTTAGATTGTATGTCATTAGTATTGGGGTTAATTGCTGGTGTTATTTCCAAACATGAAATAGATAGCAACGGAAAGTACCCTTTTGGATTAAAAAACTTTGAAATATTGGCAGGATTTACCAATGGGACATTGCTAGTCGGTATAAGTGGATCTATTTTATTTGAAGCCATTGGTAGATTGTTCAACCCAGTACATTTACAAAAGACTACAGAATTGATAATTGTTTCAATATTGGGATTGTTAGTTAATTTGGTTGGGATATTTGCTTTTAATCATGGCCATTCACATGGTCACTCACATGGTCACTCACATGGTTCTTCTCATAGCCATGAACACTCGCATGGCCATTCTCATGAACACCTGCATGCTCCTAACTGTGACTCAGAAGATGAACACGACCATATGAATGATAACATGAAAGGTATTTTCTTGCACATAATGGCAGATGCCTTAGGTTCAGTCGGTGTTGTGATTTCGACAATATTAACAAAATACTTTTCGTGGGATGGATTTGATCCTATAGCGTCAATTATAATTGCCACTTTGATTTTTGTGTCTGCCGTTCCTTTAATAAAATCAACCGCATCGACATTATTGTTGAGTATCTCGAAGACTAAAGAAGATCAGATTCGGAATATTTTACATGAGGTTCAACAAGTCAAAGGAGTGAGATCTCTCACAACCCCAAGGTTTTGGCCAGGTCCTAGAAATAATGTTTGTGGGTATGTTCATATTCAAGTTTATCGAGGTGAAAATACATCTTATATCAAGCGCCAATGTGAGAAAATGTTTGAAAGTAGGAACATGGATGTGATGCTTCAGATTGAAAACGATTACGACGATTGTTGGTGTAGGAAGTAAGAACAGGATTGTCGGTTAGTGGGTTCATTTTGTATCCCCCTTTTACTATTTAATAACTAATTTAATATAGCCAAAAAAAAAAACAATCCGTTTAATTACAAACTACGTACAACTCTAATTTACTTCTAATTTAGATGTTCTTTCAATCAAATCAACAATTTGTTGTTTGTTGGGCCAGAAACCCCAACCTAACTGCAAGGCCTGGTGGAGTCTAACACCAAGTTTATCGGCAAACTCCCATACCAAACCTGGATTTCTTAAAAATCCTCTACCGATCAAAGCAAGATCAAATGTTCCTTCTTCTAAATATTTGTTGAGCAATTCAGGATCTTTTTCAAGCCCACCAACGCAACTGACCAATAACTTGTCACCAACATGTTGTTTAATTGCACGAGACAACGGAACATGGATTGGCTCTCTCAACTCTTTACTGATCCCAGATCTTGGTGGTTGTCTATAATCGTTACCACCAGATGAAACATCAACCAAAGCAATACCCTTTTCTACTAAAATGTCAGCTAATTTTTTGGAATCTTCAATAGTCCAAGCTTCTGGATCAGGACTATTTTCAGCAGCAGAGATTCTCAAAAACACTGGAACATCGTTTGGAATACTTGATTTAACACTATCGATAACTTCCTTTAAAAATCTGGTTCTATTTTCAAAACTGCCACCGTATTCATCTGTTCTCTTGTTTGAAATAGGACTATAGAACTCATTAATCAAATAACCATGAGCACCATGAATCTCAACTGCATCAAAGCCACTGATTTCAACAGCTCTTCTAGCAGCAGCACCAAAATCCTTAACAACACGTTTGATTTCATCTTTGGTCAACTCATTAGGAACAGGTAAATTACCATTTGGTCTGAATGCCAATGCAGAAGGAGCAACTGCTTTGTCGGCAAACCCATTGACAGATTTATCTGCAACTTGTTCCAAGTGCAAAAATAAGGGCTGACCAGAAGCTTTTCTACCACCATGGCCCAATTGGATGGCAATTAATTGCTTTTGAGAATGAGCGTAATCGACAATTGGTTTCAATTTCTCTGCTTGTTCATCCTTCCAGATTCCTAAATCATGAGGTGATAATCCACCCTCAGGAGAAACAGCCGTGCTTTCAACAATGGTGATACCTGGCCCACGATTCACTAATGAACCATAATGGATTAAATGGTATGGAGTTGCTTCAAAATTATAATCAGCAGAATATTGACACATTGGAGATACCCCAATTCTGTTTGGCAAAGCAAGCTTACCAATCTTTAAAGGTTGAAAAATTTTGGGAGCAACTTCATCTGACGATTGGGGATAAAAAGTACCAGCCGGAACAGGCTGTTCTGGAGTGTAATAGGAAACCTCAGGGGCACCTTTGATTTCATCTGATGGTTTTACTTCGTATGGAACTGTCATTGTTGCAAATAGTTTATTAAAGCAGTTTGGTTAATATATATTGTGTTCGACTAGATTAAAAATTTTTTGAAAAATTGTTGAAATCTGGTATTTATATGAAGTGTGGAAGTATTTCCGGAGCTTACAAATCACGACAATATCTCGGATAATAAAAAAAGCAGCCCCCCCTAATTGTATATCGTTCCACTATAGCAAACCCCTTGAGATAGGCTCTAGCTGTACAGGAATGCAAGCTTGCCTCACGTGTAATTTTGTAATTATCTAACACACATCGTATTACCAAGCAGTTCGACCAGCAAAGTTAATTAATAACACTGTTCAAAAATAGAGATATGCGGATTACAAATCAAGTTGGGGGTGTACCTTTCCATGGTTGCCAAAATAGGAATTTCAGCCGAGAAAACAAAGTCTTAATATTTGTCAGCAAATGGTGTTTGCTCCGAGATACTCCAACTACAAGAGCTGTTTGGTTTAGCAACACACTCCAAAGACTTCCTCATGAGTACGGGATTTGCAAAATAGAAATCAACAATTGCTGTAAGTGATGAGTAGGAAGATTAGGCAAGATATCAGAAAAGATGCCACATCTTTACAATTATAATATTCCATAATTCCACGCAAACTTGAATATACCGTTTATTGCAAGCCTTGAAGTTCCCGATTTGCCAATTTTACTGTTAATAATGACAGCCTCTGGTATCTATGTTCATTGATTTTACCGTTGTTGTTCTACTTACTAAGTTGATCTCATCGCATATTATTTCACTCCATCAAAGATACAACACCCAAAAAAAAAATAAGGAGAAAAAAAATGTTTACAATAAACTCTTTCATTTACTCTTTGCTCATCAGACCCCAACTAAATTCAACAAAGATATGTCAAGAACCGGAGTATTAGTATTGGGACCTGCAGGTGTAGGTAAATCTACATTCTGTAATTCTATGATTGCGTATATGCAATCTATAGGACGTAGGGCTCATATTGTCAACTTAGACCCAGCGGCCAACCCAACCGAGTATGAATTCACAATCGACGTTAAAGATTTAATATCATTACAAGATGTCATGGAGGAGATGGAATTAGGACCAAATGGAGGGTTGGTTTATTGCTTTGAATTTTTACTAAATAACCTCGACTGGCTTGATGAAGAAATCGGTGATTACAACGACGAGTATTTGATTTTTGATTGTCCTGGACAAATCGAACTATATACCCATATACCAGTATTACCAACTATAGTAAGACATTTACAGACATCATTGAATTTCAACCTATGTGCCACATATTTGTTAGAAGCCCCATTTATCATTGATAATTCAAAATTTTTCTCTGGTGCCTTGAGTGCCATGTCAGCCATGATTCTATTGGAATTACCGCACATTAATATATTATCCAAAATTGATCTAGTGAAAGATGAGTACAGCAAGAAACAGTTGAAGAAATTTTTGAATCCTGACCCTTTACTACTTGCAAAACAAGAAGATTATATAAATCCTAAATTTGCCAAATTAACGCAGTCCATTGCTAATTTGGTCGATGATTTTGGCATGGTGCAGTTTTTGCCATTGGATTGTTCAAAGGATAGTAGAAGTGTAGAGACAATTTTAAGTTATATTGACGATGTCACACAATGGAGTGAAGCTCAAGAACCGAAAGAGCCTCATGATGAAGTTGAATTACCAGATGAGGTATTTTAAATAGATCTGAATGTATATTATTGATTATAGAGTTTTATATTCGGGAATTCCATCGCATTGTCTTCTTTGTAGCATTTGTTCTCACAGTGAAAAACGAAAAGAAAAAATCCAAGGAAAAAAAAAGACAAAAAAAAAATACTCCCAAACATCAAAATATTTCAAACAACAACAATATAAGAGAACTTCATTAGACAATGGTGCAAATAACAGAAGTAAAAGAAAACCAATCATCCAGAGAAAGCAGAACTGCTGCTCATACTCACATTAAAGGATTAGGTCTTAATGAACAAGGCATTGCCAAGCCAATAGAAGGAGGATTTGTTGGACAGAATGAAGCCCGTGAAGCCTGTGGGATAATTGTTGATTTAATCAAATCGAAAAAAATGTCTGGTAAAGCTGTGTTAATAGCAGGTCCACCAGCAACTGGTAAAACCGCTTTGGCCTTAGCTATATCCCAAGAATTAGGTCCTAAAGTTCCATTTTGCCCCATTGTTGGATCAGAATTATATTCCGCAGAAGTCAAGAAAACCCTGGCATTAATGGAAAATTTCAGAAGAGCAATAGGTTTGAGAATCAAAGAAACCAAAGAAGTTTATGAAGGGGAAGTTATTGAATTGACTCCTGAAGAGGCAGAAAACCCATTAGGTGGATATGGAAAAACTATCAGCCATGTGATTGTTGGATTAAAATCAGCAAAGGGGACCAAAACTCTTAGATTAGATCCTGTTATTTACGAAAGTATTCAGAAAGAAAGAGTAACAATTGGGGATGTGATCTACATTGAAGCAAACACTGGTGCTGTCAAGCGCGTTGGTCGATCAGATGCCTATGCTACAGAATTCGATTTAGAAGCAGAGGAATATGTTCCTTTACCAAAAGGGGAAGTTCATAAAAAGAAAGAGATTGTCCAAGACGTTACTTTACACGATTTAGATGTAGCCAATGCCAGACCACAAGGAGGACAAGATGTCTTGTCGATGATGGGACAATTATTGAAACCTAAAAAAACTGAAATCACTGATAAATTAAGAACTGAAGTGAACAAAGTTGTTTCCAAATACATTGAACAAGGTGTTGCTGAATTGGTGCCTGGTGTTTTGTTTATTGATGAAGTTAATATGTTGGATATGGAAATTTTCACATACTTGAACCGTGCATTGGAAAGCTCAATAGCTCCAATTGTTGTTTTGGCATCAAACAGAGGGTTAACTACAGTAAGAGGATCTGATGATGGAGTCAAAGCTCCTCACGGATGCCCACCTGATCTAATTGATAGATTGTTAATTGTCAGAACATTGCCTTACAATCAAGAAGAAATCAAAACTATTATTGGTAAAAGAGCAAGCTTAGAAGGATTGACATTGACTGATGACGCTTTAGAGAAATTGTCAAAACAAGGTTTGACCACATCATTACGATATGCAGTACAATTATTGACTCCAGCTGGTGTTTTAAGTACAACTGCAGGCCGTTCTGAAATCACTGTTCAAGATATCGAAGAATGTGAGTTCTTATTCTTGGATTCTCGTCGTTCAACAAAAGTCTTGCAAGAAACCAAAACCTTCCTTTAAGTATAGGATAGGCTATAATATAGATTGTGTAAAATTAGTTTTTATATAAAAATACAAACAAAAAAAAAAGGAAAAAAAAGAAAAATCAAATATGTACTTGGGGATTACTAGTGGTTATTTGAGATACATATACATTTAGCTACCTAACACGCTACACTCTTCCAAGAATTCGGATGCTGATGTAATTTCAGTACTACCATATATAACCTTCCTATGGGCTTTATTAGGATCATTGGCCCATTCTTGTAAATTCTGATACTCCAAATAATTACCACCACCAACAACAAACACCAATGATTCTTGATAAGATTGTCTTTTTGGTGGTTTTGAGTGACCACCTCTTGATTTAGGATCAAGATATACGTATTCGTCGGTCAACTGAACACTTTGCTGAGAAGCATTAATCGGATCCATAATTGCTTCAACGATAGTTGTAATTGGAAGTAGTTTCTTTTCAGGTATAAAACTTTTAATTCTTGTGGCAATAGAGGTTAATCCTTCTGAGATTTTACCTTCTGTCAAACCGTAGAGCTTTGACGATAACCCACTCAATAAGGCACTTGAATTCATCTGTGAAGCTTGATTGGTGAAATTATTGCTGGTCTCGTTCAAAGTTGATAAATTAGCCAATTTTGAGTGTTCTTTGAATTTCAAGATATAGTTAAAACTGGATAAGTCAACTTGGGGGTATTTCTCCTTGAAAATAGATTTAACTTTTTCAATATATTCAGGTGTCAAATCCACCAACAAAGTCAAAATTATAAATGTTCTTAATTTGTCCAAAGAACTATCTCTTTCTGAATCAACCACCAATAATTCCAAAAACTCTTTTAAGACTTTAGGATCCGTTGCATTTTGTTCTATTTCAAAATACTTGTCCAAGTTTTTCGCTTGCAATTCATTGATTAACGATGACAATATGTCCATGTGCATATCCAAAGTTGCCTTTCTAGCCGTCAATTCTGGTAATTTTTCAACTGCCTGTTGAATATTAGCAGTTGCATTTGCATTGGGGTCAATATCATCCAAAGAACTAATCCCCGTTTTCGCAGTAACTTCTTTAGCATCGTTTTTGTATGCATTCAATTCAGCATCAGCGCTTTCAACCGCGTCAGGGAATGGGAGCTGAGAGTACTTGTTCCAAAAGAAATCTTTGGGATCAACATCATAATTTTTCGTTGAGTCCTTTTCTCCATCTTTTGCTGCGTGCTTGGTAATTTTAATTGTGTTTCTTTGCAATTGGAATACATCACTGACCATACATTGATAAATCCATGAATGAGAAAACATAGATGCCAAATCAAAATTTCTATCCAATAAGATTAAGACGGGGCGTTGTTGGATAGAAGCTGTGGCCACTGTACTGCCTCTAGTGTTACTTAAATATTCTCTTAATTTCAAGTCCAATTGTTGGGCAACAAATTCGGCAGGGCCATTTTGTTGTGCTCGTATAACAGGAATGATATCCATGGAAACAATTGTGGATAACAATCCATTCGCAATGACATCAACCAACTTGTGAATTTTCTCTTCATCAGTATTTGAGCTGTTAAACTGAGTGAAAATTTCAGGTAAGTTCAATGAAAACAAGTTTGGCTCGGTGACGATATAGTCCAAATATTGATCGAAAACTTGTTTAATCTTTTGGGATTTACCAGATATTGAAACTTTTTTAGCAAACTCTTCCAACAATTCACGATTTATCAGGGACGTAAAATTAATGTAAAAACTATCGTATCGGTCTTGATTCAAATCTTCAATAATGTACAAAATATTTTCAATTGTTGGTTCAACAAAGTAAATGACAGGGACATCGGGCAAATTTGCTCTTTTCGAATTGATCAAGGAATGAACAGTAATACCACATTTCAACAAATCATTGACTCTCAATACTGAAGACAAGACTGATCGAGACTTAGCATCTAATACTAAGACCTTCCAAATTATTTCTTCTGATTTGGATGCCAATGTCAAATCTGCAGAACCTTCTTTGTTCAAATGAAGCATTCTTTGCAAAATAGAAATTTGCCTATCTCGTAAACTTACATCAAGTGACATTATTGATAAGCTTTGTTATTGAATTGAATTATTAAAGAGTTCTAATAGATTTCGTTTTGCTGGTGCTGTGCTTTTGTTTGAATGGTTTGTCTACGCTTTTTTTTATTGCTTGGTGTTGTCAACTTTTGGTAGGGCACACACGTAAACAATTTATAGTTGAGCCAACAAGAAATGAAATGAAAAAATCCACCTTTACACACGACACCAATTACTATGTCAAATAACTACAATTTGTCAATATTAACAATTTTTAATGAAATAATAATAATACAAACATTTAATTATTGATACTACACAAGTAATATGGCCAACAAACTATATAAGAAAAATCTGTTTTTTAAAAAAAGTTATTTTTTTTTAATTTTTAGTTGTGAAAGGGGGATATTTGGAATCTGGTAAGTTTTTGCAGCTTGTGGAACCTATAGATCAAACTATCAGCAACATCAATAGAATAACACCAAAAAAAAAACTAAACAAACATCACTTTGGTTGTAGAACTCAAATACCCTCTCACTTTGTTTAGATATATCCTGGAAAAATACAAAAGGAGAAAAAAAACATCTATATTGAAATTAATAATCGTACAGTAATTATAGTGATAATGACAAAATTTGATAATAATAATAATACTAGTAAATACAATAGTAACATCAGAAAGTGGTTGCCAATAATGCTGTTCAAACACTTAACATAATACAAGAGTGGTGATTTACCTTTTTATTGAGTTTTTTTTAAACGATATCCCTCCAACACAGAGAAGCTTATTTACTTCTGTATTCAACAATACCTCTCAAAACTTTGATTCTACCAAACTCGGCATGTTCAATTGTATTTTCGTCATCCTTTTGATCCTTAGGTTTGTTTTTGTGTTCTGTACCAGGTTTGGGCCATGTACAGTTCAAACGAAGTCTAGTGCACTCGGTACACCTTGGTCTTGTTTCACAACAACGTTTCTTTCTTTGACGGCATGTAAGACATCCCATACGCGATCTTTTTGTAATTGGTTTACCAGAATTGACTGCAGTTGGTGAGCTCGAAGAACTGGATGCTGTTTTTGGAACTTGTGGTGTTTCAGAACTCAGTTCCGATAATTTTCTTAATTTTGGTTTTCTACCAGGTTTTTTCTTTGTTCCTTGTTCTGGCGGCAGTGGCTGTTGTTGCTTGACTTGTTGCTGCTCTGATGGAGACAAATTCTGTGGTGGTATTTGCTGCTGGATTGAGGATGGTATAGTATTACCAGCAGCAGAATACAAAGGTTGAGATTGGTAGCCGTCCCATTGTTGTGACTGGGTTCGAAGAGGTTGTTGCTGTTGCTGTTGTTCTGCGGGATTCTGTGCATTGGGGTAAGGATTTGTAAAATCCTGGACAGGATATTGTTGAGTCGAGGCAGACATCATGGCATTTTGCTCGTTTAGTTGCAGTTTGAGTTGTTGTCCTTGTGCCTGTTGTCTTTGTTGCAAATTGTAATGCTGATTGGGCAATTGATTCATTTGCACATATTCTTGGTGTTGGGGATTGTACACATCACCCGCTAGGTAACCTACAGATTGTGGCGGATATTGCTGGTACAATGGTTGTTGTTGTTGTTGTTGTTGTTGGGAATGAACCTGCTGTAGTTTATCGCCGCTTCTCTGTTGCGCCGTTTGTTGTACCGGATAACCAGTGTTTGGCATATACCCTCGCTGGTTCAGCTGTAATGGAAATGGTGGACCGCCTATTGTATTAGGATTTCGAGAATACTCATTTGAAAATTGTGAGCTCCCATACTGAGGTCCGCCTATTGACCCTGACGTTGGCACTGCTCTGCTATTAGGGGGAGATACATTACTTGGTAGCTGTGGTTGTGGTTGTGATTGACGAGAGGTATTGGATTTACCATTGTTAGGGTCATTCCAATTGATATTGGGTATTGAACTCATTGTTGATATTTAAACACTTGATGTTGAAAATGGAAAATTAAATACCAGATAGTTTTCGTTTGAATGTTTGTTAATCGAGAATAAAAATTTCAATTGTTGCAAAAAAAAAAAATTTATAAAAAACTCCGAGTTTGGTTATTTTTTGTAATATCGTTTGTTGAAAAAAATGGGGTGAACAGATACGAAAAAAAAATATAACGATTTTTTTCTTGTATATCGAGTAGAATATATTTATAGTAATAAGAAAAAATCCGACCAGTTGATAGCTGGTATATGTTTTGTAATCAAGATTAACACTGTTGGGTGGTTCTTATTATTCTTCTTCTGTTTCCTTTCCCTTTTTTATGTCAATTAAACTAGTTGATTAAAGTGGCCAAATTAAAACTTTCAAATATGAATATGACAGGATTGAGCCAGAAAAATAATTTTTTCTTTAAACAAAAACTAATCTAATGTTGCGGGAAAATGACTACTTAAAATGTGGAGGTAGAAAACAATTATTTGAATGATGAATTAGGTCTTGCCCTTTGAATTTTGCTATAATTTCTGGCTTTTTTTTTCAAAATATTCGCAGTTGTAAATCTAAATATCCAAAATTGGTTTATGAAATGATGATAGATATGAATAAATAGATGTTGGGTATATAGAATATGTTGAGGTATTATTCATCTATTTGATAGTATGTCCCAGTTCTTTTTAGTAACTTGACTTTGGTGTGGATGATATGAGTTAAACAACTTTCTGATTGTAAAACAACCCCAAATATATGTGCAACAAATATATGCTGTTCGGGTAAAAGATTCTAATTAAAGCAAATAAATGGGTAGTCCAAATGTGTAGGGGATTTTCTCTGTCCTTTTTTTAATTTCTTTCTTTTTTTTTGGTTGTTTTTTTTTCCTTCGTGATTTTAGTTCTATAATAGAAACTTATCAATGTCTCTTTTTCTAACCAAAAGAAAAAGAACAAATTTAAAAAAAAAACCACTAAAAAATAAAATCAACCTATTTGATGATGACACAAATAGAACTGAAAAATTTACTTTGACGAAACCACAAGTTGTATGGAAGTGAAATTATCAACAAGTCTTTTTAATTATGGCAACAAGATTTTTTTTCTTCTTCAAAGGAGGAAAAAGAATATACTTGAAAATGCGATTAGTACTTTTAATTGGGGATACTGAAATTGTGTGACAATGTTCTCCAAATATATAATGATAGGTTAAAGTATATTTTGGCTCTTCAAAGTTGTTAAATATATAAATGTGGGCTTGAAGAATGACACGGTCTGTAATGTAAACTTAAGTTTCCTTTTCCTTTGTCTTTTCTTTTTTATATATTTAAATGTAACCTCTCTTACTTTGTTTTCAGGGGTGTTGTAATTGGTATTACGTACTTGGTTTTTGATGTGCAAAAAAGAAAAAAAACAGTACGCGAATGTAAGGAGCTTGAACTAATATCTTTATAAATTGAAGGATTTGCCAAACTATATTCGATAAAACAAAAACGTGAAGTACGAAAACTGAGTAGATAGTTGAAATTTCAGTTTCTTTGATTGTCAAGTTGGGTATGGGAAACAAACAACAAATTGAAAATGAAAATAACTTATTTTAAGTTTAAGTAAAATCAAACAAAAATAAAATATGTAAAAATCTAACTTAAATAAAATTGTAAAGTATTTGTAGGGGTTGTCTGGGTAAACAAAAGTCTCCAATAATATTTTTTAGGGTAGGATGAATCTGAGTATATTTTCTTTTTCAATTGTCAAGAATGCTTGGTTGTATTCAATTGGTTGTCAAGAACGATAGTCTGTAACAATTTCTAATCTGTGTGAAAAGTCCCCTAAATCAATTGAAAATTGTATAGCCCGTTTTTACGTAATAAATGGGTTGTAAATGTATAATGATTTTTTTTAGGGGTGGGGATGGGGGAGTAAAAACAATAATAGGGTAGATTTACTGATTAGTCCTTTTCCGTTGAATGGAAGTTTGAATTGGGTATGAATTCAATATCTTTATAATAACCAAAGTAGGAACTTTGAGGATAAAGGGTTTTAAGTAGAAGTATGTTGATTTCTTCAAAAGAAAAAATTGAAATTTGAATTGAAAATTCAGTTGTTATTTATATTTGCCAAAAACCAAAAAAAAAAACAACAATGCAAGTGTTTTTCCTACTTTGATTTGCGTTGTACTTCCCAGGCGTAATTTGTTTTGACTTCAAAACAAAAAGCCAAAAAGCATGGAATATTAGAAAATTACTATCTAACAACATTAGAGGTGAAGGGAAAAACACTAAAATGAAATATATAACAATAATTCAAGAGGAGATGCATTGGTTTTGAGAATCTCATGTACTATTTTATCATACATGCATAAAACAAATATGTACTATTACTAAATTATTATTCATGTAAAAATGTGTTACAGAATTGGGATACTAAAGGTGCAATGCAATCAATTTCCCATAATGAAAAAAGAGAAAGTCACCCAAGACATATACACAGCGTAAAAACATAAGGCATGTATATATTGAATAAAGAGTACACCCATCAACAAACCGACGAAGAATAAGGTGACCGGAAGTACCAAAAGAGTCAAATGATTGGCACAATAGTATTCTATCCACTAAAAAAAAAAGTATTGTTCTGGACAAGTGTTACCTAAACAATTAATGCAGTATGGGCTATTTAATGAGTTATGACGCAAGAAATATTTAGCATTAGATACATTTGCCTCCCCGACATTATTGTTGATAATCCCAAACTTTGAATACTTCTTTTTCGATTAGATGAATATGTTTAAATGAGTTATGTCTTATTGTTATTATTGGGTCCATATAATCATGAATGGCTTCAAAACAATCCAATGCTCTTCTAATTCATTTACGGAACACAATGGGAAGAAAAAACTCAAATGAAAATGAATTAAACTATTCAAGGTTATAATAGCTTAAATCAACTATTTGGTTTGTAGTCTTTTTTTTTTCTTTCTCGTTGTTGTTGTTCTATAACATGTTTATATCTCTCATTCATGGCTCAACATTATTGATCTGCAACATTAGCAATTAATAGTTAAGATTTTAAAGTTTTTTAATGAAAGTTAAAACCATTTTGTTGATATTTTTATTCTGGCTTGTTTTGTTCAGCTAATACTTCTCTTTACCATTTTATTATGGTTGTAGCGCAAAACAAGCTACATATCCATGACAGGTTCAATGGGATCAAGTTTTGTCGGTAATCTCCGTAACTGCACAACATGAGTTTTTACTGGGCATTCTTGGCGATATATCAGCTCAGTTCATGTGATGAAAAAATACTCATAAGCAGAAGCTACAACAGCTCATCATTCTTTGTCGCCTATTTTTTCACCTGTTTAACGCCAATTTAATGTCTTCTTGGTTTACGTTGTCGCTTGTGGGTACTTTTCAAACATCACTGCTTTGAACAACATGGATACTAAAAAAGTTGATAATTACGTGCTCTACACAAACTTGATTAGTTGCGACATTCTCTGGTAGATGCAAAATTACCAAAGCAAATAAAAATGAATTATGGCTCAAAAACTTATAAGCTGGTATGCATACTTCTATTCTGGATTTGTTGCTATAATTGCACCCCGTCTTTTTTCTTTGCTGTGTGGTGGTTTTTCTGATTTTCCGAGAATTGGGTCTCCTCTTTTACTGTAGTACCTCATTACACTCTATACCATCGATATATTGAGATGCAAAAAAAAAAATATACTTTTACCATATTGGATTCAATGGCTACCAATTGCAAGATACAATATGATAATCGGATCTAGTTTAATGTAAATCCGCACAAAATAATATTTTTGTTCTTTTCCATTTTTTTTTTTGCCACCCACATCAAAGGAATATGTATTATCTATTTAGCGATATTTCCTATTTCCGTATAGCACATATCATCTCTATTTAACACATTATTAGATTTAAATAGTGACCAAAAAGATAGTTAACTACTTGTTTTGTTTTTGTTGATAGGACGGAAAGCTTTTGGGAACAAGTTTTCCGAAATTAAACAAACAAGTGAATTTGCAAATACGTAAAACCACAATGGAGTAGTTTCATTTGCTTTTGAAAAACTATATCAGACGTGTAGAAACTTCTATGTAACAAAGCTGTCCTTGTTTGGTTTTGCTAATGCTTGATGCACTCACACGTTAAAACTGTTAGGCTGAGGGGAGAACAATTAGTGCAATGGCTTGAGTATCACCTGTGACATAAGTCAAAAAAAATGACAATATCAATGATGGCACAAACGGGAAAGAATAGGCCGCAAGACAAAGAAAGTCGGTTACCACTGCATTTTTTTATTTTATTGTTATTTTTTTTCTTTCTTCCTTTTTTGGCCCGAGTTGACGCATATATGATCATGTGAAGATATTTGCATTAACCGTTTGATACAAGGTTCTCTATTGTCTATTCATTACTTGTGATTGTGGCAAAATAAAACCAGAAAGTATATTTCATTTTTGTAACACTACAACGGTTTCATTGGTCCGCCTTGACACTTTTTTTTTTAGATCACTTTGTTTTCGACACCATTTGGAGGCATTAGAGTATAGTCCCAAGAAGTCAATTTAATTCACGTTGACTATCCGATTCTGGATCTGTCAAATAAATGGATGAGTCAAGATTAATTAGCAATGAATTCATATGTGTGATGTCGTTTCAGTTTGGGTATCAATTTCAATAATATTTGAATGAACTTTTCCTTCCCCTAGGCATTTAGTTAATACTACTCTATAGTTAGTTCTAAACAGTTGAATTTACAAACTAAAACACCTATCTCAATGTTACAATAGGTTGGCCCCCCCTTAAAATTAATTACTAATGAGAGCCTTGACGTTGTTTTGATATGTCAAGTACCAACGGAAACAAGTCTATAGATAGATAAGCCTGGCTCGTAGGGTATTAGTTTGTGCTTGATAGTTTATTCTCAAAGAACTTACTAGTGAGCAAGAGATATCTATGTGCACTTGGGTTACGCTGTGGTTAGTAGCGAGTGCACCAGGATATGCTAAATTTAAATATGTTGTTGGTGATAAGGTGCAACAAACATTATAAATATTCAATTTATAGGGCGTGTTGTTACAGAATCGTAGTGAAAAAAAATTTTCTTGCTCTATTTTTAGTGATATTATTTTTTGTTTTACTACGTTTTACATGCACAATTGTGTAATAATTTGATTTGAAAGAACAACAAAAAAGAAGAAAAAATGTAGATATTATCTCAGATTCCAGAACTAAGAGAGAAAACAAGGGAGTTGAGGCAAATTCATACTTCCGGATAAAATTTTTTCCCTCCGAGACGTGAGGGAACCTTTTTGCTAACCAAAAAGCAAAGTAGTTGCACATAATGGAAATCGACGAAAAGAAATAAAAAATTGCTTATTAGAATCAAAGCACAAGTAAATAAAAAGAATTCTTTAAGTGGTGAATGCTATTTATAATGAGAACTAAAGTTAAAACATCAATGGGTTATTTGAAATATCTGACGTGGAGTGAGAGAAAGAAAAAAAATTTTTTGACTAGTTTATGCGCAGCCTCTAGATTACAATCCCAAGTTATCGACGACTTTTAAGAGTACACAATCTAGTATCCTCTATGTAAACAACAAAATTAACAATAGCTGAATTGTTTTCAAGTACAACTAATTTGCCTCGAGGACTGAAGATGAAAAAAACAAACAATGTAACTCTTCAATAATTGACGCTGTTGCATTGGAAGATAAGAAACCAAATTATAATATCCAAACGTATAAGTGAAAAGCAGCTCAGTTTGTAAAGTATAAAAACTCTATTATTGAGTGGAAAATTCATAGGTTAGCTCTGAGTGAAGCTTTACCAAGACCCAATTATCTAAAAGAGAGGATAAACTCGTACAACTTCTTGTCTTGGTCGACCTTGATTTACTTTTCTTGTCTTACACTCTTCAGCAATGGTGATACCAGTCCTAGCCAATGTCGTTGCTTGAGTTTACTAGCAACTACAACAACAACGGTAGTTTTAAAATTTGTGCGTTTCATGTTTAAATGAAATTACTAAAAACACCAAAAGCCTAAAGTTAAAACCACAACAGTCAATTAGCCATATTGCCGTCTTCTGAGTTGGGTATTTTGCTGCTCATCTTAAAGAATTGCCACTCATGAATTTACAACTATTGATATAATGGGAAAAGGGGAATCTACCAATTATTTATATCAAAAAGTGGCGAATTTTGAACAATACATGGGGCAGTACCATTCTGTAGCTGGTGCTGCGACCTGCTTTAAACCGTATTAGCTTGTTATTTTGATTTGCAATACCTTTTCACTTATTCTCAGTTTACCACCTAAGATTATCCCCTCTTTTCAACTTTGCACATGCAAACTTGTTGTTAAATGGCTTTCATTTCATAATTATTTTTTAATGATGTCACCTTTGTAACATCAGGAAGGGTCATAAAATAGTTTCGCATTATTAGAAGATACTAAAATGGGGTTGGCACTTTTTGATAAACTGAAAAAAACTAAAAAGAAAGCAACTCGCATGATATCCTCGTTTGAGACTTTTTACCAAGCGGCAGTGTCACCATCACCACCAATTCCAATGAGTCAAAACTATGCACACTTGCCTAACCTCTATAATTGTTTGTCCAAATTTTCATTTTGTACATTTCCACTAAACTCACCCTTCTGTAAAGCGTGCAGTTTCAAAACCAAATTGTACTAGTAATAGCCACAAAAAAATTATGCACAATGTGTAACAAGGATTTTAATTATTTTTTTTGTATTGATTAATGTTGCTGGTGCTACCACCACCAACGACTCCTCCTTCTTCTCCTCCTTCAGGTCCCTTGCTGACTACCAATTTAATTCATTGATTTTATTCTCTGTCTCTATCCTGCGTACTGAATTGTTATTGTTCTACACCAGCATCTTTACAATTCAGACCCTTGCAATTTGTCAACTCTATCAGGTATTGTTTATTCTTTTTGTTTCAATGATTAATTCTCTATAGTAAAGATTTTCAGTACATACAAGTTAGGCCCCACAGATTGCCAATCAAGTCGGTTTCGAATAGACCTAGAAACAAATATTTAGTATTCAAGCACTTGCCGAAAATAGAAGAAGTGATTAACCAAATAGAAAGTCTAGACTCTTCAGTTTCGGCCTTTTTTTTTGTTGTTGATTACTTCTTGCTGTTGGTATTTTGGTATCGTACCATAATGGGCAAAAAACTGACAAGGTTTTACAAACGTTTGTAGTATTTAATTGGGTTTGCTTTGGCATTTTGGACACAATTTGTTTGTGACACTTTATTTATAATCAGAAGTGAGCCTAAATAATAAAGTGTCGTATACTGAAACGAATAACAAGAACTCTGGCATCAAAAAGAATTCATTGTCAAGTTGGTTTCGAGTACAGAGACTCATTTCTGTAGACCAACCTAGATATAACCGCAATTGCTAATAAACGCCGAGATTTGAGAGCTTGCCAAAAAAAATTACTAGAATCGAAACAAAGTATTGTCGAATTATATACATTTTTCTTATACTTTGTACCTCCTCTCTTGTTGAAGATATCCAATTAAAACTAACTCTATAGAAAATCCTAACATTACATCATTCCTGCGGGTGGCATCATTCCACCTGGTGGTCCTCCTGCTCCTGGTGGTCCTCCAGCACCTTCCTTCAATGACGATCTACCAGCTTTCAATAATTCATCACACAACAATAAGTTTGAAGCTATACCAGTTGCTGAAGATATGGCATTTCTAACAACTCTAAAAGAATCCCAAATACCTTCTACTGTTGGGTCCATTGGCTCCCCTGATTTCAAATCAACTCCAACAATGTGACCATCGATTATTTCATCTTGGCAGTTGGAAATGGTCTCCAATTGATCCAAACCAGCATTGGCAGATAACGTTTTTGGAATGACCAAAAGTGCTTCAGCAAAAGATTTGATACCAGGTTTGTTTTTACCTTTCAAAATCTTTTTACTAGCATCACTTTGTAATAAATAATTATTGCAGCTTAACCAAAATGCACCAGCACCTGGTAAGATAGAGGCATCTTTAATCACATTAGAAACAGCTCTTAATCCATCTCTTATAGCATCTTTAGTTTGTTGTAAAACATGGCTGTTGGAACCTTTGATCAAAATTGTAGCAGCTCTTGGGTCTTTACATTCTGTGACATAGGTAAACTTATCCTCACCAATGGCGTTTTCATAAACTAGCCCAGCATATCCCAAAATTTCCGGACTCAAATCATCAACAGAGTTTTGTGCTTCTCCACCACAAATCAATTGCAAACGTTCCATGTTTCTTCTTTTAGCTCTTCTTAACGCCAAAATACCATTCTTGGCCAACACATCCAAAGACATTGGGTCTATACCTTTTTGATTTATTATAACAAACCCTTTATCGGAGTTCAAATCACACACTTCATTCTTCAATTCTATAATCTTTCGTAATTTATCATCAACAAATTTTCTTTCTGAGGCCACTAATTTTTCTCTTTGTTCGGCAGAGGAATAGAAAAACCCAGAGTTGACTTCAGTTTTTTCGTACTCCAAGGAGACATTAAGAATCAAAATATAAGCGTTCTTGACTCTTCTAGGCATATCTGGGTGTCTAGCTCCGTGATCCAAAACCAAACCTTGAATCAATTCAGTTTCTTTAGAATGGCCATGTTGCATAGTCATAATTTCAATCATATGTAAATCCAAATTTCTTTGTGATTCTTCTTTGACAGTCAATACGGCGTCAGTGACAATTGGAGTCAAAACATCAGCTAATTCATTGGTGACTTTAGTGGCTAATGATGACCGAGCAATTTGCAAAAGGAATTCACGATCAAAAGTTTCAACCTTTTGCTTAAACTGATCAAGGAATTCCAATGAAGTTTCACGAGCAATTTCAAACCCATCGACAATAACTTGTGGGTGAACACCTTCACTGATAAATCTTTCGGCTTGCTTTAATAATTCCCCAACTAACAAAATAACCGTTGTAGTTCCATCTCCAGTAATTTCATCTTGGGCAGTGGCAGCACGGGCTATCATCACTGCTGTTGGGTGTTGAATTTGCATTTCAGTCAATAAAACTTTACCATCTTTAGTTAATTTCAATCCACCAGATCCATCAACTAACAACTTTAATGTTCCTTTAGGTCCCAAATTGGAAGCTAACACTTGTTGCAAGCCTTGAGCGGCATTAATGTTTACTTGTAGTGCTTGGGCACGTCTTATTGATTCTGCTTTAGGATTAAGTAATTGGATTGACGATGACATAGTCTCCCAAAGATATATGATTCAGAGTGATTTGATGTAACAAGATTAATGTGGGAAACGAACGAAACAAGAAAAATTTTTTTTTTGTATGTTTCTGTTTTTGCCATGGAAACGTCTACATTGAAAAAAAAAAAAGGGCGAGAAGTTTTTTTGTTTTGCTAAGATTACATTTTATACACGAATATCAAAGAACATTATAGAATGTCAGATTTTGCTAGCACGATATTCATACCTGCAAGAGACAATTTACGGATAAAACAAGATGATAGAGAAGAGGTAATTCGATTGTGTCGAGATATAACAAGCTATTCGAAAAAGGGGATATTTTCTTTGCATAGAACTATACTGGAAGATGAATTGATCAAAGAATTAGCTGGATATTTTAATGTTTTGAGTGATAGATTGGCTAAAATCCAAAAGAATTACCCTGAAAACATGCACTTACGAGGAACAATATCAGGAGCGGTTGAAGAATTGATCGAGTTTTTCACATTTGCTTTTTATAAATACAATTTTCAATTATTACGGTACGATGTGTTTTTGAAAATGATACAAATTTTGATAAATGGCGATGATGTTGAGCCAATTGTACAATACTTGATTAAGTCTGAGCTGTTGCCTGAAGCTATTGAGCCACATATTGACTTTATTGATCTAGCAGATTATCTAATGGGGATCTTTGATTGCACTGGTGAAATAATGAGAATGTGTATACTGCAACTGTCTCAATCAACAGGTGATTTTGAACTCAAGGCTACTTTGAATAACTACAGATTTTTACAAAAATTGTACGATCAATATGTTTTATTGACACAGCACTATCTGGGAATTTCTATAAATCGAGGAGTTTTTGACGATTCAGCCAATCTGAGAGGAAACATTTCATTCACCAAAAAGCTACAAGTGTTTGAAAGTTCACTCAAGAAAATTGAATCTACATTATTAGATATACTAGTTAGTGATAAAGAAATAATATAAATGGCAATTTGTCTACTAATTATATTTGACACGACAATTATTTTATTCTGGGTACAGGTCCACCTGGAGATGTTTCCGTTCTGGCACTTAATACTTCACACCCGTCTTCGGTTACTAACAACATATGTTCGAACTGGGCAGAGCATTTACCATCTTGAGTGACAGCTGTCCATTTGTCTGGCCATGACAAATCCTTGTATGTTCCAACATTAAGCATTGGTTCTATAGTAAATACTTGACCTGGTTTAGCAATTCCAATGGCTTTATTTTTAGCATAATGAGGAATGTTGGGTTGACAGTGGAATAATGCCCCGCAACCATGGCCACAATATGTACGCACAACCGAACAGTTGTTTTCACTTGCATGCTTTTCAATGATATTACCCAATTCTCTAAATGCAATCCCTGGCTTTACATGTTTAATAGCTAAATCAAGACACTCTCTGGTGGTCTCAACCAAATTGACTAGTTCTGGATTGCATTTTGCCTTGTCACCAACGTAATAAGTTTCATTAAGATCAGCATGAAACCCAAGATAATATATAGTAACATCCAAGTTTATAATATCGCCGTCCTGTAACTTGGTTTTATCTGGTATACCATGACAAATAACTTCATTGATAGATGTACACAACGATTTAGGGAAATTGTAGTAGTTCAAAGGCGATGGATAAGCATTTCTTTTAACACATTCTTTATGCAAAATTGCATCCAATTCGTCGGTGGTGATACCTGGTTTAACGTTACTGGCAGTAATGTCCAACACTTCTCTGGCTATTTTAGTAACTTTTCTGATTTTTTCAATTTCTTTCGGCGTCAATACAGGGATTTTCCCGATTCTATCGTTTTTGATTTCACTGATGGGTTTACCATCTTGGGCATAGTCAGGTAATTTAATATGTTTAGGGACGGCTCTTCTTGGTGTCAAGGGATAATGAGGTCTCAACTCGCCAGTGAATTCAAAATTTGGGAATGGGTTGTAATCTTCAGAACCGTCTTCTGCCTTGTGGATACCTTTATGGATTGCCCAACTGGAACGGAAACAGATCTGATTGCAAAATACACTAGAAACGCCTTCTTTCAAACATACAGGACATTTCAAAGCTGATTCGGTTTCTTTACCACAATGTGGTGCTGCACAGATAGATGCCATGTTTTCTTATAGTATATATGTATATAGTTATTCTATAACTCTTGGTGAAAGTGATCACTGCAAATCAGATAAAAAGAAACTATGTATTAAAAGAAAGAAAAAATTTTTTTTTCTGGTTCTTCGCATGATTATGTGAGGAAGTGAAAAATGAGTCTCCATCAAATCTGTTCGTAATACCGTTGTTTGTTTTTCGAATGGGCGGGTCTTGTTGGCGGTACAATCTGTCGCGTGATGCCGTACAAGCTTTTAATTCGATACGCCGAGATCTTCTGGACCGAAACTCAATGGTAGTAAATCCTGAAGGTACACCTTAATAAACCTGTTTTCTTCATTGAACATGTACACTGGGATTTCTGGGGCAAACTCTCTAATGAATTGACGACAAATTCCACAAGGAGTTATAGGGTCCTTGGTGTTTCCTGCAACTGCAATTGCTTTATATTTCTTATGACCATCGGTCTAGAGGTTGACAATAAGTCAAGTTAGTAAGAACTCAATTGATAATTCAAAAAAATCAAACACATACCACTGCTTTAACGATTGCTGTTCGTTCAGCACAGACACCCGCCCCATATGATGCGTTTTCGACATTGGCACCAGATATAAACTCGCCCGATTCCGTTAAAAGGGTACATCCCACTCTGTAAAAAATTAAAAGAAAAAAAGTTAGTCACTTCCTCGTCGTGATTGGCAATCTATCAACATACCTGAATTTCGAATAAGGACAATAAGCGGCGGATTTGGCTATAATGAATTGTTAGCAAAAAAAAACCCCAAACTTGAAAAGAATAATTGCATTCCCTGCTAAACATACCTTTGATAACATTTTCTTTTAAATTGGTAAATTCTGCGTCTGTTAACTCTTTATGATCAGTATACTTTGGAATCGACATAGTGTATAATTAAGAAGAAAGTGGTGGAAAAGGTACAACAGTTATCTCAAAACTACCTTAATCACAAATCAACAATTATAGCAGTCGTGTGCGTAATATCAAAACACTTTTCCACTCAAGTTTTTTCGGGTGGTGGTGGCAACAAAAATGTATGGGAGAAAAAAAAAATGCTAGGGAAAGACTCGACCTCTCCCAATTACAGAATACTACAACTGTATCAACAATGGTTACCTTAGAAGATTTAGAAAACAATCAGCAACAAGAAGAAAATGTTATAGATCAAGAAATTTTGAATTCGTCTACTTCTGATATAATCAATAGAACCAAATTGTTGGATAATGACATTAAAGTTATGAGATCTGAATCACAGAGGTTGAACCATGAAAAGACCGTGATGTTGGAAAGAATAAAAGACAATCAAGAAAAGATAAACAACAATAAGCAATTACCTTACTTGGTGGGAAATGTTGTGGAGTTATTAAATTTGGATGCTGACAAAGAGGCCAGTGAGCAAGGAGCCAACATTGATATCGACGCAGCTAGAGCTGGTAAATCAGCGGTAATCAAGACATCAACTAGACAGACTATATTTCTACCAATGATAGGGTTAGTTGACCCAAGCAAGTTAAAACCAAATGATTTAATTGGCGTGAACAAGGACTCTTATCTTGTGTTGGATACTTTGCCTTCGGAATATGATTCGAGAGTGAAAGCGATGGAAGTGGATGAAAAACCAACTGAAGACTATTCTGATATTGGTGGATTGGACAAACAAATTGAGGAATTGATTGAAGCCGTGGTGTTGCCTATGAAACAAGCAGACAAGTTCAAAAACTTGGGTATCAAACCTCCAAAAGGTGCTTTAATGTATGGTCCACCTGGTACAGGTAAAACTTTATTAGCCAGAGCTTGTGCTGCCCAATCTGGTGCCACGTTTTTGAAATTGGCTGCTCCTCAATTGGTGCAAATGTTTATTGGGGATGGTGCAAAGTTAGTTCGTGACGCATTTGCTTTGGCTAAGGAAAAGGCTCCAACAATTATATTTATTGATGAGTTGGATGCTATTGGTACCAAAAGATTTGACTCCGACAAAAGTGGTGATAGGGAGGTGCAAAGAACCATGTTGGAATTGTTGAATCAATTGGATGGGTTTGGGTCTGACGACAGAGTCAAGGTTTTAGCTGCTACTAATAGAGTCGATACATTAGACCCTGCATTGTTGAGATCAGGTAGATTGGATAGGAAAATCGAGTTCCCATTGCCATCAGAGGAAGCCAGAGAATCTGTGTTGAAAATCCATGCAAGAAAATTACACTGTGACAATAACTCGGTTAACTGGAGAGAATTGGCCAGATCTACTGACGAGTTCAATGGTGCCCAATTGAAGGCTGTTACAGTAGAGGCAGGTATGATTGCTTTGAGAAATGGTAAATCTATAATCAAACATGAAGACTTTGTGGAAGCTATTAGCGAAGTGCAAGCCAGAAAGTCCAAGTCAGTCAATTTCTACGCATAATGGGAGTTTTATGTTGTTGTGTATTTTATAAAATCAATAATAATATAAAAAAACCTTTTCCTGTTAAATAATCAACTAAGAAAGCATCTAAACTATTGGATTGGTTTGATTGTTTTCTTCAATTCTTCTCTTAATTTATTAGACACTTCATCTTGACCATCATCATCATCCCAATCTTCTTCCCATAAATTTTGTTCACTCAATTTATTGGTACTATTACTTGACCATTTAGAATCATCTTCTGGAAAATCTTCAAATTCATCATCCTCTTCTAATGTCTTGATAACATTTTTTTCTTCTTCAGTGAGACCTGATGTATGTTTCAGAGGGATTGTAGTAGATGGTTTAGAATCTAGTTTGGTGGCGTCTGACATTATGGTACTATTGATTTGATGTTGACTAAGTAGTGGTTGCCACTCATGACATTTTTTTTTTTCCTCGTTCTCAACTTTTGTTTCTTCAGTTCCAAGTACTTAAACGTTTACGCTTTTGGTGTGATTTGTACAGGAATGGCAAAATGTGATGTCGCCAACACTAAATGTTATTACAGAATATAGAGTATGATCTAACAAGCAAAATCTAAGAAAGAATTGTTTAAATTGTTGATTACGTATTGTCGTGGTCTAGTGGGCTAGTCGCAATTCGACAGTGTTGAGGTAAAAAAATCAGGCTGGGCTATATTGTACCAAAAGATCAAATACAATGGTCCTTGATGAGATGTTAGGCACTTGAGATATTAGATCCAACTTCTTGGTAATGCCAGGCTTGATATTATTTTTCAGTAATTACTTTTTGTAGGCTTGTTTTCTGTAAAATGATATATAATTTTGGACAAATTATATCAGGAAACGTGTGGAACCACCATTCCCGTTAAAACATACCAAATGGCGTATATAGTAAACACTTACGGGGACTTGGCACATACCCATAACAACAAGGAGATTGTTACACGCAAACAAGGGGGGAAGTAAACTAGTACCAATAATGTTACATAATCTCAACAATAATGCATTAAACCAAGAAATAAATTTCATGATTACTAATACCCCATTGAAAGTGACCTCATCCATGCTTCAATAAAAGAGTTTATCGGGACCATTCATGTTGTAGAAGCTTCTTGGCAATTAAACTTAAAGTTAAAAGCATTATAATGGAATAAAATTATAGTAGCGCGCCTGAATCAATGATTAGTCAGCCTGAAAAGTTTAATTATAATATTTTTATTTAAAGATGCTGGAAGTTCCTGGAAAAAGAAAAATGAAAATTCCATGATTTTACAAATGTTTGTATTTGCAGGTATTGACTATAGTTGATATTCAGTTTGTTTGAACATTTTCAGTTAGAATTTTTACTTGGTGGTAATCATGACTTTCAAACAAGATGCTAGAGCCGCGTTCAGAGGCTTATCTATTACAGATAAATTGTTACCATTATTAATTGTTCTTGCAATAGTTATTGGTGTGATAATATCGGTATATGTACCTGGGAGCAGTGAAGCATTTAATGGTACTAAGGTCGTTGGTGTGTCTGTACCCTTAGCAATAGGGTTAATAATTATGATGATTCCTCCATTATGTAAAGTGGAATGGGAGCATTTCCATAAGTTTTTCAACAAAAGTACCTATCTCAGACCTATTTTGATTTCGCTTGTTTTGAACTGGATTATATGCCCCTTCATTATGCTTGGATTGGCTTGGGTGGTTTTATTCAACTATGATGAGTATAGAACTGGTATAATTATGATTGGAATTGCGAGATGTATTGCCATGGTATTGTTGTGGAATGACATTGCCTTGGGTGATAACACGCTTTGTGCTGTTATTGTTTTTATTAACAGTTTGTTGCAGGTTGTTTTGTATGCCCCTTATCAATTGTTTTTCTGTTATGTGATATCGGGTGATCCTATTCCAATTGACTCTGGTGTTTCATATTCGATAGTTGCAAAGAGTGTCGCTTTCTTCTTAGGTGTACCACTTGGTCTTGGTGTGGTTGTCAGATTTGCATTATTATACTTTAAGGTTTACGATAAGTTGATTAGATTTATCAGTCCTTGGGCTTTAATTGGATTGTTGTACACTATTATTGTTATTTTCATTGATAAAGGTAAAGAGTTTATTGAAGAAGTTGGAACTGCCTTCCTTTGTTTTATTCCTTTGACTTTATACTTTTTAATTGCTTGGTTTACGACGTTTTTTGTTTTAAGGTGGTCATCAAAGGCACCAAAATTGGAGGATGAAGATACTAGATTATTATGTGGATGTGAAGAAAAAATCGAAAAGTATCCAACCAAATGGCGGAGAGGGTGTAGTGCCAATTATTCTGAAATCACAACCCAAAGTTTTACTGCTGCTTCTAATAACTTTGAGTTATCACTTGCTGTTGCGATTTCAATTTATGGCTCAGGCAGTAAACAAGCTATTGCTGCAACTTTTGGACCTTTGTTAGAAGTGCCAATATTGTTAATTCTAACATTTGTTGCTAGATATTTCAGAACTAAGTTTATTTGGTCTGATGTCGAAGAGCAAGAAAATGAAATCTGTCGTTAGCCGTATCTTATGTAGCCAACTTTAATAAATTACTTGAATTATTTTGTGTTTTGAAGTATTGTCTTACATGTATGTTTCCAACCAATGATTATAACGGTATGTTCCAATCTTTTAAGGTTTTGCTCTTCTTGATTACTAATTTATTCACCCATTTGCTTTCTTCATTGCAAGTAGGAATATCTGGTGGGGAAAATAATATTCACTGATTTCACGTAAACTTTTTCTTGAAATACTTGCAAATATGACTCTGTCAAATACGAGATAGATGTATTAGTAATCAAGAAAGTTTATTTTTTTTAAAAAAAAGTATGCTACCCCAGTTTCATTTGCCCAAAAAGAAACGGGTATATAAAGGTGGTAATAGATCCCATACTTTGGTGATTTGTTTACTCTGCAAAGACAACCTCAACAAAAGTATGAAATTATACACTGCTCCAACTGGAAATGGTCGTAAACCATTGATTTTTTTACATATATTAGATGTTCCAAATGAAATCCACATGTTTGATTGGCCCACTAAGGAAATCAAGGAGAATTGGTATCTTGAATTAAACCCTCATGGCCTTGTTCCAACTTTAGTTGATGGTGATGTAACATTATGTGAAAGTAATGCTATTTTGCAATATCTTGCTGATAATTATGATACCGAGAACAAGTTTAGTTACCCAAGCACTGATCCATTGTATTGGCAACAATTGAGATGGTTATTCTACCAGTCAACCCAATTCAGCGATGCCTTGTCTAGATTATTCTTTTACAAAAAGTTTCGCAGTGACGATCAATGGTTAGTCGACAAAGGGTTTGAACAAATTCGCAAAGTTTATCAGGTTTTGGATTCACATTTGGCGCAAAGAAAATGGTTTGTTGGTGATAAATTCACAATAGCTGACTTGGCTTTTGCCGTTGGGCATTTCCGTCGTATTGAAAAAACAACAGGGACCAAATTTGAGATTGAAAATTTTGAAGAAAAGTACCCTCATGTGACTCAATGGTATAATGATGTTTTGTCCATTGAAGGCATCAAAGAAGGATTTGAATTGAAATAAGAACTGTTCAAGTGTTTTTCTTTTTGGTGTTTTTTTGTTGCAAATTGAGAGGAAAATTTGTACACCAAGATAGTTTTTCGTAGATCGTATACTATTCACAGTATCTCAAATACAAATTATTAATACACACAAATGGTATTTCTTTTACGTAACAGTGTAGAGATACTTATCTCATGCAAGATATAAGATTGGACCATTCCGTCTTTCTTTTTATTTGGTACACAAAAGTTGCAAATGAACACACAGGGCCAAGCAAATTCATGCAAGATATTGTTTTTCTTTTTTTTGAGTGTATCGATCCCATTTATTCCCTTAGTATTCACTTATTCCCGCGAAAATGGACACATATTTTAATACACAATTTTTCTATGAGATTGCAAAAAAAATTTCAAACCCCGCATGATTATAAATGGGCCCTGTTGCAAAATTTTTAAAGAGAACTAATCAATTCACATTTTAACAATAATTGCAAATAAGTCAATTAAACAAGATGCTGGTTGAAACTTATTCTTGGTCAAATATTAGTTTGACATTACAAAATGGCAAGACAATTCTTGATGATATTTATGGCTCTGTTAGTGCTGGAGAAATGTTAGCTATTATGGGTCCATCTGGCTGTGGGAAGTCAACTTTGCTTAATGTGTTGGCATATAGAACTAGTCCACGTTCCTCGACCCTTGAAGGTGGTATATTTATCAACAATGAACGTGCAACTTTAAACAAAATCAAGCAACTTTCGAGCTATGTTGAACAAGAAGATTCTTTGATCGGCTCTTTAACCGTCCTGGAAACAGTCGATTACAGTGCACAGTTTGCTGGTATTGATAAAGCACACAAAAAAGAACTTGTTAGCAAAACAATCAAGTCACTTGGATTAGAGGGTCAGGCTATGCTGAAAATTGGTACTCCGATTCAAAAGGGCATTTCTGGTGGACAGAAGAGAAGAGTTAGTATTGCTTCTCAAATCATTACCTCCCCATCAATTTTATTTTTAGACGAGCCCACATCTGGATTAGATTCTGTTGCGTCTCGTGAAGTCATTAGCACTATTAAAAAAATCGCAAAGAGAGAGAATATGGTTATTATTTGCTCCATTCATCAGCCCAGCACATACACATTTGAACTTTTTGACAAGGTAATGTTTCTTTCCAAAGGTAGAACAGTCTATAATGGCGCTGTTAGCAATGTGGTCAAGTATTTCAACTCAATTGGACACACGATGCCTCCGTACATTAACCCAGCTGAATACGTTTTGGATTTGATTAATACGGATTTTCAGGGTGATTCTAGTGTTCTTGATGACTTGGTATCTAAGTGGAACAGCGGAGACGTTCACAAAGTTGGGACAGAATCGGTTCAATTAACTGAGGCCACTACCATAAACGAGATGCAAAACATTTTGATTTTGATAGCTCGTTCTTTGACCAAGGCTAGAAGAGATATCTTGACATACTATGTTAGGTTAGTTATGTACTTGGGTTTGGCGATATTAATGGGCACTGTGTGGTTGAGATTGCAAAATGGCCAAAAAAACATACAACCATTCATTAATGCCATATTTTTTTCGGGGGCATTTATGTCGTTTATGTCAGTTGCGTACATTCCATCATATCTTGAAGACATTCAAAGTTATAAGAAGGAGAGAATGAATGGGTTGTATGGGCCCTTGGCATTTTCCTTAGCAAATTTTTTGGTTGGGCTTCCATTTTTATTTTTAATTGCTGCCGTGTTTAGCGTTATTACATTTTTTATGGTCAACTTTCACCAAACAGCAAGTGGGTTCTGGTATTATTTGATGTGGCTATTCTTGGATTTAGTCGCAGCAGAATCAATGACTACGTTCATTGCCAGCGTTTTCCCGAACTTTGTTGTGTCATTAGCAATAACAGCTTTTGCCAATGGATTGTGGATGGCAGTAGGAGGTTTTTTAGTGCCTTCAAATATTTTGAACGTGTTTTGGTATTATACCTTCTATTGGATTGATTATCAAAGATACGTCTTTCAAGGAATGATCTTCAATGAGTTTACCAACAGAGAGTTTCGTTGTGGAGATGGGTGTCATTGCATGTATGATTCACCCTTGGCAAGCCAGTGCAAAATTAGTGGAAAAGCTGTATTGGAAAGCTTGGGATACGGGAACTACGATAAGGGATTATGGATTGGGGTTTTAATTGCTCTAGTTTTTGTTTACAGATTTGCTACGTATATAGTTTTAAAATTGAGAAAGTAAGGTCTTACTCGTACAGAAATGTACTCTTTACGACTTTACTTCTGATATGTAACATAAAACATTCATATATATTGGTCAAAGTGCTATAAAAAAAATAGACTATACAATCTTAAACATTGATAGTAAGCACGAACACATAGATTTACCGACAATACTAATTACCAGTTGCGGTAGCAGCGGCGTCCAAAGCACTTGAGACACTTGCTGGAATAATCCAGTATGGATCCCAAACACCAGCAGCAGCGCAAGCACCGACAGCCAACTTTCTGAAGTTGGTAACATCAGCACCACGACATTTGGATGCAACACAATTACCAACAGCACCTGTAAAGTTAGGGATAACACACAAGCAACCGGTATCCCAGTATGGACAAGGAGTAGAGCTGGTACTTTGCTTAACACATTCTTGAGCACACTTTGGAATTTGATCGTAGATTCTATCAGCGAAACCGTTGATTGAAGCAGTTTTGGGAACAGGAGGGTAAATAGTATAAGGATTATCAGCAGCAGGGGCTGGGGCAGCAGTAACAGCAGGAGCAGCAGCAGCATTGGCAAAGGCAATTGCAAATGGAATGGCTAAAATAGTAGAAAATTTCATTTTTATGGTAATTGATCAGTTGGTTTGTTGGTTATTGATCTTCTTCTACAATCATGTTTGGAAAAGACATTTGGTTTCCTATTTATACCCATATCCAGTACTCCCGAGCATGGAGACGTTCGTTTTACGTTCCGATAACTCCAAACCTCTAGTAATCGTTTTCCGTTTGTTCAAATATATTCTTCATTTTCCAAATGGTATTTTTGGTGGTATCACTTACTTTGCAACTTTAATTCTCTTGTTTTCTTTTTTGTGTCACTCGGGGAAAATAGGTCTTGGCACATTTGACGCTATTTCCGCCAATCGCAAGAGTTTAGCCATTAGTTGTTTTGTCAAAACTCGGAAATTGTTTACTTTGAAGACTAAGTTGTATGGGGGAGGGGCACAAGTAATTCTGCACGTCAACTCCATTTCTAATTATAATTGGAGGAAACTATACATTCTTTCATTGTTTTGGTACACATTGTCTAACGCTATACAACTATAAAACAATGGAAAAAGTGAAACACTAACCATTAATTGTACGTCCGGTTTCCGATTTATGCTGGTAAACAATTATTGAAAAGTCTTTAGCGATAAATGGGCGGCTTAGCCTGCGTTTTGAAACGCAATTGGTATAGTATTCAAGCTTAGTTCTATAGAAAATATACAATCTAATACCTTGAGGAATTTCCTCTATATATAAATAGAAAATTCCTCTCACAGTAGACTGAATTATCCATATGAATTATCGGTCCACTTATTCCATTGTCAATGGAATAAATTAGTGTATTGTTCTCTTCAGTACAATCACTACCATTATACAATTCTAGCTTATTGTTGATAATTAGTCATGTTGCACATCCTAATTTCGAACAAACAATATTATAGGTTCTTTCCCATTTTCTTATACTTATTTTGTACCTCCTTGAAGTTTTCTCGTATTTCCAAATAACCCATATGTATTTTTCCAACAAAATGATCTGCTAATCTTCTATCGTTATCCAATCTCGACAAGTAAGCACCACACCCATCACACACCTGAAGTTTCTGTTGTGATGTTTGTCCAACATTTTCAGTTATTCTTCGAGCCTGTTGACTGAGTTTTTCCCTCTCTTCACATTTGGCATTCAATTCAATGGCGTAATCAATAATTTTACTGGCCTGATTTTTGGCTACCAAATAATTAAGCTCTTGGACCATCAAACCAATCTCAACATCTAGATCATCTAATTCCTTTGTAACTCGGGCAATTTTTGCTTTTTCCTCTGGCGTGTGCTGCAAACGTAATTGGGCATTGTGGATATTTCGGTCCAAATCAGAGACATATTTAGACAACAATTTGTAATAATCATACTCTATGTCAGGAAACTTTTCGCCCAATTTTTTCGTTCGATGCTCGTATTCTAGTTTATGTTTTTGTAAATGTAGATTAGGACATCTTCCAAGATCTTGCTTTGTTCCTACAAATAAATCATGAGGACAGGTGCCGACTAAAAAAGCCCGACATACACGAGATGAAGTCATTTCAGGATCTCTTCGCCGTATCAGCGATCCGTTTTCTTTTCCCATCAACTGTTCTATTTGTCTTCTTTGTTCCTCTGCCATGATTATTGATGATGGATGTTTTTGTTGTTGCTCTGTAAAGAAAAATCAAGCTTCTAGTTTGTTTTTGTTTTTTCGTTTTCGTTTTTTTTTTGCTTCTTCGCATAATTTTGGAGGATCGCCTCCAGCACCAAAACATTCTAGTCTAAATGTAGCAAACATGATTGATTAATTTCTACCATTCCCAAAGGATTCATCTAACCAAGATGAAACTAAGGAATGTGTTAGAAGTTTTTTCTTGAATTTGGCCGTTGCGTTACTAAACTCTACAACTATTCTAAGATCGAATGTAGAGGTATAACAAATACCGATTCTTACCTACAAACTATTAAAACTGAAGTTACGTTGAATAATAACATATTCTGTTTCATTTTTTCATTCATCCTAGCTACCACAATTTCAGCATTCTGTACTAACCATCTCGGCTTTAAAAATTTTCACAGTATCATTATACTTTTTGAAACTTTCTGCGTCAAGAACAAATTTATCAATGTTATTCGTCAAATAATTTAGTATTACAGTCAAGTTTTCAGTTCCAAAGTCATAACTCCTTACATTAATGTTCATATTTTTCTCATACTTTTTGTATTGTTTAATAATCTTTACCTTCTCAAACTGGTCCTCTTGGCAATGCTTTACCACTAGGTTTTCATTGAAGTTGTTCCTCAATGAAACACTTATCTTGTCCATAGGATAAGTTTGTGGAACCGTGAGCATAAGATCGATATCCCCGTTCAACTTCCAAAGTTCCGGAGCAGTATTAGGAAGTACTGGAATAGTGGCTCGATAAACCTCTTCTTTGAGTGGCCTGACAGATCCATTTAGTTTATAACACATCTCTTCAAGAAGTTTCTTTCGTTGAAGTAACAACTTTGGGTCAACTTTTGGTTTGTAATTTGTCTTTATACTAGTATTCGGCTGTTGCTTTGGTTGTTGTTTCGGCTGCACACTTTGTTGAGACTTTGTTGATGTCACTGGCGGGGATTTCTTCTTGGTTTTTACAAACTTGATAGTTTCTTTCTTTTCCTGCTTCAAAAATAATTCCAAATATTTATCCAATGTCAATATCATTGAAGCCAACCCTATCCCATCAACCAAGGTAATTTCATCATCTTTGAGGGCACCTTGAGCAATATCAACTATTCTTTGAAATCCCACTTCAACATTATAAGCAAATCCTCTGGGAATGTCTTCATTTAATACACTGATTTTAGGTCGCTGAGACTTGTCCTCTGGGAACCCACTTGGAATAGTCAAGTTGATATTCAATTTTTCTAGATCGTATGGAAATTCAGGATCAGAAGGTTTAATTCTGAGTGACAAGTAGATAAGATTTTCTGGTTTGCTTTTAATATAATCAAGCAAATACTTTTGTAAATATGACAATCGAGCATGATTTTTATAACATTTAAAATGGTTAGGGCTATCTGATTCTATTTCTTTCACTTGTTTAATAATCGATTTGGTCGAGATTCCATTTATAGTAACTGGCTTGAAAGCACGCATCAACTTCGACACTTGCAAGAATCGAAGTGATTTAGTTAAATCTGTACTCTTCTTGCTCATGATTGTGAATTAGTGGTGGATGTGTAGAGCTTTTCAGTAGCACAATGATTTGAGTTTGTTTTTTTTTGTTCGCCAATACTCGATTTCATAGTCTGAATCGTTTGTTGACATTTTTTGTTTTTATTCCACTTTTAATGACTCATCCATTTGCAACTTTATGAAACTAGACCTTGTCAAACGTACTTTCAACTATGCAGTAGTTAATAAACCGTCTGGAATGGTATGTGATGCCAGCCACACAAATAACATTATCACTGCATTGACAAACGAATTTACAAAAATACTTCCCTCGGTCAACTCATCGCAATTTAGACTTGTACAACGACTAGATAGATTCGTCACAGGCGGTCTCGTAGTTGCTAGAAATAAAAAATGGGCAGATAAAGTTAGAAAATCGTTTTTTCAGGAAGGTACACTTCGACTTACAAGAAGGTATGTCGGATTAATTGCTCTCGACCAAATTCCTGAATCAACTCAAGGCACAATAGATTTCCCCATCCAAGCTTTAGAGAAAGATTACAGAGGGAAAAACAAATCGAGAGAACTATTCACTTATTCGGCCGTTACACATTACAAATTGATTCCGTCGGCAAGGCGAACCATCAAAGGAGTATTTCCGGTATTCCAACAGGGCCCAATTTTGCCAATTATCCTAGAGTTGGAAACTGGAAGAAAGAACCAAATTCGAGATCACATCATACAAAAATTTGGAGTTCCTTTATTGAATGATGACAATTTTTCTGATTTCAAGCTAAATTCGGAGATTCCAAAAGACGTCAATAGTAAATTATATAAAAGTAACCAGATTGCTCTTCATTCTGGCTTGGTAATTATGGAAAATAATGGAACATCACAACAATTTCTATTTCCAGTGAACAATGTGTATGATCGAGAGCTTTAGGGAAGTTTTGTTAATGAAAAAGGTGAGTTTATTGATGAGATACGAAATGGATTGATTAATTTTAAAATACAAGGAACATAAATGAATCACAAACTTAAAACAAGAAGATAATGCTTTGGTGAAACTATTGTATGCACAATCATGCTGTTGTGACAGTGCTTGTCATAACTGTGAGTTTGTGCAGCTACTCTTTGCATATGCTTACTTTATTGCAATGAGAATTTGTATAAATGACTGAGGATTTGCTCAGCTTTCATTCCTATCTACTACTGCCCCATATTAAAAATGTCTGAAATACTCAAAGCCAATCACAGAAAAGTATATGGTAATGTCAGTAATAGCAGCAGCAGTAGCAGCATCAGCATGAGTCCAAGTGGTAGTGCTACTAACAAAAGAAGTACAAGAAGTGCTGGTGACAACAGGTCAAAGCTTTCTCATGATATGGTTGCAGGGGCCGCGTCCTTTGAAGCCACCAGATTATTTGAAGATAGACATCGAAGAAACGGGAAACCAGTTAGTCATGCTTTCGCCAGAAAAACTCTTATTGCACTTGCCGCATCCGAAGTGGATAAATTGTTTGAAGTGAAAGAATTAACCCATTTGGATAAGGATCAAATAAAAAGCGAGGCAATCAAGGCCGTTGAGAAAGAATACGAGACCCATTATGGTGGTCAGAGGCATTGGTCGCCAAACTTCAAACCAATAAGTTGGTAATTTACAGCTGCATATATTAGTATGTTCTGTAGTAATGTATATATGTATACGGAAATTTACGCCCAATTACCCAATAAGCTCATGAGCAACATTCCCAAAATCAAACTTACTAAGGCAACTGTAGTTTTTACAAAAGAACTGTTTCTCAAGTGGCCGTGTAACCAATCGTGACTCCACATTTCAATTAAACCAGTCCAAAGGAGCACACCTGCTGAAAAAGAATCTAAAGTTCCCAATGCAATTAAAGTAGAGGGGTCATTACCGTTGAATTTGTTCAAAACACCGATACCAATTGCCATTCCAATAGGGGTGATCAATGCAAACATGAGTGCCATCACTAATTTAGTTGACAAACTTGCATTGGTAATAGATATAATTCTCGAAGACAAAGCCAAACCTTCGAAAAACTGATGGAAAACAATAACAATAAACAAGGTAATAAAGTAAACATCATCTGTGACAACTAAAGTAATACCAATAAGAATGGAGTGGAAAATAATACCTGCTTCTAAAATCATTACTGAAATCTTGTCGTTAACAGAGATTCCATGTAATGATTGCTCATTACTAGATGTTTCCTCAATTTCCTTTTTATCAACCTTTCCAGTATCACGGGCATTGACTATTCTAAGAGCAATGTACTCAATTATAAAAGCAATAAAAATCCCAGCCATGGTTATTGAAGCACCAGTACCTTCATATTTGATTTTCAAACAAGAATTGCTCCACATTAATTGCGCATGAGTCATTAAATGGACAAATGCCGTTGATATGATTATACCAGTACCAAACTGTTTGATGATAACAATAATATAGTTTTCCTGTGATAAGTTGACAAATTGTTTCAAAACAATTGGACCAAAAGACCCGATACCAGAAGTAACAAGAATAACAAAAAGCAACCCAATTCTCAAAGGAATATCGTAATCTCTTTTCACTCTTTCACAAGTCACAGCGTCATGGTTATTGTCATCGACACAATGCTCAACACCAGCATGGAAATGACACTTTTTTCCTGAAGATGAGCTCGACTCTTCATCATCTTCATCTTCTAATTTCACAAACTGAACTTCTTTATCTCCATCCATACAGAAAGTATCACCATCGTGGGAATGGCATCCATCATAGCTTGTAGGAAGGTTGTTTGTATTGGTTGGAACTGGCAAGATTGAACCTTCATTTCCGTAACCATCAACACAATATTGGACCGAATTATGAAAGTGACAGTCAGTAACAGCTGTTGTTTGAACACTAGCAGACAGGTTCAGTGGTGGTGTGGTAATTGTAGAAGCATTCAAGGAAGTTGACAGACTTTGTTGTCTCGTTAACGTTAAGTAAACAGTACCATCAGTAGGGGTCAGCTCCGTGGTTGCTAATCTGTAGCTTCTGGTTGATAAAACTGTCACAGTTTCTGTATAAACCTTAGTCAATAAACCGATGAAAAATAAATGGGTAAACTTCATTGATGTTGTTAATTTTTAGAGAGCTACCACCAAAAACATATTCAGCAAAGGCTACCTTTATATTAATTATTCCGTTTTCCAAGATTCCATCGGTCGCCAAGAGAACTCAACACTTTAACCACCATGGTATATATCTTCATTGCTACGGGCCCATATATTCATGTTTCCAACTATTCTGGGCAACCTCATTTTGTCCAACAATTTTGGTGAACAGTTAAAATTTTGTATGAAATCTTTCGCACCCACCCACTCTCATCACAACCACTACAGTTCTATTTGCCAAGAGATACCAGATGCAAGTAATTAATTTATTATTTTCTCGGTATCTTCATGGATCAGTATTCCGAACAATTCAAGAAAAGAAAGAAGGAACGGGAACAGTTATAATGGTTATATCTTATGTGTTAACCAAAGTATAAAGAGGCAACAATATCTCGTTGGAAAAGACCTTTGTTTGGTTAATCATTTTTTTTATTCGCATCTATAATCACAAACTTTCTCTCGAAATATGAATTATTTATTGTTTTGTTTATTTTTTGCTTTTTCCGTTGCTGCACCAGTTACGGTTACCAGATTTGTTGATGCTTCACCTACAGGTTACGATTGGCGGGCCGACTGGGTTAAAGGTTTTCCGATTGATCTGTCGTGTAATGCCACACAATATAATCAATTATCTACTGGGTTGCAAGAAGCTCAATTATTAGCTGAACATGCCAGGGACCACACATTGAGATTCGGTAGCAAATCGCCATTTTTCAGAAAATACTTTGGAAATGAGACTGCAAGTGCTGAGGTTGTTGGTCATTTTGACAATGTTGTCGGTGCTGACAAATCATCCATTTTGTTTCTTTGTGATGACTTAGATGATAAGTGCAAAAATGATGGCTGGGCTGGTTATTGGAGAGGTTCCAACCATAGCGATCAAACTATTATTTGTGACTTATCTTTTGTTACCAGAAGATACTTAACCCAACTATGCTCCAGTGGATATACCGTCTCGAAATCTAAGACAAACATTTTTTGGGCAGGTGACTTGTTACACAGATTCTGGCACTTGAAATCGATTGGTCAACTTGTTATTGAACATTACGCTGACACTTATGAGGAAGTCCTTGAATTGGCTCAAGAAAATTCAACTTATGCTGTAAGAAACTCAAACTCATTGATTTATTATGCTTTGGATGTGTATGCATATGATGTGACAATTCCCGGCGAAGGGTGCAATGGAGATGGTACTCTGTACAAGAAATCAGATTTTAGCAGCTTCGAGGATAGCGACAGTGGCTCTGATTCAGGGGCCAGTAGCACAGCCTCAAGTTCTCATCAACATACCGATAGCAACCCTAGCGCCACAACAGATGCTAACCTGCATTGCCACACACATGCAGATGGTGAAGTCCACTGTTAATTGTTAAGTTCAGGCACCAAACAATTTTTAAGGTGTTTCATGGACATCTTTTATAGCTTGAATTAATAAGATTAATTGCAAAATCGTATGTAGACAGAAGAGTAATTTTCATCTAAATCTAGAATTGTAGTCTAATAAATTGACTATTGCGCCTACAATACATTTTGTACTCTTTGCACTACGTCATTAATCAAATTTCAGGACAACCGACAAAGCCTCTCGGTTTTCCACTTTATTTTCTTGAAAGGGGAACAGAAAAAAAAAAGAAAAGTAAACTAAAAAAAAAAAAATTTTTAAGTAGCAAATCTAAAATCAAAATTTTAATTGTGGTGGTGGTACAAAGATGCTATAAGACCCACACACACACACACACGATTTAATAAAACAAGAGACTATACAGATGAATGTTTTTAAAAATGGTCAACTCAGACATATTCACCTTAAAAAAAATATGTCGAGCAAAAGAAAAATAGTGTTCACAAGTACTCTTTTTTTTCTTTAAGGATTGAATCAGAATCAACACTTAGAAGGAGCAATCATTTGCCCATTACTATCTTTGACTTGACATGTACAATAAATACTCCAGCATCAGAAAACTAAGGAAACCCTTGATTTTGTTATTAATATTCAACACCCTATATTTGTCATTTTATCACTACTTTGGCAATAATGATTCACAGTTGACCTTGTTGAATATACCACTTGACTCCACAAATCTTTTAGCTGAATATGCTACAACCGATGCAAATTATACCAAGGAAGTTGACGAACTTATAGCGAGTATCGAGCCACCAATAGTGACGTCAGAATACCGTATTCCAAAAAGAACCAATCAAATATTTCAGGATCCTAGATTGACGTTTGGTTTGATACTAAATTATGTCAACCAAAACCCTTCTTCTAGTATTCCATTTCATTGGGCCGATTGGGTCGACTTGTCACTTTTAAATAACCAGTTGAACAAACCGATAGAAAAACGTCTCAAGTGTTTGGATATTCTCAACCATATTCATCTACAATTTGACAAGGATAGGGAATTGTGTAGAGAAAACACCCGTTACTTTGGCTGCGCTGATAGTGAACTGCTAAGCGCGTCTGAATTACAAGAGTATGGTGTCGATTCACACGAACAGTTGCCAGGATTTATACAGTTTGAACATACTGTATTTTCATCTACCGAATACGTCAGGAATTTACAAGGGAAAACGTATGTGTTAGCAAGTATGCCTATTCCATATAAAGTCATATTTATGAACGATAAGGGTGAGGATCTTGTATTTGATGTCCATAAAGAGAGAATAGACAAACTAAAAGACAACTATAAGAAATCTAAAATAGATCCAGTGGTTGAATTTGAAAAATTAACCCAAGGATCTAACTCTTATAAACCCAAGCCAATAATAGATATACCCTTGAGTGACTTTGAGTATGAAAAAGAGTTTGTCCTCGAATCAATCAAGAACTTGGAGGCGAAACCAGAATTGAACCAACGCCAAAAATCATATTTGTGGTCAATGAAAAAATCTATTGCGATTCAGGAATCTCTGGACTCAGAAACAAGATATTTCAATGAAGCGACTATGACTGTGGGTAATGGGAATGAAGACTCGGGATGGCATTACGATTGGAGATTTTTCAATGGGAAACTCAGAGATGGTGCACGAACCGCTATCATATTGGAACGATTGCTTCGCAACTGGTTTAGATTCACTGAAAAGTATGGTGTTGTTAGTTGGATTGCTCACGGCCCGTTATTGAGTTGGTATTGGAATGGAGCCATCTTTCCTTACGATAACGATTTAGATGTCCAAATGCCAATAAAGCAGCTAGCAAGGTTGGGTGAGTTGTATAACCAGACGTTAGTTGTCGAAGATTTACGAGAAGGATTTGGGAAATATTTAATTGACGTGGGTACGTTTATTCACAACAGGGACATATCAAACGATGGCAATCACATTGATGCTAGGTTCATTGATGTGGATACTGGTGTTTATATTGATATTACGGGATTAAGCAACGTACTAGTGAACAGAGCATCAAGATACGATGGAAGAGATATTCATGATCGTCGAAAACATTTTTATAAATTGAACGATTTAGCACCAGTGAAATTGTCAATGCTAAATGGAGTTCCCTGCTATATCAGCAACCATATTGTTCAGAATCTCAAACGAGAATACCGTAGCGGAATTTCAAGAAAGCAGTATCAAGATTATATTTTCTCAAACAAGCTTAACATTTGGGTCCACACACTGGTTTTGGCTGAGGCATTGGAAAAGAATGATTACATTAACAGTAGTGGTAATATCAGCCACTTGCAAATGAAATTTCTTATCGATGAAATGACTGACGATCAGATTTATCAAATGCTTTCCAATAACAATCAACTATTGTTGGATTATCAGTTGGCAAGAAGTGTAAGGAAATTCCATGCAAAAGAGCTCAAATATCTTACGTCATTTACAAATAAGGGTAGAGCGATTGATAACGATGACATAACAGAGGAATATAAAAACTTGTTAGGCACCGTCACTTTACATGAACCTTTTAGAGAATCATTGTTTGAATATGAAAGGGTTAATGGTGGGTTGGATACGTTTTACGAAGAGTACAATCGGGAGATAGATAGTTTAACAGTTTCATAGATGCATAACAAGATAAATTCTATAACATTTCAATATATTTAGTGTTTTTAGATTTCTAAAGTATTTTTTTTTTCTTCTGTTTTTTTGCAATCAATTTAAGAAATTGGCCGTTTTGACTTTATTTTAGCAGTAGATCAACAAATGATGACATCCGATAATACATCTAAGATATCAAATCAATCGATTTCTCGAAGTCCGTCACCGGTGGCCAGCAGTATTAATAGAAGCAACAACAGCACGCCTTTGTCCAGCTGCGAGAGACCAATTAGTTTAGAGATCTACCGAAGAGTTCCAACTCCTCCATCTCCACAATTATCATTAATGAGTTCATTTAACGTTGATTTTGATTCAGTTAATCTAGATAACGATTTCCAGCTACAAATTAATCCCACTACTGTACCGAATGACATAATCAAGGAATCAAATGTGGTGGAGAAAGTTATGGGATTCTTTAAAAAAAGAGAAGATGTTGATCCAAAGCAGTCCAACATCAAACCAATCAAGAAAAAACGTTCTTTAGGATGCCTCAACTTTTTCAAAAGAGATGACGCCAATGAATCAATCCACCAACCAACAAAGTCAATTTTAAAATCTAAAATAAATAAAAATTATGAAGCTGAACAATCCAAATGTAAATGCGAAGAGTCGTTAGACTTTGAAGAGTTTATGGGCCGTTTTGAATACACAGAACAACTTAAAAATAGTAACGACGAAGCATTGTCGATGTTACGAATGGAACAAGTACGGAACTATTTTTATCATGTGTAGTAAACATAGAATATCAAAAACTTAAATACCTATACCTTCCTGCTTCAATAAATATTCCTTATAGGATTTCCCCCACCGGTAACCAGTTAGCTTATTATTTGCACCCACAACTCTGTGGCACGGAATTAATACAGCAATTCGGTTTGCACCACAGCAATTTCCAATCACACGGCTATGTGTACCTAATAAATCTGCCAATTCTTTATAAGTTCGAGTTTGTCCTGCTGGTATCTTGACTAATTCTTTCCATACTTTTCTCTGTAACGGCGTACCAAATAGAAGTTCGGTTTTGATATCCTGAGATACCGATGGTGTTTCCACCAATAGCTTGAATTTTTCCACCGATTTATCAATTTCTATTTTATCACCCGTCATTGTAGATAATGGTTTGAGTTGATATGGCAAAGACAGGAAATCTTTGGCCATTATTCCTTTTAGCTCGATAGCTGGCTTACCCAATGAAGCATAGCATACAAAGCCATTCAAAGTTAATACGAGTAACACCGTACACACATCAGTGTCAAATACAGTATAATATAGGTTAGACATGAAAAGAACATTGGTGACTAGATCAAGGCATCATAGAGGTTAAGGGGAGAATCCTGGATATATTTATAATCCGAAATTTTTTCAATGTTGAGAGCAAAAAAAAGGTAAACACAAAACGAGACTAACCCTGATTCATTAACTACAAACACTAATGTGATAGGAAAAGCTGTCAGTCAAATTACGAATTTCTAAGTCTATCAAATTGGGGTTCCCTATGTGTTATCTTGCTTTATCGTAATGATACATAAGAAACATTAGAGACAGTGAATCACATCATATTCAAGTTGATATAGTAAATGAAGTTATTACCCTGTTTTTTCCTCCTAAGCAGTTTGACATTTGTTCTATCATATGGATACGCCCTTTTTTATAGTATTTTAATTTATCAGGAATGATGGATGTCAAGTGTGACACGAACCATGAGCATATCTAAGCAATGTATTGGGATTCATCAAGCAAGACAATAGAGCATATCGTCCAATAGTCCGTTTCTTTAAATTGGCCATGTTCTTTCTATTCAGGATCGACTCTTGAAATTTGCCACCACATTTGTCACGCAGATAAAATATTTATCAATATACTTTTTGTTAGTTTTAATAAACTTGGCATATCTTTGTTCTTCCGATATTCCATTTTCCAAACACAATAGAAAGTTCTTAAAATCATTTAACCCGCCCACTTTCTGTGTTTTATAAATATAACCATATTGATCTGGGATGAAACTTTTAATTTTAAACCCAACGAATCCATGACAGGCAATGCAATGCACTTCTTTAATGAGAAGATGGTTATTCAATAGTTTTTGAATTTGGTCTTCTTGGACTCCAGCAGAGGATGTTTCGTCAAATAATTTGGAGTGGCAATGGTTGCAGAAACAAACAAAGTTGTTAGAGTGGGAAGAGATAGTATCTAGTAATTTGAATTGTTCTGGAATGAAATCGTCAATAGATTGTGGACACGACATTGAAAATAGCTTAACAGTTGAAAGGTTAGTTTTTTTTTACTCAAATGAAGACCAAAAAGTCAGAATAAGGGAAAACCATTTGGTATTTATCCCCATTTGGTTTGTTTGCTTTATCTCCTCATAATGCCTTAGTAGAAATTCGTAAAATCCAATTATCTAAGATCAATTGCATTTTTGTGTATAACAGACATTTACGAGTTTTTCTTAAATTCCCCCCAATATCTTTTTCTTAATTTTTGCGATGTGAAACAACACAATTTTATTTTCTTGTTTTTGTGTGGTAACACCTTACTGGGAATCAGTATTAAAATGCTTGTTTTATTTCCCCGGACTAATATAATCAATGTTTGTACTATTAAGCGATATGCTAAGAAAAAGTTCTTTAAAATCAAACCTATAGTATTGCACGAATCACATCCAACTCGTAATGGATTAGATTTGTAAAAAACGTTTGAATTTGAACTCGTAAGTTTATAATATCAGGAATTGTCTTGGGACAACTTATTTTCGTAGATCTTACACTACACATTGCTGGGTTGGTGCACAGCAAGTGTTTTATATTCTTACATGATTGCTTAGCAACAATGCAGCAATCACGTGCACTTACATCTTTTTTTGATAACGAGAGAATTAAAGAAAAAAATTTTTCTTTTGGGAACCTTTAAAACCCAGTGAGTCTTGATTTCATTTATTCGCAACTACAACAACTACTACTTTTCCAGGTATTACTCAGCAAGCACTACACACATAAGCAATGGGAAACATAGTTCAATTAACACCAGAGCATATTTCGTTTCTTAACGAGCACTTGAAAACTCTTTCGGCATACAATATTATCAAATGGGCATACTTTACTTTCCCCAATTTGTATCAGACAACAGCTTTTGGATTAACAGGGTTGGTGACTGTCGACATCATATCTAAATTATCCCAGGAATTGGAAAAGGATCACTTGATTGATTTGATCTTTCTTGACACATTGTACCATTTCCCACAAACTCATGAATTGGTTCAAAAGGTCGAACAAAAATATCGCCCAAAATTACATGTCTACAAACCAAAGGATGTGAGCACGGAACAAGAATTTGCTGCAAAATATGGTGACCAGTTGTGGGAATCAAATGACGCATATTACGATTTCTTGGTAAAGGTGGAACCGAGCCAACGTGCTTACAAAGAGTTGGGAGTTTCGGCTGTGCTAACTGGAAGAAGAAAGTCTCAAGGTGGTGCCCGTAGTGAATTGACAGTTTTAGAATACGAGGAAACAAGTGGAATTATCAAGATTAACCCATTATGGAATTGGGATTTCAAACAGGTAAAGGCGTATATTGATGATAATAAGGTTCCATACAATGAACTATTAGATTTAGGTTACAAGTCTATTGGTGATTGGCATTCTACTGTACCTGTAGCTGACGGTGAAGATGAAAGAAGTGGACGATGGAAAGGTAAGGCAAAGACTGAATGTGGAATCCATGTAACTACAAAGTACACGGAATATATGAAGGAATAGATTTCCCGATTTGGTAATGCGCGGAAATTTTTTTAATTCACTTGCATCTATTATTTTTTACCAGTCGATCCAGTCCTTGATAAGCAGTTGTGGCATATATATAGAATGAAATCTGTAAAAAGTCATTTAGACTAAGTTCATACTCTTCTTTTTTTTTTTCCGGCAAGTATTTATAATGTTGAAAGAGATTGCATATACATTATACTCCTATACTGTTGCACACCCAGTGCAAACTCAAGTTATTGTCTTGGTTGCTCTACTTGTCTATTATTTGGTTGTTTATCCCGTGACCTCCCCCTTATGGAAAGTCCCTGGACCGTATATTCATCGAATCAGTTATATCCCTTGCTACAACGCACAGAGAAACGGCACTTGGATAGCTCGTGTGCACGAGTTGCATAAAAAGTATGGTAGTGTGGTTCTTTTATCTCCAAACGAGGTTAGCGTCAATGGTGATCCCAAATTTATCAATGATATTTATGTGAAGAATTTCCCCAAGTCAAAGTTCTATGAAAATTTCCGAAACCATGGGTTTAAAGACAATATTTTTGCCAGTTTGGAGAACGATCGTCATCGCAAGTATAAGAAGTTGATCAACAATTTGTATAACAAAACTGCAATTTTCTCAAAAGAGAATCATACAAGGTCAGTGTTGCTAGAGACTGCAGACAAGTTAGTTGAAACTGTGGGTAAAGAGTCCCCTTCTATTGAAGTATTTACATTGTTTGGTGCATTAGCAATGGATGTGGTTTCAAGATTTGAACTTGGTAGGACTAATGGTACAAACTTGTTAGACGGCTTTGCCGATAGAAGAATAATTGTATCCCACAGAGAGGTCTCCAGCATGGGGTTCTGGACAACGTTAATGCCTAATTTTCTTTGGGATTACGCTGCCACCAAAACGATTATGCAGGCAGCTGATGATATTTGCAACTTCCAATTAAACCTCTATAAGTTTGCTGAAAAGAATTTGACGTCAAATGGGAAAAATTTGACTACACTTGAAACATTAAAGAAAAATGGACTTGAAGGTGAATATGCTTATTCCTTTCTTACAGATAATTTATTCGCTGGTCATGAAACGACTGCCGTACAATTAACCTATTTATGCTACGAGTTGTCTCGTCCTGCAAATTACAAGATGCAACAAAAATTACGTGAGGAATTGCATAAGGCGTTCCCAGATGGGGAAATCGATTTAGAAACTGTTGACAACCTTCCATATCTTAATGCTTTGCTTACAGAAAACGGACGTGTTCATACTTCTATCCCGGGAGCTGAACCACGAGTTGTTGATAAACCATATTTGGTAGATAACATGGTTATTCCACAAGGCACAATTATTTCATGTCTCCCATATTCCTTCCATCGTACAGAAGGCGTATTCCCTGAACCAGACAAGTTTTTACCTGAAAGATGGATTATCAATAATGAGCAAGACAAATGGCGAGTCAAACAACAAGAAAAGTATATGATGCCGTTTGGGAAAGGAGTCAGAATGTGTCTTGGAATGAATTTGGCAATGATTGAAATGAAGATAGCTATTGCGAAATTGTACTGGCACTATAGCTCTACGATTGATGAAACGTGGTGCAGAGTCTTAAACGATGCAAAGCCGATTAAAATGGGTGGAGGTGACGATGGCACTACTGACCAAGACAAAATGAGAATGTACGACTGGTACACTACGAGACCATTGTACGACGAGTGTTGGTTGAAATGGGAAAGGTTATAGTATGTTGTAGATAGGAAAAGAACTCTTTTTAGTTATGTCATGTAATTTACGGG
>OKKB01000040.1_pt1 | contig 91707 bp, 49 predicted proteins | sample 1613931 | NCBI WGS metagenome assembly OKKB01 (sample SAMN04436893, study PRJEB24849) | human gut metagenome | biome: human gut; feature: NICU; material: stool | host: Homo sapiens | place: USA: Saint Louis, MO | collected 2012-02-08
AAAAAACATCATCAAAAATAAACAAATTTCATTATATCATATTTTAACATCATTTAATTTCTTTTCAATAGCATTGATCTTTTCAATCGTTGTAGTGGTTGTTGTAGTAATTGTTGCAGTAGTTGTTGTTATTGTTTCACCATTGATTTCACTTTCTTTATTGACTGGTTGTTCAAGTTTCGCTATCTCCATTTTTGGTTCTTCTTTTCCTTCTTGTGATTGCTGCTTTTCCTGCTCCTGCTCTTCCTCTGCTTCTGCTTCTTCTTCTTCTTCTTCTTCATAATCAGTATCTACCCATTCACTATCACAATCCACATCATCATCATCATCTTGGTGTATATGGTCATTAAATATTTCTGGTAAAAACCTTTTTGGAACATCTTCATCTTGATTGTTATTTCCATTTCCATATTGATGACCAAATTCTTGATAATCACCATTAATATTTATACTCTTATTCTTATGTTTCTTCTTATTCTTATTATCAAGATTTTGCATAATTTCAACATATTCTTCTGGGACTAATCCATTTTCTCCCAGTATAGGATCTTCAGCAACTAACCAACCTTGACCATGACGATAACTAATCCAAATGATTTGTCCTTCAATTAATGATATTTCATTATCATTCTCGGCAGAAAAATCAAATATTGCTCTTGCTTTACAATTAATTTCATCTTGATCATAATCGTCATCTATAATGTTATCATCATTATCATTATCATTATCATCGTCATCGTCGTCATCGTCATTGATATTATTAGTATTATTATAATCATTGGACAGTATAAATTGGGAAGAATTTGTCATATAATTATTGGGTAGATGGTGATGGTGATGGTGATGGTGATGATTTCCATGTTTATTTGATATGAATGCTGAAGATGAAGTAGTTGATGATGATGATGCAGAGGATGATGTTGTTGATGATGTAGGAGATGATGATATTGAACCATTAGATTTTAAAAGATAATTACCAATATGAAATGGATGAGTTTCGGGATATCCAAAATCTTTTATTTTTGTATTTGGTGGGAAATGACTTGTCATTAAAAAAAACAAAAACCAAAATTTATGAATAAATGAAATAATTATAAATGAATAAACCACTTCCGCCCCCCGCTTAATCTCTTAAACTCTTAAACTCTGAATGGATTTGTAGAATAAGGGGTGGTACTTCCAGTAAAACGAGTACTCAAATAACTCCAAGTGTAGGTTTTTGGTCTATGATTACCAGTATCATTATTACTGACATTTCTTGGTTGGAATAATCCATCAGCAATAGAACCAGATCCACCAATATTGGCAAATTGATCAACAGGAATTTGTCCCGAAGCAACCGCTGGTGCAACAATAATGACAATAAATAATATCAACACGGCAAAATATAAAACACAATATTTTCTCACCATTCTCTTTCTTAATCTGGCTTGTTTCAAAGAATAAATTGGTGGTCTAATTAATCTTGATGGTTTCAACCAGAATAACATCATTGAATGCCATCTATCAACTAATGGAATAAACAAAAATGGTAATTGACAGAATAAAATAATATGTGCCAAAACGAAATCACCAGCAAATTCCGACATTTCAATGATTTTAGCAACAAATTCACGAGATGGTTGAGTAAAAGCCATCCATCCCATACCAGTATTATACCATTTACCAGTCCAGAAAGCAGTATTGGCTTTATCATTCTTAAATTCTCTAGTCAAGAAACATAATGTCAAAAACTTGAATAATAATCTTTGAACATAAATCATGGTGGCAATACCCAACATTAATCTGGCAAAATTGAAACCTTCAGTGACCCACATAACAATAAAGAAAATAATATGAACAATGACGGCAACACCATGGGCAACACCAGCAATAACAGCACCAGTCTTTTTACAACATAATCCTAACATTGGACCAGCACAACATGCCATGGCAAGACAAACACCTAAACATCCCATATCAATAACAACTGGAGCTAAAGCACAAATAATAAGTCTCAAAGTAGAATTAACTGGTTGTGGATCAGTAGATCCATTGATTTCATATGGATAACTAGTAACCCCAGTTTGAGCATTAATAAAAGTATAAGCAACATAAAGACCAGCAGTATAAATCAATGTTGGTAAGAAATCAGCAAACAAAACATTGGATCTATGAGCTCTTGAAGCATCACCAGCAGCTTTTTCAGAAACATCACCAGTCAACTTACGTTTGAAACCAGTGATACGTGATCTAGAAAGTCTAACATAACCAATCCATGAGTTTCTGTGCCATTTAGTGTTACCTCTAGATAACCATCTAATGAAATCTCTGTAATCAAGGAAAAAGTCTTCCCAAGCAAATTGATGAGGATTGAAAATGAATGGGGAGAACATTAAAGCCGATAATGAAGCCCAGAACCATAATAATGGTGCTTGCCAATGAGAAACTGTACCAAATAATAAAATCAACATCAATCTTGCTCCCATATAAATGGATGAATCAGCAAAACGTGAATACAAGATTGAAAATGGAATTCTTGAAGTGGCAAAACCTCTACCAGTGGAAATATATCTAGCACCACCAACGGTCAAATCAGTGAAAACCGATGATGAATAAATTTGAGCAACGAAAACTTCGAAAAATGGTGACATGGAAATAAAATGTCTAACAAATCTTTGGAACGCTTTCCATACCCCTCTTTCAATCAATTCTTGTACAACCAATGGAATGAAAGAAATGAAGAAAACAATGAAAATAGACAAAGTATAACGTCTAATCCAATCAACGGCAGGAGCAATATTGTAACAACCAAATGGATACAAAACATCAGTAACTGGGACATCTTTGTTGTAAGAACACATGATAGCTTCATGAGCTAATGAATTCAAGTTAGCCAACACCAAAATAAACACTTGTAAAGACAATTGAATAAACAAGTTATTAATATGGAAACCTGGATGACCATAGTAAAATGACAAAAATCTATCCAATGGAAGTTGAGTACCCAAATAGAAATATTCTCTTGAAAGCATTTGTTCTCCCATACCAGCACCAATCTTGGTGGTGAAATTCAAAATGGATCCAAAACCTAAATCTCTACCTTTACCACATTGATAATATTCACAATGCTTGATTTTACCACCTCTCATCATGGCATTCATACCAGCATAAATATCTTCATTCAAATGTAAACCCTTTTGTGCTTTAGAAACACCACCTCTAGTTAACATAAATGTAGCATTCAAAAAATCCGGATGACCATAATGCAATTTACCTCCAATTTGTGCCAAAGTTCTTGCAAACAATGTACCAAAAGTTTGTTCTTTACCAGCAGCAACATCACCCAAAACACCAGAATTTTCTGAGAAAATATATTCTCTAGCACCCAAAAATGCCACTGGATCCTTCTTGGTGTTATTATCTTCAGATTTCAAATTTGGTGCATATGGATTAACATGTTCAACATTCATTTCTTCAAATTCAGCCAAAACTGATCTAATCTTCAAACATTCTTCCAAATAATTATCTTGATTAGCATCAATCAATTGAATATATTCACCTCTATGGAAAATAACCGCATGATTTTGATTATCAGATTTACCATCACCCAAAATTGGATTACCAGACAATTGAACTCTGAATTTAGGACGACGTCTACCATTTTCTAACATTTCACAATGACCATCAATCAAGGCAGAGTATACTCTTGGTTCCTCGTCCTCATTCAAAGCCGGTTCTTCATCCAAGTAAGCAATTTGCAAATCAGGGTAAGCACGCAATAAGAACTCAGCATTTTCCATTTCATCATCTTTGAATTTAGACAATCTTTGCATAGAAACCAAAAATCTAAACTTTCTTCTGGCCATTCTTTCTAAAGCTAATTCTAATCCTTCAGGATCACCACCGAAATATTGAACCAATTCTGGGTTTTCCACTCTGTATAACAATTTAATGGCTCTGGCATAATTCATAAACCCAGATACAGTTCTGTACAAAGTTTGGGATCTCAATGAAGCCCAAATTCTTGTTCTTAAAGTATATTCAGGGGCGGCAGACTTGAAACCAATACAATAGAATGGTAAATCATCAATCTTGGATTTCAATCCATCTTCAGATAATTTTTCAGAATCATCACCATTTTCATAAGCAGCAGTTTCTTCAGCCAAAATCTTGGTGTCCTTAACAAAACAATCCCATTCAACTGGATGTAATTGTTTCAAATATTCCAATAATGTCACTCTTGAGAATTGATCATCTTCTCTAATGATTTCTCTCAAAGATAACAAAATCTTTTCCGAATAATGAGGAGTGAAAACAGTAAAAGTTGGCATATTATCAACTGGTAATGGTTCTGGCATTGGTGTAGCCAAAGATTGAGCGAAAAATGAAATTCTTCTTTCAGCTTCAGAATTTCTTGGGAAAAATTCCGTTTCAAAATTGTTGTCGTCTTGAGAAACAAAGAAAGTTGGAGCTCTCAAAGTTCTCTTGCCTTCAATTTCAGATGGAACTTGATGATACAATAATTTTTGAACGTGATCAATGGCTAACAAATGTTCTCTGTACATGGAAATAACAATGGCATTCCAAATTTGTGAAATCAAAACTTTAGGTTTATATTTGATTTCCATTTCCGTGGTAGCTAAAATCTTGGAATAAATTCTCTTTGGCAATCTGGTGAAAATGTTTCTCCAAGGAGTCAAAATGGAAATACCCAAATAGAATGAACGACCAATGGAGAAGATACAGTTACAAATAATGTACCACATATAAGTATCCAAAAAGAACAATAACAAATCAACAAGATACATCAACCCCAAGACAATCTTGGCTTGGTTTCTACAAACAATATCTTTGTACCAAACTTCACCAACACATCTCATTGTCATGGTCGACAAGTTTCTAATAGGATCTCTTAAAGACAAAGTCAAGAAGAAATAAGATTCAACCAATTTGGCAAGGAAAACCAAAAACCATAACAAATAAGACATCCACATATCTAAACCTTTCAATTTAATGTAGTTGGCAGTAAATGTTTGTGATGCAATATATCTTCTTGATCTCTTGTTCATGTATGAAGTGAATAAACCACCCAATGGCATGACGGCAAAGAATACTAAAGTGGCCACAGCAATGAAAAATCCAACAATCGACACAGCATATGCCGATTTCGAATAAATCACCAATTTGGTAATTTGGAATGTATAAACTGGTGGAACCAAATTGAGTAAGAAAATTAACACCAAAAATAGCATACGACGACTCAAATGTTGAGCACCGGCCCATTCTCTAGGCACGAAAATCCATTCGAAAAGTGTGGCAAGAATTTGAATAAATGAAGCAAGAACACCACCAATGGCACAAGCAGCCCATCTTGACGAAGCAAGTGGTTGTTGATTTATGGTTTGGACATAATGTTTAGTATACAAGGTTGGGGAGTTGTAAGCAGTGTACATCCAGTAGATGGTACCATGGATAATCCAGATTCTATTAAAGTTGGTAACAAAATGCAACCAGGTTCTGATTTCCTTATAAGTTTTGAAGAAAACATTCTTCCATTCAACTTCACCTAATTTCAAGAAACGTTCTTCTTGAGGGATATCAACCAATCTGGTTCCATCTTCAAAAATAATTCTGGAAATACCTTCTGGGTACCAAAACAATTGATTGACATCATCATAACCAATGACCTTGTTGTGGTCTTTTTCACGCTTGACAAATCTTCCATCATAAATTTCATAAACTTGAGATCTGATGAATCTGTAAAGTGGAGTGATCACACGGTTCAAGTAATCACCTTCAGGCACTGGTTCTTGTCTTTGTTGACACAATGGAGAATTTAAATAATCAGTGGCAGATTTGTAAATGTAACACAAACATTCAGGAGTAAAACGAACTTGATTGGCTTCACCCCATATCAACAAATAAAGAGCAAGGTCTCTTACTCTTTCTTCTGGAGTCAAAGAGTTCATCTTGGCTTTCCATCTGATTTCAGCGGCTTCCAATGAATAATCACCTTCTAATTCATTAGCAAGAGCATCGACATCTTGACCATGTTCTTCAGCAGCTTTTCTAGCTTTTTTGGATTTCTTGGAAGCTTTTCTGGCTTTTCTACCAATTTTACCTAAAGTCATATTAGCAAAACCTAAGGAATCATCCAAATCTTGTTGTGAAGAAAAATACCATTTTCTATAATTGGCATTGTCACCACCAATATAATCAGCATGTAAACTCAACAAGGCCTGAGCTGGTGACATACGGGAAGATCTCGAGTCCAACAATGTCATAAAGTAATCAAACATGTTTCTCATAGAATCTCTTTGGAAACCAAATTTATTAGTCAAATCAATGAAAATATCTTCGATGTGTTCAATCTTAATTGGAGCTTGAGGATCAGCAGACCAAGCTGGATATGGCAAGTTCGATGACATATTGAATTGAGTTGGATCGTAACCTTGACCTTGACCACCATAAATTGGTGTTGAAGCACCAGAAGATCTTGGATCACCACCATAACTCATTTGAGATGGGGTGTATTGAGTACCGTATTGATCATAACCAGGAGTTCCAGGAGTTTGACCACCATAACTAAAGTCAGAAAAGGCTTCTGGGTCAGCATTATAACCCTGGGCATTCATTGGTTGACCACCATAGTTGGCTTGGTCTTGATATCCATCCATGTCATATGGTTGTTGTTGATATTGAGCATTTGGATCGTAATAATCTTGTTGGTGTGGTTGTTGACCCATATCATCATACTGTTGTTGGTAATACCCTTCTCCTCCTTGATGAGGTGGCATACCGCCCTGTTGATTAGGGTCGTAATAATGATTATTATTATCGTTATACGACATCTAATTTGAAAAAAAAGATAAGTTAGTATATCAGTTGGGTGTTGGTTTTTAATATTTAAAAAAAAAGAAGGGGGGAAATTAAAAGAAAAAGGAAAAGTTATTATTATTTTGAAAATTGTTGTTATTAAATGTATTGTGTGTATGTTTGTGTGCTTTTTGTTCAAAAAAAAAAACAGCAAAATCAAGAATTAATTTTTCGTTTGTTGTTGCAATGATGGGAAATTGAAATAATAGTATATGTGAAACGTAGTTGTGACAACTCAATTTGTAATCGAAATAAACTGATATCTCTTAAATTAATGGGTAACTGAGTTTTTATTGAGATCTGGAAATGTGAATCTGACCCTATAATAAAAACAGCAATCCAAATTATGTAAGATATTGCAAACTTTTTCCTTTTAAAAAAATTGTACCTGAAATCGTATGAGATCAAACAAAAAAAAAATTTTGCTCGAGATTTGTGAGTAGTAGGAGGATTTCTTAAACACCAAGAAGTTAGATTGATTATATATGAATGCTAGATTCTTTGATAAATTGATAAATACAGGAAATACTGTTTGTTTTAAATGGATATCTTTTGGACTTATTTCAAATTGGGTAATCAAATGCCTTAAAACTGAAGATAGCAAATGTAAAAATTGCTTTTTTTTCGTTTCTTTTACCAACTCACACGCACACACAATTTTTTTTTGCTAATTTTAGAATTCTTTTTAAAATCTTAAAAAAACAACTTGAGGAAACCTGTCTTTATCTAAATGTTTGATAATTCTATCAAGTATTCCAAAGTATGAAGTATGAAATGATGTTGATACGATTGTAGTAATTCAAAACTGATGTTGTAGTTTTTTTGAACTGAACAAAACACCAAGATCTGTGAATCGAGGCTATGTTTTAAAAGTATGGTTATGATGCACACTACCATAATATACCACGAATCTCGTCTTGTATTTTTTTTGGCGACTCTCTTTCGATGGATGTCTTTATACAATCTCACAACATTTGACATACAATAAAACAAGATCTCGAGCTGTTGTGCTGTTGGATAAATTGATTATGGATTGGTGATATATTTACTTTCCTTATTCAAATGCTCACATTATGGAAACTTCAAAATAATAACTTTTTCTTTTTCTTTCTAAAAGAGTTGGATTTTAACAAATAAACGTTACATACCTTTTTTTATGTTCTTTTCAAACCTCTTGTAATTGAATAAAGCGAATGAAAGGTGATAATACTTTTAAAAAAAGATGATCAATGGGAGGGTAATAGGTTAATGAATATTGTAGATGTTTGGGATAACGATTTGATTATAAGAATAGAAAGGAAGAAGAAGAAAAAGAAGTTATAAAAGATTTGGAAAAAAAAAAATAAAAAAAAAGAAGAATCAAAGTCAAATCAAAAAGGGAACCTTCGTGAAAGGGAAAAAGGGAAATCAAGATTCCATACAATCAAAATCCAAATTCAAATTACATATAATATGAAACAGAACTAAATAGAAACTCATTAAAAGTAACACAAATATATCTTGCATCTAAAAAATTTATAGGAGGAGCAACTTAAGCCTAAACTGTTATGCAAAAAAAGAAAAATCCAACCAACAGATGGTTCCATAAAATAACTACTACTACCAACTAAACTAACTGAAATTGTAGACAGAGAGACGATATATAGAAAAAAAAAATTACATGCTGAGATTATTTGTATGGTGTTGGGTGCGTGCAAAAATGTTAGAAAAAAAATAAATCTAAAACAAAAAAAAAAGAAACGAGAGTGTGTAAATTGGCTTAGAATTGATTTTGTAACCACAGCTGAATTTCCTAATATGAACTTAATTTGTAAAGTATGACTAAAATTTACAGTTTGACTCTTGCCCTCCTTTCCTTTGAATTGCAATTTCTTCGTGTGTGTCTAAGCACCCAGGGCCACGACGACGCATCCACATCCTCCCACCACAACTAAAAAACTATGGCTACATCGAAAAATAATATTTTTGATTTTTGATTTTTCTCGCGACCGTGTTAATGAATTTGTTTTTTCAGCCGACTGCCGACTAGTATGAAAAAGCAAAAGAAAACTAAGCAAGAAGTATTATTTGTTTTTCATTCGGATGCTTGTAATTGCCTTTCTATTTGCTGGGTATATGACCCATCATATCTACTGCCATTGATTGAATTTGTATCCTGTTCAACTTGTTTTATGGTTGTGAATAAACAGAATTCAGCTCTTTATTCATTCGCGCTAAGTCGTGTCATATTTCGCGAATCCTTTTGCACGGTACCTTAAAATCTATTTTAGTTTTCTTGTCGAACCGTGTCGTCGTGGTATAAATTTTTTTTTTTCTTTCTCTCACTCTCTCAGAAAAAAAAATAAGGCGTGTAGGCGGTTGTGTCGGGTGTTATCAGTACATTTTTTATGCAACAAATGTTATACAATTTCTTTTTTTTTTCTCTTCTGCTTTACAAGTTCTCCTTGACATGTATTTCTAAAAATTAGGCAAGAACAACGTTTAAGAAAACATTAACAACAGCTACAGAGAAGAATGATGTTGGTGATTTTGAGTAGAATGTAAGGAGTAAGAACACAATCGGTATCTGAAAAGTTCGTTCTTATACACTAAAACTGGTCTCTGTTTATCAATTTATTTTGGGGATCTTTACATGGCAACGACATACTTAGTTACTTACTTCGTGGGCAATGGTTAGTTAAATGGAACGCGTACAAAATCAAAAAAAAAAATTGAAAAAAAGTTCACGGGTAAATTTATTGATTTAGTGTCGTCCAACGGGCGGATCAAAATCACAATCCCTCCCTCCCCCTATTCATGTCAATTTGTTCGTTCGCTGCCTAACTGGGTCCCCCTGGACTACAAAGTTCCATGATATTTAATTCCTTACATTCCTTTTTGCTTTAACATTCAATTCAATTCCAACCTGTAAATTTCTTAACAATGTCCATTGAAAAAATAAAAAGGAAAGTGCTGTTCCAATTTCAGAATCTATTAATAGCAATCAATAAAATAAAAAATATTTGTATTGGTGCACGTAAAAATAGAAAACCATATTTAAGAATGATGCTGGTTGAAAAATAAATTTGGCAAGTGGGCAGTGGCAGTGATAGTGATAGTGATAATGGTGGTGGTGGCGGTGATGATGCATAAATTAATATGTATCTGTGCGCTGTTATTTTAGTTGGCATGACATTATAATTGTTTGATTGGTCAGGGCGTTTTACTTAGTCGTGTGAAAGAGCAAAATATGTTTTGTGTAAATTTGTTTTTAGTTGCCTTGACAACGAATAAATTTTTTCCTGAAAGCAGAAAATCCGGAATTGCCTTTATATTTTCTTCGGACCACAACAAAAGTGGATCTGTTGGCGGTGGGCGGCGGCGGCGATGTTATATTGGACAAAGAAGTTAGAAAAGTGGATTTCCACTTCCAAAACTATGCCTTGCTTCTTCGTAGCCTTGTTGGTCTGTCTCTTGTTATTTTGCTCGATTTTATCAATTACACATCCAAATGAGGTGATTAGTGAACGTTTGAGACAAGTATTTAGTCCGTAGTTTCAGATTTGCTAGTAATTATCAGACTAAGGTACTTTTCTAAGTTGAAGGCATTGGTTAGTGAGATAAATGATATTGTGATTGCCGCTATGTCAAAAAAGTTTGATCTATCTTTATTGTTTTTATCTTTGTTAAGTAAAATTTTTCATCACTTCAAAAGGCTGCTTTTTTTTGGTTGCAATTTTGATGCGAAATTTTTACTAAATATAAATTTGCTACTAAGAATTCAACCTTGTTTTAGCATTAACTCCTCTTCCCAATTCTACAGTTATTACAAAAAAAATAACGTTGTTGTTGTTGTCCAGTCAAAATAAATATATAATTTTAAAATTACTTAAAAAAAATTTCTTCAACTATAACCTATTCATTCCAACCTAATGTTTGTAATTCGGATCTAATTTCATCTTCTTTAGAAATTTTTATAACTTGAGTGTCTTCTAAAGTCTCACCTGAAGCTTGTTTCATTTTCAATTGTTCAATAGCTCTCAATTTCTTTAATAATGATCTAATTTTTTTCTCTTCTAATGATGCAACTCCTCCAATAACACCAGCAGTAGCAGTAGCAGGAGCAGGAGCAGGAGTAGAAATTGGAGCTTGTGCTTGTGCTGGAACAGGAGAAGCAGAAGTGGTAGCCTCAGGAGCAGGAGAATTATTCTTTTCTTGTGCTTGTTTCTTTGCTTCTCTCTTTTTCCTATTTTTGGCAGCAGCTTTACTTTCTTTTTCAACTGGTGGAGGAGCACCAACAACAGTTCTAACTCGAGGAATATTACCAGCTGCTCTTGATAATCCTGGTGGTGGAGACGGAGTTGATCCATTACTTCTTAAATTATTTTGTAATTCTTTTTGATACAAAGATGAAGCAACACCACTACCACTACCAGCACCACCACCTCTTGCATGTGGAGGACGATAGGCACCAGCGGGTTTTTTAGCAGCAGCTGATGCTAAAGCTTGACGTTTTTCTAAATATTCTTTAGTTGATTCATGAGCTTCTGGTGCAGGTTCTAAATTTCTAATTGGGGGGAAACAATCCAATGGTTGAGGTTTCCAACCAATTGAAAACAATTCCGGGAATTCTTTCAAATAAATTAATTTCCCACTAGCATGCCAAATTTTACAACCATTATCAACTCTTAAACGAGGTGAAGTAGTAGCTGTCAATATAAATCTACCACAAGGAGACCATTCACAAACAGAAGTATTTGATGCTTCAAATGTAACAACTTTAGAAAATTTATTTTGACGATCATAAACATCAACTGTACCTTGTAAATTACCAAGCCCGGCAACAAGAACAAATTTAGCATGAGGTGAATATAAAATGGTATTTCTTGGAGCTGTAGGTAATGAATGAATGGCATTACCTCGAGAATCGAAAAATGTAGTTTCTGATGGCATATAACCATAACTAACAGCAAATTCACGAGCAGTTGGTGACCAAGTAATATCATGAATTGGACCTTCTCTTTTCAAATCAATTCTTGAATCATAAGATCCAGCAATTCCTAATAAATAAAGATTAGTTTCACCATAATATGATTTATTAGTGGTATCATGATCTGTAGAAGCTAAAGCTAATAATGCTGTCCCTAAAGAATTCCATTTCAATTGACATTTTTCGGCTTTGAAAAAATTTTTAAAACAAATTGGTTGATTAAAATTAGGAATATTGTATATTGATACATTAGCAGGTTTACCTGATTTTTCTGGGATGAAAATGGCAACACTAGGATTTCTACCTGGTGATATTTGGAAAGCTTGTAAAGTAGCTTTAGGATCATTGACTTTATATTTAAAACTTGGTTGATTTATATTGACAGTAGAATCAGAAGTTGGATCAAGTTCGAAAAAATGAATTTCCTTTTGATTTATACTTCTAGCAAAGAGATTTTCTTCAGAAGTAAATTGTGGTTTCCAAGCATTCTGATGTTTGGCACTCCATTCAGCAATAATTGTTTTGGTTTTAATATTGAAAATCTTTAAATTATTATTCCAAGTACCATTTTCTTTATTTAATTGAATTGGTTTACACCAAAGACATAAATATGTACCTTCTGGGGAAAAATAAATGTCAAACACTTCAGGGATTTCAATACGATGATACACTTTTGCTTCACCAGTAGTGTCTAATATGACTACTTCTTGTGGTTGGGTATAAGCAAAAAAATCACCATTTTTAGAATATAAGGCTGCACGGCATTCAGCATTTGCCTTTGGTGATGGAGTTATATCTTTGAAATCTTGAATTAACTCTACTGATTTCGGAAGACGGCAAAATATTTCAGTTGTTTTGGACATCTTTTAAAAAAACTAAATCAAAATATCTTTAATGAAATTCTCTTTAAATATCAAATGATCTATTGGAGGGGGGGCGGGAAATAAAAAGTATAACTAAAAGAACTAGAATACTTTTCACAATCTATAATTCAAAATTACTTAAAGAAAAAGAAAAATTTTGGAATTGATATATAGAAGTTAGAAGATATTTGGGAAGAATTAAGAATCAAGAAGAAGAAGAAGAAATTTCCAAGAAGAACAAAAGAAAAGAAAAATTTCGTCCGAAATATTGAAAGTGCGTAAATTTTTTTTTTGGTGTTGATGCTGTTGTTGTTGTAAATAGTGTGTGTCAATACTGCAGTGTGCATCTACTTGTTCTTCTTCTTGTTCTCTTTCTTTGGCTTCCCTTCTTAGCGCACATAAACTGTCTCACTTTAACATATATACACCTTCTATATATACTCTTTCTATATATTGTTGAGTCTCTTTAACCCCAGGGTTACATTTACCAAATTTAGAGTTTTAATAACCCCCCCCTCATCTTTGACATCATCTACTGACATAAACTTCATATTACAAACTATACTTCTATCTATCATTATTCAACTTGTTTTCACGTAATATTAACCTATATCTATTTTATACTATTATAAACTAGCTTTTCTTAACTTCACCAAAATTAAGATGCCCTGTTTCTTCTGCATGTTTAGAAGCACCCATTTCTCCAACTAATACCAGATAACAATCTAGACATCTAACTCTAAATGTAGTTGTATTTGTTGCATAATCTTTACTCTGTAACAACTTACATAATTTTTGACTAGCAGCTAAAATATCTTCTTCTTGTTGAACATCTCCAGTGGACCATTGAGCGACATCAGTGTCTTTGTTTTCCGTACTCAATTCATCATTAGTAGCCAATACATCATAATGAATCCCACTATAAACCAATATAATAAATTTTTCTGGATGATCCTTTTCATTTTCAAATCGAATGAAATTCCCCAGTTCAATATCTATACATACAATTCTAACATTAAACCAATCTGCCAATATCCCTAATTCTATAGCACCTCCCCAACTATCTTTCTTTATAATCCATCGACAATATTCTTCTCTAGGTCTACCTAAAATTAAATCAGAATATAATTCGGGGTCTTTTTCAATATAATTCACTACCACTTTCCTCAATTCTTCTGGTGGAGAAATATTCTTGAATGAATCATACCCTGATATGGCATACGATATAGAATTGAATAAACAGGAATTATCATCCGGAATATTTCGAAGAATTAGGTATTTATTAAGTGATTCAATAAAAGTCGATGGGATATCATCTCGTAGATTAGGTTTCTTTTCTGAAGGTTGTGGGGATAATGGAGGTTCAGAAACTGATTTCCTTTTGAATGAAGTGAATTCAATTAACAATTGGTCACCATCTTTGATATTTTTATCGCTTAAAGTTGTTTCTAGTCCATATGATAAGTCAATTGGTTTAGGTGGGAACCCTAATTTAATTGTTGATACACTTTCTGAAGTATCTTGATGTAGTTGTGTATCTTGTTGAATATCTATAAGGAAATCTTTAAATAATTTCTTTGAATCATCCAAAGTTATGGTGGATACTCCATTGGTTGACTTTAGTTTTAATCTCATACTTTGGTAATTTTAAGAGTAGTTAGTTAATTGAAGGAAGTAGTGGTGGTAATAATTGATGATTTGAGTGGATTAAAATTTCAAAGTCACCCCAAATAAAAATAACGAGGAGAAACAAAGAGTGAAAGAGTGAAAGAGAGAATTTGTGCCAAAACAAAAAGTAGGAAGAATAAAGTAAAGAACTCATTAACTCTTTATTTTTTTTTTTCTCGCCCACTTTTTGACAACTTAGTGATGGTAGTAGTGGCAGCAACAATTGCAACAATAGCAACACTCTAACTAAAGAAAAGCATGGCATGGCTTAATTCTCATCGCACAAACAATCTTCAAGCCGTGCCCGTCGCCACCGCCACCGCCACCACTATGAGTTTTGCCTAATAACCTATATAAGCACCTCAAAAACATCCCAATTGCTCTAGATTCTAGAATATTCCACTATCTTATTGTGAATTATTTATTCTATTTTATTCGACTTGATTGCTTGAGTGGGAAATTTGAGTGCTTTTAGTTTTTGAGTTTTTACAACTTAGTAGCAAAAGAGCAAGATGTAGAGGTGCCTGTTTTGATTTAGTACTTGTGAAATTTAGAAAATCCCTCGATATTGAAAGTTTTAATTGAATTGCAACTAACCAAAATATTAAACAACGCCTAAATCCATACAACGCCAATATTTATCAATTTAAATACATATATTAAGATTCCACTTGACATATTCTATGATATAAAGAATTAAACTTAAATCTATTAAATAAAAAGATGCATGCAAACAATTACACCAAATAATTCATCCCATCCATCTAAAAGTTGATATATAAAACTAGTAAATTGATCATTGTCCACCTCTATCATAAACACTTTATAAATATTTAAATAATTTAATTTTAAAACGTGACTTGTTTAATCTAATCAATCATCATAACCTCTTCTTGATCATTAATAGCCGTCCCTTGATTAGCATCTTGTAGTTCTTCTTGCTGTTGTTGTTGCTGTTGTTGTTGAAATTCTTCAGAAGGTATACCAGTTATTATAGCATCTAAATTATCTTTCTTTTGATTTATTAATTTATCATACTGATGTTTATTTTCTTGTTTATCATTTTCCAATTGTTTATATTTTTCCACACTAGCAATAAATTTTTCCATATTTACTCCAGCAGCAGCTTCTGCTTCTAATGGAGTATATGGTCTTTCATTCAATGATTTAACTCTTCGTTTATGTATTTTTGATTTAGTATGACGATCCAAACTTATTTGATTTTCAAAATATTTGGCACATTGTATACAATAATATTGACCTAATCCAGGTTTTAATTCATCTAATGGTTGATTCTTTAATTTATTTATTGATTCGGGACTAGATAAATCATTATATATAAGATCAAGATCTCTGGTTCTTCTTTTGGTTTTATATCTTTTAACACTATATCTTCCCATTATTAATACTGTTGTTGTATATCTATATATATTAAATCAAGTGGATTTAGAGGTTTTATGATTTCACAAACAAAATGAGAGGAGATGAGCTTGTCCCCTAATAATAACAGATGAGACAAATGACGACATTATTTATCATCTCTTAAAGTCGCATTTTAGGGCTATAGCCCTAACTTGGCAAGAGAAAAAACCATTGTTGCGCATATACACGACCACATTACTAAGCATTTCCTTTCCTTTTGCCATTTTCCATTTTCCATTTTGTCTGGTGTTGCGTTTTCTCACACATTGACAAAAAAAAACTGGATTTTCAAAAAAATCTCTTTCCTGACCTATACTTAACCAAAGTAAAGAAGGTATGTTTCAATAGACTACCGTATAGTATTGTTAATATTTATGAAGAAATGGGAGAGATTAATGAAATAATGTCACTGGATTAAGTTCATTATGGTATAAATCATAGCAATAGTTTTGGCCAAAATGAGAGCAAGATTATTTATAAGGGAGTAGATGAAAAAATTTTATTGATTTGTAAGCAATATCCAAAAACATTGCATATTTAGATTGCCACCACAGATATATAAAAGGATAATTTTTCCCCGAGTATTTGATTTCATAAATAATTTACATTCTTCATTATTTGCAAGACTATATCTGCAACAAAAGAAGTTTTATCCATACTAACAAATAATTCTTTTATATTAGACAAAATGGCTAGAAGACCAGCTAGATGTTACAGATACTGTAAAAACAAACCATACCCAAAATCTAGATACAATAGAGCTGTCCCAGACGCCAAAATCAGAATCTACGATTTAGGTAGAAAGAAGGCCACTGTTGATGAATTCCCATTATGTATTCATTTGGTTTCTAATGAATTGGAACAATTATCATCTGAAGCTTTGGAAGCTGCTCGTATCTGTGCTAACAAATACATTACCAAAGTTTCTGGTAGAGATTCATTCCATTTGAGAGTCAGAGTTCATCCATTCCACGTTTTACGTATCAATAAAATGTTGTCATGTGCCGGTGCCGATAGATTGCAACAAGGTATGAGAGGTGCTTGGGGTAAGCCACATGGTTTAGCTGCCAGAGTTTCTATTGGTCAAATTATCATGTCTGCTAGAACTAAAGACTCTAACAAAGATGTTGTCATTGAAGGTTTAAGAAGAGCTAGATACAAGTTCCCAGGTCAACAAAAAATTATTATTTCTAAGAAATGGGGTTTCACTCCATTGAACAGAGATGAATATATTGCCAAGAAGACTAACGGTGAAGTTATCGATGATGGTGCTTACGTTAAATTCTTGTCAAGAAAAGGTAACTTGGAAGCTAACTTGCAACAATTCCCAAACTACCAATACTCTGCCTAATTTTAATTAGAGATGTATTTAATAAATAAATAACTTTTCTGTTTAAATTATTAGTAGAAAAGTGTGTTATTCGTTGATCAATTAGATAATAATAATTGCAGTAAAAGTGTGTCTCAGTAAATCTTATAACGAACTTTACTTTCATTTGTTGGAATTCATTTCCTAACTGAGTAGTTTTTCTAGCAGTGCAGCAGCAGCAGCAGCAGGAGTTTTAATTTTTCATTTTATCACATGCTTGAATTAGAAGTGGTAAATATACATCAACTCCGATACCATAGTGGCAAAGTTACTAACTTAAAGGATCAACATCGAAAGTAAAGCAAAACAGTATATAAGAAAGACGAAGTACCTGAAATGAAATTCAATATCTTACAATGTTATAGTTTTTTGCTTATTTGATACAATTATCAACTTCTCTCTCTCTCTCCACATACAACACTCTTTTCTTTTTCCGTTGGTTTAACTTTTTATTTTACTCTTTCTCTCTCTATTCCACATAGAAAATATTTCAAAGGTTAAATTATTAACACACATTGGAAATTTAGACGACCCACTTTCTATTTTATTCAACAACTTATTTCCATTTTTTCAATTAAAGTCTTTATACCGATTATCATATAAACATTTGATAAACTTTCTCCTCAGGTTCTTTATTCTTTTCTAAATGGATCAAGATAACGAAATTGATAGATTACGTGAAACTGAATTATGGAACAACAACAACAATATTAGTAATACTGCTTCTGATCCTAATGATTTAACTTTGCCGTCATCAATAACTGCATTTGATCCTATTCAACAACAAGAATTAGAACAATTACAAGCTTTACTTGATCCATCATCATCATTATCTCACAATGAAGAACAACAACAACAACAACAAGGACAACAACACCACTTAAAAAATAATGAGACGTCTCAATGTTGGATTAGAGCATTAATATTTATTGGTTATTGTATATCAACAGTATTTTTTTCAATACATTTATGGATTCAATATTTTTTCGTCAAATATACTTATGATGATCAAACAGCAGTGAATATGTTGAATTATGTGACTGCGGCTCAAGAACAAGCGATTGATGAATATCTGAGAAAGACAGAGAGGCGGAGGAGTAGAGAAAGTGATCAATAATAATAGAGGGGGTGAGGGAGATTTGAAATCTGGATTTCATTAAAATTAGTTGAAATAAAAATAAAAATTGGGTAGACAGCATTGAATGCTGGTTTTTATTACGTTGAATAATAATTGACGATATTACTTATCCTCAGTTGAAGAAAAATGTGTGTGTGTGCGATTTTAGGTATTCTAGTGTTATAAGTGTTTTAGTGTATTTATTGTAATGTGTTTTTCTTTTTAATATTGGACATTACTATTATTATTATTTTTTTATTTAAATAATGACAACTAATTAATAGTAACTTTAAGATATTAATTGTAAGGAAATTTGTAATAGTTGCAAAAAGATGGTCATTGGTTGATTGTGTAATATCCGTTAGAGATCTTGATAAGCCGCGTCGTCGTCGTCGTCAACACCGACAAAGAAAAAATTATCTAGACTGAATGGAAGTAATTTGAACCTACAGAATGGTTATGGGGGTGTGCTTATCTGAACCATTATGAACCCAATAAATATAGGTTAAGTCTACCGATAAATATATTGTGAAATTGTGTCATTCATCCAATGGGCGAAATCTAAATACACCAAGAACTAAAATAGGAACGCGATTTGTGTTTTGGTTTTCAAAAGACACGTTGAGAAACAAATTTGGCACACACTAAAAATAAATTAGGAGAGAAAATTTTTTTAGTGTTGTTGTCTTCAATTCCGGACAACACACACACACACACTTCTTACCACCACCACGACACACATACATTGAAAAAAAAAAAATAACACTCCGTTGTATCTTTCTTTCCTTCTTTTCTTTCTTTCCTTCTTTTCTTTCTTTTCCTTCTTTGACTGTAATTACAGGTAACACTCATATCCCCCATTCTTTATATCTTAAACCATGTCTTTTGCAAACAAACAAGATCCAAAAACTTTAGTTTTATTCGATGTTGACGGTACTTTAACTCCAGCTAGATTAACTATTTCTGAAGAAATGAAAAAAACTTTAGAAAAATTACGTGAAAAAGTTGTTATTGGATTTGTTGGTGGTTCTGATTTATCTAAACAAGTTGAACAATTAGGTCCAAATGTTTTAAATGATTTTGATTATTGCTTTAGTGAAAATGGTTTGACAGCTTATAAATTAGGTAAAGAATTAGCTTCTCAATCATTTATTAATTGGATTGGTAATGAAAAATATAATAAATTGGTAAAATTTATTTTAAGATATTTATCTGATATTGATCTTCCAATTAGAAGAGGTACTTTTATTGAATTTAGAAATGGTATGATTAATGTTTCACCAATTGGTAGAAATGCTTCTACTCAAGAAAGAAATGATTATGAAAAATTTGATAAACAACATCATATTAGAGAAACCATGGTTGAAGCTTTGAAAAAAGAATTCCCTGATTTTGGTTTAACTTATTCAATTGGTGGTCAAATCTCTTTTGATGTTTTCCCAACTGGTTGGGATAAAACTTATTGTTTACAACACGTTGAAGATGAACATTTTGAAAACATTCATTTCTTTGGTGATAAATCTTATAAAGGTGGTAATGATTACGAAATTTATAATGATCCAAGAACTATTGGTCACGCTGTTAACTCACCTGATGACACTATTAGAATCTTGAATGAAACTTTTAAATTACAATAGATGATAAATAAATTTAGAAAATTTAGAAACGTTGACTATATACATAGAGAATATAATATAATATAATAATACACCAAAAAGAGAGAGATAGAGTATGTGTGTGCTATTATTTTTGGGTTTTCTTATAATAAATAATTGAAGCATCATCTCCTGCCATTATAACTTGATCAACAGTATTTTTAGAAATTTCCCATTCATTTAATAACAGTAATCTTTTAGTATTCACATCATGTAAATTTTTCACCAATTGTAATTTATCTTTACCATCTTCTGGTTCAATCAATTTTGGTATTTTCATTGGTTTACATGATTTATTTCTTTTCCCATTTCCTTGTTGACCTGATTCATTTTCTCCCAATGCATAAACATCTTTATGATGTCCCACATTATTTAAAGTGATGAAAAGATGTTTATTACCAACACTTATATCTTTAATAGTTATTGGTTTCACTGAATTTGAAGATTCATCAAATTCATTCAATCCAATTAATGATTTAACAATTTCTGGCCAACAACATACTTGCATATATCTACCGCCACCTAATTGACCATTAATACCATTACCAAAAGATATTAATACATCTTTATCCAAATAATTAATAAGAGCATATGAAGAATCATCACCAGTACATAATTTTTTAATTCGAATAAATTCTTCTCTAGCACGAGGAATAGTATTTCTTAATACTCGTTTAATATCAGATTTAGTGAATACAATTTTAGGTACTGGTTTCAAATCAGTAGTATTAATGTCTCCACATTGTCCACAAGAATTATCACCCCAAGTCCAAATATTCCCATTATCATCAGATACAATGTTGAAATATTTCCCACTGGAAATATAATTGAAAACACGAGGAACAATAGCTTTCCCTTGTTCAGTTTGTATAATTCTATTATTTAATAATGTAAGATCAATTGGTTGATTCACGGGGATTTTATCTTTGATGTCGGCAAAGGGGGAAAACGATGGACCATATTGACCACGATTTATAGGATTATTGGAACAATTTACCACAAAGATTTTCCCCAGTTTATTTAATAATAATAAATGATAATCTCCAGAAGATATTTTTGTGATGTCTTTCACATTTAATTTATTATAAATTTGTGTTTTCAAAAGTCCAAACCAATTTCTTCTTTGTAATGGGATAAATTCAGAATTAGAATTAGAATTAGAATTAATCCTTCTTCTTGGTATATAAACGATTTCTCCTTTATTAGTTAAAAAATAGAAATAATCTTTAGTTGGAGTAACTCTTTCAATATTGAAAGGTAAATTAATTGGTCTAACATCTGACCAATCTTTATCCCATTCATAAACTTTACCTTTATCAGTTATAGCAATCAAATGACCTTTTTCAATATAAGCATCTTTCAAATACATATTATTGAAAAATGGGATTCTTAATGGGATCTTACCAAAGTCATCGCCAAAAACATAAACCCCACTAATAGTTTTCGAATCTTGAACTTGATTTAAATTCTCATCATTTAATTCTTTAGATAATTTCTCCAACATATATTTTGTACTTTTAACATTTTTATCATTAATAGTTTTGACTTTCTCTTCATTTAAATCAGGATAATTATAATTTGATAATAATCGATTTTTAATCGATTCATAATTAAATAATATTTGATGAGTTGATACTATTCCAATTAATGCCAATAATCCAAATATCATTCCTTTCATTCTTTGATTAAATTCATGACGTGACCGTTGTTTATTTTGATTTGATTCAAATTCTAAATGTAATTTTTTTAACTCATTTCGATATTCTGGTGTACCAGGTTTTAATTTAAGTAAACGAGGATCATTTTCAATGAGTGCATTTATATCAATAGGTTTATCGTTGTCGTCAGTCCCTCTCTTGATGGCTTCTTTTTGGTTGTTTCCATTTGAAGATGTTTTGGTAGTTTGAGGATTGATTTTATCATCTAAATCTTTTAAATCATCAAAATTGTATCCGAAATTATAAGTTGTTTTATTTTTATTGAAATTTTCAATTGATGAAAATTTACTTTTATTCTTGGACGAATTTAATCGATAAAATTGATTATATTTAGGTAGAAGAAGAATTCGATTAATTAATCTAGTACGAGTAGTATGAGTAATCATTATATTGATTAGTTGACTAATGTAATGAATTGGATTGGTTGAAAGATCAAATTTCTATTGGTCTCATATTTTCCTTCTCAGTAATAGTGAATCAATTTAAAGTCGTGGTAGAAAGGCGAAAAAACAAAAAAGTTTTTGCCCACTTTACACTTCCTTTTTTATACACAACGTTAACTTAATTTTTTTGGCGACGTGGATTAAAGAAAGCAACTAAGCAAATACAAGCAATACAGCCCTATGTTTTCACCAATTTCATTATGTCGATCAACTTTAAGAACCCCATCTGTCATATCTACCATAAATTCACGTAGTCTATCCGGAATAACCAAGTTTGATACGAGAAAATTTGTTCAAACATTACAAGATAAAGGTGGATTTTCTGAAAAGCAAGCAGAAGTAGCTGTCAATGTTGTTAATGCTGCTATAAATGATGGAATATATTCCATCACTAATAATCTTGTTAAAAAGGAATCATTATCATCAATAGCTTATCAACAAAAAGTCAATTTTGCTAAATTAAAAGGTGAATTACAAACCATGGATAAATCAGAATTCACTAGTTTAAAAAAAGAACAAGAAAAACTACGTACTGATTTAACAAATTTGAAAAATCGATTAAAAGAAGAAATTACCAAGAATCAAGCTAGTGTTAGATTAGATTTGAATTTAGAAAAAGGAAGAATTAGAGAAGAAAGTTCCCAACATGAATTAAGAATAGAAGATACTTATAGTAGAATAGATGAAGAAGTTTCTAATATGAAAATGCAAATTAAAACTGTGAAAACTCAAGTTTTACAATGGTTAATGGGGGTAAGTACTGGTACTTTGGCTTTATTATTAACATTTGTCAGATTTTACTTTTAAAAAAAAAAACCAACAACCAACCCCTTCAATATAAAGATTTCTGTTCTTTCCTCCTTTATTTATAGTTGATAACAAGTTTTTCTATTTATTAATATAAAAGAATGATTTATGACTTGGTCGTAGAACCCACATTTTATGAACACGTCAATGAACTTAGAGTCCGTATACTGGCTAATCAAAAGAAAGCGAAAAAATAAACACAACAAGAAAAAAAAAATTGGATTGAAATCGTAACAGTACATTGATCAACATCATTATACAAACCACAACAACAAAGATCGTAACTCCCAGTCTCCTTACTAATGAATTCAATATATAATCATGGTTTAAAACAAACCCAAACTATAACTAAAGATTTAACTCAATTCGAGAAAAACTTATCCACATCACCATTATCATTACAAGGTGCAATCACAACATCATTAACTGCATTCAGGAAAACTATCAAAGAATATAGTGATTTATTGGAAAAAAATGTCAATGATACATCTTATACCAAACATGAAAATAGATTAAATAAATTCAATCAAGATTTAAATGAATTCACTCTGAAATTTGATACTTTAAAAAAGCAACGTGATATTCAAGTTCAAGAAGCTAATAAACAAGAATTATTAGGAAGAAGACACATATCAACAACAGCAACAGCAGCATTGGGATCGACATCATCAGATAATCCGTATGAATCTAGCTCAAATCCATCTCAACAACAACAACAGCAATTACAAGATGAACAAAACACCATGTTTTATAGAGAAGGATTATATCATGAAAAGAATTCTCTAGAGAGAGGATCAGAACAATTGGATCGAATCTTAGAAATGGGACAACAAGCTTTTGAAGATATTGTTGAACAAAACGAAATATTAAGAAAAGTTCAAACTAAATTTGAAGAGAGTTTAATCACTTTAGGTGTAAGTCAAGGTACTATACGAAGTGTGGAAAGAAGAGCAAAACAAGATAAATGGTTATTTTGGTTTTGTGTGGTTGTTATGTTAGTAGTGTTTTATTACATTGTGAAATTGTTTAGGTAATAAGTAATTAGTAATATAAGAAAAGTATTAGTAATTAACCAATGATATTCATGGATTTCCTTCTATCGATGTTCTCATGGTTAAACCTTGCAAGTGGAGGATTCGAAGGAGATTTAATGGAGATCAAGTGGGACAAGGTAGTGGGGGGTAGTAATTTGCCATCATGGCTTTATGCTTCTGATTATCGTCCTTTTTTCCAGATGGGTAATTCTAATTCACGAGTTGTTAATTGCAACAACATTATTACTCTTCTGTTGTTTGCTTAATCAGGTTAATCGTAATTAAAAAGGTAAAAAAGAAATAAAACGAAACGAAACGTTGAACTCTCTATTTTTTAACACCGCACAATTAACCTCCTCATCTGCCCCACTTTCTATGACAAGAATCCGTATCTAGAGAAATAGACCTACATCATTATAGTCTACAAAAATGTTCTTATTTTGTGTTTAAGGTGGCTCAGATCTTGACCTACCAATTCAAGTAAAAAGGCAAAAGGGTATATATATATATTGTCACTATTGAAAAAAAGCCCCTAAGAAAAAAAAAAGAGGTTTTCTGCAATTCCAAGCCTTGTTTTATAGTGGGGTTAATTTGATGTTCTAATTTGGTAATGAAATTAGGAAGAGTTATAACTATTCAAGATCAGGATTGAAACTTATCAATATCTCATACTTCTACCATTCCTATTACCGAGCTACACTCTTTTGATGGTCAACCCTGTTTAGTTGATACTCATTTGATCATCTCTCCCCACTTGACAGTCCTGACTTTGTATTTATTACTAAATGACCCTTTCAAGAGGATTCCTTTAGGTCATCCTCTCTGTAGGGTTTCTACTCTCTTTTTTGTTTTATCTTTTACGTACCGTAATGTCATTCCAAGGCATTCAGGAAATTCAATATTTCCTAATTAGGTTAACAAATATGGTGTGTCCTGCATATAAATAGGCTGCAAATACTAAATAGGAAATAAAACGATGGATACATAAGAACTGAAAGAATGAAAAAAAAAATCAAAGAGACAAGGAATAAGTTTTATTATCAATATTAAAAATTTACTCGATATGTGATTTGACTATGGTTTTAATGGAATAATTATTATCCTTTTATGGTTGTAGCCCAAGAATGAACTTTATTCGTATAAAATATTTTGAATTTTCCTTTCCCATTGAAATCGTAGAATTTTCTTTTTGATACCCTTCTTTTTTTTCTATTTCATTCATTCTTATAAACCTTTCAACAATCCTTTATCTACCATTATAAAGCCTACGACTATTCGTTCATTCATTTTTCATTGATACCAGAACACTAATACTCTCCCTTTTTTTTTTTGGTTTTATTGATATCTACTCATTGAATAATATTTGTTTTTTGCAAGAAAGAGAAAACAGTACCAACAACAAAAACAAATAATGAAGTTGGATTATATTTTAGCTTCCCTTGTCATTGCCAGTATAACTGAAGCTGCTCCAATTAAAAGAGGGTTGCTTGATGATTTATTTGGAACCAGTAGTTCTAATACTGCTGCTGCAGCTCCGGCTGCTGCCCCTGCTCCGGCTGCTGCCCCTGCTCCGGCTGCTGCCCCTGCTGTTGCCCCTGCTGCCCAACAAGCTGCCAATGTTAATACTGCTCCGGCTGTTTCTCCGGCTGCCACAACAACTGCTGCTGCTGCTTCAAGTAAAGGATTTTGGGCAGGATTGTTTGATGGAGGTCTGACTAATACTGCCTCAACTGCGGCTGCTCCAGCTGCTCCAGCTCAAGCACCAGTATCTGTAGCTTCTGCTGCTGCTGCTCCTGCTGTTGCTGTTGCTGTTGCTCCAGCTGCTTCCACTCCAAAATCTACCAGTTCTTCATCATCATTTGGAGGATTTTTCAGCAATTTGTACAATGACTTTTTTGGATCATCATCTTCATCTTCATCTGCTAATGCCAATTCACAACCACAAGCACCAGCCCAAGCCCAAGCTCCAGTACAAGTTACAAAACCTACAGCCGCTGCCCCAGTTGTCGTAACTAGTGAACAGGTATACACGTCTGTCGTTACTTCTGCTACTGCTGCTCCTGCAGCCGCTGCAACTGCAAGTTCTGATTCTGATGATTATTCAGCTGAAGGTTTATTTGGATTCTTGTTTGGTGGTGGTAGTGATGGTGGTAAAGCATCAGCTGCTGCTTCTGCTTCCGGGTCTGTTTCTTTAAACCCAATTGATGGTTCGGGTTTAGGCTCTGGTTCAGGATCAGGTAATTCTGCTGGTAATTCTGGTTCTTCATCGGGTACCACTTTAGGTATCGGTTACCAAGGAGGATCACCAGGTAAAAATACTGCTTCTATAAATACTGCCACTGCTACTGCTGTCAACGGGGGTAGTGCTGCTGGTGCCACTGCAGCTGCTGGTTCTTTGGGTATAACTTATTCTCCTTATACTAAATCAGATGGATGTAAAAGTGCATCTCAAATTGCCCAAGATATTGCTAAATTATCCAATTATGAAGTCATTAGATTATACAGTACTGATTGTTCCGGAATTGAAAATGTGTTATCAGCCATGGGTTCTAATCAAAAATTGTTTTTAGGTGTTTGGAACATTGACAGTCCTCAAGGGGAATTACAAGATATTGTTAGTGCTATCAAGCAGAGTTCTAGCGGTTGGAACGTTGTTCACACTATTGCTATTGGGAATGAAAGAGTTAATGCTGGTGCTGCCAGTGTGGCTCAAGTGCAACAAGCAGTTGACATATCTAAGAAATACTTGAAATCTCAAGGATACAATGGTCCAATTGTCACGGTTGATACTTTAGTGGCCTATGTTGGAAACCCACAATTGTGTGAAATGTCTGATTACCTTGCGGTCAATTCTCATCCATATTGGGATGGAGGTGTTCAACCAGAGAATTCTGGACAATGGTTGTTGCAACAAATTGCACATTTGCAAAGTGTATGTGGGTCTTCAAAAGATGTGTTAATCACTGAAACAGGTTGGCCAACACAAGGTGACTCTTACGGTCAATGTGTTCCTTCCGTGCAAAACCAAGTTGCTGCTGTGAAATCCATTGTCAAATCCCTTTCTGACAAGGTTATTATGTTTACCATGTTTAATGATTATTGGAAAGATCCAGGTGCATATAATGTTGAACAACATTGGGGATTATACGGTGATCCATCATCTTAGACTAATTAATCACCTTGATCATACCCATTCACCATTTGCTTTGAAAGTAAAAAATACTTTTAATGCGTCCTTTCTTTATTCATTCATTAGAACATAATACCTTTAATTCTTCCTTATTGATTTTTACGTTATCAGTTTTTCAGTTCTATCACATGGTTTCTGTCAACTAGTTTTAATTATCCTAGTTGTTGAAAAACTATGTTTTTTCTTTTACATATTTTTTTAATTAGAATTTCCAAATTTTGATTGTTATTCTTGCTTTTAAATAGTCCCTTTTGATTTTTGTTTTGTTAAAATTTTGTTTTACATATATAAAGTCTTGTAATAAATACCAAAAAGCACTGTTATTTTAAGTTAGCCTTTCCTAATTTCTTTTACTTGTAAAATACACAGATTGGCAAACAATTAAATACTTTATTTTTGGTATTTAAACTCGTAATAAATAAATGCTATTAATACAAAATATCCTAAAAAATTGAGATGCCACTATGTAATTAGAAAATCCATCCCAAGAATTTATCATAGAACCATTGTGCATCAAAACGTTTACCTTCGGCTTCTCTGATAGCCTTTCTTTCAGCTTCTTCAGCTTCGAATTTCTCAAATTCTGCATCAATAACGTCCCTGAAAGTATCCAAATCAACTTCTTCTGGTTTCAACCATTTTGTTTTATAAACAATCTTGTAACCAAAGAAGAAAATTAAAAACACTGGCAAAACAATGTATCCAGTGATAAAGTTTTTGTAATCAAAGGTATCACCCAAAAATACTGTGAAATTCTTGATGAAAATAATAACAATACAAATGACCAAAGATATGTAACTACCATATGGCTGTAAAGGAGATCTGTAAACCAAATCTTTCTTTCTGTCCAAACCTTGTGCTTTCAAAGCTTTCATAAATCTAATGTGGAAAGTCAAAATACAAGCCCAAGCAATTAAACCAGTTAAAGAGACAACATTAACAAAGTATGTGAAAACTTCAGCAGACCCAGAAGAAACATTCATGTATGCCAATAAACAGAACAAGAAACTCAATAAAACACCATAGTATGGAACACCCATTCTGTTGGTTTTGGAGAAGAATTTTGGAAGATAGCCATCAACCAGCAAACTGTAAACCAGTCGTGAACAAACATACATATCACTATTGGAGGCTGAAATGACAAACAAAAGAATACAGGCATTGATAAGATGGTCTAACCCGTGGATTTTAGCGTTTTTAATGGCAATAACAAAAGGACTAGCTCCGGCATTGGTACCTTTAGCACCCAATAATAATGGATCTTTAGATGAGACACACATACCAACAAATAAAATCGACAAGATGTAGAAAACAAGGATACGGTACAATGTCAACTTGATAGCTTTTGGAATAGCCCTTCTTGGATTTCTAGTTTCACTGAATGTAACAGCAACTAATTCAGATCCAAGATAAGCAAACACAGCAGTAACTAAAACTGAAACAAATGCAACGAATCTCCCTTTTGAACCACCAATAGCCACATCTTGGGCGGAATTGGAATAATGAATGAAAGCCCCTGGGTTTTTCCAATATCTGAAACCAAGTCTTTCATGTGTTGGTCCACCACCCAAGGCAATAATCCACAACAAAAGAATTAATCCTAAACAAGTCAAGACTTTTAATATTGACATCCAGAATTCGATTTCACCAAACACTTTGACACCAAGAAAATTAATGAATGTAATGACAACAAGAAACACTGTAATCCAAACCCCTGGATTCACTCGATCTCTTGAAACCCAATATTGCATGGTTAATGCACCAGCTGTCAATTGATTAGCGGGAAGAACTAAATATTTAATAAGATAGACAATACCACAAGCAAAACCCAAAGCTTCGTCAGCGTATCTTTTCCCATAATTTGCAAACCCAGGCAATGGAATAAAAGAGGCAATTTCACCTAAAGCAGTCATAACCATATAGACAACAAACCCAATGGCACCATAAGCTACCAATATAGCACCTGGTCCAGCAGTTTTTAAAGCCAGCCCAGTACCAATAAGAAGACCTGTTCCCAATGCACCCCCAATGGCAATCAATGAGACATGACGTGCGTGTAATTCTTGTCTAAGTTGGTGTCCTTCTTCTGCATTATGAGCTGAGGGATTGGATCTAGCAATATAGAGATCGTAATTGTTTGTATGTTGGGTAATAACCGATTCTAAGTCGGCAGTTGATGATCTTTTTTCTTCGTTCAGAAGACCTTTGTCGCTATTGTAGCCAAATACCATTTAACAAAAGTAGTAGGAGATGTTGATTATGGAAAGATTGAAAATGAAATTTATAATTATGATAGTGTTTTTATGTTTTCCTTAACAAAACCTAATTTGAAACTTATAAAAGAAATTAATTTAAAATTGTTAAAAGAAAAGAACGAAGTTAAAGAGAAGAAAGGGCAAACAGAAGACTATTTATATATATATACAGCAAAGGTCATCCCAGTCACAACACTAAATTTTATAAACTCAAACAAAAAAAAAAATACAATACAATTTAAAAAAAAAAACAGAAAATGTTACAATAACAGATAACACTAAACTTTGTGCAGGAACATGACTACAAGACTGGCTAAATTCTAAATATTTGTTAGTGAAGTTGGTGGTGGTGTTCTTGTTGTTGTTGTTGTTGTGATTTTGGATTACTTACATGCATACGGGAAAGAAGTTACAAAAATATAAATAAAGCGGAGATGGAAAACCTTTCGATATAGTCAAAGCCCTAAGAAACTAAATGAAAGAAAAAAAAAGCCCAAGGCGATTTTAGATTGGAATGGGAATGCTAATCCATGTATCAATTGTTAAAAAAAATGTATTCGAACCAGGACATATATCCATTAACACCAACAAAATAATTCTTGTAAGGTTAATTTTTTTAAACTTTTAATGACACAATTTCTGACATTCACCACTAACCACTAGGCACAAAGTAACTTAAAATGGCATGACATAACATAACCAATTGACTAATTTAAACGAAGTTAATTGGAGCAAACAAGAAGAAGGCGTCAGGTCAATTCTTTAGTTAATCTCTGTCTCTGTCTCTCTCTCCTCTATCTAAAAAAAAATTTCTGTTTGGCATCATCGCCAAGAAATTCGTAAAACGGAACAAAAACTAAAAATCAACTTTCTTTTCTCGCAGAGATTTGAAAATCGCCGTGAGTTATTATGTATGATAACGAAACGAGATTGTTATCAGTTCATATTATGTGAACAATCTGCAAATATATTAAGCTAAGTTTACTGGTATCTCGTATACAAAACACTCTCATGATGAAGATTGATTAAGATTCTATAGCCTTTTATTCTTTTTTGTTCGATGTGGTAGTAGTTTGTTCCACTAATATGTTGCTTTTTAGGCCTGACAATTGATGCCATTTTTACGACGGTTGCAGTAAAAAAAACAGCGTAAGCCTCATCCTAACTGTTTTGACTTCTTTTGACCAAAAACGAAAGAAACACTTATTAATGAAATAGAACTAGAAACCAATCGGTTAAACTGAGAACATAAATAAATCAACCAATAATTTTCTTGGATAATAGATTGTTAGCTGAGCTAATCAAGTCAAGAGAGAGTAATAATAATAACCGGATAATTTGCCACCATGATTGAAAAAAATAATATCAATTTAAGAAATTTGCAAATCATAAAATTCTTAATATTTTTTTGAGTTTAAACCGTTTCTCAGGGCTTCGAAAAAGATGCTTATATTGTTTTAAACCGTAAAGTCTGCCAGTTAAGGCATTTGGATTGGTTCCTTTTTCAGAGTCAAATTCTTTACGGATTCGCGTTTCCGTCAAGATTACCACACCACTACCACATGAAAAATGCATATATATTCCTGATATAAATACCTACCTATATTACAAAGAAGAAAATCAGAATTTCATTGTTGTTCAAAGAATCAAATGATTATTATATTTGTAATTATGAGAAAGTATACGTATATATTATTCTGTGTGTTGTTTGAAAAGATTTATTCTGTCGGTTCATCTTTACGGCGTTTTAGTTCGGACTTTTTTTTTTCTCTTGAAACCCCCGCCAATTGCTGCATGGTTAAGCGTAAAATCACAATTTCAGAATTTTAGTTTGTGGGGTTGGAGCAAATTTAATCATCTCGTCAATTTTCTTATTGTTTTATTCTAGCCCCGGGGATAATTCAGAATTAACGTCTTCGCTATTGATTTAGCAACTAGCATATTCCTTTTTTCCTTTTGGTCCTGTGGTTTAAATCGTACATGTCTGTTCTATGACGTAGCCGAGCTACTAGTTGTGGCCAAGGCAATAATGACTAGTTTCTACAAGTGTTGAGAAAGAAGTGTGATCTGACATGCATTTCTTGGTCACTCTCACGTCATCATCTGTAGAAGCTTCAATCTTGACAACACTGTTAGTGGACAGATCCAAAAAAAAAAGAAGTACCAAGAAATTTGGGGTCGGCTTTAATTGAAAAAAACCAAACAGCAAATATCCATGAAATCTCTTACTTGGATGACTACCGGTGATGATCTTTGTGGTAACACGGCAATTGAACGGAACTATTGTTTCAAAGGGTGTTTTAAAGAAAAATATATGTTTGTGTTGTATGCAACAAAAAAATAAAACCCACGCCGGGATTCGAACCCGGAATCCTTTGATTAGAAGTCAAAAGCGATAACCATTTCGCCACGCAGGCTTTTCGACGGTTTTGGCTTATTTTAATAAATACATACCTTGTAATTTGGGAAAAAGATATAGAGCCAAAATACTTAAAATGTGTACTAATTTAAACTATAATGTCTATAAAGCTGTATTTCTTAACTCTCTGGATGTTTTCATTGTATTTGAAATTTTAAAAAGTAAATTATTTGAAGTTTTGATAGCTTGTCATTGGCTCGATTTTTCATCAGAAATTGAGTAAATATTCAGCGAAATATTTTCAGTAGAGTCCAAGAGCCTTAATTTTTTCCATTCAGTACTACTTACTACCCTCCACTTGTTGTATTGACATCTATAAAGACAATTCATTATTCATTTATATTATACAAAACTAGTGTGTACTCCAAATACACAAGACTCTAACTAAAACAGAAATCAGATGCCTTTCTACAGGCAACAAAAAACCATCCTTTTCTTCTTTCTCGGTTAAGTTCAAATTCAATATCTCTTTCTTCTTCTTCATCAATGTATTGTTTACCTGTAGTAATATCAGCTTCCATGGCATTTCTCCAATGAGTCTTTTTAAACACTTTCCAAAAAACAAATAAACAGATGAAAAACACTGGAGCAAAATAAGAAGTAAACAAATTAGATACGGAGAATTGTCCAGGAAAAAATATCCAGAACCCATTGAAAAATAAAACCACAACATTAATGAAAAAACCAAAGTATGTGAAATAAGGATGAATGAATTTTGGTGCCAAATAATATGGATACTCTCCCTTTTTCATTTGTTTACCAGTTTGAACCACATATGCTTTTCTAAATTTGAAATAAGCGAGCCACATACAGATATAAGAACATAATAACCCCGTGGTGGCTAAATTAACAAACCAATTAAATACCACTCCAGTGGATTGACTAACGTTCAAATATGAAATCAATGATACAACACCGGTGAATATGACACAATTGATAGGAACACCACTTTTCAAACATTTAGAGAAGAATCTTGGGACATATCCTGCCAAAGAGGCAGAATAAAGTGACCTGGTTCCAAGAAAGAAAAATGCATTCCCACAAGAAAATGCCGAAGTCAAAACAGCTCCATTAACAACCAGTCCCAACCCACGAACACCAACATTTTGAATACCTAAAGTCCAAGGTGACACAGTAGATGATTTCAAGGATTTCACTAATGATGGATCATTAGAAGCTATAAGACAGTTCAAGAAAAAAATACCACCGAGATAGAACAAGTATATTCTGATATAGGAACGTTTAGCAACAATCCCAATGTTTTTACGTGGCATCTTAACTTCTGCAGCAATCAATGCTAACACATCAGGACCACCAGCTGCAAACCCAGCCCAAATTAAACAATTGTATGTCCCCAAAAATTTACCAGTTGTGCCACCCACCAAATATGGTCTGAAAAGACCACCTTCTTTCCAATGTTGAAACCCATAAGCATTATGTTGAGGATTACCACCACACATTGATATTAAAGAAAACAACATTAAGCCCAAAATCAAAATTACTTTAAATGAAGAAAAAATCGATTCAAATTCACCATAGAATTGGGCACCAAACAAATTGAGCAAGAAAAATAACACTAATGCAATAGTAATGAAAACACCAGGGTTAATATCTGTCCAAAATGATATTAATCCTGCACAGGCCGTTGCTTCAATACAAACAAACATTAATGCAGTATAAGTATATATCAACGAGGAAGCAAACCCCAAAGCTGGATCAACATAACGAGCAGAAAAATGAAAGAATGAACCCTTAATGGGTAAATAAGAACACATTTCACCAATAGCTTGCATCAATGGGTATATCACTAAACAAGCCCAAATTGCAAATGCTAAAAAAAATGAAAGTGAACCACTATTATGTAATGGATTCTTTATACTGACAAACAATGCTGATCCAATAGATTGACCAATCATTAATAAATTAACGTGACGCAGATTCAATTTTCTTTTAGTTTCTCCATATTTTTCAACATCTAATTTGTCATGGAAATCATTAAACTCCTTAGCAGGAAGTGGATTTTCAATAGATATCTTTTCAACATCATAAGTTATATTATCATTCTTCTTCAGCATTTTTTTGACTGGACTGTGATTGTTTTAAAATTGGAAAAAAAAATATTATTCACCGTTGACAGATTTCACTGTCATATACATATTATTATATAGACTACCTTGGCATTGCTGCAAAAACCCAGGAGATTGATAAGATGTCATTAACTAATACAACGGAGTAATCAAGATCTTGCCCCGTTAGCGGCATTTTCCAAAAACACCTCATCGTTTCCATTGTCAGCTTTGTGATACATAGTTTTGTGCGGAATTCTTATCTTTTTAATTTATACCACGCAATTTAACTTAGCCGTATAATTGAGATAAAGATAAGTTAATTGAGTTTACTGAAACACCAAACGGTCGAGTCCAGGCCTGAAAGATAACTAAAATTGCAAATTGCCTCATACAATTGGTTAGATAACCCCTTTTCAGTAAGAATAATCATGCATTTACACTAAAATAAAAAGAATGAATATAGGAACACTGTTTAACCTTAAATTGTGAATAACGTTTTCTCATAACGAACTAATTTGAAATTTCTATAAAACTTTAATTCCATCCACTAGAACATAATAGAAAAACACAACCTGTTACTTGAAAAAAAGCAATTTGAAAGCTTGTTCAAGAGGTTTGGTGCTTATTCTTCTATTTTCTTGTTGAAGTGTGGGGGATTTTCTTTTGGAGAACTTAAAATCTCTCTCTCCCCCACACACACATGTTATCAAAAATTAGCGGTTCAACACTAAAAAAATTCCATTTTCTGTTGGTTTATCCGATCTCACATCAGTAAGTGACTCCTTATATCTATAAAAACAGACCACAAACTACCTTGACAATGAAATTACTATAAATTACAAGCATATCATCTATCTATCTATGCCAAGACATTTTTTTTTTTGATTCTGTTGGTTATTCCAGTTTCACTTTGAACACTCAACAACTATGTCTTATCAAATTACAGAAAAGAAAGACTTGACTTATGTTATCACGGAAAATAGTATCCCCCAAGCACAACTAGAAAAAAATTTCAGTTTACTAAGTACATGTGCATTTCAATTCACTTTGATATGTTCAGCACTTGCAATAGGTACATTTCTAAGTACCGTGATAGGAGTAGGAGGTAGTCCAGTACTAATATTTGGATTCATTGTTGCCATCACCTTTGATCTCATTATTTGTTATTCCTTAGCCGAATTAGCGTCTGCTTATCCACATTCATCGGCTCAAGTTCATTGGACATATTGTTTAGCATCGGAGAAATACAAACGTAGTCTTAGCTTTTTAACTGGTATTTTATCATGTGCGGGTTGGATATTTGCTTGTTTTAGTTCTACTTATGTGGCATCAATGTTTATTTTGGCATTGGCACAAATTTATCACCAAGACTATATCCCAAAAAGTTTCCATTATTATCTTGTTTATTTGGCAGTGTTTTTATCGGGTTATTTGGTCAATGTGTTTTTAGTCAAATTGTTACCGTTAATCACCAATATTTCAGTTGCAGTAATAAATTTTGGAACATTCTTTATTATTATTACACTTTTAGTCAAATCACCAAAACAATCTGCTGAGTTTGTGTTTAAAAATATCATCAATGAAACGGGCTGGTCCTCCAATGGAGTGGTATTTTTCTTGGGGATGTTGCCTAGCTTAGCCTGTGTCACATTATTTGATGGAGCAGTACATTTGACAGATGAAATTGCCCAACCAGAACGAAATATACCGTTAGTGATGGTTATATCAAATACACTTTCTGGCGTTATGGCATTTTTCGCTGCTATAGTCTACATGTTTTGTGTGGTGAATGTCAACAACTTATCAAATCCAGTAGGTGGAGAACCAATTGTGCAATTAATGTATGATTCTTTTCAATCGGAGGCATTAACCACAATTGGAGTCGTTTGTTTAATATTGACTTTTGTTGGCTCGTCTTATATGTATTATACCAGTACTTCAAGATTGATTTGGTCATTTGCAAACTCAAATGGACTTCCCTTTAGCAAATACATAGGTGAGGTTTCTTCAAACTTGAAAAGTCCAGTTTATGCATTGTCTTTCTTGACGGTTCTTTGCATAATCATTGGAACATTAATTATGGGATCAGATGGTGCATTGAATGCTGTCTTGGGTACATCAATGGTATGTATTAACTTATCATATTTGATACCCATTGCATGTTTATTGGTGAAAAGTAAATTTTCCACCACCCATAGATTCAATGAACGTCCATATTTTTGTTTGGGAAAATTTGGATTGCCAATGAACATTGCCTCTGTCCTTTGGGTGTGCTTTATTATGGTATGGTTGAATTTCCCCTTGAGTTACCCGGTGACATCTGATAACATGAACTATGCTTGTGTGGTATTAGGAATAACCTGTATTATTGAAATAATATTGTGGTTTGTTCATGGAAGAAACCACTATGACCATAATATTGATTTTAAACACTTTTAATAGAAATAAATTCTTTGGTCCCCACCAGAAGTATCTCAGGTAGAACCTAAAAGAAGCATTATTTTTAACATACTTTTTACGTACACACATATACATCTTATATACATGCATACATAGATATATATACAAGGTTTCAAAATTTAAACCTATTTTTTATGTCCACAAAATCATTGTTTACTCCTCCATACAACAGAAATCAACTATCCATATCACCAGCCTCTTTTTTCCAATTTCTCTTCTTCTTTAATTGAATCAATGGCAATTCCTCCCATCAATTCACCCAAATCAGTTGAATATTGCAAAAGTTTAACAGGATCATTGTAGTGAGTGGTAGCGTTGACAATTGCTTTAGCCAATTTTTCGGGGTTCTTTGATTTGAAAATACCAGATCCAACAAAAACACCATCACATCCCAATTGCATCAATAATGCAGCATCAGCTGGAGTAGACACACCACCAGCACAGAATAAAACCACAGGTAATTTCTTTTCTTCGATGACCTGAATTAATAATTCAGTTGGAACTCTTAATTCACGTGCAAGCTCAACAATTTCCGTTTCAGTTTTCAATTTAGAAGCTTCTTCAATATCTTTCTTGATGGTTCTAATATGATCCACTGCTGAGGAAACATCACCAGTACCTGCTTCACCTTTACATCTAATCATGGCTGCACCTTCGTTGATTCTTCTCAATGCTTCACCCAAGTTTCTTGCCCCACATACAAATGGTACTTTGAATTTGGTTTTATCAATATGATATACCGTGTCAGCAGGGGTTAAAACTTCACTTTCATCAATGTAATCAACACCTAAAGCTTCCAAAATTTGACTTTCAGTAAAATGACCAATTCTACATTTTGCCATAACTGGGATTTTGACTGTTTCCATTATATCTTTAATCATTTTAGGATCAGACATTCTACAAACTTGATTTGATTTTCTCATTTCAGCAGGAATTCTTTCTAATGCCATAACAGCACAAGCACCAGCTGCCTCGGCGATCTTGGCTTGATCTGCATTAACAACATCCATAATGACACCTCCTTTAAGCATTTGTGCTAAACCGGCCTTTACTTTAAAATCTGACATGGTTCTATAGTTTTATCAATGGGTAATGAAAGTGAGAGTAGGAAATAAAAATAATTGAAATTATGAGTCAATTGAAATAAAAAAGAAAACAAAAAAAACTAAACATAATAGAAATTGAAAAATTTGGAAAAAAGGAAGAATTGTTAAAATATTTATATTAGGTGTTGGTTTGTTAATGAGGGCGTTTAAAAGAATTGGGGTTAAAAAAACCTTAACAATCAAAAAGAATGAATAATAGTGCAGAAGATCAATACATATTACAAAAAAAAAAAATAATCTAAGCCTTTACACGTCTCTTTATTTCATAATATTCCTTAATACCCTCGTGCTTTTTAAATTTTCATCTATAACTTGAAATCCACATTTAATTTGGCTCCCTTTTTTTGACTCTGTTAGATGAGGTCTTGAAATATAAAAAAAAAAGTCTATTATATATGACTAATAATAATTATAAAGTATTTACTTACAATTGTTAGTTGGTTATTTACAAAGGTTGTTGTATTTTTGGTGTTGGTGAAAGCTTGGCGAAAAAGTTGCCGAAAAAATTACAAAACTTGAACCAAACTTCTCTAGAAACTTCCTGAACGACGATGTTCCTATCTAATGTAGTTAAAAATAGATGCAAGTATTACCCACTACAATAATTGAAGCTCAATTAGCCTTTCAATTCACCAACAAATTGATTAATTCAACGTAACTACAGTTTAGTTTTCCCCAGATTTTTTTTTATTGTTAGTCAAACCTTATGTTTGTTGTAGTATTTGGGCACCAAACCTTTTGTTATAAACTTGATCAATTCGTAATGGATACAGCTTTCGTTAGGGGGTTTCATCAAATAGCAATCCTATACATTGGAATTCACGGATTATAGAAGCTAATGAGCAATACACCAGTTGTCGCATATACGGAACTATTTCTCTATGCGTTTAAAACGCTGACATAAGTAAACAGTTTTGTGTCAAAAAATACCTGTCTCGAAATCAACTAAATTCGTTTAAAAGGGGGTTAACTAGTAAATTTCACAGTCTGATGAAAGTTCAACTTCAATGAATCAACAATTCTATTCAGATTGTGTTGAATCATCAAAATGAATTCTACACTCTGTATCGTTATTGTTTTTTTCAAGTTTCAAAACTAGTAATATACAAAATTCGAATTCTAGTTGTAAAGAATAACAATGAAGAAAGAGAAAAAAAAAAATTAACAGGAAAACAAAAAAAAGACTCATAACTCATTTTCACTCATAAATTCTCCAATCAGAGTCAAAATTTCAGTGTTTTCTCTCGTTCTCTCTGTCTGTTTTCGTTCCCCTCAATAGTTATACCGTAAGAGTTAAAAGCCGCCATAGTTGACTAATAACCTAATTGATCTTTTTCAGTTCAAATTCTTCTTCCCCTTCCAAAACTTTTCTTTTTTTTTCCTTTCAAAACACAAACCATCATTATAACAACTTTAATGACCATAGATAGATCAGTGACAATAGGTGTTTTGGCTTTACAAGGTGCATTCCGAGAGCATATTGCATATTTCAAACATCTCATTGAATCAAACCCGGACGAATATGCAGTGTATGACTTTGATATAAAGGAAGTGAGAACAAAAGAAGATCTTGAATTGTGTGACTCATTGGTTATTCCTGGCGGAGAAAGCAGTTCCATGTCTTATATTGCCGAAAGAACCGAATTGTTACCACATCTTTACAAATTTGTTTCCGATGAATCCAAATCAGTTTGGGGGACTTGTGCTGGATTGATTTTTTTGTCCAAACAATTAATCAATGGTATTGAGAATCAACGAGTTTTGGGTGCATTAGACATAGAAGTCAGTAGAAATGCATTTGGTAGACAGATTGATTCATTTGAGCAATCGCTCGATTTCAGTTCATTTATACCTGGTTGTACAGATTTCCCCACGGTGTTTATTAGGGCACCTGTTGTGACCAAAATATTGAATCAAAAGGATAGTCTAAAAGAAGGGGTAATAAGATCAAACAACTCATACCAGAATCAAGCACCCGTCAAAGTATTATATTCATTGAAAAACTACGATGGAAAAGATCACGAATTGATAGTAGCCGTACAACAGGGTCATATTTTAGGTACTTCATTTCATCCAGAGCTAGCTGAGGATTACAGATTCCACAAATGGTTTCTTGATGAGTTTGTGATAAAGAAACTGAAACAATATATTGATAGAATAATATAATCTTGTATGTATAGTAAGTAAGTAAGTAGTAGAGAGAGAGTACTAAATCACAGTTGAAAAAACTTGACTCGTAATTAACACAAAAGAAATACAGACAGAAAAAGAAAAACCAAAAAAAAAAATAATAAAAAAAAAACTCTAATATCAAGTGTACAGAGTTTGTGATTGCCAGAATTTGCAAAATATTTTAAAATAACAACGATGCAGCATCCAAGGATGTTCAATCAGACATCTACAAATGCAAAAAAACCTAATGGCTCAGATTCAAGTATAAAGGTTGCTAATCATTCTAACCAGAGACAAATGTCAGCCAATCACGCAAGTTTGACTATAGGTGGATCCAGAAACCCAATTAATCAACGACGATCAATGCTGACTAAAAACATTGGGAGTACTTTAATTGTAAGTCGACGGAATAACCATTACTTGGACATGAAAGAGGAAGACTCTAAAGAAAATCTCACCAAAATTATAAGCAACAATCAAAATGAAGAGGATACAGAAGTTTCAGTCAAAGTATCGGTTTGGTTTCATGAATTACGCGATTTTACCGAAGATATAATAATAGATGAGAATGTAATACCAACAGGGGTACAAGCAGGACAAGTTTTTGAACTTCAATCTTTGGATGAAGGTTCAAGCAAAAAATTTGTATTTACTGTTCAAAAGAGAAATCTACGGTCAGCAACTAATGATACCGATTACACAGAGGCACTGAAACCAAAACTACAAATCTCTTTAATGGCCAATCCATTTCAGAGACTTCTTGATTTAGCACCACGTAGCCAGGTTCAATTGAAAAGATTAGTCAAGTTAGAGTCAGTTACAGTTGATTCTGTTGAAATATTCATCAAAGATGTAAACTTATCTCGAGATGCAATGTGGAACTTTTCAGCCTCAATGATAGGGAATTGTGTATATATTGACCAAAGATTATTGTATCTAGGTAGCAGGGTTGGAGTTACCAAACACATTTACAAAAATGGGAAAAATATCACCTCGGGATATGTCGATAAAAACACCAAAATCATTTATCGATCTGAAAGTGCCAAGATCACTTTGTTTGTCCAACTATCAAGGGAAATGTGGCATTTTGAAGAAGATGGAGAAATCATGTTTCACAAATTGATCAATAATTTATTCCCCAAAATTTTCCGTCGTTGGAGAGAAACAAACACCCACCATTCGATCACTATTGTTTTGTTTACAAGTATTGACCTCACAGATATACCGTGGACTAATTTAGGACCAGGACAGAGACCACCTCAGCGCCGAGACTTTTTTAGAGTGGTTGTCGATCAAGTTAATAGCATGCATTGGGATCGAATAATGGAGGACTTGCGATTAGAATTTGCTAATTTCAAAAGAGATACAATGCTTAATCTCGATGACGATGGGAAATTTATAATTGAAAATGGAACTTTACCTGCAATAAAGGGAAATTTACTCGAAGCAGTTAATTTAGGTTTAACATCATTGAACAACAGGTTCCAAAATACAGACCTTAAACATTCAATATCCCACATAATGGTTATAACCCCTGGTACAGGATTATTTGATGTTGAACATGACTTACTATTGGAAACAAGTAAAAAAATGTCTAGTGTTGATTCAAGTTTGGATATAATATGTTTGAGCCAACCACCCTTGCATGTGACTCCATTATTCAGATACATTAAAGAAGGGAAAGTTTGTCATTGCGTGCCCTTATGGTGTGATATATCATTTTTCATTGACAAGGTGCAACAAGAAAGTCAATGGATACCTAGGTGTAAGATTTATGAATTGCAAATGATGGGTGTTATGGAGAATGAAGCCAGTGACGCTAGAATCCCCAGGTTACATTTAAACAATTACGGTAAAACGTTGGTAGAAATTATGGATGAGTACGATAGTGCTGTTTTCAAACCGATAAAACGCATACCCAAGCCAGCACAAGTAGAGTTTAAACAGGTAAAGCCAAAATTTCAAGCTCCCGAGTTGAAAAATGCCACCGCAACACTTTCTTTAATGTTTGAGAATAAGCCCTTGTTACAACCTAGCAATTCTTCGACAATTTCATTAGCCACGGGGACCGTTGCTAATCCATCAAAAGATACATCAGCCCTTTCTTCATTGTATTATATTAATAAGAACAGCGAAGAAATTAAATCTCCTGCACCTTCAGTAAGAAGTGAAACTCCAGTGTCTACTATAAGAGCCATAGATAGTTATCGAAAATCAGCTGGATCACCTAGATTGATCAGAGGAGAAACAATGTTCAAAAGGAAAGAAGAAATACCAAATACTGAACCACCTTCAGCTTTGAGTGAGAAAAACGCAGCTTCAGCTAGAAAGAAATCATCAATTTTAGCAGAACCAGAACAAGAAATTTCAACAGGATCGTTTTGGATAGAAATTTCTAACCCGTCACAAGAAACCACCACCAATGTACTCCAGAGGTCTCAAAGCAGTCGATGGAGTAATATATTTCCTAACAAGATACAAAGAAAGTTGATCAAATGGAGATCGTTCCAGGCACCAGCATCACTTCCGACAACAACAGGTGTATTCCCGTCAACAAATCAACTTCAAACTGATTACACATTCCAAATTTATACTGTTTTTCTCAACTCTGATAATTATTGGGAATTAAAATCGACACATTCCTTAATGAGAGAAATGATTCAATTAAGATTGATGTTAGGGTTCCAGGTTTGTTATGGTGAAAGAGTTGACAAAGCCGAAGCTGAAAGAAAACCTTCTGGAAATGTTGATGCAATAATTAAATATTTCCCTGAGGAGCACAACTATCTTGGGTCAAGGATATACTTAGCGTTTGGTGATGAGATACATCGTATATTTTGCGACTATAATGGCAATATTAATGTTCAACTATACAGAAAAATCATCGAAAACGATGAGAAAAAGATAACTTTAGGACAAACAAAACTCAAACCCTATTTCCCACTTATAAGAACAAGGTATACTGACGAGTATACACCTGCTAGAATAGATGCAATTGCCGACAATCCACAAAAATTTAACTGGAATCAGTTTGATCAATTATTGGCCGGGTTTGATGATGCTATGCCAGAAGAGAAAAAGCAATTTCACAAAATGAAATTCGTAGTAATGCCTACCGATATCCCCAAAAATGCATATTTTGTAAGCAATGAAAAATTAACACCAGAAGAAATTAGAGTAGAAGGTTTACGAAAATTGATTGGGGTTATAGAAAGAGGCAAATACAAACATGATTCGTCTCAAAAGAAAATGTCTCGCCGTGGATCCGATGTTATTTTTTATACTGGCAATTTATATGATTTTTTGAACGAAGAAGCTCAAAACTATGATATCACGGGGACACAACCGGCTTTGATGATTCCAGAATCGTCAAGATTTAATAAAACAATAAAATTACCCGAATTGGCACAAGAGCTTCAAGATCGAAATACTGGTTTAACGTTGGTTGACCGAACATGGCATTTCAAAAGGCACTTGCATTGCTTTGTTGGAAGCGAATTGGTATCCTGGTTAGTAGATTGTTTTGAAGATATTGAGACACGCGAAGACGCCACAACTTATGGACAAAACTTAATGAACAAAGGGTTATTCAAACATGTTGAGCTGCGACATGGACTTTTAGATGGTCATTTTTTTTACGAGTTTCTGGACGAGTATGTTGACAAGACAGATCGAGAAAAACCTTCTTGGTTTGGATCTAAGAAAATTGATGGAGCTAGTACTCCACAAAGCAATTCCTCTCCAAGGATAGCGGGACAAAATGATTTACAAAAAATAATTTCAGCCCTGAATCTTAGATCTGAGACGTCATCAACAACTGATTCTATGGGTCGGAAACGTAAGAAGTTTATTTTAAGTCGATCTGTGAAATTTGATGTCGACCCTTTAAAGAAATCATTCCGTCCAGAGTTTGTTACAGTTCACTATGACAGAGTTCATAACCCTGAACATTGCTATCATATAAGATTACAGTGGTTGAATGCAACCACCAAATTTATTGAAGATACTATTACTGCTTGGACAAGATTGTGCGAACGTCATGGATTGAAATTAGTGGAGACTCCGTGGAATGAGTTATGCTCTCTTCCAAAACTTAGTCCATTCCATTCTTTTGTTGACATAAAATTGCTGGTTAATCCATGGACAGACCCGGACCTTTGTGACGATCGTATATTGTCATCCAACAGATATTATTATCACTCATATTTCCTAAAACAAATGGGATACTATTTGGACAACCGATCTACATCTTTTTTTCTGCGTGAAAACATCGACATTGGCTATAGTTGGGGGAAACCTACTTTTAGATATGCACAATTTATTCACAAGACTGGATTTTACATTGTGGAGTTGAGAGATAATGGTGATTTCTTTTTGGCACCAAATAATATGCATCTCACACGGGTAAGATCGTCTACTACATTGGTTGGAGACTATGAAAATTATTCTAAAGGTGTCCTTGCTGATTCGCAAACAGTGATGCTTAATTTTAGAGCGGCTTGTCAAAACAAAGAATTTTTGAAAGAAACTTTTACATTAGCTAAATCCAATTGGAAGGATGATTACTTTTCACAGATTATATAGCCAGCATGTAAAAAAAAAAATGAAAATACTACAGAACAAAATACAAAAATAAACTACTGTATTGACAAAAAACAATTGCTATATATATATAGTCTAAATCAATTGGCAATTCTTTCAGCAATTTTGATAGTGTCTGCCAAAACACCATGTGCAGTGATTTCAGCACCAGCACCAGCACCTTGAACAATCAATGGATTTGGATATCTTCCGGTTTTGATAGAAACAACATTGTCACTACCTTTCAAAGAAGCGAATGGATGATCAAAACCATATTTACCTATTTCAACTGATACTTTGTTGGTGTTAAGATCAACTTTACCAACAAATCTCAAAACCTTGTTTTCAGCAAAAGCTTCATCTTTGACTTTTTGAATATCAGCATCGTAATTTGGTAATTTTTCCATAAATTCAGCAACACTCTCGACACCTTCTAATTCTTTTGGAATTAAAGATTCAACTGGGAAAGAAGTTGGACCTTCAACCTCTAAACCGGAAATTCTGGCCAAAATAGTGACTTTTCTGGCAACATCCAAACCATTCAAATCATCTCTTGGATCAGGTTCAGTGTAACCCAATTCTTTAGCCTTTTTAACAACATCAGAAAATTTAACGTCTGATTTTTCAGTTTTAGAAAATTCATTGAAAATATAGGACAAAGTACCAGAAAAAATACCTTCAATTTTATCAACTTTATCACCAGTAGCGATCAAATCTTTCAATGGGGAGATAATTGGCAATGCAGCACCAACAGTACACTCATGGTAAACTAAACCAGCACCTGGCAATTCAGCTGTTTGTAAAATTTCTTTCCATTCCTTTAAGTCAGATGAGAAAGCCTTTTTGTTTGGGGTAGCAATGGAGATACCTTCCTTAATGAAAGTAGGGTAATAATTTGCAATAGCAGGACTCGAAGTATTATCGACTAACACAGTTGGTTTCTTTGCACCTTTTATGAATTTAACCAAATCATCTAAGCTCAATGTAGGTTGAGTTGGAGCTGTTTCATAAGTTGACAAATCAACTGGTGAGTAGTCTTTACTGTATAATGCTTCTTCAGAAGTTTTAGCCAAATAAATTACATTGAAAGCTATGTTACTTTTCAAGTTATTCAATTGACTAAGATATGATGAACCAACAACACCGGATCCAATAATTGCAACATTAACTGACTTTGACATATTTTATCAAGTGATTTTTAAGTAAAGTATAGTAAGTATTGAAAGTGAAAAAAAAAAAAATGAAGGAGAATGAATTGAAAAAATTGAAATAAAGTGAGTCAACAGAAGAAGAAAAAAAAAAAAACTCCTTCCGATCTTGTTACCGGTAAAGGCGCCCCAGACGCAACAACAACAGTAGTAGTAGTAATAGGTAAGGACGTGGCTGAATCAAAAAAAAAAAAATAAAATAAAAATAATAATCCATCAGATCTGGAAGAGTTGCAAAATTATCTCTTATTAATTTATATTACTTTTATTGATGAAGAAAAAAATGCATATTCTATATAATATTGTTCTAGATCTATTGACATAATCCAAAAATATCTAAATCACCAAAATGACTAATAAAAAAGCTAACAATAATGTCATCTTATTTGACGCAATGGCTGAAGCACTGCTCGTATCTGTCCCATTTTTGACATATTTGTAGTTGTCCAAAGGTTGGGGCATTATGCCATTTTTTACCAATGCTCTAAAGTCCCACTCAGTGGCTCCTTCTGTCTTCCAGCACCAAAATATCCATCCTTGTGAGTTAGTAGAGTATTCGTAAAGTTGCATTTCAACAAATCTTCTATAGTCTTTCTTTTGTTTTTTAGACCATTTATCTGGACTCTTGTTGAACTCGGCACAACTTCCTACCCGATCATTAGTATAAGGAGCAGTACCTTCATATCTTGAACCCAATCCAACTCCATTCAACCAAGGGGCACAATCAGTTAATGCTGCTGACCATTCACCAACTATAGCCTTTGCCTTTTCTTTACCAATAGCTGATGCATAATTCTTGATATTTTCTAAATGAGTAGAAACATTCAGTGCCACTTGGGATTCTGTAAAAACTTCATAATGATGATGATCAATGATAATATTTTTGAAATCTGCTTTTTTGGTAGTTGTGTGGTTTGTCCCATTTGATGTTTCGGTAACTTTGATTTCACCTTTCTCCAAAAAACTATCCCAGTAGCCAATGGGTTGAAATGCTTCTTGGAAAAAAATTGTGTTATTGATAACTTGAATCTCTCTCCCATCGTTGTAGGACTCAATGTAGAATTCTTTAAGTTTGTCCATATTTGGGTTGAGTGGTTCATTCAATACCTCAATTCCAATAATGGTATTCTTGTAATCAGATGCATATTTCCCAGTACCATATTTCTGGAACATCTGTTGCAACACCTTATACGTATGGTTGACATATTCGGTTTTATTTTGCCATCCAGGATACCCAAGATTTCTCAAACCAGAATTGTCAAATCCATTTTGTGTATTTGGGGCACCATGCAAATCAATCATGACTTTCAAGTCATTTGCATGTGACCACTCAATTGCCTTATCAAGATAGTCTTGTGCTCCTGACACATACGGATCGCCCTCCAATTTTTCAAACGACCAGTATCCAATAGGGATTCTTACCATGTTTAATCCAGCTTCTTTTATTTGCTTGAAATCTGTTTCATTATACATTGATTCCCAATGGTCTGTCAATCTTTTTTCGGCTTCTTTGGCACCTAGTTTTTCACAAAAGTGGTATTCATCAACTGGAAGATCGGTCCACGTTTCGCCAGACAGAAGGGTTGCATTGAATAACGATGGAGTAATATAAGGTTCTAGGACTAACCAACCCCCGATACTAACACCCTTGTATTGAAAATCAATCAAACTTGATTGCGCTGAACTTGAATTTGAAGTGGAATTGAATTGTTCACATGCAACCTCAGCAACAAACATACAACATAAAGCCATCAAATGAATGAGAAACAACATCATGTATAATGATTTTGATCTTGAGCTTCTTGAATTGTTGAATAGGCTAACAGTATTGAACTTAAAAGAAGAAACCAATACTGGAAAAAAATAAGAGAGAAAAAAAAAATTACATGTATTTATAGTACTCAAAGTAAGGTAACTGATGCATGACGTAAACACAGACCGAAATCATAGACGATCTATCTCAACCTTGTCGTCGTCTACAAAAATTTCGTTACAGCAAATAACATACTAAAAATAGATATGAGTTGCATTTGTCATCACCTACCTAAAACGAATAATTATATACAAATTCAATAAAGAAAAGAAACAAAACTATAAAAAAAGATAAAACCAATCACCATCATGAATGCAAAAAAAGAGTAAACTAACAAAAAGTCCTTTTTTTTTTAATTTATACAACAACCAATTGATCTCTATATCCATCTTTCCTGGTATAACACAGCTTTTTGGCATATGTTAACTATGAGCTTTTACTCTCCTAATCTAAATCTTCTTCAGTTGGTTTCAAATCTTTGACAGTTGGTGCTCCCTTATTCAAAATACTAGAAACAGAAGCTGGTGGATAAACAGCTATCATCATCACGACCAATTCGTATACTTCTTCAGGTACGGTTTTTTGGTAAATACCTAAGATATCAGTAGGATTAGGGTAAACTGCCAAAGCCTTATAGAAACATATAGCAGCTTCAATGGCATCAACTTTTGCCTTTTGTTCACCAACAGCAACTTGTTCCATAAAAAATGCTTCTCTTTCAGTCAAATCAGTTGGAATAGGGTTTTGAGCTAAATCTTCCAATAAGGCCTTTTTGACTGCTTCCAATTTATTTTGTTTGGATTCGGCTTCCTTTTTAGCTTTCAATTTCTTTTGTTTGACTTCTCTCTTTTTCAAGGACTTTCTGAAATCGGCTGAATTTCTACGTTGATAATCAAAATATACAGCGTATCCTGCAATAGCTGCAGCTGCAATAGCAGTTATAGTTAATCCTTTGTTCATGATATGATATATATATATGTGACAACACGTATGAGATCGATAGATAATTCAGAAATGTGAATGAAGGTCTATTGAAATTGATTTCGAATTGATAATTTTTTTTAGGCTTCCTCGTTGTAGGTTAATTTTTCAGTTTAGGTTTTCCGACTTGTTTGATGTCATTTGCTTGAAAATTTTTTTACTTGTTTTGTAGACTTCCCAATTTGGATATATGCTACAGTATAAGCAAATATGAGTTGCTTGCATTAGTTTTCTCAATTTTTTGATTGGGCAAGAGAACCAATGAGAACATTAAAAAAAAGAAAAAATAACGAAGAAAAAACCATTTTGTTAAGCTAATAGACATTGAAGTTTCTATTATTTAAACGTATAACACAACGATCCATGTCTGATAAAGTAGAGGTAGCAGAAGTGGCACCACTTCCAGATGCAAGCTATAAATATCCAAACCCATTAGCAAATTTCACAAAGGGGCTTGGTTATCCAGAATGGCAGCCAATTGATACCAAGAAAGAAGTTGGTCAAATTTTTAGATTTGGGTTTTACTCCACTGTTGGTGCCTATGCTTGGTTATATTTCTGGAAAAGAACTACATTCAAATTAGAATTACCACTTTCCGTTATTGGGTTCTTTTCAATTGCTAAGGGTGTTCAAGACTCTATTGCCAATATCAGAGAAATTAATGATTGTTGGAACACATTTTGGGGGTTGACCGCTGCCAACACCGTTGTTTTGAGTGCAGGTTTCAGAAGTATGCCACCCAAGCACAAGATTATAACTGGTGCCTTGGGTACTTCTATTGCCACAATTCTTGATAGAGCCTACTGGGCACAATCCACTTCTTCTCCAAGATTAGACGCCAAATATGAATTAGCCAACACAAATGAAAACTTGCCAAAACAACAGTTCTGGGATGTTTGGCAAAGAAGACCAATAACCCAAACCGTGGAGGAATTAGGTGTTGGTAGAGGAATTTTCAAGCCATAAGTTGGCGTATTATTAATGACAGCAAAGGCATTTTTTTCTACAGTGTACATTATATGATTATATATATATATATTCCATAATAAAAAAACAAGTTGATGAAACAAAGAAACACAGAGGAGATAATAGTTCATATAACGAATCAATGAATACTTATAATTCATCTCTATTTACAGGCTGCGACAAAGATTATTTAAATAAATAAACGGTTTTCTTTATTTATGTCATCTTATATGGATAATCTATAGTCTTGATGCTTTTCAATTTCCATATCTTCTTTTTCTTCTTAGTGTTGACATGTTCAACAAAGATTTCTTCGCAATATTTCTTTTTCCAACGTCTAATAAACGAAGGGTCCCATAACTCACTTGCAATTCCCAAATCTTTACAGCATCTCATCAAGGCATTACTCTTACAACCTTCCAATGCAGTAGTCAATTTCTCTTCGCCACCAAAATAATCTTGTTCACCACGAGCAATACTGACCAATCTGCCATGACAAATCAACCCATACTCACGACTTATTTGTCCAGATGTGACAAGTGACTCTGTTCTTGGGGCCAAACCCCAACCACCAGGTCCAAAGGCGCGATTCAAAACACGTCGATATTTGATTTCAGGTAAATATAATAACCCATCGGGCTTAATTTCAATATCCTCTTCTGCCACAGGAGCTAACAAAATTTCAGCAATTTCTTTGGAAAATGGTTGAGCACCTAACCCGTGGAATGAATCCGACCAATTGATGGTTTCACCATTATTTTTGTTTGAAGCTTCCAATGGGGCATCATGTAAGATATAAGAAGTAGTGGATTTTACTGGAACTTCCGAGCTTGGCTCAATGTCACTAAAACTCTCTTTTGGAGGTGAAGAAGATGCAGGTGATGCATCTGTAGAAGTGGATCTTGACGTGCTTGTTGAGGATTTCGTTACTGGTCCAGCCCTTTTGTAAGTACGCGAATACACTTTAGCTTGATTCACTGCAGTACTTGAATAGTATCTGATTATTGAGGTCCGTGGGAAACCCAATCTTATCAAATTAAACATATTTCCTTCTACTTGAGCTTTGAATATGTTATATGTATAAATAACAAATGAGTTGGCGACGGTATTGTTTTGAGTATTTTTTCTAGTTCATCTGAACTTTTTTTCTACTGTCGTGGTACACCAAGATGTTAGACACCACCTTAAAGCTGTGTAATTTATCATTTATACTTGAAAGAAGCTATAAATATACATCTATATAGTCCAATAACGCTATTTAAAGTTGCTGTCTAGTTCCAAATTTTTTTCTAAACCAATCAACACATTAAGAATTCAAAATGTTTTAGACTCCTCCATCTTCTCATTTTCTACAATTGTGGACACAGTTTGCTTCGCCATATGTTTAAATCGCCCATAATACTCGAAATCAAACAAACATTTCCTCAAAGGAGGTCCAATATAAAAATTTGATGTTAAGCTGTTGTATTGTTCATTGTGTTCTAGATCAAGTATCAGTCGTTCTGAAGCTTCGTCCATCATTAGTTGTTTTTCTCTTACATGCAATCCAGTGTATTTTTGGGTCAAGTAGTACTCGATTAGTATATCATTGCTCAGTGTCAATAATTGAAAGGCATCTTCATGCCTTAGGTTTTTGATAAGTTCAAGTATATTCTCTTGTCGAGCCTCATCTGTCACTGCCTCATATTGTTCTGGCTTGAAAGCAGTTAGAATCTTTGACTCTTGAAGCCACAATCGCAACAAAGGAACATAATAATATCCATCATAATAATGACTCTTGGTACCCCTAGGGTACTCATGGTTCAACATTGACATAATATCATTTGGAACAAATACAGGAACCCCTCCAAGCATGGAATACCTCAAGGGATTGATTTTTTCATAGTTTAACCAATGTTTTCTTCTATCCATGTATAATTCGACAGATTCATTGGCTTCCGTTTTTTCATTAATATAATTGTCATATTGCGGAGGTGGTTTTTCATCATTCAAGCCCATACCAGTAATATCAATATATGTGCCGGTGTCAACATCAATGAACCTTGCATCAATGTGGTTGTCTCTACCAGCAACATTTCTGTGATGTATAAATGTGGAACAGTCTATCAAGTATTTCCCATACCCTTCATTTAAATCTTCAATGACTAGAGTCATATTATAATTGGCAGCCAACCGATTCAATTCCGACGATGGCATCTGGAGATCAATATCTATATCAAAGGGAAACATTAAACCATCCCAATACCAAGACAATAAGGGACCATGGGCTATCCAGGAAACTATACCCTTTGCTTCAGCAAATTTAAACCAATTTCTCAATAACCTGTCCAAGATTATTTGTTCTCTCACTTCCATTTGTTCATATGACCACGTCTCGTCTTTTAGATATCTCATAGCTCCATTGAAAAATCTCCACTCATAATGCCAACCTGAATCAAGGTTATATTGATTTTTTTTCAATGTTGCCAATTTATAATAGGTTGGTTCCACATCAACCGAGAAGGAATTGGCGTATTTTAACCCACGATAATGATTTAATTCGTGCCTAGTTAATCTATTTGTTTCGAGGACATTTAGATCATAGTTTAGCTCATCTGTTATTACCTTCTCGATTTTACTTAATCTGGTTTCATAACTGGCGATTTGTTGTTCAACATTCTGTTGAGTATAATGGAATGTTGAAGGGTCTAAATTGAGTTGTCTCAAAATATTTCTATCACCTTTATTTGAGACGATTTTACTAATGCCATGCAAATCATCTTTTGGATCTAGTGGTCTTGGTGGGATTGCACGTAACAATTTTCGGAATTCAGATTGTGGATTAAATTCAACTGGTACCACGCCATGGGCCTGTTTACAGTCAATCTTTCTTCTTTTCAAGAACCGGTGGAATAAATCTGTTTGTAGTAACTTTTCTCTTTTCTCTGTGAGCTGTGCTTCATAAGTGCCATTACTAGTCAAAAACACTAGTGTTAGTGGATTTTCTTGTTGGGTATATAAATATGATTTACCTTGCAACATCACCTCCATATGTGGTGCCTTATTCATAGGTGATGATTTTACAATAAATCCAGGTAGTTGATCCTTAGATAACCCTATTTCATCAATCTCCTCGTCTGATAAATCAACTAAATCTTTACAAAAATCAGGAAATCTAGTTCGTTTATTTGCTTCTTTTTGCAACCACTCACAATTATTTTTTAGACCAATTGGCTTCATTATTTCACTATTTAGCATAGTTAAATCAACCCAATCTGACCACGAAAATGGTAATTTTATCATGTGGTCTTTAGTTTTAGAATTATCAGGATTATGCAACTTAAGTTGGTGTTTTAGTTCATCTAAATACACTGCCAATGTGAGCCTAGGTTCGTAGTAAAGTTTTGGATTATTATACCATGTAATAGATTGTGGTTCATTTTCAGATGGTGGTAAGAAATCTAATGCATTCAACATAATCGATGGGTATTCCATGGTAGCGTTAGCCAACCAATATGTATTGTTGTCATTACGTTTGACTTTGTGAAGCAACTGTAATAGTTCTTGTTCCTCAGGGAGTGAATCTTCTTCTTTGAGATAACCAATGGAGATTTGATCATCGTTGTAATAGTTGTAATATGAATGACGGAAATTTAGGATTTCGTTTTGGATCTTGTTGTTTCGATAGATTTTTAGAAAGTAACAAAGATTGAAAAATAACACAACAAAGAATATGTTTCTAAATTGTCTGAAATCTGCCATAACTAGTGTAGGTTTTTTTGGTTTCCTTGTGAATAATTAGTCCAAAACACAGAGTAATGGTCAGTATAATAACGAGAGGTGTAGTTTCAAAGTTGGGGTTTTATAAAGATAGAAATAAATGTATTGTTTTATGAATTACATAGATCTGCAAACATTATATATTTATAAATATGGTTTTGGTTCCGTTCAAACACGAAATTTTCAAATTATCAAGGAAAATGATTATTTACCAAGAATATAATTTATAAATAATAATACTAACAGATTTGTGTTTTTCATTTTATGATTTTCTAGTTGAAGTTGATTTTGGGAAATGATCAATGCAAGTTTACGCATTGTATCTGGTTCCTTACTTCAATTCCAACAAATCGGCTGCCTTTAACCTATTTAAAGTAACAAAATCTTTTTAAAGTGGATATCTTTCACAAATACTCAATTACTCAGATTACAATACATGTATCAAGTACCCAAGAGTAAAGCTATACTAAGATGAATATTTTGCTTTGAAAAAATTGTTCTTCTTTTTTCTTTTTCAAAAGTAACATTATGACCCCACACCTATACAACAAGAAAATTTTGTCCATGGCATGGTAATGCTTATTAATTTCAATTTATTTTATTTTAAACTTTGTTCGTTTGTTTATTTATTTATCTATTTATTTTCTAGATAATTTTTATTGTTCTTACCATAAAAGGGGTAAGACAACCGTCTTGATTAGACATATTGATCGCGTGACATGATATAGCTATCAAAATATTTTAATTTCTCTATAGCCACTCTATGTAAAGATAAGAAAAACAATGGTAATAGCCATCTAGTATTTATGAAGCTTTGGATCTTGCAAGCTGGTCGTAATCATATAAAGATATCCGCTTGAAGTTTTGAAATGTAAAACTGGTGACAAGTTCACGATATTCAGGATCATTAGCTAGTTCAACTCTGTGTTTGCTTTCTCCAATCTTGGTCGTTTTGTCACATATTCTGGCATTGTCGATTTTATTCACATCCTCAAATAAACAAATCAATTCCTTTTTGTGTAAATCACCAAGATCGCTACTCAAATAATATTCCAATAAAATATCATCGTGACGCGTCAACAACTCTACTATTTGCTCTTCGTCAATAGTGGCTACTAATTCACAAAGTTCTGTTGCATCAGTTTGACCGTTTTCTAACAGCAAAGAAGTATTTTCGAATTTTTCAAACAAAAACTTTAATTTTGAGTGATGTATCCATAGATTAAGTTGTGTAACAAAATAATAACCATATGCATTGAACGGAATGAGTTTTTTGTGGTATTCCTGATTCAAAATTGCAGAGATATTATTAGGCACATAAACAGGCGTTCCTGCAAACATGGACTTTCTTAACGGAGATATTTCATCGCTAGTGTAAAAACGAGGACGACGTGTGTTGTAAACTTGTCTAAGTTGACCATTATGTTGAGCCTCGGTTACAATATTAGTATATCTTTTGGGTGCTGTTTCATGTGAAATAGCTACACCTCCAATTTCGACCGACAAGCCCGTATCAACATCGATAAACTTGGCATCAATGTGATTCCCCAGTTTTGCTGATCCACGATAATGCACAAATGTTGAACAATCAATAAAATATTTCCCAAATCCTTCAGTGACATCTTCAACAACCATTGTTTGATTATAAGTTAAAGCTAGACGCAACAACTCTTTGATTGGCATTTGAATTTCAATTTTCTGTGAAAAGGAAGATAATTGACCATTCCAATACCAAGATGATAACAGAGACTGCGAAATCCACGATATAAATCTACCTTCAATAGCAAACCTTGTCCAATTTCGTAAAAGTCGTTCTAGAATTATTTGTCTTCTTATCATCAACTGTTCTTCAGTCCAATCATTTTGCAAATAATCAAGAGCTCCATTAAAAAATCTCCAGTCATAGTTCCAACCCAGATCTTGTTTGTTCTCTTCTATTTTAGTAATTAACCGCGCATTTCGAAAATAGACAGGTTCTTGCATATTCTTACGGGCATAGGCATACTGTAAACTTTCATAATACCTCATCTCATTTCGGTTTAGTCGCAAATTCGCTATTTCTTGTTTGTCAAATCTTAGTTCATTTGTCGTTAAATCGTGTAGAGAGTCTAGGCGATCTCCAAATTTCGTCATATCATCTAAAAACTCACTTTCTGAGTAATTAAAGTCCTTCTCTGGTATATCGTAATCAGTCAATGTAATTGAGTATGAAAAGTTCCGTGAATCATAAACTTCATTCCACTTTTGTGGTTCTTTTAGTTTCAATAGCGACTCAAATTCTTTGATCGGATCAAGAATTATGGTTTCTGGGATTCTTGAATCAGCATAATGAGACTTTACAAATTCATCAAAAAGACCACTCTCAGTAATACGCTGTTTTGTGCTAACTTCAGTTACATATATTCCACCTTGTTTATTCAAAAACACTAATTTGGTAGGAATATCTGCGTAGGTTAACAAATGAGATTTTCCTTCTAACATTCTGACCACATTTGTTGCTCTATTAGTTGGTGATTTTCTAACTGCATAACCTGGAACATAATTTGTTGAAGGTAACTTCATAAGTTCTAGTTCTTGGCCATCAATATCTTCATTGTTGATGCAATAGTAGGGATACTTGGATGATGAATCGTGAGTGGCTTTCAAATATTCGCACGAGATTCTTTGCCTTTCGGGTTTTACTAGCTCGTCGTTTAACATAGTCAAATCAACCCAATCTGTCCATGAAAACGGCAACACAATTTCATCACTTGATCGAGTTGCTGCATTTTCACACATTTGTCGTTTAATTTCGACCAAATAGACAGATAATGTAAATCTTGGATCAAAAAATAACCCGGGGTTGTTATCCCACATTTCTTGAGTAAACTCATTTACATGAACCTCCACTTTATGACTTGTCAATTCTTGGCTTTTCAACCAATCTTTATCCTTATTGAAGTCCACTTCATTTAATTTGAATAGTATTTTATCTTTAAAAGATAGTTCATCGTATGGTACATTGGGAACTAGATATTTTGGTTTATTTGGCAGTTTGTGTTTATTATGTGTTGGAATAGTTTTAAACGTCGGGAGTTTAAATCCATTATTGACCTGAAATTGTTCGTTGTTCTTGAAATTCAGATTCAAAGTACCAGTGGTAAGTATAGTTGATACATCCAGTTGGGTTAATTTGACTGCCAACTGTTTGCTTGCATGGTTGGAGATATGTTTATCGAACACGTTGGTTGCTGCAATGTATATGTTAAATACCACTATAACAGCAACTAGCAACTGTAGTACCTTAAAATGTACTAAATAGGATACCCCTCGGGCAACTGATAACAGCCTCATGTATATAGTAGACTGTAAACGAAAGAACTGGATTGATCAGCTACTGTATTGATATTCCATTTATTGACTAACCAGTCGAGTGTTCATTTTCCAATTTCCATGGTACGGTATTATCATTTTATTTTTCAAGTCAAATCATGGTAATATGGATCTAAGAAAATAAAAAATATAAGCGTCAAACTTTTCCATTGAATAATTATTTCTGTATAATCAAATATGTTAGATAATGCAAGTTCATGTATGTATATGAGTTAGTGTTGTGGTGTGGTTCTGGCGTGTTTTTTTTTGGTGTTTGTTGTTGTTGTGGGTGGTGAAGAAAAATGAAAATGCAAGAAATTCTGGTGTGGTTGTTTTCTTGTCATTTTGGTCTTTCTGGTATTCTATAATTCTATCATTTTGAGAGTTTAGTTATTAGAAAAACTGTAGGATACTATATAAATCAAATGTTGTCACGATTAGGATACCTTTGATAAGATTGATTTCTGCAAGATTTTTTAAAAAATATTTGACCAAATTTTTCCAAAAAAAAACCAACAAAATCTCTTTACCCTTATTACCAAATTAAATTGTCGATAATACTTTAATCGTGACATAATTAACCCTATAACAGTTCTTTTACTGGACGTTCCTGAAACATCTAATCATCACTCACAAATATTTTAAATAACGTTACAATTAAATAAATGTATTTATTCTTTACATCAAATTATTCCTTTTTACATAATCGATAAATCGGTTTTATATATTTTCTAAAATTACAGAATTGAAATTTTCACCTATAGAACTAGGCACAAACAAAATAGATATAAAAAAACTCCTACAGACTTTAATTGCTGAAATGATAAACATAAACAACGCAGCTTTCAAACCAAAGGTTCAATAAATATCATCTTATCTGTCAAATACTTTACTCTTTTTGAGTTAAGATACCACCTTGTAAAGCATGTCCGAACAAGGAGGCAGTATCAACAACAGCGTGAGTCAATAATTCACTGACTAAACCTTGAAGAGTGTATTGAGTTCTTTTATCAACATGGATTTCTTCACTCTTAGTTGGGACAACAGCTGAGTAGGCAGCGGAGACCATGAGGGTAGAAGCTAAAAAGTTTGTGAATTTCATTATTAAAAGTGATGTATTGTGAGAATATGGGGTATCAAGTAATTGCTGTAGAAGGTTAACAAAAAAAAAAACAAAAAAAACCCTGAACATTTTTGAAGAAACTGTCTGATTTATATAGACCACCCATAAATGCAAATCTCAAAGATAACAGTATTATGTTTGTTGTTAAAATTGATAATAGGAGAAGTGAATTCTCTAAGATTTTTAGCGATTGAAATGGATAAAATGTGTTTTGTTGCAAAATTTGAAATGTTATAGCGCGTGAATCGAAGATCTGCACAAAACAAAAATAATAGTAGATCTTGACACCTATAAAGATACAAAACCATATGATATATCAAAACAATCAGAGTAATGCTTGGAAAATATGCATACACCTAAGCAAAACACCACTTGCTACTTGAGTTAATGTGAATTAGAATGTATCAAAAGATTACTTTCTTGTATAACCTGAGATAGTTCTGGTGTGAAGAAGTCACCAAATCAGCTGGCAATATTTTTCGCTTTCAATATGGAAAAATAGGAAATAACAAGGCAAAACTTTGAAAACAATTCTAGTCTACCTAGAGTAATCTACCATTCATTGGTATCTAACTTCTTGGTGTATATACTTTAGAACATTGAATAAAATACAAATAAAGATTTGCAACCAAATCTCAAATGTTTTTGTTTTCTCTCTCAACGCGAATTTGGAATATAAATTTCCCAATCTAATATTAAAATACTTGCATGAAACACAGTGACAGAAACAAAGGAAAAAAAAAAAGAAAGATCAAGGAGAAGTTCACTCGAAACACCCTATAAATTGTGAATCACTTATTCAATCCCCATCAATAAACCATATACAATTGAAACTGCTAACACAATGTATAGCTTGATACCAATAATATAAAAAAAGCATTATTATTGGCAGGTGGTCATTGACAAAAAAAATGCAAGTTCCACAAGATACTGATACCAAATATTGACAGAGATTTCAATGTTTCTGATCGCCCCAGAATGTCTCACAAAAAAATGTCAAAATCCCAAAATTCCAAACTAGTTCCACCCTAACAATTTTTTTACTTTGCAAATCTTCTTAAAACCAAAACAAACAAATAATGAGCTAAAGGCGGTAATTCGAACAGTATGTTTGATAACTGTGGTTTGCTTGTTCAAAACAAGATTTTGGGAAGTTCTCAGTCGCGTGTAGAACTTTAAACAACAGAAAAGCTTTACAACTTTACAAACTTGTAGAGCAAAGATCACCCGTCAAAGAAACTCTTGGCATTATAAATTACAAATATATTCCAGTTTTTACAAACAAAAGAGTGCTTGAAAAGAAAAAAAAACAAAGAGAACTGAAGACTTTGAAACTCACGAAACCAATACTTAGGATGAAAAATTAAGCAAGTATCCAAAAAATTAAGTTGCTCAAAATATAAAATCTTTTAATAAGAGTTTTCTTGAGATATATTTATATTAGGAATATAGGAGCTCAATCTCTACAACACAATACCAGCATAGTGACTTTAAAACAAATAAAAAACTATCCATTAACATTAAATAAAAATATGTAGACATTATAAAAAAGAAAACTTAATTCATTTAAATAATAAAGAAAAGCAATGTGCCTTTTTCATCGTCACAATTGTTGACCGTACTGCTGCTAAATTGTGCAATACATTTACCTTGTTATATGACCGCTAGTACTTTAGAATGACGTACAATGCGTGAATGATACCTGGAATATAACCCAAAATAGTCAAAAGAATATTAATGAACAATGATGAGGAACATCCTCTTTCCAAAAAGACACCTAATGGTGGTAAGATAATAGCAACAATGATTTTAATGATATCGGAACACGTGAATGGCATTTTGATAGTAAAATGTACTTGAAAGAAATAAAAAAAGAAGTGATTATAAAATAGAAAAGAGAGAACCAAAAAAAAGGAGACTACTTGGGGGGAATTGAATTGGTTTAAATACTCGTTGTAGTTGTTGTTGTTGTCTAGTTTATTTTATGGTTATGTAATTATACAGTTTCTATTGTAACTACTATTAGTATTATTATTACTTTGTTTTTTTTGGGATTTATGATTGCTATTTTTATTAGTAAAGTCTTAATAGACCGCAATAATATTTCTTAGTAACCAAGTGCGTGACTCTTTAACAAAGGGTACTCACGTTTTCTGCTTAGCCTCTCTTTCTCTCTCTCCCCACTAATAAAAATATCCATAACAATAGAACTTTTTGGAACGGTTGTGAAAGTAACCGAGTAAAATCGGGTTTCATTTGAATGACCCAATTATCGCCTCTCTTCCCCTTACTCTATTTTAAGCACGATGACCTAAAGGAGGCAGATCTAAACCTCTGGCACCATAACCTTTGCCAAACTAGATTTCCATGATCCTTATGTTATTGACGATTTGTAGCAAACAAGACATATCATTGCTGAATATCAGCTGGCATAAACAATCGCAACCTTCAAAGCCTCGTTTTGCTACATAACCAAAATGAGAAACAATTGACCATTATAACAGTTTAGCAAGAAAAATATAAACTATCATACAATAGATTGAGTTTCAAAATTTAACATAGACTTACGACAACAACTACCGAATTCTTGAAAAAAAAGAACTCAGAAGTATAATTGGAAATTTCCTCCTTACAAAAGTAATTATCCATTCTATTTTCAGATTCCAATACTTATTAGTGTCATTCGTAAAGTTCAAAAGATACGAAAACGGGGCAATACTGAAAAGTTATCAACGAAAGTCAGCCCATAAGATTTACTTATAGAGTATCGGCTAACAATACAATAGCAATCAATACCCTATTGTTTTTCAATATTTCATATCACAGATATTGGTTTGCTTGAGATATTTTAGGATAACAGATTCCAATTTTTCAGATTTCCCACCTGTATGACTATGCACACAATCTAGTCGTGTAACATTGCTCAAACAGTCTAACAATCTAACAAAAATTTTTTTTCCCTTTGTCGTTTGGCATTGGACTTTGAACAGTGAAAAATTAGAAGAAAAAAAAAAGATGAATCATTTGACAAGAGCTTAACATAGACTATACACCATACATACATCACATACAAATCATTCCACTATGTCTGACTTGCACCTACAAATATTAAAACTTGTGGATGATAACAGTGGAGTTATTGAAAACACTCTTAAATCACCCGAGTTATCGAAAATAGATGTCAGTACTTTACAAGCCAATTTAACATCTCTTTGGGCCAAAGAAATGATTGTTTTCTCCAAAATTGAAACTGATAGATGGGTATTAACCAAAGAAGCCGAACAATATCTCAAAGCTGGTGCCACCCCAGAAGTTCAAGTTGTCGATGAAGTTTTGAAAGCTTTAGAAGGATTGACGATTTCTCAATTGAAAGAAAAATTAGGTCCAATGGGAGCTGTTGGTCAAGGTAAGGCATTCAAAAACAAATGGTTGAGTAAAGATGGTGACAAATTGATTGCACAAGTTGAAAAATTACCTGAAGATGTTGTATTAAACGAGTTGAAAACTATTAGTGAAACCGGAACCCTTAATGACAAGAAGGAATTAACTGAATTGAAAAAAAGAAAATTGGTCACTTTGACCAAAATCGTTGGTTACAAAATTGAAAAAGGTCCAAAATTTGCTCTTGAAATTGTGAATTTGGAAACTGATATTACATCTGATATGGTGTTGAACCACACTTGGAAGGATGCCCAATTCAAACCATATAATTTCAATTCTGAAGGGGTTTATCCAAACTCTGGTGCCTTACATCCATTAAACAAAGTTAGAGAAGAATTTAGACAAATTTTTTTCTCAATGGGATTCACCGAAATGCCATCAAACCAATACGTGGAAACAGGGTTTTGGAATTTTGATACTTTATTCGTCCCTCAACAACATCCTGCTAGAGATTTACAAGATACTTTCTACTTGAAAGATCCCAAAAAAGCTGGCGAACCAGAAGATAAACAATATTGGGAAAACATTAAACAAGTACACCAAGAAGGTAAATATGGTTCTATTGGTTACAGATACCCTTGGAAAGCAGAAGAATCATTGAGAATGGTTTTGAGAACCCACACAACTGCTATCTCTGCTGCCATGTTACATAAGTTAGCTCAAGACCCTAAACCAACCAGATTGTTTTCCATCGATAGAGTTTTCAGAAATGAAGCTGTTGATGCTACTCATTTGGCTGAATTCCATCAAGTCGAAGGGGTTCTTGCTGGGTATGACATTACTTTGGGTGATTTAATTGGATTTATGGAAGATTTCTTTGGTAAGATGGGTGTTGATAATTTAAGATTCAAAGCAGCATATAATCCATATACTGAACCATCGTTGGAAATTTTCGCTTACCACAAGGGGTTGAAGAAATGGGTTGAAATTGGTAATTCTGGTATGTTCAGACCAGAGATGTTAGAATCAATGGGATTACCTAAGAATTTGAGAGTATTGGGTTGGGGTCTTTCTTTGGAAAGACCAACTATGATCAAATACGGTGTTTCTAATATTAGAGAATTATTGGGTCATAAGGTTTCATTAGATTTCATTGAATCGAATCCAGCTGCTAGATTAGACGAACTTTTGTAATAGATATTTAGAGGTTCTCGATTAATAGATGAATTAAATAAATGTAAATAAGAAGAGATAATTTACAGCTTTCTATATGCTAGCATCAACTAGTGTGGAAATGTATCTTTGTTGGGTAGTGTAAGAAAATCAATTATTGATATTTCCGTTTTTATTTTTTTTTTTCAGATTGTCTTTTTTTGAGCGAGTGAGTGGTGGTGGTCAACATATTGAAAGAGTTTTCGATAATACAAATCATAAACACCAAGCCATAATTAATCACACAAGCATGAGCAATCCAAACGAAAGTGAACCACACACCCAACCAGAGATCAACAATGCAAGTCACATTGTTAAACCTGAAGGATCTCAAACTGTTAATACTGGTTTCATTTGTCGATGGAGTGATTGTACTGAAAACACATACAACAATTTGACATCATTAGTCAATCATTTGAACAGTAAACATATTGCACAACTTCCACCGGGATCAAATACGAAATACATATGTTATTGGGAGAATTGTGCTAGATATGGACTAGATCAACCAAGTAGATTTGCTTTGATATCTCATTGTCGTACTCATACTGGAGAAAAACCATATTTCTGTCCCGTTCCTGAATGTGAAAAACATTTTACTCGTTCAGATGCGTTGACCAAACATGTCAAGGCAGTGCACGATTTACATAGTGTTAAAGATCAATTGAACTTATTGAAAGATAAAGCTAGAAAGGGTCAAATTGAACTTGGGGTAAATGTTGAAGATTTAAGTGAGGAAGATTATTTAAGAATCATTGAACAAGATTATGAAATACAAAAACCATGGTGGTTCACAAATGAGTTTTTAGATGTTATAAGAGCTGGAGAAACCGACAAACTAGAGGAACATAACAAAGATGACGATTTAGATAAACAGCTTGAAGCATTACCATTTGATTTGAAACAGTATCAGTTGGCAAATTCTAGATACAAACAATTTATAAATTCTTTAACATCTGCTCGTGCCAGTAATGAAATTGAAGACGAAGATGAAGTTGATGGTTTAATACCGAGATCAGATGACAATAATTCAGTCATCAATGTAGTTAGAAAACAATTGCAACATGAAAAACCAAACAAAAAATTTCCTAGAGTTATGAGTAACCCAGTATTGGAACGTTTATCTAATGACACCAAGAAACTAGCACATGATTATATTAGACATGAAAATGATCAAAATGACGATGATATTGATAAGATACTGGATTTGGAAACTTTGAAAACACTACATGACAAATTGGCGAATCAATTAAACACAGCATACAAAATTAACAAAGTTTTGGCTAATCAATTGACTTCAAATATCAAAATGAAAAGAAAGTTGTGGGTATATACTCAATTACTAATGGATGCAAATATTCAAGTTGGATTGCCACCAGAAGCTACAAGTGCACCTCAACGTGTTATGCAAGATGAATATGATGAAGAGTTGTTACGTGGTTAAGCCGAGGTCAAACAAACCGAGGATAACGAGAATACAAATTAGACACATACAAAAGTAATGAGCAACGGGAGCAATTTAACTAAATTAAACTAAATCCGTTTTATTTCATTTGTTAATTATGGAAAAAGTTTTTTAAGATTAATCTGTTTCTGCAAAAGTATAAAATTTAAGCTAGAATTGACGTGGAAATATAAAGGTCTGATGATAGATTGAAAACTTTTTGTTAAGACAACCTCGATACCAATTATGAGACTACAACAGAGATGTTTATCATATTGGAATAATGTCAGTGACAGACAACCTAATTTTATTACATTCTTTTTTTTTTGGGTTGGAAGGAACTAATGAAATTAAGATTCTATACAAGCCCATGAGATATTCATGCTAACAGATTAGTAGCATATTTGTAAATTGTTTGTGATGTTGTTGCATAATTTCTAATGTTCTGCTTTTCAATATACATATATTTTTTTGTGAAATGCATGCATGCAATGTAGATGATGAAGACTCGAGAACATATCGGTGTTCAAGTTGCATTTTGAACAATTTGGGAATGATAATTTAGGTTATGTTTAGAATGTGGTTGACAACGATGTAAGAATACCCGATACTACATTTGAGCTTCTAACACAAACTCATGTGCTGGAATTTAAATCATCAATAGTTACTGCATTTCAATATCAAGGCGAAAGAAAAATAATAAATGGATTTCAACAGAAGTGTGGTTTTCTGGTTGTGAAATCAACATTTCCCAACACAATGGTAGTACATTCATTACTTTTTCTGTTTTGGTTTTTTTTTTTCAAAATCTTGGAGCTTTCGTCAACAACACAACAAGTTGTCTACAATGGAAACTGTTAAATTTTTCGAATAATTCAAGGTATTCATTGAGCTACCTGAAATTAAAATGAAAAATTTCATTTACCAAACAATTGGTCCGTATGAACAATTAAATTGTATTGGGTATCGCTTAAAATTGAATTAAACAATAAACACATTGAAAATGCAAAAAATAAAAAACAGTCTTTATTAAATTGGAGAATAGAAGAATCAAAATTTAAGAATGTGTTATTAAATGTTTATTATTTGTGATTGTTCGTAATATCAAATCGGTCACCCAAGTGTTAAATTAAGTCTTTTTCTTTTTAATTATTTTAGATAATGTCAAGCTTTAAACGAGCTGAAGTAATTAGTAGATGGTATATTTTGCAATAAAAGCATATACTGAAACAATGCTAATCAAACAAAGTTGAATATGTATTTTAAATTGTGGTCTAAATCAAAAACAAAAATCACAAATGGAGCAAAATAGTTTAATGTAGGAAAGACAAAGGCTGAGAGACCATAGGTACACTATATCCCCTTAAAGAATATATCTCTAATACTTGCTTTTCCCACCTTTTTTTTTGAGTTTAATTCTTTTACATCTTAAACTACTGAGAAACGTCTAAACTTTATATCACAGTTGGTGACAGAATAATATTGTAACATGTACTATATCAAATTGTCATTACCACTACTGGTGCCAGTATCACTTTCTGTGATTATTTTGAATTTGTTATCTCCCTCTTTTGAAACTCCTTCAAAGTAAGTAATCATAAAGGTTTAGATACATGCGTCTATTGTTGTGAGGAGTATTATTATACAGCCATTTTAGTTCTTTTAAGTTTAGTTTCTCCTTCTCCTTCCAATTTCAAATCTGTAGTGTAAATGCAAACTTTTGCCACTTTTGTCGTAATAGCCAAACATTCACAATGAACACAGTTAAACAAGTGTAAAAAAAATAATAATCTACGAGATTCAATGAAAACTATATACGAATTTCCTATCTATGCTTGAAATTCATTACAATTGATTATTTGTCTATTGTTAGTACTGACTCCTCTTCTCTATCTGATAAAAAGGAATTCTCTTTGTTCCGGTATAAACAATAGAAGGGGGCAATACCAATAATTCAATACTAAGAGCTTTAGAATAGATCAGAAACTAAATCAATAAAACACTAATAACACAAAAAGTTCAAACAGGAGTCCTCCACACTTTATAGATTAGTATCAACACAGAAAAGTAGATTGTACACTTGCCTTATAACAGAATAACCTTGGAATAGCTTGGTATACAATTTAGTACGACCTGTCAAGTGAAATTTTGAAAAGAACCTACTGAAAATTAAGTAAAACAAGTAACAATTGAACTAGTTGGATTTACAACTTGTTCTTAGATAGTGTTGTTCGAAAACCAAGAAAAAACTGAATCAACAAGAAAATTAATTTACTTGAATCAATCTTGCTAAACAATCCACAAAACAACAGAATAAAATATGAAACAAAAAGAAAAAAAAAAAAGATGAGACTAAAAGAAATAAGACGTTCATATAGAAAGGAATACTAAATCTATCTAATCAATATAGAACATTATAGATCTGTATATCCTATACAAAAATATAACAATAGGATAAGTAGAAATTTAGTAGATTACTAAAAAGAATCAATAGATTCTGAGATCATTGATAATATTAGATTCAGGTGAACTAGAAAATAACCGAAGAAATAAATCCAAGGACTATAATGCATAAACTCTACAAACTTTTTTCAAAGGGGATAACTACTCTGGGTTTATTGTGGCCATTTCTTCAATGTAGTCATGTGCCATTTCTTTCATTGATGAATAGTGAATTTCTTTTCATTTCACAATGAATCATAGTTTGACAATTCATTTCATTTGCAACCTTCCGCCAAAAATAAGAAACTTCAACGAAAACCCAAAGGGATAAATATTTTGAACAATATTAAGACCAATCAATAAAATACTGAAACAAGTAATGTGGAATTTAAATGTTGAGTTCCAATTTAGATCATTATAGCCCGAACAAGGAAATAAGAGCAACACTGGCACACGACTGGACAAATACATACGTTGCTGTACCGCAAGCAATGAAAACCCCAACACATATACACATTGCACAATGCTTGGAAATAGGATAATAACTATTCCGTAGAATAATGGTTTATTTTAATGAGGAATGTGAATAATATTGCAAAACTAAAAAAAGCCACGTTCCTGGATTCCAACTCCACATTTTTCAAATGACTAAAAATCCCACCACTAAAACCACCAGCCATTCACCTCACCCCCTTTTATTCCCTTAATATGTAAACTAGTTTTCAAAGTTTTTAATCTCCTTTATTGTTTCTTCTCACTAAAGATATTATTACAACATCAGTAGTTTAATTGTTTGAAAAACTTTAAACTACGATTAAATCTCTCTAGCCACGTAACTTTCTTTTCAATACACAAATTAAAGAGTTTAATTCAACACAATAAAATAAGGTTGTTGATATTTAATCTCTAATTGAAAGACTAAACATAACAATAAAATAAAGTTCCCATAAACACAAAGGGAGAATGCTATTTGATTGGTTTGATCTCTACCCTTATCTTGACTCAAAAAAAAAAAAGAAAATAAAAGAAAAGACAAAAGTTGTGTATGTGATAAATATAAAATACGTTAATTTCGCTGTTACATAACATCTGAAGCTTTTAACTTTTCCTTAATTAATGAAAAAGAGGATTAAAAAAATGAATAAATTGCTGTTGATATAATTCTATACATACATCATATATTAAGGTATTGCAAAAAAAGTACCACGGATAATAATAATGCAGATGATTTTGTGGCGATTTGTTTTGTTGTTGCAATTTTAGTTCTTGGTGCATTTTGTGTCATATTCATTTTTTTCCCACTTGCTGCTGCTTACACATTCTAATGTTATCATTTCCATTCTACTATAGCCACTGACAAACCGTGGCTATACATTTCCACCTACAAATCCTTTATTGTAGTCTATTCTTATCTTGCTATTACTTCTTCCTCGGGCATATATATTTGCATTACTCTATGGTGTAATAACATCCTATAATTTTGTCCAATCATTATCAAACAATAAAGATATGTAAGTTCCATTACCAGAGCTTCGTAATACTGCAACATCAATATTATTTTGCTTATTATTTTTTTTTCTGTGCCACTATATAATTAGATAATATTAATACGGGTTATCATCGTTTGACCACTGCTTTCCCCACATTCTGAATCTCTCCAAAAAAAGTGCTAAAAGATATGATCTTCGGTGAACTCCAATAATTGAATAAACACAATATAATTGGGTAAGTACCCACGTGAAGGTCTATATTCTAGTTATTTATTATTTTTTTCTAGTTGCATAACCTTAATTAATAAGTTACCTTTCTGTTGATATCTCGTTAACAGTTGCCAGGGTTATGAGTTGAATTTGAACAAGTCCGGCAACAGTTTATCATATAAGGTCATTAACTTTAAGGTTCGAATTTCAAAGAAGGTTAAAACAATACCTATTTTTTTTTTTCCAAGTTTACATTTTTCTTTTCTTCCGTTGTCCGCAAGCTCTCTGGTATTTTAACAGGTTGTCAGCGCAATATGAACACCGCCTTTTTTGTATCTTTTATTGTACAGCATAGATGCAATGCAAGCATTCAGGTGGCGTGCAAAGATAATAACAAAACAACAACGGAATAACAACCAACAGCGATAATCAACCAATTAACAAAAGAGGGGTGGGTTGATGAAGATGTGTTCAAATCAGGAGGAGATCTTTAAATAAGATATTGTAACAAAATCCTCTCTTTTTCTTGCTTGTTTTACTTTATACAGCTTCTGATTTATGCTTGTTTTCTTAATTTTCTTCAATATCGAGGGTTACCAATTCAACCTTAAACAGTACAGAGAAAAAAAAGACAAAAAACTACTATGTCTCCAAAAATGTTCTCATTAACCACCTTTTAATAATCATTCAATTTTATGTTCGGGGAGTGGAATGCACTGTCATTGTCGAGTATTCCTTCAACTTTTTCTATCAATTGTAGTTTATTTCTAATTATAAGTTTATTTGTTTATTTGTTTACCACAATTCTAACATCACGGTATACATTTCAACCTGAATCTTGATTTCTGGTATCTCTTTTTTTATACCTTTTAATGAAGATAATTTGTGTTTGACACATACATATTTCCGCATAAGGAATCAAGAATATTCTTTGTGGGTTATTAGTTCATTTTACATACACTAAAAAGATAATATTCAACAATAGCTGCACGAATTATAAGCCATTCTACTACTAAAGAAAAATAAAAAATATTAATTACACTAAATCAACAACAAAAACAATAACAACAATAACAAGAGCATAAGCATCATTCACCACCGCCTGTTTCAGAAGCTTTTAAGCAAAATTTTAAAATTTAAGAAATTTGATTTGTAGTTTATTAAATATTCTTTGCCAGTATAAATATGATATAAAATTGCACCCAAAAGAAAAAAAAAATCAATACAGAATATTAACATTACTTCTTGAGTTTCGTTTTTCTTTCTTCCTTCCTTTCAATCTTTATTCTTTATCTTTTATATATTTAACTTTTCTTATTCAAATAAAGTTATTAAGAATTTGAAATTGGTACTTTGTGTTATATTATTTCCCATATTATTATTTTATTATAATTAGTTTCAACATCATCAATACTATTATTATAACTCCATAATTTACATATGATTCAACAAAGCTCAAATATGGCCACTACAGCTGTTTTCGAAGAAACTAATACTGATTTCGATACTTCACTCATGGAATTCTTTTATTCAACTACTTCAGAAGACGCTCTTCCCGACGTTAATGACACCTCTTCAACAACAATAACAGAAGTTGCAAATGAAATTCCAAGTTTATTCTCATACTCCAATAATGATTTACACCCGGAACTTGATTATGAATCTTCGAGTTGGTACGATATAACTGAATCATTGCCTCAAAACATACCCGACAGTAAAAGTGAACCAATAGCTACAAATCCTACAAACGTGTTGACTTCACCATTACAAGCTTTTGCAGATTTTAATCATGGCTCATCAACGGGACTTACAACCAAGCAACCGGAATTATTTCATCATAATAATAATGCAATTAATGGTTCGTTCAAAAATAATGACTATACAACTAATAAAATCAATACCAATACCACTACCACAACAACAAAACAACGCATTTCAAAGCCTTATGAAAGATCCCCTCTAATGAAACCATCAGTTACAATTGCATCTATTGACACAATAGCTAAACTCAAAACTAAATCCAAGAGCAATTGCAAATCCTCCTCAATTTCAAAACCTAAAGTTAGAAATCCATTTTATAAACCATTCATATCATCATCAATATCATCTGAGACGGCATTAAAAAATACCAAAATAATAAACTTTAGAGACGAAAACAATGATAACAGCTCTTCATTTAACTTCACGGACATTGATAATAAATTAACATATGATTTGTCAACAGAAACCACTAATTCATCCTTCCCACAAACGGTTTTGGAAGCACTGTTTAAGAATTTTGACGATGCTTTGATTTTCGATTCATTATTTGATATAAATCAGATCTAAGTTAAGCTTTATACTGGACAATTTAAAAATTCAATAATTAACACATAAATTTTTAATCAGAACGTCATAGGGATAGATCACAGAAATTGAAACCATTAGGGTTTGCTCTTTTTCTTTCTTTTTTTTTTGCTTTTTGGTATATCACAGCTTTAGCTGAATTTCATTAATCACTTATCAATTCTGAGATGAGTTGGTCCCCTTTCTGTTCACTTCTTATAATTTTGGGTTTACTTCTTGGTTCTGGATTCATTTAAATAGACGACCATTTGTGTTTAAATTAGGGGTCTCAGTTTGTTATTAATTTTTTGTTCTTTTCTTTGATATAGCTTGTTTTATAATATACATAAACTTCATAATATATCGGTTTCTCTTATATATCACCAATCAATGGCTTTAATGCAATAGGTAATAACTCAGCTGCATCACCTTTAAACCCCCAAGTATCTTCGACTTTGCCATTTAGAATGTTGTCCTCAATATCAGTATTAAATATCGCAACTTTCCCCCCTTTCAACCTCACTCTTTCGACATAACTATTGGCAGGATACACTGTACCACTTGTTCCAATGACTAAAATCAAATCAACTGATGGGTCCAGCTCAACGAAACTATCAATTTCAGTAATCAAATTCAAAGGTAATGATTCGCCAAACCAAACTACTCCTGGTCGCAACAAGTCATGACATACAGGACATGAAGGTAGATCTTTTTCCAGAATTGTTTTCACTGGGTTAAACTGAGGTGACAATGAAATATCAACCCCGTCATTGCCGTCACTATCACCAAAAGTACGTTTTCTGGTACTCAAATTGCTATATTCAAATTCAGTATCTTCCAATGCTTTAGTTAATGGTTGTTTGAAATTATTATGATCAATATAATTACACATAAAACTAGTACATTTCAAATCAAATAATGATCCATGAATTTCATATAAACTATCGAGATTATGTCCATTTCGACTCAGTAATCCATCAACATTTTGTGTAATAGTGATATATTCATCTGAGTTAAACTTATGGGATAATTTGCTCAAGGCATAATGACCCTTGTTTGGCTTGGCACGTAATGCCCCATATCGTCTCCATGAATAAAACTGCCAAACTAATCCTGGATCAATGTAAAATGCGTCTGGAGTAGCTAAATCTATCATATTGAAATTTTTCCATAAACCTTGTGAACCCCTAAAGGTAGGTAACCCTGAAGAAGCAGAAAGTCCGGCCCCCACTAATGCAATAATCTTCCGACACTTGGGTAGGTATTCTTGAAATTCTTTTAATTGTTTATTCATTTATGAGAAATTGGGATATATGTGTGTGTTTTTATAATAACAAGTGTAGCACCCTATTCATTTTTATCTTGTGTGTTTTGTCGTTCTAGTTTATGTTTTTTTTTCTGCCTATATCGGGAACATTTTTTTTCGTTTTGGTTTGGCCCTACAAAAAGATTTCATAATTATACATTAAATTTAATTATCTGAGTTTAATATACACAACACAAAATTCCTATCAAAATACTACAGCTATACATAGTTTAAATGGAAGAAGACATCAATTTGATTTATTTTGTTTCAATTTCCAAGCTAAATAGGTAGCTGAATGCCCCAATTCAACATTCGAATTGGTAATAATTTTGTTTCCCACAAGTTTGAGTGGTGGAGCTCTGTAGAATAAGATTTCTTCATCCTGTTTTCCATTATTACCAATTTTTCTTTTCTTATTTACAAATTGACCCAATTCTCCTATACTTTCATTCAACCCATAAGCAAGAGTACCTCCAACCAAAAGGTTCGAATATGTTGACATCGACGTATGGTAAGTAGTCCCAGTTGGCGCAATACTTGTAGGTGTTGGTGTAGATGTCTTTTTGTACAATTGCTGATGCTGCTGTTGTTGTAATTGTTGCAACTGTTGTTCTTGTTGCTTTTTAGCTTGATTTTCTTGAATTTGCTCTTGTAACAGTTTATAACTTCCTGGTAACTGATGCTTTTCTTCGTGATTGATTAAAATATTGGTATTACGCGCCACCAGAGGCGTCAAACCAGGGATATCGGCAATAGGTTTTGCTGGTACATGACTGATAGTCCCATGAGGTACTGCCGGACCAGTTGCATACACCGTATTTGTGGAACCACCACCACCTTTTAATTGTGAAATGGGCGTGAATAAGAATGCACGACGACCACTTTTCGTTTCATCGTGTTCCGGAACAGCATCAACATTCTGACTAGAAATATATTGACCCAAATCATCGTTTGGCAATGGTGCACCAATATACACAGACCCTGACACGGGTGGCGAATTAGCTGTACCAGGGATGGCATCGGGGATTTCCATACCTTTATAAGCATCCGGAGCTAACAATCCTTTAATTGGAGATTCATATTTGATCAACTTTCTTGTCTCCTTTAATGGGATCAAAGGTTGTTCAGGATCTTCTCTGACTTCATCTGGTAAACATGCCTTCCAAGTTCTAATACGATTGAATACATGTGTGTTCTCATTATATCTGAATTCGCAAATAAACCATGGTGCAGATTCCGGTATAACTCCTTCAGGTAAGTCACCCTTTTGGTATCTAGTTAAAAATATAACATAACAGGGACCAACAATATCATCAACCAAATGATCTCTATATTGACCTGTTTTGCAAACTTCATTTAAGAAAAACAAACGGTCTACAGCATGACAAGTCTGTTCTGGGCGGTAATACCAACACATGTTCACATACCTTTTTCCATCTTCTGTGGACCACATACGGAAAATTTGACCTACTATCGGTCTCTCTGGGTCGGCTGGGTTTTTCATCAACACCCAATTACCAATTTTGTAAGTATACCCGTCAACTTCCAAGACTTCTAATGGGAACCGCAAAACACCATCACTGGAAGAAGAAGTAGCAAGTATAATTTCTTTATCTGACTTACTCAATTCCGTTTGAATTACAAGATGGGCTTCTTTTTTAAATTGTTGCGAGTCCAAAAACTCTTCACTGTAAGGATCATTTTCATAATAAAGCTGGGCATTAGCAAACATCAAATCCAAATCATTAATGAACAATTCCACTGATGAATATTTTCTACTTCTAACCTTGATTCTGATCTCATTCAAACTAATAGGTGCAGCAATCCTTTCATAATAGTCGCCATGGGTTTTTATATCTGGAAGCTTCTCAAAGTGTTTGGTTAATGGGTGACCATTATTGTCACGCAATTTCTTAAACCCTTTCAAGATTAATTTGATACGGGTTTCAAATGGTTTATCAATAATTGGTGGACGACCTCTTCTAATACCACTTTCAATTTGATTATCCTTGTGCTTTTGTCTCGTGGGACGACTAGGAGTTGTGAACGACAGTCTAGTGTATCCAGTTGACACCAAAGGTTTTGATAATGCCACCATTGAATCTGCTTGAGGAGTTGCACTCATTTCAAACTCATCTCTTCTGGAGCCAGCGTTTGATGCCCCACTTGGGCCGGGAGTCGACTCTCCTTTCTCAAAAGAAAATCCCAGTAATTCATCGTTATCTCTATCATCTGGCAAGTCTCCAATATGAGGATATATCAAAGAGTGCCCATTCGGAACTGCTTTGTCATTCTTCAATTTCGGAATTACCACATCGGTGATGTATTGTTTCAAAATCTGTGCTTGTCGATAAATAACAGATTTTGAATGATTATAGAACCTAGCATTCCACGAAATTAAAGCCAAGTCATTAATGAATTCTTGAGCATCTGCATATTTCAAGTTTTTCAATTTTCTGCCCACAGCGTGAAGTGAAAGGGGATTTTGTACAACCTTATAATAGTCAGTGCCTGATCTCAATGGCAATGTTTGGAAAGTAGGATGAATTAAATAACCATTATCTTCGATCTTATAAATCCCATTAAATAAAGACTGTAATTTAGTCAGTAACTTCTTTTTCTCTCTTTCAGACATAGTCTAATGGATGCAAAAAAAAAAAAAATAGGATTGATGGAGGAAAAAAAAAAGATTGTTGTTGTGTTGGTAGTACTTTTGTTGATTGTGTTTTTGTTTTCATTATTTTTTTTTTCTTCCATCCATTTCAAATATAAAGCCAGTAGGTTTTGTGCAAAGTACACGCCCTTAATTTATCTAAGGAGTTTGGATTCAGCAACTGGTCGATCATTTCATATACTGTAATGGATGCCAAATTGTTTATTAGAAGGATCAAAATGGTTCAAGAAATAGGCATTACATTATATAAGCTGTTTTTTTAATCAGATTATAAAGTGGCAAATGTATTCCAGCTCCCTCTATTTGATTAGAGGACCTTAGTAGAGACATTTAATAGATTACAACAACTCAACGGATGATTTCACTCAATATATGAAGTACAGCAGATCCCTGAACCATTATATTGCTCCAACTAGCTCTTACATCCCATACTAGGTTGGATAGTAAAAGTGCAGATGCACTGTTGATGAAAAGTAACATGCGACATAAAGAATGTCGTGGAAATAAAACTGCTAAATTATTTTTGTTCTGTCGTCGTGGGCGTTGGCCACCTGTGATTTTCTTTGAGTTGTCGCCTTTATTCTGAAAAAAAAAAAAATGAAAGAGTGAGTCCAATTAGAAATTCAATCAACTACATCATTTGCATTTCAAAAGCACATCTCAATATGGACTTTGAGTTAGAACCTTCTTTGGAAGAATTAATTAAACAAGATACCTTAAAGTGGATCTTTGTTGGTGGGAAAGGTGGTGTTGGTAAAACCACCACGTCATCATCTATTGCAGTTCAATTGGCTTTGCAACACCCAAACGATGAATTTTTGTTGATTTCAACCGATCCAGCCCATAACTTATCAGACGCATTTTGCCAAAAATTTGGAAAAGACGCAAGAAAAGTTGAAGGTTTGTCCAACTTGTCATGTATGGAAATCGATCCTGAAGCTGCCATGAGTGATTTGCAACAGCAAGCTCAACAATACAATAACGATCCAAATGATCCATTGAAAAGTATTATGAATGATATGACTGGGTCGATTCCAGGTATTGACGAAGCCTTGTCTTTTATGGAAGTTTTGAAACACATCAAAAACCAAAAAGTGAACGAGCTGGATGATTCTAAAGACAAGATTTCTTACAGAACAATTATCTTCGATACTGCCCCAACTGGACACACATTACGTTTCTTGCAATTACCATCAACATTACAAAAATTATTAGGTAAATTCCAACAGTTGTCAGGGAAATTGGGCCCAATGATGAGTATGCTTGGCGGGGGTGGCCAAGGACAACAGGATATGTTTGCCAAGTTGAACGAAGTGCAGAAAAATGTCGAGGAAGTCAATGAGCAATTTACCAACCCTGATTTGACGACTTTTGTGTGTGTTTGTATCTCCGAATTTCTTTCGCTTTATGAAACTGAAAGAATGATCCAAGAATTGATGTCTTACCAAATGGACGTGAACTCAATTGTGGTTAATCAATTGTTGTTCGCAGATGATGACGAAAACCCATGTAAGAGATGTGTGGCTAGATGGAAAATGCAAAAGAAATATTTGGACCAAATGGCCGAGTTATATGAAGATTACCATTTGGTGAAAATGCCTTTGTTAGGTTCTGAAATCAGAGGTGTAGAGAATTTGAAGAAATTTTCCAAATTCTTGATAAAACCTTATGATCCAAAAGTTGATCGTGGAATCATAACTGACTTGAAAGAACAATAATGGTTATAGTCTTATTCTCTTCATGTTTAATAATTTGAGTAGCGTATTTAGAGTTAATATCAAAATATGTAAATTATAGTTACTATTCTGTTCATGGTCAGATCGCAACAAAGAGAGTCGCGCATGTTCCAGAACAGATAGAAACATACACACACACTGTTTAACAAACAGATTTATTTTTTATTTTTTCTGGTGACTTTTCATCTCAAGTACTATTTTCTTTTTACTAACTCGAAACCTTATTGAACAAGTCCCTCCCAATTTGGGTCAGTGTTGAATTTCACTTCCAATACTATAAATAAGCATTTATAAGAAAGAATTAAACCCTTTTCTTTACTGAACAAGGAGATATAATTAGTTGTTGATTTTTATCTAGTACCACCCTTATTAGCAAGAGAAATACTTTGAAATGGCAAGAGGAAACCAAAGAGAATTAGCTAGAGCTAAAAATTTAAAAAAACAACAGGAAGCACAAAAAGCTCAGAAGCAGGGCGATAAAAATAAGAGAATGGAAACCGATGCTGAAAAGATGAGAGCCAAACAAGCAGCAGGTATGTAAGCATTTGAATTAAGGATTCAGAGTTTTCTGTATTTTGAAATTTTTTTTTTCTCATTAGTTGTAGAGTTTAATACTAACAAATATTTCAATTGGTCAGCTGATGCCAGAAAAGCAGCTGAAGCTTTGGCAAAGGCTCAGAAGAAATGATTGTCAGAGCCCGCCGTTTTCATAAAGTTTATATAGATGATGAAGTAATAAAAAAGAATAAGAATAACAATTGATATTTTCTTTTAAATAGATTTTGATATCATTTTACACAACAATTAGTAAAAATAGAGTGAATTTTCCACGAAATTAATCGCACACATTGGCCCGATAGCAAAGCACCCCCTTTTTTTTCCTAAGTAGGTTTTTCAATTCTATTTCTGTTCACCAATCCTTTCTTTTTTTCTAGATTGTCCATTTTTACATTCAATTGAGTACTACTAAAAATATTAATCGAAGAATCCTTTCATGATGTGAAAACCGCAGATGGTACAACTATGCGTATTTACGTTTACCATCCTAAAATTCCTAATTATCCAAAAGTGAAATTCCCAGGGGTCCTCGTATACAGTGAAATATATCAAGTTACTGGACCTGTTTCTAGATTCGCCAAGGATATTGCTGGCCAAGGCTTTATTGTTGCATGCCCATCCAGTTATCATAATTTTGTTGGCCCTGAGCCATTGGCTTACGATGTTGAAGGTACCGATATTGGTAACCAATACAAGATTGAAAAAGAGTTGAAGTCATATGACGAAGATACCAATTTGACAATAGAGTACTTATTGAGCTTACCAACTTGCAATGGTAAATTGGGTGCTACTGGTATGTGCCTTGGTGGCCATTTAGCATATAGAGCTGCATTGGATCCAAGAGTCCAAGCTACAGTGTGCTTTTTCGCCACTGACATCCATTCGAAGTCTTTAGGAAAAGGGAAGAACGACGATTCATTGGAGAGATGTGGTGAAATTAAAGGTGAAATCATTTTAATTTTTGGTTGCAAAGATAATCATGTCCCATTGGAAGGCAGAGACTTGATTAGGGGCGAGTTAAGAAAGAAAAACGTCGAAATGACCTTTATTGAAATTAATGATGCTCAACATGCATTTGTTAGAGACGAGCTCAGCAAAGGAAGATATGACCCAGCAACCACCAAATTATGTTTTGAGTGGTTGTTTGAATTATTCAATCGTAAATTGAAATTGGATTATGGTGACCATGATGGTAAAGATGTAGTTATTGAAAATGTATGCTGAGTGGATCATGAGACAGTGAAGCTTTATAAAAATTACTTACCAACTCAATTGACACTTGTTCGTATAAGTAACGTGTAATCTTCTTCTTCCTATTAATGTGTTTTTCAGCTGTAGTAGTATACTAACAGAGAATCAAAAGTATAATTGTTTGTGTAGTAAACACGACTTTTTCAAAACAGTGAGAAAGTTGTAAAATTTTTTCTTTTCAGTTCAACAGTATTTTTTTTTTTTCACTCATCAAATCAATCTCAACGTAAAGAGCCACCACAATAGATATACATATACAATAACACCATGAGACCAATAAAGTTGATGGGACATGAGCGTTCTTTGACTCAAGTTAAATATAACAGAGAGGGTGATTTATTATTTTCAGTTGCCAAGGATAATGCAGCATCTATTTGGTATTCATCAAATGGGGAAAGATTAGGTACTTTAGAAGGACACCAGGGGGTAATTTGGTCTATTGATGTTGACCCAGAAACACACTTATGTGCCACTGGAGGAGGGGATTTAGCCATCAAATTGTGGAAAGTTGAAAATGGTCAATGTGTGTATACATGGGATTCTCCATCCCCAGTGAGAAGAGTTGCATTTTCACCAGATGGTAAAAAATTGTTAGCCATTGCTGATCAAGTTATGGGTCACATTGGTACTGTTTCTGTATTTGATATAAACGATGATGACGCCACTCTAAGCCAGCAAAAAGCAGAACCTTCTTTAGTGATTGAAACTAAATCTGAGGGGTCAAAGGCCACCGTAGCGGGATGGTCTGGTGATGGAGATTATATCATTGTTGGTCATGACAACGGGTACGTTTCTAAGTACGATTCGAAAACAGGCAAATTAGTCACATCTTTACAAGCCCACGGTATACATAATGAAGAGAAAAACGTCAGTATCACCGATATCCAATTCGCCCCAGAAGACAGATCATATTTTATCACATCTTCAAAAGACAAAACCGCCACTTTGATTGACGTTGACACCTTTGAAATTCTCAAAGTATACAAAGCTGATGCTCCAATGAACACAGCTGCCATTACCCCGGTCAAAGACTTTGTTATTTTGGGAGGTGGTCAAGAAGCAAGAAATGTTACAACCACAGCTGAATCACAAGGTAAATTTGAAGCCAGATTTTACCATAAAATTTTTGAAGAGGAAATTGGACGTGTCAAGGGTCATTTCGGTCCATTGAACACTGTTGCTGTTCACCCTGATGGTACTGGTTACAGTAGTGGAGGAGAAGATGGTTTCATTAGAGTTCATACATTTGATAAGTCATATCAAGATTTCCTTTTCGATGCAGAAAGAACTGAAAGAGCTGCTGCTGCAGGAACTATTTAAGGGAAAAGATTTCTGAATTTCTTTATATTTTTTTTTGGCATTAAAAGTATTTTTGATACATTTTTGTAGATTTCTATTATTGTATACTAATTTCTGGAAATAAAATGACAGTTTAAGTTTTGATAAAATTCCCTTTTTTTCACTTCAGTAATTAAAAAAGAATACAGAAGAACCTAGCGTGTTCTAGAACATTAGAATTTTAAGTTGTCCCTAAAAAGGAAAGAAAGGAGTAAACGGGGTGAGAAAAGGATTAGCGACATAATTAAGAAAAGGCTTTATATAAATATAACAATAGCAAAGTAGAGACAAACTTTTTATTATGAGTGTAATTTTGTTGTTTTGTTGTTTTTACTGAAGTTTAATTTGAAGTATACGTTACAATGGTGAACTTATTCAACAACTCAAATAATGCATTTGATGCCCTTTTCAATAATGTTGGTACATTTGCACAAAACTCTTGTCAAGGCAATAACCGAAATTCGAACAGAAATGACATTCAAGTGAAAGAATTGAACAAGAGTAATCAGCACGAGATCCAAGTTTTTAACAGGAGTGGTTATCAAAATTTTAAGATTGAGGTAGTCAGACAAGGAGGTCAACTTTATTTGCAAATCCAATCAAAAGTAGATAGATTTGAGAGATATTTCAAGTTGAATACTGCAACTGAGGATATTAACAATATCAAGTCATATATCGAAAATGATTGGTTAATTGTTGCAGTTCCCTTCATAAATAGAGGAACTAGATCCCCGCAACCTAAAAATGTTCCGGAGCATCCATCTAAGAAACAAGATAAGAAACAAGATAAGGAGCAGAAACAGCAGAAACAACAAACGCAACAAACACAACAAGAACAGCAAAAACAGCAAAAGCAACAAAAACAGCAAAAGCCACAGAAAGAATCAAAGTATGCCAGAGTTAAGAAAATTTTTGGAAAGAAGAAAAATGATAGTAATCATCCTGTTAGTTTATTAGAAGCTGCCAGAAGAAAACCATTTTTAGAAGAAGTTCCTGATCCGGGTATTTAGACTTACAGTATACATATTATTTAGACAACTTGAAAGCAAATAATGAATCTAAGGAAATGTTCTTATGTCTCTCTTAGCGTCGTAAATCAATGATCGAGTGATTCTTTATAGTGTTTATTGTTGAATGGATGCTTAGCATTATTAATTTTGTATGAATCCAAAATTAAGCAAAGAATCAGTAAGTATCAAACTGGTCATTAGTCAGTTACATAGTTTGTGCAAACTTGGTTGACCAGATGAAAGCATGCCTTGATTTACTTCAATTAATTACAATGCAAAAGAAGTTTCTGGTTAAACTTCCAAGTATTTTTACATTATTCATCTGTTTATCAAGTTTACTACAAAATATGCACCAAGTTTTGCTTAAAATAATATCCTATACCAGTCATCTTCAATACCGATTATTTTTTTGGATTTATGGTCACGTTTAGAATGAGTACCGGATAACCATATAATGTTTGTGAACTATTCCCGAAATAATTGAACACAGGATGTTCCTTAAAGAAATTTCGGCTTAGGATCAGGGACGCACTTTCTATAACATCTTTTATTACTATAATCTACATTAGGTCAACTAAATACTTGCTCTTATTTCCAAGGCAGCAAGCAATTATACCAACAAGATGAAGGGGACGGAAAGTTATGTAAAAATATCACTTGATGCCCATTTCTACATTGCGGTACAAACATATATTTAATTAATTCCCAATATGGTGATGTAATTACTACTACATAATGTGCAGGCTTTCGGTTTTGAGTACATTTTTTTCAAGAAATTCTACACAACGTTATTTCTTGTTCTTTTTTCCATACTGATTTTGATTTTGATTTTGCAATTTTTTTTTCCTTTATCTTCCTACTTATTCTTCACATCAAATACACATTTAAATAATACCCAGAATTTAGAGCATCCTTGAACCTTACAGATGGCACCTTCAAGAAACGACGTAGCAGATAACGAGTCTTCCTCAGATTCAGACACGAGTAATATTGGTGGCGGATTCATTATTGATGATATTTCAACAACCAGAACAAAACGACCAAGAAGGGCAGCAGCCAGAAAAGCAGCAAACATATCATATGCGGAACTGAGTGACGATCAAGAAAGCGACTCTATTGATTCAGACACTTTTGCCAATGTTCCTGCTTCAGTTAAGAAGAGAAAGACGCGTACTTCTACGCGTGTTCAAAGCAAGGAGAAAGAGACAAAGAAGAAGAAGACAGCAAGCAAAAGGTCTCTGTCTCCTGATGATGAGGACGATGACCAAGAGTTCACTTTGAGTTTGGATGACGCGAAAGAGAGCGAAACTACTGATGATGATGAAGTTGAATATCTAGGCAGCAACCAAATAGAGAAGAATGGCTCTACAAGTGCAGAGGCAATAGATCTAGCCGATGACTTGGATCTCAATAATGATCCCGATGAAAATGTACCACTTGCATCCCGGAAAGCTCCTAAAAAACGCGCCAAGGGTGGTAAACGTACAAAGAAAGAACCCAAACCAAAAATGTCATACTATGAGAGGACAACGAATAGATTGTTTGAACACCACCCTAGTTTAAAAGAAGTGTTTCCATATTTGAAGAATACCCCAAAAATCACACCAGAGAGAGCTGAACATCCACCAGGAATGACAATTAAGCTTTTGCCATTTCAGTTAGAAGGTTTAAACTGGCTTATAAAGCAGGAAGATGGCGAATTCAATGGTGGAATTCTTGCTGACGAGATGGGTATGGGTAAGACCATTCAAACTATAGGACTTTTTATGCATGACAGGTCTAAAGGTCCTAACTTAGTTATTGGCCCAACAGTTGCCTTGATGCAGTGGAAGAATGAAATTGAAAAACACACCGAGCCAGGTATGCTTAAAGTTCTACTTTACCACGGTTCCAATAGAAGTAACAGTATTCAAGAACTTTCACAGTATGATGTCATCCTTACATCCTATTCTGTCTTAGAGTCTGTCTATAGAAAACAGAATTACGGATTCAAAAGAAAAAACGGATTAGTTAAAGAAAAGTCGGCAATACACAATATTGAGTTCTATCGAGTAATATTGGATGAAGCCCATAATATCAAGGACAGAAACTCCAACACGTCCAGAGCAGCAGGTAAATTGAATACAAAGAAAAGATGGTGCTTAACAGGAACACCTTTACAAAACAGAATTGGCGAGATGTATTCCTTAATAAGATACATGAAGTTAGATCCATTTCATTCATACTTTTGTACCAAATGTGATTGTAAAAGTGAGGATTGGAAGTTTTCAGATGGTAGAAGATGTGACCTTTGTCAACATCCACCAATGCTTCACACTAATTTTTTCAACCATTTCATGCTCAAGAATATTCAAAAATTTGGTATTGCCGGTTTAGGATTAGAGGGGTTCAATAACCTTAGACTGTTGTTGGATCATGTCATGTTGAGAAGAACAAAAATTGAAAGAGCAGACGATTTGGGTTTACCACCAAGAGTTGTTGAAATAAGACGTGATTTTTTCAATGAAGAAGAGAAGGACTTGTACCAATCTTTGTACAGTGATTCAAAGAGAAAATTTAACGATTATGTTGCTGAGGGGGTTGTTTTAAACAATTATGCAAACATTTTCACTTTAATCACGAGAATGAGACAATTGGCAGATCACCCAGATTTGGTTTTGAAAAGAGTTGGAAGTAATGCCATATCCAATGAAATTGACGGGGTTATCATGTGTCAATTGTGTGACGACGAAGCTGAGGAACCAATTGAATCCAAATGTCACCACAGATTTTGCCGCATGTGTATTCAAGAGTACATGGAATCATTTATGGGTGCCAGTAATAAGTTGGAGTGTCCAGTTTGCCATATTGGTCTTTCGATTGATTTAGAGCAACCAGCCATTGAGGTTGATGAGGAGTTGTTCACAAAGGCATCCATTGTGAATCGTATCAAACTGGGAGCTCATGGAGGCGAATGGCGTTCATCGACTAAAATCGAGGCATTGGTAGAAGAGTTATACAAACTTAGATCGGATAGACACACCATTAAATCCATTGTATTTTCGCAATTCACTTCTATGTTAGATTTAATTCAATGGAGATTAAAGCGAGCTGGATTTAATACAGTCAAGTTACTGGGGTCAATGTCCCCACAACAACGTGACAACACAATCAAGCATTTTATGGAGAATACCGAGGTAGAAGTGTTTTTGGTATCATTGAAAGCTGGCGGTGTGGCATTGAATCTTTGCGAGGCATCTCAAGTTTTCTTAATGGATCCGTGGTGGAATCCAAGTGTGGAATGGCAATCAATGGATAGAGTTCACAGAATTGGTCAAAAGAGACCAATTAGAATTACTAGATTCTGTATTGAAGATAGTATAGAGCTGAAAATTATCGAATTGCAGGAAAAGAAGGCGAACATGATCCATGCAACTATTAACAATGATGATGCTGCTATCAGTAGGCTTACACCCGATGATTTGCAATTCTTGTTTATGAATTAAAGTGGGTTTGTAGAGATATTATTTTTTTGTGTGTTTATATTTATAAGTTTAAATTAATCAATATTTTGGATTTGGCTGTGACTAATCAAAGAAAGCGGCTTTTTTTTCCCATAACTGTAAGGGCACCTCTTCCTCCTCCACTACCAAGTGACTCATTAGAGGCGATAAATTAAATTAGAAGGATGCGAAAAGTTTTTTCTTGTACTGTTTTGCACGACTTCCAATTATCAAGGAAGCGTTATCGGGAGCAATAGCGAAACTGCGTTTCGTGGAGTCATTGAAAGAAAAAAAAAAAATGGGTACAAATTCTATATATAATAATTAGTTGAAAATTTTCACTACAATTCTTTTACTTCTTTTTTAGTTTTTAATTTTTATTTTATTTTCTTTATTTGAAATAACTTTAACAACCTTCAATTAATTCCACAACAATGACTGACTTTTGGTTGAATTATTTGGATAATCCTACATTATCTGTGTTACCCCATGATTTTTTAAAACCTGCTAATAATAAATCCGTGGAAGGTACTTACACATTCAAAATTGATAATGGTAGTACTGATTTCAAATTTGGCTTGGCTGTATTTGCTGCATTGGTTTACAGATTAACCGGTGATGAAGATATAGTAATTGCCACTGACGAATCGGCCAACACTCCAGAATTTATTGTCAGGTTAAACTTGACACCAGAATTAACTTTCCAAGAGCTCGTCAGTAAAATAACCAAAGAGTACGAAAACAACATTTCTCAAATAAACTACAAAGCATTATCTGAGGTTTCACATAGAATTAAAGAGGCTAAAGGGTTAGATGAAAACCCTGGATTGTTCAGATTGTCCTATCAACATGCTCACTCTAATCAACAATTGAATACCACAGTCGAGGGATCTATTCGTGATTTAGCGATCTACACCGATGGAACAAAATTCACCATTTACTACAATGCCTTATTATATTCACACGAAAGAATTGTGATATTTGGAGAACAATTTGCACAGTATTTAACAACTGTATCGAACGATACCAATACTGTTATAACTAAAGTGAATTTGATTACCGACTTCCAAAAAAAGAATTTGCCTGATCCGACAATAGATTTAGATTGGTCAGGTTACAGAGGTGCTATTCAAGATATCTTTATGGATAATGCAAATAAACATCCTGATAGAACATGTGTTGTTGAAACCGAATCATTCTTGGATTCAAACTCAAAAACTCGTAGCTTTACCTACCAGCAAATTAATCAAGCTTCTAATGTTGTTGGTAACTACTTGAAAGAAACAGGAATCAAAAAAGGTGATATTGTTATGATCTACGCTTACCGTGGGGTAGATTTAATGATTGCTGTTATGGGTGTTTTAAAAGCCGGAGCAACATTTTCCGTCATTGACCCTGCTTACCCTCCAGCAAGACAGAATATTTATCTTTCTGTGGCAAAACCAAAAGGGTTAATTGGGTTAGAAAAAGCCGGTACTTTGGATCAATTAGTTGTTGATTATATTGGTAGCGAATTAGATGTTATTTCTACGATCCCACAATTGAAAGTTCAAGATGATGGTACATTAGTAGGTGGTAAACTTGAAGGTGCAGATAACGATTGCCTTAACGATTATCAAAAATTCAAAGATCAACCAACCGGGGTGATTGTTGGTCCTGATTCTAATCCAACTTTATCATTCACTTCTGGATCAGAAGGTATTCCAAAAGGGGTATTGGGTCGTCATTATTCATTAGCCTATTATTTCCCATGGATGGCTAAAAGATTTGGATTATCCGAAAAAGACAAATTCACCATGTTGTCGGGTATTGCCCATGACCCTATTCAAAGAGACATGTTTACTCCGTTGTTTTTGGGAGCTCAATTATTAGTGCCAACTGCTGATGACATTGGTACTCCTGGGAAATTGGCTGACTGGATGGCCAAGTATGGAGCAACAGTGACACACTTAACACCAGCTATGGGTCAATTGTTGAGTGCCCAAGCCACCACTGCAATTCCAAGCTTACATCATGCCTTCTTTGTTGGTGACATTTTAACAAAAAGAGATTGTTTAAGATTACAAAGTTTAGCTGAAAATGTGTTTATTGTTAACATGTATGGTACTACTGAAACACAGAGATCAGTGTCATACTTTGAAATCAAAAGTCGTAAAGCAGATCCTACATACTTAAAAAACTTGAAAGATGTGATGCCTGCAGGGACCGGTATGCACAACGTTCAATTGTTAGTCGTTAATAGAAATGACCGCTCGCAAACCTGTGGTGTTGGGGAAGTTGGTGAAATCTATGTTAGGGCAGCTGGTTTAGCCGAAGGATACCGTGGATTGCCTGATTTAAATGCTGCTAAGTTTATTACCAATTGGTATGTCAACCCAGACAAATGGATCGAACAAGATGAAGCTAACAAAAAATCCAGTGAAACCTGGAGAGAACATGGCTGGTTAAAGCCAAGAGACAGAATGTATAGATCTGGTGATTTGGGTCGTTATTTACCTGATGGTAATGTTGAATGTTGTGGTAGAGCAGATGACCAAGTCAAGATTAGAGGTTTCAGAATTGAATTGGGTGAAATTGATACTCATTTGTCTCAACATCCTCTTGTCAGAGAAAATGTCACCTTGGTGAGAAGAGACAAAAATGAGGAACCAACATTGATTTCTTACATTGTTCCAAAAGATTCTCCAGAATTGAAAACATTCAAAGCTGATGTTGATGATTCCATAGAAGAAGCCAATGATCCAATTGTCAAGGGATTAGTCGCTTACAGAGAATTGATTAAAGACATCAAAGGATACTTGAAAAAGAAGTTGGCATCCTACGCTATTCCAACAATCATTGTACCATTAGTGAAATTACCTTTGAATCCTAATGGTAAAGTGGACAAACCGAAATTACCATTTCCAGATACTGCTCAGTTAGCAGCAGTCGCCAAATTAAGTGTTTCTAGTCACGATGCCCAAGCTGCTGAAGAAGAAAACTTGACCAAATTGGAAGAGCAAATTAGAGATTTGTGGTTAGATGTGTTACCAAACCGTCCAGCAACAATTTCCAAAGATGATTCATTCTTCGATTTAGGAGGTCACTCTATTTTGGGTACCAGAATGATTTTTGAGTTAAGAAAGAAATTAAATGTGGAAATCCCATTGGGTGTCATTTTCAAAAATCCAACAGTTGAACAATTTGCCAAAGAAGTCGAAAAGGTGATCAAAGGAGGCCAAGATTTCCAATTGGCTGATGAAGGTAAAACTATTCAAGAAGAGAATAAAGATGTCGCTGATTCTCAAAGCGAAAACCTAAACTATGCTGAAGATGCAAAAGAATTATCAAAATCAGCACTTTTGGAATCATATTCATCTTTGAAACAGCTTCCATCTGGATCAATTAACGTTTTTGTTACTGGTGCTACAGGGTTCTTGGGTTCTTTTATTGTTCGTGACTTGTTGACTGCACGTAACAAAAACTTGGATATCAAAGTGTATGCTCATGTAAGAGCATCTTCCAAGGAAGCTGGGTTACAAAGATTACGTCAAACCGGGATCACTTATGGTATTTGGGATGAAAATTGGGCCGAAAAGATTGAAATTGTGTTAGGTGATTTATCAAAAGAAAAATTTGGATTGGATAATTCTCAATGGTTAGATTTGACTAATAACATTGATGTGATTATTCACAATGGTGCCTTTGTGCACTGGGTATATCCATACTCTCAGTTACGTGATGCTAATGTTATTGGTACTATCAATGTTTTGAACATGGCAGGTGAAGGTAAAGCTAAGTTCTTTTCATTTGTTTCTTCAACATCCGCTTTAGATACTGATTACTTTGTTAATTTATCGGATGAATTATTAGCTCAAGGTAAAAATGGTATTTCCGAAGCTGACGATTTACAAGGATCGGCTAAAGGGCTAGGAAACGGATATGGACAATCCAAATGGGCTGCTGAGTACATTATAAGACGTGCTGGTGAACGTGGATTAAAAGGATGTATCACCAGACCTGGTTATGTTACTGGGTTTTCCAAAACTGGTGCTTCCAATACTGATGATTTCTTATTGAGAATGTTGAAAGGATCTGCTGAATTGGGGTTATATCCTGATATCACTAATAATGTCAATATGGTCCCTGTTGATCATGTTGCCAGAGTTGTTACTGCTACTGCATTAAACCCACCAAGTAGTGAAGAATTAACTGTTGCTCATGTGACCGGTCATCCTAGAATTCGTTTCAACGACTTTTTGGGATGCTTGAAAGCATATGGATATGAGATAAACCCAGCAGACTATCCAGTATGGACCAGTGCATTGGAGAAATTTGTTACTGAAGAAAGTAAAAAATCTGCCTTATTCCCACTTTTACATTTTGTGTTGGATAATTTGCCACAAGACACAAAGGCTCCCGAGTTAGACGACTCTAATGTAGCCAAATCATTAAAACAAGATTCCAAATATACGGGAGAAGATTTTAGTGCTGGTAAAGGTGTGGATTTGGATCAAACTGGTGTTTACATTAGTTATTTGATCAAGATTGGATTCTTACCTAAACCAACTGGTACAGGCGAGAAGAAATTGCCTGAAGTTGAGATTAGTGATGAAAGCTTGAAATTGATTAGTGGAGGTGCTGGTGCACGTGGTTCAGCTGCCAAATAAGTAATACTTCAAAGTTAAAATACCAGGAAAGGAGAACTTATGTCTTAGTTGTAGTATATACACAGACCAATATTGCCTAGACTAGCAGTAGATTACAAGTAAATTATTAATATGAAATAACGATATTTTTAAATTATCAGAGTAGAACAAGAACTACCAACCAAACAATACATAACATGAATTCCTTTTTTTCAACTCTCGACAGTACTTTAAGCTATTACCATGTTACAATGTGTGAAACTTTTAAAGACCTATACTATTTATTATAAAATGATGTAATAATATTCACATGTAATATATTGCAATGATTGTTTTCCATATTATTTTACAGAAGATCATTGCCAACATTGAACTTGAAGTGCATAATCGAGGGAAAAAAAATATCGTTAAGAGAAAAAAAAGAACGCCGTTACTATAATTCGGGATCCGCAATTTCCTAATTTTTTTATTTATAATATGATTTAAGGTTTAGGATCAGTTTTCATTAGTTGACAGTAAGGAGTAAAGATTTGACAACACAATCTTCATTAACAACACTAAAATACAATTGATGATATCGAAGCACTAAAAACTCAGATCCATGTTTCTGCCACATTTAACCCCGTTGTCACTGCAACATGAAAAATCAAGAAAATTTTCACTAGAGGAAGAAGAAGAAGGAGAGGAGGAGGAGGTGGAGGAGGAATTGACGACCTATGACGAAATTGAACACAATAAAAAATTAGAAACAAACTTTCCCTTTCGACAACAGTATGACATTGACAATAAAAATTCATTACTTAGCCGTGAAAAACACATGCATGTATCATCTTTGAGTGGAGACAATTTTCTTCGACGACAATTGAATTATGAAGAGGAATATGGTAACAATAACAACACAGAACGAGAGGAAATGGTTACACAATATAATAATAATAATAAAAGCAATGTTGATTCATCAAAAAATATACTACTGAATCAAAACTCGTTTGAAGATATTTCTCAATGTAATCAGGCAAAATCAGATTCCACAGATAGTCTATGTTTGGAAGTGGCCAACCATAATAAGAATAACAATCATTTTATATCTGGCGCCAGCACTCCCCCAGATACGATGTATAACTATAATGGACTTCCCATGGTCTACTCATCTTTGGAGAATAATAATAAAGTACCTAGAAAACAATTTAATTTGCACCTGCAACAAGTCCCACCTCAATTACAAGTACAACTTCCACAATCTCATAATATTCAGAGATCATTATTAGCAAATTCATCAGCCACCAATTTGAATGCTTATTTACGAGGTAATCGAAGGTATTCATCTTCTGGAAACAGTAATCCCATTAATGATTTATTGACGAGTCCAAAATTCATCAAATCCAATAAGTTTAATAGTCCTATCCCTTCATCAACACCAACCACAACGGCACAGACGTCACCCATTACCAATGGCAACCCTGTGATAGATCAAAAAAATAGATTGGTAGACCAATTTTACAATTCTGGGAGAATTACATCACCAGGTAGTCGAGTTGATTTGTCCAACATGCATAAAGAAGCTCTGTTGATTTCTCCAACTCAACAACAATCATTTTCAAAAGTATCAACCCCCAAATCAGAAAGGAAATTCAATTGGAAAGAGGATTCACTTGAGCCACGAGATGAATTGACAGATTATTCTCCAACCCCACCAATAGAGAAGAATCATAATTTGGATGATGAAATAATGGATGATATTTTAAACAAAGGAGGATTTAAATTCAAGTATGATCCTAATCAATTAGTTCAAGACAAGGAGTTGGTGAATTATCTTTTGAACATTGACAATATACTTGATCATAATGAAAATACCCATGATATTAAAAATAAAAAAGATACTTCCTTAAGCGAATTGAATAAGGCAATGTCTAATTTATATGAAACAACTTTACTCAAGTCAAAGAAAATATTGACACCACACAAAAATGAACATTTTGATTCATTGACTGAATTAAGCCATTTGGAACGATATCTAGATGAATTGCATAATAGTATTGATAGTTTGGGACGGTCATTGGGTGCCAACAGAGACAAAGTAAGGGGAAGCTATAAAGATGAAATCAATGATAATATAACTAGATTAAATCAAGTATCTAAGGAGTTGGAAACTTTGGAAGCTAAAGCAAATACGTTTAGAGATCAAATAAGTCAACAAAAGGCAAATAATACCAATCAAATGATGGGTACCATAGCTATTCTAACTGATGTTAATAATAAAATGAAGAAATATTCTATAATCAAAAGAAATCGAATTATAGTCGAAGTCAACATCGTGTTAGGGTTGTTGGTGTTAGTTGTTAGTATTTACTATGGCTACAAAAATAAATAGATGGAAAATAGTAATTTGAGACATGTATAATTCACGCTTCTTCGTGTCAATTATTTATTTCAATTTTGAATATAGAGAAACAAGAAATTGGAAGATCTCTCTGAATAAATTGAATTCTGGCTGGCGACTCAGAGTCAAACTAGGTAGTGTGTGTCTGGGCGAGAATATAGAATACTCGCAACAATACTACCACAGCAAAAATGACTATTTAGTCATTTTTTTTTTCAATTTTACTATGGCATCGAAAAATCACCAATAGGTGTATAGTACAAAATTAGTAAGCTTCCCCCTCCCGCTTTAACAATGCTACAATTTTGGACTTTTTGTGTTATCCCAAATATACAAAGTGAATCAAAAAATGAGTCTAAAATAAAGAGCAAACATGCAATGAAAGTGAAGACAATTGAGCTTTAAGTTCGGATAAATCGATAATTGATTAACTCAAACTGAATACAATTATGTGTATATTAAGACTTGATGGTAGTATGTGGTTTTCAAAAGAAGGTTTATCATCAATAAGAGGAATGTGTAATATGCTCCTTCATTTTCCGATCTAATATAACATAGTTCGTGCTGATATCTATGATAAAGCAAGACTAGCAAGGATACTAAGCTAAACAAAAATAAGTAACACGGAATCCCAGCAGCTTATAGCACTTGAAATAGTTACAAAAGACCACACTGCCAAAACTATTAACCATTACTAAATGCGCAAAAGTATTGAAATCCATTCAAGATGAAACAATAAAGCAACAACTTTAACAATGTTTCCTCAATCAATGATGCTGATTGAGATGGTATTAAATAGATAGAGTTGATAGCAACAACAATGCAGTTGTAATTGATCTATTTCAGTTGAGCCTTGTAGTTGTATTATTACCTCAACAATGATTGTATACCGAATATATAATGTTCAAGACTAATTGATTAGAGTAATAAATCTAAGGTTAGTTAGCAATAAAACACAGAGACTTGTTGTATAGTGAAAATAGCTATAAAGAAGTCCAATATTAAACACACATTTGAAATAAAGTGGGGGGTTTGGTTTACGTTCAGAGTTTTATACAAATGTCGTACACAAAAAAGTAAATAGTGTATAGTGAACTGTAACAACTAACAGAGCCAACATGTATTACTATAAGACTCGGGAGATCTGTCTAAACTTGAAATTTCATAGTGATTGTTCATAATAGTTTAAAAAAAAAGGATGCGTAGATATCACAACACTCTGAATTGACATATTAATTTGTATTGTTATGTATCATGATTTGTTCTTTTTTTTCCCTGGACGTTTTCTCCAAACAGAAAAATAGGATCAAATACACGAAATCAATAGCAAAGATATCACCATAATAATTTATGCATGAATCAAATTAACTACATATTTATCAGACCATTTGATTAGAATTATTTTTGATACATATACAAATACACTTTTGTAATGCTTAACCACAATTCATTCAAAAGAGTTTT